>Ga0351929_1019_pt1 | contig 35691 bp, 26 predicted proteins | sample BONcelHT113001E9_FD_205825 | JGI IMG/M metagenome (GOLD analysis project Ga0351929, IMG submission 205825) | Enriched cells from coal bed in the Powder River Basin, Montana, United States - BONCAT cells T11 rep2 HSBNCT.T11.300.1.E9 ...
GGTTTTGTGCCTTTTTTTACAATTGTCACATTTTCTGACCTACCCACCATCTTCTTTTGAAAATTGCCCCGGTCAAACTTCGTATTTAGAATACTCTCGTAAACTGTCTGAAGTTGTTTGATTGTAAAATACTTATCCAGCAGTTCAAATGCTATTGGGTAATGTCGTATCTCATGTTTTAGCTTTTCGATTGCCTCTGATATTATTTCATGATGATCAAAAGCAAGTGATGTGTCGGCCAGGACACTCTCTATAGGAAACCACCCGGTATCGGTAATATCCTCTCCACCTGTAACTTTTACTCTGTTAAAAAGATGTGGATTAATCAGTGCGTAATATGCAACAGTAATAACACGCCCCCTGGGGTCTCTATCAATAGACGAGAATGTTTTGATTTGCCTCATAAATACACCTGAGATGCCTGTCTCCTCTTTCAATTCTCTCTCTGCGCACTCTTCTGTTGTCTCGTCCATTCTCAAAAAACCTCCGGGCAATGCCCAGCTATCTTTAAAAGGTTCTGCCCCTCTCTGAACAAGTAAAATATTTAGGTTTTCACCATCAAATCCAAACACGACGCAATCTGAGGTAAGCGCTGCTCTGGGATAGTCATATGTAAACTTACCGTCCATCAGTTATGTTTTTGTAATTATTACACAAAATTAGTAGAAAAACAGTTAATGCCTATTTTTAGATGTAAAAATCAATCGACAGTTGCATTTGAGGGTGCTTTTCCGATTTTTCTGTATCTTGCTTTGAATAAATCAAAAGACCGCCATGAAAAAACTCTTTACAATTCTTCTTGCCACTGTTGCACTGGCCTTTCCCAAACAATCCGACAGTCAGATTACGGGGAAATGCCCTGTATATCAGTTTGAATACATCAAAATGCTACCTGCCACTCCGGTAAAGGATCAGGCTGTAACCGGTACATGCTGGTCGTTTGCGACTACCTCGTTTTTTGAATCAGAACTTATCAGAATGGGCAAAGGAGTGTTTGATCTTTCTGAGATGCATACAGTAAGATACAATTATATAAACAGGGTTAAGGACAACTTTTTAAAGCGTGGCAAGGGAAACCTGCAGGAGGGAAGTCTTTCGAACATGATGTTTGATGTTGTAAATGAGCATGGGATTGTGCCTGAGGAGGTTTATAGCGGAATTAACTACAACTCCCCTACCCATAATCATTCGCTATTGAACGAATATGTAAATGTAATATCACAGGTTCCTGTAAAAAACAAAGAGGTAACTGTGGAGTTTGACAAGCTGCTCAACTCTCTGCTGGATATCTATCTGGGGGTTGCGCCGCAAAAGTTCACCTATAAAGGGAGAGAATATACTCCTAACAGTTTCTACCAAAGCCTGGGGCTTAATACCAACGATTATATCTTTCTCACAAGCTTTACCCATCACCCATATTACAAAGAGTTTCTGCTTGAGATTCCCGACAACTGGAATGGAGGGCTCTATTACAACCTCCCCCTTGACGAATTTATGCAAGTCATAGACAACTCAATAGAAAAAGGATTCACCGTCAGCTGGGATGGGGATATGAGCGAGAAAAGCTATTCGGACAAAGCCGGCTTGGCTATGATGCCAACAGCGGAGGAGCTTGCCTCGGAGGAGGGTTCCAAGCTCTCTTTTAACAGGATATACAAGGAGGTTAAAACAGACGCAGCTTCTCGCCAAAAGGGCTTTGAAACCTTCGTGACCACCGATGACCACCTTATGCACCTAATTGGAACTGCAAAGGACAAGAATGGTACAACTTACTACATAGTAAAGAACTCATGGAAGCCTGAAATCAACCGCTTTGGAGGTTATAATCACCTATCAAGGGAGTATGTTAAGGCAAAAACCATCTCTATACTGGTGCACAAAGATGCCGTGCCGGCAGAGATCCTGAAGAAATTGCGTTAGAAAAATCATACTAAGTGGATTTTTAAACATTTTTTATACTTTTATGTTTTAGAATAAATGAAGAGGACTCTCGCCATAATATTATCGGTAATTCTAATGGCCAGCCATATGTACCTGACCATTGGAACTCACTTTTGTGGTGGTGTAGCCAATAATTCTGAGATTATTCTTGGGAAATCCGTAATTGATTGTGGTATGTCCTCAATTAAAAGTGGTTGCCAAAATGAGCACAAAAGCGAAAACCCCAATGATCTGATTAATTCTGTTCCATGCTGTGAAGATAGGTATCAGAATATTGAAACAACAGATGATTTTGTTAAAGACATTCAGCAAGTTGTATTAAACTTTGACTTTGTTGTATTTTATCTGTATACCTCTATTTCGACTAATCATTTTCCAAAACAAGCAGAAAATTTATTTGCTTACAAATCTCCCCCTCTGATTGAAAAAGACGTTCAAGTTCTTTTTCAATCATTCCTTAATTGAGTGTAAATGAAGAATGACGACCTTACTGAATTCAGTAGGTCAGCAGGTACATTGTACCAATGCAATCAAAAATTCATTAAAACAAATATTATGCTCAACAAAATAATAAAATATTTTTTGGAGAATAAGCTTGTCACAATACTTATTCTCACAGTTCTGGTTGTATGGGGAGTTGTAACTTCACCATTTAACTGGAATGTTGATTTTTTACCTAGGGACCCGGTTCCTGTAGATGCCATTCCTGATATTGGTGAAAATCAGCAAATTGTATTCACAGAATGGATGGGTCGCAGTCCTCAGGATGTTGAGGATCAAATTACCTACCCTTTAACAACTTCATTACTTGGATTACCCGGTGTTAAGTCGGTAAGAAGCACTTCAATGTTTGGCTTATCGTTTATTGCCATCATCTTTGATGAGAAAGTAGAATACTACTGGAGCAGGACAAGGGTGCTTGAAAAACTCAACTCTCTTTCAGCGGGAGTACTTCCGGAAGGCGTCTCACCGACACTTGGACCAGATGCAACAGCTCTTGGTCAAGTTTATTGGTACACTCTTGAAGGCAGAGATTCTACCGGTAGTTCCGCAGGAGGTTGGGACCCTCACGAATTAAGAACTATTCAGGATTATTATGTCCGTTTTGCATTAACATCGGCAGAAGGTGTTTCGGAAGTAGCTTCAATTGGTGGGTTTGTTAAAGAGTACCAGGTTGACCTTGACCCTGTTGCAATGAAAGCTCATGGTGTGAACATGATGATGGTTATGGAAGCCATCAGAAACAGCAACCTTGATATAGGTGCTAATACCATAGAAATTAACCTTGTGGAATACTATGTTCGCGGTTTGGGTTATGTTAAAAGTTTGCAGGAAATTGAGATGTCCGTTGTAAAATTGACCAGTAACATTCCAATCCGTATACGCGATATTTCAAAAGTAAACATTGGGCCTGCTCCACGTGGCCACAGCGGATTTCTGGATAAAGGAGGAGCAGAAGCTGTTGGAGGCGTGATTATCTCTCGCTATGGTGATAACCCCCTAAAAACCATTCAAAATGTCAAGGACAAAATAAAAGAAATCAGCCCAGGCCTTCCATCTAAGACATTAGCAGATGGGACTGTGTCTAAGGTTACCATTATTCCCTTTTACGACAGGACTCAACTTATTAACGAAACGCTCGGAACACTGAATGAAGCTATCCGTCTGCAAATTATGATCACAATAATTGTTATCATAATAATGGTTTTTCATTTAAGAGCCTCATTTATGATATCAGCATTGTTGCCGATGGCCGTTTTAATGTGCTTTATAATGATGAGATATCTGAAGGTTGATGCAAATATTGTGGCACTCTCAGGTATAGCTATCGCAATTGGAACGATGGTTGACCTGGGTATTATCCTCAGTGAAAACATATTGCGTCATACCGAAGAGTCTCCGCCTGCTCAACCTATGATAACAACCGTATACAATGCAACTATTGAGGTATCTTCTGCCATACTTACAGCTGTTTCAACAACTATCGTAAGTTTTTTACCGGTTTTTACACTTCAGGCAGCAGAAGGCAAACTTTTCGGACCACTTGCGTATACAAAAACTTTCGCTTTACTCGCAGCTTTGGTTATAACACTTTTTATTATGCCGGCATTGGCTCACTGGTTATTCTCAATAAAACCTGTCAGAAAGAGCTATAAACTGGCATTAAATATATTATTGTTTTTATCGGGAATAATTTTACTTTGGTGGTCATCATGGGCTGGCATTGCGATTATATTGCTTGGAATAAACAACATTGCAAGTATATTTGCTCTGAAACAAAAATTACCTACTCCTCTTCTTAACAGGTGGTTTAGCAAACACAGTGCCCATCATACTATAGCTATTGTGGTAGTCTCAATATCTTGGTTGCTAGCCCGTGAATGGATGCCTCTGGGGGTAGCCAATAGTTTGCTGGTCAATTTCTTTTTTATTGCTTTGATTATAGGCATTATCCTGGGTGGATTTAAAATTTTTATTGAATTGTACCCTAAAATTCTTAATTGGTGTCTTGAACATAAAGGTGTTTTTCTTCTTATTCCTGTATTAATAATTATACTTGGATTAAATATCTGGCTTGGTTTCGGTAATGTTTTTGGGTTTATTCCAAAACTAACAGATAAAACAGGATGGAACATCAGAACAACCTCGGCCTGGAGTACAATGTCACACGCTTTTCCAGGCTTGGAAAAAGAGTTTATGCCAGCCCTTGACGAAGGCTCGTTCTTACTTATGCCTACCTCAATGCCGCATTCCGGGGTGGAGGCGAATATTAAATATTTGCAGCAGCTGGATATGCGTGTACAGGCAATTCCCGAAGTAGATATGGTTGTTGGTAAAGCCGGAAGGGTTGAAAGTGCTCTTGATCCGGCCCCGGTATCAATGTTTGAAAACATCATACAATATAAAACCGAATTCAAAAATGATGAAAATGGTTACCCTATTAGATTCAAGGTTGACAGGGAGGGTAACTTCGTAAAGGATAAAAATGGAGAATTGGTACCTGATAAAAAGGGACAGTATTACAGGCAATGGCGTGATCATATAAAAACTCCGGATGACATCTGGGATGAGATAATAAAGGCAACCCGCAATATACCAGGCGTGACTTCGGCGCCCAAGCTGCAACCGATTGAAACTCGCCTTGTAATGTTACAGACAGGTATGCGTGCGCCAATAGGAATTAAAGTGTTCGGACCCGACTTGAAAAGCATTGAGGATTTCAGCTTGAAAATTGAACAACTGCTCAAAGAGGTTCCTTCGGTTAAAGCTGAAGCAGTGTACGCTGATCGCAGTTTGGGTAAACCTTATCTTGAAATACAGATTGACCGCTCTGCCATAGCACGATATGGATTGAATATTGCCGATGTACAAATGTATCTGGAAGTTGCTTTGGGCGGAATGCCTTTGACAACAACAATAGAGGGGCGTGAGCGATACAATATAAGAGCCAGATATGCAAGAGAATGGAGAGATAGTCCGGAAGCAATTCAAAGAATATTTATTCCTACTCCTAGCGGACAGCAGATACCTTTAGGTGACTTGGCTCATATTGACTTCCGCGCCGGACCTGGCATGATTAGGGGTGAAGATTCATTTTTAGTTGGTTATGTGCTTTTGGACAAAAACGATGGGTATTCGGAGGTTACTGTAGTTGAAGATGCCGATAGGTACCTTTTGTCAAAAATTGCAAGCGGGGAGTTAATTGTTCCTTCGGGAGTCAGTTATAAATTCTCGGGCAGCTATGATAATCAAGTCCGTGCCGAAAAAAGATTGGCAATTGTAGTGCCTTTGGTCTTGATCATGATTTTTTTAATTCTCTATTTCCAATTCCGATCAACATATGTCTCACTGATGATATTTTCCGCGATTACTTTAGCTTTTGCCGGTGGTTTTATAATGCTTTGGCTGTATGGTGAATCATGGTTTTTAAATATCAACCTTTTTGGAACCAACATGCGTGATCTGTTTCAGATGAAAACTTATAACCTGAGTGTAGCTGTGTGGGTAGGATTCATAGCCTTATTTGGAATAGCAACCGACGATGGCGTTGTAATTTCCACGTATCTGATGCAAAGCTTTAAAATACACAAACCTGAAAGTATCCATGAAGTTAGGTTGGCGGTTTTAGAGGCTGGAGTAAAAAGGATCCGGCCTTGTCTAATGACAACTGCTACGACTTTACTTGCTCTGCTACCAATTCTTACATCCTCTGGCAGGGGAGCAGATATTATGATCCCAATGGCTATCCCGGCCTTTGGAGGAATGACTGTGGCTCTGATAACTCTTTTTGTAGTTCCGGTTTTGTATTCAGCAAGGGAAGAACATAAATTAAAAGGCAAGTAAAATGAAACAACTAATAATAACCACACTATTGTTCCTGCTCTTTTCAAGCAGTGTATTTGGGCAATCATTAGATAATTATCTTATGACTGCTGCTGAAAACAACCCAAATCTTAAGGCAACGTTTTTAAAATATCAGGTTGCATTAGAGCGAATCCCTCAGGTTGGGGCATTGCCCGATCCTCAGCTTTCTTTCAGCATTTTCATTCAGCCAATGGAACGATTTGCCGGCAATCAGGTTGGCAGCATATCAATAATGCAGATGTTCCCGTGGATTGGCACCCTTAAAGCTGCCAAAGAGGAGATGTCTCTTATGGCAAAAGCCGAATTTGAAGCCTTCAATGAAACCAAGGCAATGTTATTCTATGATGTTAAAATAACATGGTACGCAATTTTGCAATTAAATAAGGAAATCGAAATCACATATGAAAATATTCAATTATTAAAATCTTTAGAAAATATTGCCCTTGCCGGATTTAAAAGCGGGAGGCAGCGAGCATCGGTCTCTGGAGGTCCGGGAATATCTCAAGTTAGATCTTCTTCTGGTAATAGCCAACAAAGTTCTGGAATGGCAGGCATGAATTTGCAGTCGCAAACTTCTTCCAATAACGCAAGTAAAGAACCTGATATGAACAACATGGTAAGGATGGAAAATATGTCAGGTAGCGGTAATATGACAGATGTTCTGCGGGCTCAACTTGAATTGAATGAACTTCAAAATAGGTTATCTATATTAAAAGAAAGCAGAACCCCCTTACTTGCTCGGTTTAATCAATTGCTAAACAGAGATCTTGCAGAGCCAATAATATTGCCTGATAGCGTAGTTAACCTTGATATTCCAATCCCTTTCTCACAATTTCCCGATAGCATAATTAATAACAATCCTATGCTTAAAATGCTCCACTACGAAGAAGCATCTTATATCGCCCGAGGGAAAATGAACAAGAAAATGGGAATGCCAATGATTGGCATCGGTTTGCAATATGACATCTTTCAACCAGGGAAAAATAGTCTGGCGATGATGAATGGAAGCAACATGCTTATGCCAATGGCAACAGTATCAATTCCTATTTGGCGAAAAAAATACACTGCTGCTGTTCGTGAATCGGAAATAATGCAAGATTATGTTTCCAAGCTAATTGAATCCCAAAATGATAAACTTTTAGTAAACTATGAAGAGGCTGTTAAACAATTCAGAGATGCAGAGCTTAGAAAAAAATTATACAGAGAGCAGGAATTAATTGCTAATCAAGCCTTAAATCTTCTACTAGTACAATACTCCACTGAAGGTAGCAACTTTGAGGAGGTATTACGAATGCAACAACAATTACTGGGATACAGATTACAGCTTTTAAATGCATACATAGATGGAAATATTTCAGTGGCTACTCTGGAAAGGTTAATAGGTCGTTAATAAAAAGTTAAAACAATGAAAAATATATTTAGAAACAAATTTATACAATTAAGTCTGGTATTGATTTTAGGATTAATTATTGGAGGACTGTTATTTAGCAATGAAAATACCAACCATGTCGAGCAAGGACATAGTCAAGAGAAGGAAACCACTTACACTTGCTCTATGCATCCTCAAATAAGGCAAAACGAGCCTGGTAAATGCCCTCTTTGTGGAATGGACTTAATTCCTTTAACTCAGGATTTTGGCAATACTGATGGCAATACTTTATTGCTTACTATGTCGCCTGAAGCAATTGCCCTGGCAAATGTTCAAACACAAAAAGTTAAAACTCTCCAATCAGGGCACGAGATAACACTTGCAGGGAAAATAGCTTTAAACGAACAGAAAATGTCAGTAATAACTGCAAATTATCCAGGACGAATAGAAAAACTTCATATTGACTATACAGGGCAAACCATTCAAAAAGGTCAGAAGTTAGCAACAATTTACTCCCCAGATTTGGTTACAGCCCAAAAAGAGCTTATTGAGGCAGTTCGGTTTAAAAATGCAAACCCAGGCCTATATGATGCTGCCAAAGAAAAGCTTCGTCTATGGAAAATTACAGATGAACAGATTGAATCTATTGAGAGAAGCAGTAGTGTTATCAACGAGTTTGATGTATTCTCCGATTTATCAGGTGTTGTATTACAACGCAACATTTCAAGAGGTGATTTTGTAAATAAAGGGTCTGTGCTTTTTGAAATTACTGACCTTAGTCGGTTATGGGTTTTGTTGGATGCATATGAGAGTGATCTGCCTTTTCTTAGAGTTGGGCAGAAAATTACATTTAATGTATCTTCGGTCCCCGGTAAAGTTTTCAACTCGTCAATAATTTTCATAGATCCCATTATTAATAATCAAACTCGTACTGCTTCTGTAAGGGCCGAAATAAGCAATTCTCAATTGTTACTTAAACCGGAAATGTTCGTAAATGCTAAAGTGTTTGCTAATTTGCCCTTAAAAGAAAAATCTTTAGCAATTCCCTCAACAGCACTACTGTGGACAGGAAAACGATCTGTTGTTTATGTAAAGTCTCCCGATCAATCACACTCTGCTTTTGAAATGAGAGAGATTACACTTGGGCCTTCACTCGGAGACTATTATTTGGTTGAAAGTGGATTATCCGAAGGTGAGGAGATCGTGGTTTATGGAGTTTTTAGTGTTGACGCAGCAGCTCAGTTGGCTGGCAAACCTAGCATGCTTAATAAGGAAGGCAGAGACGTAATTTTAGAGCACAAGCATGACGATAACCAATCCGGATATTTAAACACAACTATTGAAAAAACCAAATCAATGAATTATCAGGCAAACGCCTCTTTAGTCCCTTTGTTTGAATTATACTTGAAGTGGAAGAATCTGCTGGTGAAAGACAACTTTAAAGATGCTAAAGATATTGCTGTTGAAATGAAAAATGAGCTCAGTAAGGTTAACTTGAGTAAATTTAATACAGAAGAAAAAAATACCTGGACTAAATTTCATTCTGAGCTAAACGAAAATTTGCAACATGTTGGTCATTTTGCAACTATTCAGGAGATGAGGAAAGGTTTTCTTGTTACATCAAAAACAATGATTGAAATTGCTAAGTTATTTAAACCATTAAATGAGACACTTTACATTCAACACTGTCCAATGGCCGATGAAAATAAGGGAGCAGACTGGCTTAGTATGGAGAAAGAAATTCTTAATCCATATTTTGGAAAATCTATGTTAACTTGCGGTGAAGTTACCGGAACAATTAAAAAATAAGCCCTACTAACTCCCCTCTTGGGGGGCTATCCTCAAACAAAAAAGCACCTGCGTAAACAGGTGCTTCTTTATTAATGATTCAGGTGGTTTCTAGAACCTGAAACCTATTGTAGCCTGATACCAGATATTTTTATAGCGGGGAGTTTCTGATGTTCCGTCACCTTTATTAGCCTGAAGATCCCATCCTACTCTTGTGCCAATAACAATTCTGTTCAGATTAAAATCAAGTCCTCCCAAGAATGAGAGAGTGTTTTTACGAATATTGTCATTTTCGAATACTTGTTCCTGTGATGTATTAACAATAGCGCTGTTAAATTCGTATTTGTCTTTTATAAGGAACGAGTACTGAGGACCGGCCAAAATAGTAATCAAAGAGATTGGCTTGATAGCAAATAACAAAGGAACATCAATATGATTACTTGTATAAGAATAGCTGTAAGGACTGCCTAATAATGAACCTGATCCCTTATAACCTCTCTGCGAAAACAAAACTTCCGGTTGAACACCCAGTAATTTTCCAAGTGGAATAGCAACAAAAACGCCTGCAGCCAAACCAAATTTAGCATCAGCATTAAATTGCTCTCCTTGAGTGTCGTAAACATTAGAATAATTTGCACCACCCTTTATGCCGAACGATAACTTTTGTCTGAAATCTGTACTGTTCTTCTGAGCAAATACACTACCAAAGATAAAGGTTGCAAATGCGAAAACCAGAATTACTTTTTTCATTGTTTTTTTCATCATTGTTTAATTTAATAATAACCATTTAATATAAATGATTGTTCAGCAAAGGTGACCAAAACAACCTACTGTATCACTACACAATTACTCACTATTGTTACACATTTCACACATGATAATATAATAAAGTTCTCTCTGTCAGAAAACAAATGGAAAAAGGAATGTTACAATTGCCGCCCAGACAATATATAGTGGGAGGAAGTCTGTGATTGCATTGCCTGAAATTGATCTCCGGCTACCGGCAATAACCTTAATAAAGCGGATTGTCACAAAGATGAGATTTAGAAAAATAAGTGTGTTTAAGCCCAGCACAGCTGCTCTGTTTGGAGTTATCCCCCATTCAAATATTCTGTAAATAATTGCCGATAGTGCAACAGCGTTAACCAACACAGTAACAGCAGAAAGGAGAGTCAAAATCCACAGTTCAAAACGTCCGGCCGAATTGCCTGTTCTTCCCGAAACTGAAAAAAAGATAATTGCCATCACACCAACAAGAAGGGCATTGAAAATTATCAGAAATTCTCTGTCATTGTAGGGATTTTTTCCGGATATTGCTATGGCTGACAGAAAAATAACAAGCATAATCAGAACAAGCGGACTAAAGATTCTCGCAATCAGAGGAGAAACTTTTCCAACCAAATTAGGGTTTGTTCTTATGATGTAAGTCCCAACAATAGGTGTTGCTGCAAGCCCGAAAATAGCAACATAATCAAAATATACACCCTCAATATTAAGCCCGATAAGGTTAAAAAGGCCAATGGTTATTGCTGACATTATTCCTCCGGCAATTAAAATCAGGGTTGACATCACTATCAGATCTCCGTTATACTTAAGAAATTCCAGGGGTGAACTACTTGGTGATCTTGGATTTTCACTAAGCTGAATATTCTTTTCAGGCTGATTGCTCAATGTAAATTTAGCATCAGCTTTATCTTTAGTCTTTATGTTAAAATTGAATCTTGGCAGGAACTTTTCTTTTATGCCTCCGGCAAATGTAAAACCCAGTACTGACCAAAGTAAAATTAAAATATGAATAGATGAAAGAACTAGTGTGTCACTATTCTTAACATCAGGCAGTGAATTTATAAAAATCAGAGCAACTAGTGTAAAAAGCGTTATTACTCCAATATGAGTTTTTGAGAGTCTGTTTTTAAATACAAAAAATGCAGTAAGTGCGGGAAATATTATAAAACCCACGTTTCGGGTGTAGAAGAACTCCTCATTAATGCCCAAAATAGCCGGAATTTTTGCTATTAAACCGGCAATCAGTACCAACGCAACAACCAGAACTATATCGCTCCTGCTACCCCATTTAATTTCATCAAAACTAGCAGTAGTGTTTTCATTGGAGTCGTTAAGATTGGAAAAAGGGTAATCTTTCATATTTGCCTCTGTATTATTAGTTTTATTGCCACTGTATTATTAGTTCCACAAAGTTCCTTCGAGACCTAATACACTGCCCATCCAGAGTACGAATACATAGGCAATAAAGCTTAAAATAATTGCTGCAATTTTTGCCCACGTGCCCTGATTCAGGCGCTTGTCAATCTGATAAGTTAAGAAACCTCCAAACGCACCGGCAATTGGCACCACAACAAGAGGTCTTATCATCCATAATTTTGCCCATTCAGGGTTTGGTTCGTCTACACCCAAAAGAAAAAGGGTGATTAATACCAGTGCTATACCTGCTCCTATGAGCATTCTTCTAACCATTGATGCTGTTTCCATTTTATTAATTTTTAAAGTTGTTATTTTAGTGAATGAAATTTGAAATTTTTTGATTTGATAATATGATAATTTTTGATTTATGTCTCTTTTCGTATTTATACATTTGCGTTTTTGAGTTTTATTATTGGTAATTAACAAATGTGATTATAAAAAGTTCTTTGAACTTCAAAGTTGGTGTACAAAAAATTTTATCCTGAAATTTTTCTTTATAATTTACGTGATTTAACAATCGATTCCAGAGCTTCGAGGTGTTGGTTAAATGCTTCTCTTCCAATTTTAGTTGCAAAATATCTGGTATTTGGCTTCTTTCCAATGAAAGTCTTTTCAACCCCGATGAACTCCTCTTTCTCCAATGCTTTTATATGGCTTGCCAGATTACCGTCAGTTATATCAAGATACTCCTTAAGTGCGTTAAAATCAAGAGTATCATTCACAGCAAGGGCCGACATGATTCCAAGCCGAACCCTGCTTTCGAATGCTTTGTGTAGTCTGTCAGTAAATGTTTTCACCTTAACCCCTCTCGTATTTAAAATACATGACTATGCCGTACAAAATATGGGCAACTCCAAATCCTAATGCCCACAATAGCAGACCATACTCAACAAAATATAAGCCAATGAGTCCAAGTATTATCTGAGTTATGCCGAGCCCCTTTATCTCCTTAATTGTAATGCCGCTCACGTTAAAAAGTGCAAGTCCATAAAAAATCATGGTAAGCGGTGCAATTAGACCAACCAGCCCTTTAGATGCAAGAATCAAGATAACCACTCCCCCCGAAATTAATGGAACCGCCATATTTATTACCAATCTTCTGGTAGTGGAGTTCCAGAGTTTCTCCTCTCTTTTGCCTGCTCTTTTGTAGGAAAGGAGTATTGCCGTAAAAATGGCAAATATCAGAACAACTGTTGCAAGTAGTATTATGTTGAGGCCTATACCTCCCCTGTCTGATATCTCCTGAGGGTTAAATCCAAAATATGAATCTGCAACATAGACACCGACGAGTGCATATATACCAGCCATAATTCCGGCCCAACCGGAAAGGGAGAGGAACTTGGAGCTGCGTTCCATCATAGAACGTATCTCACTAATTTCTTTAATGTAATCCTTTTCTTCTTTCATATGAAAAGCACTTTTATTTGCAAAGTAAAAAATAAAAATCCACACCTGCAAATTTCTCCGCGCCAGTTTGTGGTAACATGTTCATTGCAAGCAAAGGCAAATCAATCCCTGGGAATTCTTTCCTTTTAATTGATAGTCAATCAATTAGTAGTATTTTTGTTTTGCGATTAAGTTGCTGGTAATGAGCAAAGAGGAAAGAATTCCCAGGGATCAAATGTTCTGTAAAAAAAAGGGGCCTCGTTAGAGACCCCTTTCAATCAGCGGCAGACGTTTGAACTCCGTTAAACCACCGGAGCACTGCACTTAAATACTAACCAAAACTTAAGTTTCAAGTTCCATCCTAAAGAACCATGAATTATCCGCAAACATCATGATACCTGCCTTGTGCTGATTATCTAATAAACTATTTATCGCTTTATAATTTTTAATTAATAGTTTCTTTTGAATTCTAATCAATTCTTAACCTTCTAATTTTTCCCCAGACCTTTATCAATTGACAAAATAAGGTAGTCTATCTTGTTTTTTGACTCTTGTGATTTGGCCCTTGATCTGTAAGATTTAAGTTTTGACCTTAGATCTAAAAGGTGCTTGTAGTACAGCGGTGCGAGGTTTTGATCGGTTAAGTATTTTATAGAAACAAGGGGTTGGAAGTTTGAACGTTCAAACCCGTTATCCGATGAACCGTTTAAGCCATCTTCCATTAGATTGTTGAATCCAAATTCAGAAAAAATATTCGACTCACCCAATTGATCAATCATAACCTCGTCAGGGAAACATCGCGCCCTAATGCTCTCATAAGACATATAGTCGTTAACGCTTGTTTGTTGATTGTATTCAAACGGATTGTATTCTAACTGATTATCTGTTAACTGGAATGCGTTTTTGTTTCGGGTTCTTGCTACAATTACATTTGGAAGATTGGATCCCCCTAGCAAAACTTGTGTTAGGGCTATAAGTGTCGCTCTCTGAGCCTCCGATGGATCTAAGCCCTTGCTGATATTTTTGAATGAAAACTCAGAAAGATCGGTAAGCATTTCATCAACGGTGTATGTATCAGATGATTTAGTCTGCGCAAATGCAACCATCGAAATTCTCTGGAAAGGAAGTCTTGCAAGGCTGTTGGCCAGGTATCTTGAGAAAGATGGGTTCATTCCCGACATCATAAGAAGATCTTTGTTGTCAGCCCAGCTAAGGTCATCAGCCTGGTTTAGCATATAGAAAAGACTCTCTCTCTGAATTCTCTTATCAACAGGAACGAATGTTGGTGCAGGGTCTCCTTCGTATTTACTGTTAATCTCTATGCCGCCAATATTCACCATAAGACTTCTGTAGTAATCGTACAGCTTAAGGAAAATAAAGTCAATAAAGAGCTCTCTGTAAGATTCGTCAGCCTCATTCTTGTTTACCCATTTTGTAGCATTTTCGCTTATATACTTAAGGGTGTTGATTCCGTATTGTGCTGCTTTGATTTTATCGTTTCCAAGGTCTTCAACCAAAGAGCGCGGATCAAAGTATGCACTCCAGTTTTGCTCCTTGCCATAGAAGAAGCGAGGATCATCTATTTTCGATGAGATCATCTCTTTAAGCGACGAAACCTCCTGAGCAGGCGTTTTTGCAGCATAGAGTGGCCTATAGAGCCACTCTATTGCATAGTGGTCGTAAACACCCGGCTTATCGGCAGTAAGCTTAACTCCCTTTTCAATATCACCCGGCTGTGCGATGTAGTTGTACCTGATTTGATCCATAACGGAAGAGGTAATTCCCTCTTTCTGGGTGAATGTAGCAGATCTGAGAGAATCAACAGGCATCCATGACGAACCGGCAAGGTTGGCGCTGAGGCCAAGGCAAAAGCCCATCTCCCTCATCATGGCAAGCTCAATAGAATTTGCCATCAAATCATCAGGAAGTTCATATCCTCTCACTCCGGGTTCAACTGCAGCAGTCTGGTAGATTCTCTCTCTTTGAAGAGTTACCGGAGAATCCCTGAAGAAAAGTATTGAGGCACTAAGAATTTCACCAGTTCTGGGGTCTGTATTGATGTGTCTGGCAATTCCCCTTGATGGAGTTTGTGCATATTTAACACAGTTATAAGAGGCGTTACCGGCGCTGAATTTAGGATCCTGACTCTTCGAAGGGTAGTCATATACCCTTATCACATCTTTAAATCCAATTTTCTCGAAAGATTCGTTCCACTTTAGGAGACCCTTTTTAATTGCCTCTCTCCATGAAGGTATAAACAGAGTGTCAACATAGAACACTATTGGTTTCAAAGGCTCGCTAAGTTTACCTGAGCGATGTGCCTCTGCATTCTTTGGTTCAAGCCTCCATCTGTTAGAGAGATAACTAAGCTTAGTCCCCTGGTCTTTACTGCCAAACTTTTCAAACTCAGTTACACTGGTACCAATTCTGTAATCAGCATAACGGTGTCTGAATTTCTCCTCCGGAAGCAAACTGAGAGTTGTCCTCATCTCTACCGTCAGATATTCGGTACCACCCGACTCCATACCTAGAAAGAAAGTTTTAAAAGTATAGGTCATGTTGCTTAAAACAGATATATTATCGTCATAAGCCTCAACATCTTTCAGAGCCGAGAGATCTTTGCTGAACGTAGATACCTTCTGAATGAACCCCCCGAAAGAGGATGCATTTAGTGTTCCAATATGCTTACCTCCTGAAACAAAGAACGATGTAACGTCAAACACAATTGCACTGCTGTCTTTGTTAAAAGCAATAATAGGGAACGAGCTTATAACTGATGGCAATGAACTTCTGTCCACAGCCTCCTGTATACCCACATCTTCAGAGTCAACAATCTTCGGAATCGGCACAAGCCTTATCTGAACCAGAGAGTCTGTTTTTGAAAAATTGATGTGCGAAGGTCTTGAAGGTCTTTGACCTGCATAACTGAGACTCATATCACTCACATTATCAACAAGAGAACTCATCAGAAAGCTCTTTCCGATAAGGTTCAGCGGGAACTCAAAGTAAACCTTTCCCTCAATATTGTGCAGGGTAATAATGCCCACAGATGTGGTAACATTTTTCTTTTTATCAAAAAGCTTTTCGTAAGCAGAGAGTTTTTTTGTGGTATCGGCACTCGCTGTTTTTGAAGTATCTTTTTTATCTGTAGCCTTACTCTTAGTCTGCGCATTCAGTACAAAAGCACTGCAGGAGATTAGAGTAAGAATTAATAATTTCTTTATCATATTCATCCTTGGATTACTATTGTACTTTTAGAACTGAATTAATTTTTTTAAGAAGAAGTTCATAGTGAAGCTTATCCTCTTTTTTGGCACGTGATTTAGAAGCTGACTCCAGAACTTTTTTAGCCTTTATCAGGTAGTTGTAGAAATTGGTTTCAGGATTGAACACTATGCTGAATTTTGTAGAAGGCACACCATAACCGGCAACAGGGTTCATATCTTGTCCGGCTAAAGGAAGAGATTCAAAAGCAGAGATTGTCTGCAACTGTTTTGTGAATCTTGACTGCTTGTCCTCTTTTGCAAGAATATCAAAAAGAGAAACCTGTGAACCTGCCTGTGCACTCTCTGAGATGCCCATACCGCTTATAAGTTTGGCTACATTACTCGTATTAAGAACACTGGTAACATATTCAGTTTGCATGAATTTTTCAATTTCAGAAAGCTTACGTCTCTTTATAGCAGGCTCCCAAACAAAATTGAAAACATCATCAGAACATTGGTTAAAGGTATATGGTTCTTTCGCAATTGATGAAGATAACATAACCTTTATTGGCGCAGCAACAACCGCCTGAGCAATTACTCTTTGCAGTAGATTTTTAGCAGAACCCATAATGGTAATATTCTTCATAAGCTCCTCATTGTCTAACCAATCGATATCTTTTACCTGACTCATCATAAACTTAAGGGCAGCTATTTGCTTTTCGCGCTCTACGCTTTCAAAAGGTAACATCTCATCACCTACTTTAACCTCATTTAGGTAAATTCCACCTACGTAGGCAAAAACATGGTTAATGTATCTGAAGTACTGCATTACAATGCCATCGTAAATTTCAGTCCTGTACGAAAAATCTTCATCTTCGGCAGCAACCCATGAATTTAGGTTGTTCATAAGGTACTTGAGGTTTTGAATGCCGTAAAGGGTAGCCTTTATTGCATCATCTCCCAGATCTTCTGTCTGTGACCTTGGATCAAGCGGGTATGAGAGCTGCTTGCCATATCGGTAAACAGGGTTCTTGATAGCCTCGCTAACCATATCAGACAAAATTTTCGCCTCTTCGTTGGCACTCTTTGTGTCCGGGTAGTATGAGTAACTCCATTTAATAAGGAATTTGTCATATTCACCGAATCTTGGAGGTGTTAATCTAACTCCTCTCTCTTTATCACCGGGTTGTGCAACATAGTTAAAACGTGCATAATCCATAATGGAAGTAGTTGTACCTACTTTATTTGTATAAGTTGCAGATCGCAGAGAGTCTGTCGGGATAACATTGGAAGCACTCATATTGTGCATAAAACCAAGGCAGTGTCCAACCTCGTGGGCAACAACGTATCTGATACCGTCATTCATGATATCTTCAGGAATATTCTTGGTCTGAATTCTTTTGTCTGCAGGTGATATCTGAACAAACATCCAGTTATTCAACAGTTTGATTATGTCATGATAGAGATAAACCGAAGCATTAATAATCTCTCCCGACCTTGGGTCAACCCAAGATGGTCCCATTGCATTTTGAACTCCTAGTGGAGCATATCTCACGCAAGAGTACTTAATGTTATCCGGATCAAATTCCGGATCATCTTTAGGAAAATCAACCGCCTTAATGGCATTTTTGAACCCGATCTCCTCAAAAAGCTCGTTCCATTGCTCTACACCCTCTTTTATAAATGGCTTCCACTTTTCAGGGAAGTTGCTGTCAATATAGAAAATTATTGGTTTTACGGGCTCACTGAGTTTACCTGCGCGGAAAGCTTCAATATCCTTAGGCTCCAGATTCCATCTGTTGGCATAATATATAAGCTTCGAAGATTGCTCCTTCTCACCAAACATATACTTACCTGTAGGGAATACTGCAACCCTGTAGTCAGCATTTCTTGGCCTCACCGGCTGCTCTCTGAGCAGAACAATAGACCTTGAAACAACTGCCGTAAAAGGCTCATCCTTTACAATTGTTCTTGTTGTTCTAACATCAGTTAGGGTATAATTATAGCTTAATGTGCTGGTTACAACAAGATTGTCGCTAAAAGACTTGATGCCTCCAAGAAATGACTTATCCTGTTGGAAGCTCTCGGTTCTTTTAAGACCGTTAAACATTGTGTATTGACTGTAAACGTCAAACGGTGTAAGATCTTTATTGTCACCAACAAAAAAACTGGTCATATCCACAACGACAGCAGTGCTGTCGTTGGAATATGCCTCGATTTTCATGCTCTTCATTATTGAGCCAATACTACTCCTTCTGATTGCCTCAGCAATATTGGATTCTGAATTGTCTGTTATCACATCGCTGTTAATTCTTCTAAGCTGGATACTTTCAGCCGATTTTGTAAATGCAATATGAATCGGGCTGGGTTTGCCTCCAACAATTCCGTTCCCGTTATCACTTGTCTCCGTAACCGTTGATGCAATAAGCATCTGTTTGCCCAGCATGTTCAAAGGTATCTCAAAATAGAGCTTCCCCTTTACTTTATGCAGGGTAAACATGCCCTTGGCTGTTTCATGCTTCTCTTTAAACAATTTATCATACGCCGAAACTGAATCCTTCTTAGGAGCAGTTTTCTCTTTCTCATCTTTCTTGTTTTGATAAACCGGCGCTACGCCTGAAGCAGCAAAAAGGCTGCAGGTTAATACAAATAGGGCGCTCGTTAGGAATAATTTTCTCATTAAATATATTTTTTATTGTCCCTGGAATGTAAAGTCAAGTACTTTACCAAATCCTGAATATTTTTTTGCCTGAGCAGCGTTAAGATCTCCTGTTCCTGCAGTTCCGTGAGGTATAACATAAATCTGACCCTCAAATTCACCCTTTTGTGTAGCAATAACTACAGCTTTTGTATTGAGCGATAATTGTGGCTCATAAACAGGGCCGTTTACGGCATTAAACTCTGTTCTGTTAAGCCTGTACCTTCCCTGTACAAAGAGCTTTGCCTTAGTAATTTGCTCACCGGCAGGAGCTGTGTACTTTTCACTATAGGATACAATTCCTCCACCGAAATTCACAGAATATATCTTAGTCGAGGTTGCAACATACATAATAGGGTCAAACATATTGAAAAAGATAGATACTGCAGAGTTAAGAATTGAGGTAAGAGCAACCGGAAGTTCAACCTTAAGTTTTGGAGCAGATGGCGTCAGATTCCAGTTTGCATCATAATAGCCAAAGGAGATCGCATATAGTTCGTAGTTGCCTGTTACCTGATTTTTCAAAAGCATTGTTGGAGTAACACCGTCAACAGAGATATCACCGGCAACCATTCTCCTGTCGGGAACATTTGTTGGATTAAACACACCTTGATTAGTGTATTCCCCTCCGCTTGCTGGAGTTGTAAAGGTCATAGAGATGTTGTAGAACTTACCCGTATTGTTATTATACCAAAAAGCAAAAGGACCGGCTCCTGCTGCATTATCTGCAACCATAACGGCATTATCAACATAGTTAAGTCCGGAAGCTGGCATCATAAACGATGTAATTCCCTGATTGTTTGCAAACAAATATGCAACATTATTCACTACAAGAATCCAGGTTGCATTGTTAATAGTATAGAATGCCTGAGGATCAAAACTTGCTGTTTTAGCAGGGAAAATCTGCTCGGCATCTTTGTAAACCGAATAGTTCTGGCAATCGTACATCTTAATGTCCTTGTTGGCAAAGATTGTGGTTATCACATTCTTTGTTAGTATTGCACTTGGTTTATGCAAAGAGTAAGCTATACTTTTAATAAGGGCAGGATGGGCAGAACCCGTAGATGTCTTCCAGATTTCATATTTGATATTTAATCCTTTATCATACGATGTTGTAATCCCGTTATCCATTATTAGAGAAAGATCCGAAGTGGTTCCATTCCTGGTTTCAGCAACAACTATACCCTCACGGAATGAGCTGCTCACGAAAACAGGCCAGCTCTTTTTGTACTCTAACCCATGTTTTTCGTCAATTGCAGTGAATATTAAGGTATAAGCTGCAGATATAATAGTATTTTTGATTGTTGTATTTAATACTCTGTTCGTACCTAATACAACCAGGTCTGTAGATCCCGGAGTCTGGTTAATCTCCCATTTATACGAAATATCTGAAGGATTAACTGTTGAACCCATTTTAACAGTTGGCTGAAAGGTTACATTTTCAAGGTATTCAACTCTCAATATTGATGACATATCAGGAGTTTCAATCACAATATCATTGATTTTTGATGTGTCCAGGCCGGACTTGTCGGTGTAACAGCCACTCAGGAGGAGTGCCACAAGCAATAAAGCTATTGAATTATATATTATTCTTTTCATTGTTAACTTCTTTTAATGATTAGGGAATATAAACAGCGCCTGTTACACGTGGCTGTATCTCTTTACCGATAGCAAGGCCGGCGTTATGCAACAACCTTTGACCACCATTGGCTGCAGCATAAGCATCCAGATATGTCTTTAGCTTTTGCGCATAAAGGTCTGTGTAATAGACTCCGAACATAGCACTTGTTCCTGTACCCGGGTCAGCAAATCCGCTTACATATGAAGGCCAGTAATTTATAGGCCAGCCAAGTGCATCAAGAATTGCCTTATGGGCGTTGGGACTGTAATAGGTATTTGCAGTACTCGTTTTTGTGAGCGGAGTGAGGACAATGCAATTGTATGTTCTTATGAAGTTTGCAGAGTTAGGATACATAGGAAGCATATTGCTCCATGTCAGCACCCCTTTTTTGTATTCGTTTGATCCTACTTTAAGATCATCTGAGTCTTTAAGAATAATTCCAACCTTTACAGATGCGTTATCCAAAGCAGCGTCCCTGCTAAGTTCAAACCTGATTCTTCCGTATCGCTTTCCTGCAGGAATAATTGCATCAACAATTTTGTACTGTGACGACAATGCTGTAGTATTTGCAGGGTCAATATCAAAAGCAACCACTCTATTATGCTTAAGTGAATCTCCTGAAACCCTTACCGGGAAATCAACAATGTATTTATCCTGTGTGAGGGGTACATTCAAGAAGGATTCGTTTACATAGTACACCTTATCAGTAGAATTGTATCCTTTGTAGATCATGGCATCTCCGGCACCGGGAAACAATACCCCGCCATCGTTTATATCAAAGACCATAATGTCGTCCTTTTGGCATCCTGCAACAGATAGGACGATCGAAACCAGAAGCAGATATTTTATTATATTTTTCATAATTCTCATATTTAATTACTGTTTTCTACCCATTTGTAGCTCTGTCGAAGGATAAGGCAGCATATAAATTGCATCAGATGCAACTTGATTGTAGCCCGGAATAGTCTCTTTGCCAAGACGTTTGTAAAGGAAGAACATTGCACCTTCGCAATAAAACTCTTTTGTGTACTCCTTGATAATCTCGTTCATTACTACAGAAGTTGATGCATCTGTGAGATTGGTGGTAATTCCTCTTTTTTGTCTTACATTATTTAGCAGTGCCAGTGCACCGGCCGCATCAGGGCTTGTCTTTTTAATCATACATTCAGATGCGATATAGTATGCCTCCGGTATTCTCATTAAAGGAATGAAATTCTTTGTAACCTTGTCATTGCTTACTCCGTAGAATTTGAGAGGAGTATATGCATTCTTGCCTGCAGTTGTAACTGAATTTTGAATGAACTGCTTTGAGAACCTAAAGTCTGTGCTTCCAACTCCTTCGGCCTCATAAATTGCCATCATTCTGTCATTTGACACATACTGAGCCTTAATATCACTGGCAGCAATAATCTCAAGTTTAAAGAAATCTGCTGTTCTGCTAATTAGGTTCTGAGTATTAAGAGACATCAAATGCTCAGATTTCATAATCACATCATTTGTAACACTAGTGCTTGTTGCCCAAGTAACAACTGCGTTTGTTTCTGCATCTGCAATTACCTTGTTTGCAAGTGTCAATGCGTTGGCTATACTTTGCTGACTGCCCTCCCACATATAGACTCTCGCAAGCAGCAAGCTTGTAGCATAGTAATTAAACCTCTGCTGACGATTGTTATAAAATCCATCGATGTTTACCTCGTTGTAGAATGAGGCAGGATGTTTTTTTGTTACAGGATCAATATCGAGTAGTTGCAAAGCAACATTTAGGTCTGCAACCATAAGGTCGATTGTCTGCTTGTATGTAAGCTGTGGTGTCATCTCTTTACTAAGAGTGGTTACATAAGGTATGGCAAACTTAGATGCAAGATCTGTTCTGGCGTTTAGATTGCCAAGTCCGTACAACCTCATCAGATCGAAATGCATAAATGCCCTGATTGCAAGCAGCTCACCTTTAATGATCTGATAGTTAATATTATCAAGCAAGCCTTTGTTTAGCTCAATGTATTTAAGAGCATTATTAACATTCGAAATTACATTATAAGAGTTTGCCCATACACCGTTAATGTATTTAAGGGCATTTGAAGATGTATAGTTGTAATTGGAAATATTAAAGTCATTACTGGTAGATGGCTGAAGAGGCACAAACTGCCCGGCCATAAGTTCAATGGTAGACCAGGTTAAAGCTCTTCCATAGAGCAGTTCATTAGTCATACCTATGTAGCAACCGATAAGAGCCTGCTGGAATCCCTCTACCGAGTTGAATTGTGCCTCCTCGCGGATCTGCGAAGGGGGTGTAACATCGAGCCAATCACTGCAAGAGCTTAGAAGAAGGCCGACCGATATAATAAATACTTTTATGATATTATTTTTCATAGCAATCTAATTAAAAGGTGATAGATAATGCACAAGATACTGTTCTTGCAAAAGGATAGTTCAAACCTCTCTCAATGTCAATTGATGATATTGTAAGAATGTCGTTCATATAGACAGAGAATCTCATTCTCTGAATTTTCCAACTGTCAGTTACAAATTTTGGAATATCATAGTAAACTGTTGCAGTTCCCCATGTAAGTTCGTTTCTGTTCTGAACAAACCTGCTGGTAGCTCTTGTCATCTCCTGACGCGCTAAAGGATCACCTTCGTACTGGAACGTGCCAAGTCTTTTGAACATTGCATTTTGCCCCGGTGTCTGCCATCTTCCCGACAGAACTCGTTTATCTACATTGTTCTTGATTTCAATGTTTTCAACTCTGTCAACCAATGTCTGGTTATACATTTGACCTCCGAACAAATACCTGAATGTAGTACTGAAGCCAAAACTCCTGTATTCGGCAGTTATACCAAAATGACCTCTAGCCTTAGGCCTGGTGTCGCCAACAACCTCCAGATCCAGTGGATCATAAACATAAGTTCTGGTTCCATCCTTCTTAAGGTAGACCTCCTGACCGTTCATAGGGTCAATGCCCAGTGAGCGAACTGCCCAGATAGAACTCATTGACATACCATCTTTATACATAATTACAGGTCTGTTATTACCCTTGTTGGCAGCCTCTTTCTCCTGAAGCTCGTTGAAGGTCTTCATACTCTCTGAAAGACTTACGATTTCGTTTATGTTTGATGCAACTGATCCGTAAATGCTCACAAAGCCGGACTCTTTCTGCCAAAGGTTTAGATTCGCTGTTATCTCATAACCCCTGTTTCTCACAAGACCCAGGTTGTCTCTTACCATATTGAAACCTGTTGAAGTTGATACCGAAACATTAGTAACCATATTTTCGGTGTAACTGTCGTAGTAGTCCATTCTTAGATTCAAACCACTTATCGATGCGTCCAAACCTACATTGTAGTCTTTCTTCTGCTCCCATTTAAGTTCAGGGTTAGGAAGATTTGAAAGGTAAGAACCGGTAAAACCGTCATAGTTATAATCGATATAGTATTTATAGGTTCCAATAGCATAACTTGTGTCGAAATTCTGATTACCTGTCACACCAACTGAACCTCTCAGTTTAAGTTGTTTAAAATAATCCGGCAGGTTCAAAAACTTCTCATGATGCAAGTTCCAGCCGATACCAACGCTCCAGCCCGGTGACCATCTGTTATCTTTTCCGTAAAGCGAAGAGGCACTTATCCGGTAAGTTGCATCAATAAGGTATTTGTTGTCGTACGAGTAGTTTGTAGTTGACAGAAAACTGAGTTCTCTGTTAAGCGAAGACAAACCAACCGGTCTTGTTCCCTCGGCATACTGACGTGCAAATGTTATATCTGCTGCCTGATTGTTAGGGAAGCCCTCAGCTATATTAACATACGCAGCATACATACTTTCCGAAGCAAATGCTCCGATGTTGGCCGAGATAAAGTGTTTGTCATAATTTCTTGTGTAAGAAGCGTTAACGTCACCTGAAAAACTACTGCTTTTACCATTGTCAAGTCTGTAAGAACCACGTCTCATCTTAAGCTCCTCGTTGTACATATAAGAACTTGTAGAGTACTTTGAATGGTTTGCAGGGAGAAATTCATCCGCACTGCTTCTCTTTGCAGAGATACCAAGACGACCCGCAACCTTAATATGTTGTGTTGGTCTGAACTCCACATAGAAGTTATTAAGAAAATCAAGGTAGCTCGAAGTATTCATTGTACCGATAGTTGCATCGTACATTGGATTCGGAGTGAATGTCGAAGGTTCTGCCCAGCGTAGCAATATACCAGTTTCAGGGTCATTGCTTCTCCAGTAAGGATTCATCTTGGCATAAACACCAAATTCACCCCAAGGACTCTCTTGTCCCGAGTTGCTAACAGCAGTCATCACATTTCTGAAGAGAACGTTTTTATATCTGTAAGAGAGATTGACGCTTCCGGAAATGTTCTTTCTGTATGAATCTTTCATTACACCATTTATAGTGTTGTATGAAAAGTCTGCAATTCCCTTAAGGCTTTTGCTGTCACCCAATTCGATGTTCATATTGTGTTTTGAGCCAACACCTACTCTTAGCGGTTTTGCAAGCCAGTATGTATCAAGGCCCTCTTCAATAAGTTTTTTCCTGTCGTTGTATAGTTTATTTAGTTGTAACTGATGCTCAATATTATTTATTGAGGTGTAAACACCCTCCATCCTCTCAACCTCTAGTTTCTCTGCTGCGTTGGCCAGATTGTAACTGGTCAGATCCGGCATTGAGATATCCATACTACCTGTATAGGTAACCCTTTGCTGACCGCCAAGAAGTTTTTTAGTCTCAATAACTACAACTCCATTAGCAGCTTTTGAACCGTAAAGAGCCTTTGCAGAGGCATCCTTTAAAATTGTAACGCTCTCTATCCTGTTCATATCCATGTCCATAATCCTCTCAATGCTGGTTTCAAAACCGTCAAGAATAAAGAGTGGAGTATTTGGAATGTTGCCATAATTACCTTTAAGTGCAATACCTATAGGGCTCTCTTGAGGAAAACTCGATGTTCCCCTTATCTCCATTCCAGGCAGAGCATTTGGGTTTGAACCACTTAAAAGATTATCCATAATATAAATCGATGGATCTATGTTTTTAAGCGACTCAAAAACGTTTTTATTACCTGCTCTTATAAGCTCCTTTGATGAAATTGACGATGCGGCTCCGGTATAGCTCTCTAACCTCTTGTCAACAATACCTGTAACCACAACCTCATTAAGATTTACCGAACTCTCCTCCATCAAAACACTGTAATATGTTCTTGTGTCCAGTCTAAGGGTAAAGTCCTTCATCCCAATCATCATAAAGGTGATAATATTGTAGTCGATCAAAGGGATTTCAAGGGCAAACTCACCATTCTCGTCGGTATATGTACCCTTCTTGGTTCCTGGTACAATAATTCCAACTCCCGGTATGGGCATTTTGCCTTTGTCCATAACAATACCGGTAATTTTTTTAACCGTTGACGATGGTTTCTGTTTAATAACTATCTGGTTGCCTGTTATTTCATAGGAAAGATCTGTTTTTGCAAATACAGAGTTTAAGACATCTCTAAGAAACAGATCCTTTGCCTCGACAGTCACCGGAGATGCATTCTCAACCTGTGAGTCTTTGTAAAAGAATTTATATGTACTCTTGTTTTCAATCTCTTTAAAAAACTGAGTAAGCGAAACCTCTTTAAGGCTTAATGTAATCTTATCTTGCTGGGGTGCTCCATAGAGCTTCCCGGAAAGAAGAAGGAGACATAAAAGCGGCAATGCAGTCAACTGCCGCAAAGTGAGTAGTTTGTTCATAGTTTGATTGTTTAGCTATAAGTTTTTAGTTTATGAGGTTAATTAAATTTTCTATTCAGTCACAAGTCTTCCAGGACTAACTTGCCATCTTCGATTTTATATACAATTCCCGCACTTATTGAGATTGCCTTAATTGCAGCCTCTATATCTTCACGGTCAAATCTTCCATTGAATCTTTCAGATTTTGAAACATTAGATTTATCAACAATCTTAACACCATACCACGATGCAAGGCTTTCAACCAATTCACCGAATGTCTGGCCGTGCACTATAAGGACTCCATCTTTCCACATTGTCATCATTCGTGAGTCTACGCTTTTTACGGTAAGCTCTTTAGATGACCTGTGCAGGCTTATTTGTTCGTCAGGGAATATTATCTGACTTTTGCCTTGTGCGTTAACCTTTACCGAACCCTCAACCAGAATAACAGATGAACTGACGCCCGTATTTCTTGACTCAACATCAAAAGAGGTTCCCAAGACCTCAATATTCATGTCCGATGTGTTAACAACAAAAGGAACTTTTGATTTTTTTACTTCAAAATATGCCCTGCCTACAAGTGTCACCTCTCTTTTGTCATCATCAAATCTGGAAGGGTATCTCAAATAGGAGTTTGAGGTGAGATATACCCTTGTGCCATCTGAAAGTAACATTGCAACTCTTTCCCCTGCAGGAGTTGTTATCGAGTTAAACACCTTAGGTAATGCAATCTGAGCCTCTTGGGTTTGCCCCGAAACAACCTCTTCCAGATTGGTAAGAGACTTTTCTGCACTCTTTAAATTTTTAACCAGTTGCCCATCGTTAAGTTCAACCCTAACAGAATCTGTTGAATAGCTTAATTCTTTGAAATCAACGACTCTGATGGATTTTATTCCATCATCAAAAAGCAGTTGGGATAATCCAAAAATCAAAGCGAGAGATGCCGCTGCAGTAAATGTGAAAGTTACCGCACGTCTTGCCCTTGCTTTAAGCTTCGACCTTCTTATATATGATACGAAACGTTCAGAATTGAGTGATCCTGAAAACTCTTTTTTGTATGAAATATCCTCCGAAACGTTCCACATCTCTCTGAACTTTTCGAAATATGCCTCGTTTCTATAGTCTTTAATCCACTCAGAAAATTGAATAATCTCCTCAGTGGTAGCACTGTTGTTTAAAATTTTTGCCAGAAGTATGTCTGATTCCGGAGTGTTGATCTCTTGCGCCATAATAAAGTGTTCTAATGTTATGACGCAAATTACTCAAAAGACCCCTAAGGAAGAATTAAAATTAATAACCAGTCAAGATTTTTTCTTAGCCTTTTCAGGGCTATTGACATTTGAGATTCTACGGTTTTTACAGAGATTTTAAGCTCATCTGCCACATTATGATATGTCTGACCGTTAATTTTACACTTAACGAAAATCTCCTTACAACGGTCGGGAAGCTCATTAATGGCCGAAACAATAATTTTTCTGCTTTCGGAGTCGATAAGCTTAAGTTCGGCGTGAGGATTTTGGACAATCCTGTTAAAATATAAATCTCCAAGCCCCAGATCTACATATTTTGAGTATTGCTTCTTTTTTCGCAAGAGAGAAATACTGTTATTGTAAACAGATTTGTACAGATAAGATTTAAGAGATTCGCTTATTTCAATACTTTTTCGGTTATCCCAAATTTTACAGAATGTAATGTGCACAACCTCTTTTGCATCATTATTATCGTTCAGAATTCTGTATGCATACGAACAGAGATCAAGATTAAACTGGTTGAACAACTGGGTAAAAGACTCCTCACTGCCACTCTTAAGAGAGGCAAGAAAATCTTTACTATTGATGTTCTGCAACACGTTTGACCTGCTTATTTACACTTTCGACAAAATCACTAAGATGCAATTGTAGCAATAATTTTTGAATTTTTTCCTATATTTAGAAGGTCTTTCTCATAATTAACAACATGAAAAACTTTATAATCTTTGGCCCTCCGGGTGCAGGCAAAGGCAGTCAGTGCGTAATCCTGTCAAAAAAGTACAATTTCAGACACATCTCAACCGGAGACATACTCAGGGAGGAGGTTAAGAGAGAGAGCGAACTGGGGTTAAAGGTTAAAAGTCTGATGGACAAAGGAGAGCTTGTGAGCGACACTTTAATAATTAAAATAATTGAAGGTGTACTTGTGAATTCAACCGATGTTGAAGGTTTTTTATATGATGGATTTCCGCGCACAGTCAAACAGTCTCAGGCGTTGGAGGAGTTACTAAAAAAGTTGGGGCAAAAGATTGATGCAGTAATATCGCTCCATGCCGATGAGGATGTAATCATAAAAAGAATACAGGGCAGAGCTGCTGTAGAGGGTCGTGAGGATGATGCCCGTACAGATGTAGTGAAAAAGAGACTTGAGGTGTACCGGGAACAGACCCATCCGTTAGTTGAGATTTACAAAAAGAAGGGCATTTACCACCCGATAAACGGCAACTTAACAATTGAACAAAACTTCGCTGAGATTTGTGAATTTATTGACCAACAATAGATTGGCCGACAACATTAGATTGTCCCTCAGGAATTTATACTGTTTTTACCATCTGGAAAATGGTCTCTTGATAAGGGATGCATTGTAATACCTCGTATCATTTGTTACCTCCCTACCCAACCATGATGGTTTTTCAAAGGCCTCGTCTTCGTTCATAAGTTCAATCTCAGCAATCACCAATCCTGAATTTTCTCCAAAAAATTCATCTACTTCAAATATATGTTCCCCCACTCTTACTTCATACCTGATTTTATCGATAACTCCGGGCTCACATATTTTCAGAAGAGCCTCTGCATCTTTAAAGGTAATCTCTCTCTCCCACTCAAAACGAGACAACCCGCTTTCATTCGTAGCTCCCTTTATTGTAAGAAAGGCAGACTCACCTTTTATTCGGACTCTTACGGTTCGCTCTGGAACTGATGAAAGGTAACCTTGCACAATATGTGTTTTTTTGAAAGCCTCATCTTTGAAACCCATAGATGAAACCAGAAACTTTCGCTCAATTTCCTGTGATATTATATGTGACATTATAATAATTCCGTTTTAATAAGCTTAATAAATTGAGATTACTAATTGAGAGGAAGAGTGAAGTAAAATGTTGAGCCTTTACCCTCTTCACTCTCCATCCATATCTTTCCGCCAAGCATCTCGACATATGCTTTTGAAATTGATAGCCCCAGACCGGTACCCTCTGAGATTCTCGAGTTTGACATATCGGCTTGAATAAATCTTTCAAATACCGATGCCTGTTTCTCACTCGCGATTCCTATCCCTGTATCTTTTACAAAAAACTCTAGCAATTCACCCTTCTTGTGATAACCAAAATCTATGCTGCCTTTAAATGTGAACTTAAGGGAGTTCTTTATAAGGTTTGATAGAGTAGCATAGAGTTTATCTCTGTCAGTTTTAAAAACGGCCTCTTCTGTTGACAAAGTAGTAATAAAGGAGATATTCAGCCCTTTTCTCTCAGCTTCAGGAAGAAAGAATTTATAAATCTCTTTTACGATTTCGTTAATATTAGATTCACGAATGACAAACTTCATCTGTCCTGCTTCAATACGGGCAATATCTGTAATGTCATTTATTAAATTCAGCATCCTCTGGCCGCTTTTCTCAATAATCTGAATGTACTCCTGTATCTGCTCAGAGGACAAATCCGGCTCCCTGAGCAGCTCTGCAAAACCCATAATTCCATTCATCGGAGTCCTTATTTCATGACTTATATTTGCAAGGAAAGCGGATTTTAATCTGTCGCTCTCCTCTGCCTTCTCTTTAGCCTGAACCAGCTCCTCTGCCAGTTGTTTGTCACGAGTAACATCTTTCTTTATTGCAAGAAAATTTAAAATTTCACCTTGCTCATTGAAGATTGGAGAATAGATTGCCGATTCCCAGTAATGCTCTCCATTTTTTCTAATGTTTGAGATCTCTCCTTTCCAGGCATTGCCCTTGTTAATTGTGTCCCATATCTCGTCACAGTTATTGTTTGGCTCATTCCTGCAGCAAAAAGGCCAGAGATTTATACCTAACAATTCCTCATTAGTAAATCCGGTTAACTCTGTGACAGCCGGATTCGCATATTCAATAACACCTTTGGTATTGGTAATTATTACGGCGTTTATGCTCTGCTCAACTGCTCTTGAAAGTTTTCTCAACTGCTCTTCGGCATGCTTGCGGTCTGTAATATCAGCATTAAAGCCATACCATGTGATACTTCCATCCGGCAATTTTTCGGGTGAAGATCTTGAGAAAATCCACTGAACAGGTTTTCCGGGAATGCAAACTCTGAATTCGCAGGTAAAATATGTAAGATTCTCCGCTGAGTATTCAATTTTTTCAATGACTCTTTCGGCATCATCAGGATGGATAACCTTTGCAATAGGCTCAAAATTATCCTCAACATCCTCGGGAGTGCATCCGAAAATATTTTTTATTCCCTCTGATGCTATTGGCACGCAATAAGTACCGTCCGGCTTTCTTGTGAATTGAAAAATAAGATCAGATACATTTGCAGACAACTTTCTGAATAGAATGTCCTTTTCACGAATCCTCGCTTCAGCCAGTTTATTGTCTGTTATATCCTGAACCATTCCAATCGAGCCGGTAATGTTGCCATCAGAGTCTTTCATGTGTTCACATCTCTCAATCACATACCTTACCTCACCACTATTTTTTAGCACAACTCTATGCTCAATCTCATAGGTGTCCTGACCCTTTTCTATCGAAGTCCTGTACGCACTGTCAACAGTCTCCCTGTCATCAGGATGAACTGCTTCAATAAAAGTTTTATAAGTTTGCTCGCATTCATTACGGTCCAGACCGAAAATCCTAAATATTTCATCACTCCATGTAAGTTTGTTTGTTTTAAGATCAAGCGACCATGATCCCACATGTGCAATTTCCTGCGCCTTATTAAGAAGGTATTCACTTCGTTTTAACTTTGCTTCACCACGTTTTCTTTTTGTAATATCCAAGGCAGTAAAGGTTACCCCCTTACTCAAATCACTTGCATCAATAGGTGTTGAAGCCAGTAAAACGTCAATTATCTCACCATCTTTCCTTAACCATTTTGTTTCAACAGAACCTGAACCCGTCTCTTTTATTTGCTTGTACTTTTTCTTACCCACGAAATCGTACTCCTCATCAGAAGCGTAAAGCATCCTGGAATTCTTATCAATAAGTTCCTCTTTTGAATACCCCGTAATCTCAATTAATTTTGGGTTAACCTCGGTGAGTATTCTGTTTACAACAACACCAATTCCTGTGGGAGCAACTCTGAAAATACTTGAAAGGCGTTTTTCAGCTGAATCTCTTGAAGCTAAAAACTCTGTTTGTGAACGCCTCTGCTCTGCAACCAGCGAATCAAAGGAGCTCTTAAGAGATTCATACCTCTTTATATGCTCATTTATCTCATCAATAAGCTTTGAAGTAGAATTTTGGGATGAATTCATTAAATGAGTCAATATAGATTTCTCATAAATATAGCAAAAACATGGTAAGATGCCTATTCTAATGTAAAAACTGAGATTAATTGTGCTTTTATAAGAAATTTAACAACCAGACAACGAAGTGCGATGTATATTTATTTTACTTTGTGTAAAATATTTTTTTACTTTTTCTTGCATGTAAAGTTTTTAATACATATATTTGTGATGAGAAAAAGTGTGAAAAATGAGAACCGCGTATAAAATATCGTTAATGACTCTTGCAATCAGCTTGCTTACAACTGTTTGTGGCATGGGTCAGGTTTCTGTGACAGGCAGAGTCTTTGCAGAAGTTGTTGAGTCGGTAAGCGTGAAATCACAAGCTGTTACAAGTTTTGAAATATCAAATAGTCCGGACATCTCTTCACAAGAGTATACCGAAGACAGTATAAACTATTCAGATGTTAATCTGGGTGAGATAAAAATAAGCTCCGGATCAAATGTGGGGTGCAATCTTATGATTACTAATGCTACTCTGTCAAACACTTCGGGCGAGAATTTTAACATTAGCCCGGCACCTGCAAAAGGAATAAGCAATAAGAATAATTTGACCGGTGGTAATCAAATAATTACACTAATTGGGAGCACAAATTTAAATCAAACACAAGCACCTGGAAATTATCAGGGAACATATTCCATAATTCTCGCTTACAATTAAAAAATCGAGTAATAAAATTTAGAGTGTCAAAATATTTTTGACCCCATTAAAAACTTTACACACCGTAAAGTTTTTTTTATTTATATACCCCGTATACCCCCATTATTAAGCATCGTAACATTTTCGTAACATTACAATATTGCCAACATATCTTATTGTTTTATATGTTTTTACGTTTTGGTATTGTTTTTAAATATCCCCAATTTATCCCTCAGAAATTCCCTTGGCACACTTTCTGATATAATGACCTATAGAAAATAATCTCCAACTAAAAAGGATATAAACAATTTAAAAATAAATTTTACGAATTATGAAAACAACATTTAAAATTCTAGCTGTTTTAGTAGCCATAGTTGGCTTCTCAGCAGCATCTTATGCTCAAAGTGCAACAGCTACTGCTTCTGCCACTATCATAACTCCATTAACCATTTCAAGAGTTGATCACATGAATTTTGGTAACGTAGCAGTAAGCGCTACACAAGGAGGAACATTGCAACTTGCTCCTAACGGAACTAGAACTCCTACTGGAGGTGTGAGTGTATCAACGGCAAATTCTGGTAGCCCTACAGCTGCATCTTTTAACTTAGCAGGTAATACTAATTACAGTTACTCAATAACACTACCCGGCAATTCTGATGTTACAGTGATTAATGGGGCTAATTCGATGACAGTTACGAACTTTACAAGCACTCCATCTGGAACTGGGCAATTAACAGCAGGCTCAGGCAGTATTCAAGTAGGTGCTACATTAAACGTAGGTGCAGGCCAAGCTACCGGGACTTATACTTCTTCAAACTTTACTGTAACTGTAGCATACAACTAGAACTTAGAAAATGAATATATGCCTGAAAATATTATCTGTATTAATACTGGCAACAATGTTGCCAGTATTAAGTGCCAATGCACAAGTTAGCATTACTGCACATGCTAGTGCAGAGGTTATTCAGGCTCTGGCCGCTACAGAGGGGTCGGCATTAAACTTTGGACGCTTCTCACCTCAAAGCACAGGAGGTGAAATCAGACTTTCTCCTGATGGGGTTCGATCATCAACAGGAAGTGTCTCACTTAGCGGTGGACTCTACAATCCCGCCTCTTTCTTTTTATCAGGACAACCGGATTTTTCGATAGCTGTTAATTTGCCTACCGCTCCTATTCTTTTAACTAATACTGCCAATGGAAAAACTATGACAGTTATTAACTGGGAGTCGATTCCTGCAATAAGTTCCAGCGTTAAAATATTGAGTAGCGGAGTCTTAACATTGAATGTAGGTGCAACATTACGAGTTGGAAATATGATTGATAACCCGGTAGGTATGTATTCAGGTACATATGTTGTTACTTTCTCTTACAACTAAAATGACCCAAAAGTGCCCTTGTTTTACACTTTGTATTAATTTTCATTATATTTGGTGATATTTTACTCAGTGTACAAACCTTTTAATAACCGCACTCATGTTTAAAACTACTTCAAAATTTGGTATTTTTGTTGTAATATCAACCATCTTATCACTTTTTAATTACACAGACTCCACTGCTCAAGGTAATCTTCTAATTACCCCAAGACGAGTGGTTTTTGACGGAACAAGAAGAGTTATGGAATTAAACTTGGCAAATACAGGAGTTGATACTGCCCGATATAATATCTCCTTAATTCATTATAGAATGAATGAAGATGGTACTTTTACAGAAATTACCGAACCAGATCCGGGGCAAAATTTCGCTGATAAAAATATCCGTTTTTTCCCACGTTCTGTTACTCTTGGCCCAAATGAAGCTCAAACAATAAGGATGCAGGTAACAAATCAAGACAAGCTTGCTTCCGGCGAGTACAGATCTCATGTTTATTTTAGATCTGTGCCAAACTTAATAGCTCTTGGAGATGAGGCACAAAGGGCAGATACTACGTCTGTGAGTGTGCAGCTAATTCCTATTTTTGGTATAACTATTCCTGTAATTATTCGTATTGGAGAGATCAACACTAAGGTCAACCTTTCTGATATCAAACTTCATAACTCCGGAGACACAACAAAAATTATTGAATTCAAAATTAATCGGACAGGGAACATGTCTGTTTATGGAGATATTAAAGTAATACATATATCAGATTCAGGTAAGGAGACTGAAATTGGTACGCTTAATGGTTTGGCGGTATATACACCAAATCCTTTTAGGAGAGTAGTAATTGAACTAAGTAGAGATAGATCTGTTAATTATAGTAATGGTAGACTGAAAATTATTTATTCAGCTCAATCTGAGACCAGGCCAGAAATATACGCTCAGGGTGAATATGACTTATAGAGAGACAATGGAAATAAATCTATATAAAAAAAAACATTATGTATTAGATCATAGAAGGATATCCCTTATTGTCTTATTTATGATCTTAAGTACAGTATCGTTATTATCCCAAGTATCATCGGTAGCATTTAATAATCCATTTGATTTTGGCGGTATAGTTGTCGTCTCTCCTGGAAGTGGCTCTTTAATTTTAACTGGAGGTAATAGAACTTCATCAGGGAATGTTATTCATGTACCACAAACTACAACTTCATTAGCAACTTTCTCATACAATTATAGAGGAGGCAACTCATCCCTTCAATGGAGTGAGGTTTCGATCAATGTTCCCTCTTTCAGTGGTATGTCCGTAAGTGATATTATAATGACTTCAAATCCAGCTCTCCCAATAAACCAATTAAAAAATAATACTACAATCAATTTCACAGTAACATCAGCTAAGTTAAATACAACTACTGTTCTATCTCCCGGCAAATACACTACGAATTATACAGTAACAATCAAAGGTACAACATTTTATTAAGCCCTAAGATTGATAAGACATGATTACCAATATGTTGCGAAACCAAAATAGTAGACTACAGAATATGGTTATCTTGTTTTTGCCAACCCTCTTTTTCTTTTTTACTTCAGTAAATATATACAGCCAAGAGCAAAGTGAATATGATGAAATAATCGTTTTCTTTAGCGTTCCTCGTATTGGTGGTGCTGATTTGCCCGGACTTATTAAAAATGATGAGGTTTATCTTTCTGTTATTGACGTTTTTAATTTTTTAAAAATTAAAGTTGATTATGAAGCAGGGTTTGATCAGGTTACAGGGTTTTTTCTTAATCCACAGTCAACCTATACAATTGACCGGATAAATAACAATATTACATATAATAAGAAGGTTACCCCAATTAAGCCCGGGGATCTTATTCGAACAGAGACAACTCTCTATT
>Ga0351929_1026_pt1 | contig 33004 bp, 27 predicted proteins | sample BONcelHT113001E9_FD_205825 | JGI IMG/M metagenome (GOLD analysis project Ga0351929, IMG submission 205825) | Enriched cells from coal bed in the Powder River Basin, Montana, United States - BONCAT cells T11 rep2 HSBNCT.T11.300.1.E9 ...
GCCATGTACAGGGTTGTTGAGGAGGCTGCAAAGCTTTGCCTTAACGGTGAAGGTCCGGTTCTGATTGAGGCGGTTACCTATCGTAAGGGTGCACACACAACTTCTGATGACCCCAGCAAGTACAGGACCAAAGAGGAGGAGGATGCCTGGGAAGAGAAAGACCCAATGAAGCGTCTTAAGGCCTATCTCATTGGCAAAGGTTTGTGGAGTGAAAAGGAGGAGGATAAAATAATTCCTCAGTTTAAAGTGGAGATTGACAGACAGTTCATCGAGGCCGAAAACCATCCTCCATATCCAAAGGAGGATGTATTCAAACATCTTTATGCTGAGATGCCGGACGATCTTAAAGAGCAGGAGAAACAGTACGACAGATATTTACAATGGAAATCCGGTAAGGTTAAACAACAATAATTGACAGAAGTATGAAAATAATGAATATGGTCAATGCAATTAATGATGCATTGGATTTAAAACTTGCCGAAGATAAAACAATAATTGTTTACGGCCAGGATGTTGGCGTAGAGGGTGGAGTCTTTAGGGTAACCGAAGGGTTGCAAAAGAAGTATGGTGTTCAGAGGGTCTTTGACAGCCCGCTTGCTGAGTCAGGTATTGTGGGGACCGCAATAGGTATGGCCGTTGCAGGTTTGAGGCCTGTAGTTGAGATGCAGTTTTGCGGATTCATCTACCCCGCCTTTAATCAGATAATAAGCCACGCCTCTCGTATGAGAAACCGTAGCAGAGGTAAATATGAGACTCCTATTGTAATAAGAATGCCCTATGGAGGAGGTATCAATGCACTTGAACACCACAGCGAAAGCATGGAGACAATTTTCGGCCACATTCCGGGTCTTAAGGTTGTCGTTCCCTCAACTCCCCACGATGCAAAGGGAATGTTGATTGCAGCCATTGAGAGTAACGATACTATATTATTTATGGAGCCTAAGAGAATCTACCGAGCCATCAAGCAAGAGGTTGCCGAGGGTAAATTCACAATTCCGCTTGGAAAGGCAAATGTTATTGCTCAGGGTACCGATGTTACTGTTGTTGCATACGGTGCTATGGTTAGAGAGGTTCAAAAGGCCGCCGTAATGGCAAAAGAGGCCGGAATTAGCGTAGAGATCATAGATTTGAGGTCTATCTACCCTATCGACCGTGAAACCATCGCAAAATCGGTTAAAAAGACCGGTAGAATCATTACTGTGACCGAGGGGCCAAAAACTTACGGTGTTGGCTCAGAGATAAGCCAGATAGCGCTTGAGGAGGCATTTCTTCACCTGGAGGCACCACCTGCAAGGGTATCGGGATTTGATGTAATTGTTCCTCTTCCTAAGGGAGAGCACCACTACATGCAGGACCCCTACAAAATTTTCTACGAAATCGAAAGAACTGTAAAATACTAGTATTATGAGATATATATTTAAATTTCCAGATATTGGAGAGGGGCTCGAAGAGGGTATTATTGTAGAGTGGCATGTGGAGAAGGGTCAGGCTGTGAAGATGGGCGATCCGCTTGTTACAATGGAGACCGATAAGGTTGTGACTGCAATTCCTTCGCCCAGAGATGGTATAATTGCCGCAAAATTCGGAAAGCCAGGCGAGACGATTCATGTTGGTGCAGCACTTGTTGAGATTGATATTGAGGGCGTTGAGGGAGAAGCAGCTATTGCTGAGGCCGCTCTGCCTCAGGCTGAGAAAAAGAAAACTGAGCTTGTTGAAGAAGAGGGCGCAGGTGTTGTTGGTACTCTTGAGGTTGCGGGGAACAGTATTATTCTCTCTGCCAGCATCGAGGGTGTTCAGCAGGTTGCTATTACTCAAGGTAAAACCGGAAGGACTCTTGCCACACCTGTTGCCAGGGCTATGGCAAAAGATATGGGCATTGATATTAATCAGGTTAAGGGAACAGGCCCCGGTGGCAGGGTTACCAAAGATGACATTAAAGGTTTTACAACCTCGGGGAGAGGTTTAAGCGGAGGCAATTCGCAATCCAATCAGGGTTCAGCATCTTCTTCATCTGCCGGTACGTTTGCCTCTGTTAACCAAGTAGAGGTTGAGCCATTGAGCCAGATAAGAAAGACAATAGCCAAAAACATGATTCAGAGCAAACATAACGCTGCTCACATGACTGTATTCGAAGAGGCCGAAATCTCTGAGCTTGTCTCTTTAAGAAACAGACATAAAGAGAGGTACGGCGCTGAGGGAGTAAAACTCACCTATCTTGCATTCATCATTAAGGCAACTGCGCTCTCTCTTAAGAAGTTCAGGGCACTAAACTCAGAGATGGATGTCGATAAGGGCAACATGATTTACAAAAAATATTACAACATTGGAATAGCCACAGATACCGAAAAGGGGCTGGTAGTTCCGGTTATTCGTAATGCCGATAAGCTCTCTGTAAAGGAGATAGCTATTGAAATTCAGAAACTATCCGATAAAGCCAGAGATGGTAAACTGACTCTTGATGATATGAAAGACGGTACTTTCACAATTACCAGCTACGGTAGCATCGGCGGTCTGTTTGCTGTTCCCGTTATAAATTATCCTCAGGCAGGAATTCTTGGTATTGGTAGAATTAATCAGAAGCCGATAGTAAAGGATAACCAGATAGCAATTGGAACAGTTCTGCCGCTCTCACTCTCTGTCGATCACAGGATTGCAGATGGAGGCGAGACCGCCAGATTCATAAATTCGGTCATGGGCTATCTCTCTGACCCTATCACGCTTATAATAGACTAAAATGGAGGGTATTACAATGTATGATTTAATAATAATCGGCTCCGGCCCTGCAGGCTATGTTGCTGCGATAAGGGCTGGACAGACAGGTTTAAAGACTGCCATAATAGAGAAGAATCAAATTGGCGGTATGTGTCTCAACTGGGGCTGTATTCCCTCTAAGTCTTTAATGGAGAGCGTAAAACTCTACCAAAGAATAATAAAGGATGCCTCTCGTTTTGGAATTGACGGTATTGAGAAGGGTTCTGTCTCCTTCAACTGGAACAAGGCAGTTAAGAGGTCAGACGGTATAGTTAAAAAGCTTACCGGTGGCGTCGAGTTTCTTTTAAAAAAGAACGCTGTTGAGATTATCAAGGGAGAGGCAAAGATTGTTACAGCAAATTCAGTTTTGGCAGACAATAGATTAATCGAGGCAAAAAATATTATTATTGCCACCGGCTCATCATCTCCAAAGATTAAGAACAGCATTGATGGGTTGGTTATTGAGCCTGAGATGATGTTTAAAGAGATGGAAATTCCTCAAAACATAGTGGTTGTTGGCAAAAGCCCCGTAGCAGTTGAGCTTGCTCAGTTGTTTGGAATGACCGGCCGGGGTGTAACTCTGGTTTCGGACACCGACAAAATTATGCCTAAGGCAGACTCCTATGTGAGTGACTTTATTCTCAATAAGTTAAAAAAGGAGAAGATAAAGGTTCTGTTTAATATCAGACTTGATTCAACTGATGGCATTTATAAAAGTGGTCTCTTGAATCTGAATGGAGAGGAGATTCCTTGCGATATGATTATTAACGCATCAGATCGGAAAGCCAATATGATAGACTCTGATGTTGCAATTGATATTGCTGATGGCTACATATCTGTTGATGAGCATTTTGAAACTTCGGTCAAGGGTATTTATGCCGTTGGAGATGTAAACGGCTTAAGTATGTTTGCACATGTGGGCTCTGCCCAGGGGCTGAATGTTGTAAATCGCCTTGGAGGAATTAAAGAGAAACTTGATATGAACAAGATTCCAATGAATATGTATACCGTTCCCGAAGCTGCCCAGATTGGTATGACCGAGGCTCAGATTAAGGAGCTTGGTGTTGAATTTAAGGTAAGTGAGTTTTCGCTGGCAGCTAACGGTAAGGCGCAGACAGAGGGCTCTGCCGAGGGATTTGTAAGAATTCTTTCAGATATTAAATACGGCGAAGTTCTTGGTGTACAGATTGTTGCTCCCAACGCTACCGACCTCATAAACGAGGCATCGGCCTATATGCAGCTCGAATCAACCGTCTATGACATCGCCCGCACCGTACACACCCACCCCACCGTCTCCGAAGTATTCATGGAGGCCGGATTTGACGCAATTGACAAAGCCATTCATAAATAAATTTTAAGTTATCACATAAACATTTGATTACATGATTGTTGCAAAATTAACATTAGATAAATAATAAGGATAGATTCTCTATCACATAGATAAACAAACACTTACGCAAACACTTAAAATTTTAATTCTTGTACGATACTGCCTTAAATATAAAACAGTCAACTCTTGAACCTGATATAAATCTCATTCAGAATTCTACTCTTGTACAGATGAATAATCTTGTTCAGAAGTATGACCTTCCTGACATTCATGTTCTGGAGTCAGAGTCAAATTTTGGATTAACATTCTGGCAACCTGATAATTTCTATATAATCCTGGGTAGGGCCAATAGTGCTGAACACTCCTTACATACCCAAGAAGTTGTAAACGATGGCATTAGGGTGTACAAAAGACCAACTGGCGGCGAGAGCGTTGTGCTTTCGCCCCGGATGCTGGTCTTCTCCGCAAAAATCTCCTCCGAATCCCTGGGCAAACCAAAAGATATCTTCCGCCTTATAAATGCTAAGCTTATTGAGGAGTTATCAGAAACAGGCATCAAAAACCTAAACTCAAAAGGCATCTCCGACCTCTCCATTGGTGAGAAAAAGATACTCGGCTCCTCTATGTATCTTAATGGGAAAACGCTCTTTTACCATGCGGTTTTAAACATCAATGAGGATATCTCACTTATCTCAAAATACCTCAAACACCCTAAAAGAGAGCCCGATTACAGGAATGGAAGGGCTCATGACGATTTTGTTACGTCAATTTATAAAGAGGGCTTTATAATTGACAAAGAGCTAATTAAGGCATCAATTGAGAAGGCATTTAACAATCTTTTCAAAGAACTTGGCAGTTATATGAATTAATTGTCATACCTTCGCGCCTTTCTACAAAGTCGTTGATTCAATTCACATGGTTTTGTGAAAATCAACTAATCAACGCAATCATCGAGAAAAATTTAATGACATTTAACAATTTATCACTTATCGAGCCAATTTTAAAGGCTCTGATAAACGAGGGCTATATAGTCCCAACTCCCATTCAGGAACAGGCAATACCGGTTTTATTAGAGGGAAAAGACGTTTTGGGATGTGCCCAAACAGGAACCGGAAAAACAGCAGCTTTTGCTATTCCGATTATTCAGAAATTAACAGAGAACGCAGCTCCGCAAATGTTTGGCAAAAAACACAACAAAAGACAGCCAATCAGAGCACTGGTGCTTACCCCAACAAGGGAACTGGCAGTGCAGGTTTCAGAAAGTTTTGCAAAATACGGAAGGTATACCGGCCTTAAACACACTGTTGTTTATGGTGGTGTAAGCCAGCGTTCACAAACCGATGCACTTCGCAACGGTATTGACATTGTAATTGCCACTCCGGGAAGACTTCTGGACCTTATTAATCAAGGTTACATTAATCTTTCATTAATCGAACATTTTGTCCTTGACGAAGCAGATCTTATGCTTGACATGGGATTTATCACGGATATTCAGAAAATTATAGCTCTTTTACCACAGAACAAACAGACTCTCCTCTTCTCGGCAACAATGCCTAATGAGATATTGAGTCTTGCTCAGTCGCTTTTGCACGATCCTGTGAAAATTGAGGTAACTCCATCTTCGACAACAGTAGAAGCAATTGATCAGTTTCTTTACTTTGCTGACAAAGGCAGAAAAACTGACCTTCTTATAGATATCCTTGAGACCCAAGCTACCGATTCGGTGTTGGTATTCTCAAGAACCAAACACGGAGCCGATAAGCTTTCAAAAAACCTTTTAAGAGCAGGTATTGTTTGTGATGCAATTCACGGTAATAAATCTCAGAGTGCAAGGCAGAAGAGTCTATTGAACTTCAAAAAGAAAAGAACCAGAGTACTGGTTGCAACTGACATTGCTGCAAGGGGAATTGACATCAGTCAGATCTCCCATGTAGTTAACTTTGACCTCCCTGAAACTCCTGAGACATACGTACACAGGATAGGTCGCACAGGCAGAGCCGGTTATTCGGGTACTGCATTTTCGTTCTGCGATTCAGGCGAAATAGGTTTACTAAAAAGCATTCAGAAGCTTATAGGTAAAGATATTGATGTAGTAAAGGGTCACGATTTTGAATGTGCAGTTTGCATAGAGAAAGTCGAGCGCATGCAGAGAAGCAAACCAAAGGGTTCTGACGCCAAAAACGAAAAGACTCAGGAGAGCTCAAGCAGAGGAGCAAGATCAAGAGGTACCTCAGGCAGAAACCAAGCCAGAGAATACTCTCCTAACAGAGAGAGCGGCAGAGATGGCGCAAACGGCAAAACACAGGATCAGCCAAGAGAATACTCTGGAAACAGAGGTTACTCAAGCAGCAGAAGCCAGGATCAGCCTAGAGAATACTCGAACAGAGGTCAGGCAGGAAGCTATGCACCAAAAACAGAGAGATCTGCAGAGAGCAGAAACCAAGACCAGCCGAGAGAATACTCAAGAAGCAGGGGTCAGGCAGGAAGCTACGCACCAGCGGGTGAGAGAACCAGAGGTGGTTACTCAAACAGCAGAAGTCAGGACAAGCCAAGAGAATACTCTAGAAGCAGAAATTCAGACCAGCCGAGAGAATACTCTGCAAACAGAGGCCAGGCAGGAAGCTACGCACCAAAAACAGAGAGATCTGCAGAGAGCAGCCCGGCCGGTGAAAGAAGCAGAGGCGGTTACTCAAGCAGCAGAAACGAAGCCAAGCCAAGAGAATATTCAAGAAGCAGAAATTCGGACCAACCTAGAGAATACTCAAGCAGGTGGGAAAAGGTAAGTGGCAGCACTTCTGAATACACAGGCAACGGTGGCAACGGCGACAAACGCAAAAAAGGCGACTTCTGGAACAAAGGACGCAGAAAAAGCGCCTAACACACCCAGAGCACTGCGAAAATCTCAATAAATACATACAAAAGAGCCAATTCTAATTCAAAGAATTGGCTCTTTTACAATACATAAATCTCCGCGCCACATAGTGGTAACTGGTATATGCATTAAAACATGTGCACAAACTGGCACAGAGAATTTTTTCTTAAATTGCAACAAAAAATGTGCTTCTACTTTAGACAGTCGAAAGATGCGCTTGCTGTGGCAAACAGATTCAAGGCAAAGTTCAGGGAAGGTATTCCTGTTAGCGCTTTAGGGATTTCTAGCGGTCAAATTTTAAGCCCAAACAATTCAATTGCAAATACAAACAGCTTATTCGAATTTCAAAACAATGAATATTCAAATGCAAACAAAAGCAGTCTAAATGTTAATGGGAGCAGCACTTTTGAAATGGTGAATGGGTTTTCTCATCCGAAGTGCCCGGTAATTATTGACTCAGAACCCGGGTTTATTGACAGCTATACGTGGGGCTTAATTCCTTCTTTTGCAATTGATTCCGAAATTCAAAAATTCACCCTCAACGCCAGAATCGAAACTATTGACACTAAACCATCTTTTAAAAACAGCATTGGAAACAGATGTCTTGTAATTGCCGATGGGTTTTATGAATGGAAGGAGGTTTCTCGAAATGGCAAAAAATTCAAACATAAGTACCTGATAGTAATGCCTGATGAACAACTCTTTACGTTTGCCGGCCTTTACTCGTTTTGGAATGATAGAACCAGCGGAAATATCTGTAAAACATTTACAATTTTAACAACTGAAGCTAATAGCGTTGTTGCCGCCATTCATTCAAAAAACAGAATGCCGGTAATTCTCAAACAAAACGAAGAGAGCCTCTGGCTTGAAGGAGCACCTTACAGTCTTTTTGCCAATCGAACAACACTCGAATTGGTAGCCTATTAATATTGATGTGAACCCCAAAAGTTAGACAAATAACTTTTGGGGTTCACATCTAATCCATACCACAAAATGGCGCCGAGATTTTTTGTTATTCAATATCAATAAACCTCACGGGCTTTGGTTTTGCCTCTTCTCTTTTTGGAATTGATACGAAGAGGATTCCATTTTCATATTTTGCTCCGATTTTATCGCTGTCAACAGATGTTGGGAGCGAGAATGAGCGGCAGAAAGATTGATAGCTGAACTCCTGACGAGTGTATTTTCCGCTATCTTCTTTGTTCTCAGTACTCTTTTCAGAAGTAATTGTCAGTACTCCCTGGTTCACTTCAACTTTAAAATCTCCCTTCTCCATGCCCGGTGCTGCCACCTCAACTACAAAGTCTGAGTCGCTCTCTTTGATGTTAACAGATGGTAATGTGGTATTTGTTAAGGAAAAATTCCTGTGAGACCAGTCGTTCCAATCGTGGTTAAAGAAATCATTAAAGAGATTTGACCACACTGGTAAATTTTCGCTTCTTCTGATTAGTGTCATAATAACCTCCGTTTTTAATAAGTTAAAAATTTGCTTTTAATAAAAGTTTATAAATTAGTTTGAGGAACCTCACTTGTCGCGTTCCAACTCATTCAAAAGCAAAATGAATACCACTCGCAAAAACGCGGCTAAAAACTGAAAATTTGGCAGGATATAACTAATAATGAGATGTATAAAGGCTGTTTTTCAAGCCCTGTTTTGTGAGATTTATTGGGATTTTATGCTATTAATGAAAATTATGCACAGTATAACCTATTGTTTTTCATTAATTTTTAGAACCCTCTTTTGAGAAAATAATGTGCGATTCCAGTACTGTCATCAGGCATCCCTTGCCTGACATTTCGACATATGGCGTTATGGCTTTGACAAAGTCTGAGATTTTTTCTTTGCTGTCAACGACCTCAACTACAATTGGAATTTTTTCGTTTATCTCCCACAGTTTTTGACTGTGGACCTTGCTGCTCATACCAAATCCCATTATGCCTCTTAAAACTGTTGCTCCGCAAAGGTTTTGTCTTTTGGCTTCATAGACAATCTCTTCATAAAGAGACCTGTTTTCGAATTTATCTGTAGAACTCAGGTAAATTCTTAATGTTTGTGAGCTCTCTCCATTTTTCATATTATTAATTATTAGGCATTTAAGTTGACTCGATCAATTCAGCATATGAATAATTTCAACTTTTGATAAAAAACAGATGAATCAGAATAATCTGGTTGTTACACCTCCGGCTATTAACGCAGCAATACCTATTATAACGCTTATTCCGGTGTAAAGGGCAACTTGTGTGAAATTGCCATCTCTTAACATATTTGCGTTTTCAAAAGCAAATGTAGAAAAAGTTGTAAAGCCGCCGCAAAAACCCACTGTAAGAAAGAGTCTCATATCAGAAGAAAAGAGCTCTCCCCTCTCCATAAGTCCGTAGATAATGCCCAGAATAAAACACCCCGATAGGTTTACAATAAGCGTTCCCAGGGGAAATGTTGTTTGAAACATTTGCTGGCTAAACTTCGAAATAAGAAATCTTGTGACCGTTCCAAGGAATCCCCCGGTGCCAATAAATAAGATAGTCCTTAACATTTGCTGATATTTGAAGTAAAGGTAGAAAATAAATTTTTTACCTTTGTTTGCCTTATATTTAGATTTATATGAAAACAATGATAATCAATATTTTAGTGAAGAAGCAAAAGTTAACGGCAACCCTAATTGCTGTTCTAATATACCTCCCGGCCTTTGTATATCTTTCATCCTGCAGTAAAGAGCCAATTCCAGACGGCCCCGATAAACCCACTCCTCCTCCTGTTCAGGAGATGCCGGTTGAGTTCAATGCTGCAACCGACATCATTATAAAAAAAGATGAGTTTAGAGCTGCGTGGCTTACTACCGCCTGGTCGCTTGACTGGCCTCAGACTGCAACCGGAGCTACAGCTCAGAAAGCTCTGCTAATAAGTCAGCTGGACAAATTAAAGGCCCTTAATATTAATGTTGTATTGTTCCAGGTTAGAACCTCTTCAGATGCCTTTTATACATCAACTCTGGTACCATGGTCACATTATCTTACAGGTACGCAAGGTGTAAATCCTGGGTACGACCCTCTTTTAGAAGCCATTAATGCAGCACATGAAAGAGGAATGGAGCTCCATGCCTGGTTGAATCCCTACAGAGTTGGCTCTGATAATCAATTTTTTGCAGCAAATCATCCTGTTCATGCCCATCCTGACTGGTATGTTGTGTTCAACGGCGTCAGATACTGGAACCCGGGACTGCCTCAGGTGAGAACCCATATTTGTGACATTGTGAAAGAGATCGTTGAAAACTATAATGTTGATGGAATTCATTTTGACGATTATTTCTACCCTTCAGGCGCAAAATCAACTTCAAATCCCTATGTTTTTGATGACAGGCTTGCGTACGAGCAGTATGGTAATGGGGTTAATATACATACATGGCGTGAAGAGAATGTCAATCAGATGGTTCTGGCGGTTAAAAATACTATTAAAAGTATTAAGCCTTATGTTACATACGGGATATCACCTATGGGAACCCATGCCAATGCCATGACTGTTTATGCAAATGGTGTTACATGGATGAAGAGCCGTTATGTCGATTACCTTGCCCCTCAGATTTACTGGGAGATAGGTCATTCAACTGCAGACTTTGACACCAATATAAGATTTTGGAATAATGAGTCTGCAGGGACTCCTGTTGTTCCCGGCATTGCAGCATATAAATATGGCGATAACACCTACCCTGCCTTTTCAAATCCTGTTCAGTTTTTGAATCAGGTTACCCTTAGCAGGTCATTGACAAATGTTTACGGCAATTGTTGGTTCAGAACAAACCATGTTGTGGGCAATCTTGGCAGTTACATTCAGGGAAATATCTACAAACATCTCTCGCTTGTTCCAAAATTCGGAGACTATACAGGTACCTTACCAAGTGTGCCTCAGGTTACTGTGACAGGTTCTGCGATTAGTTGGAGTGCCGTTTCAGGAGCAAAAAAATATGCCGTTTACGAGTTGGAGAGAATAAATAAGACCAATAGTTGGGATGCTAATCTAAAGGTTGTTTCAACTTCATCTGCATATTCGGGACAAAAGGGTAAGAACTACATTGTAATTGCCGTTAATGACCGCGACAAATCAAGCTGGCAAAAGGTTGTATTTATACCATAAAACTACCTCTGCAGCCCCTCAATCCAGTTGGAAATAGCAATCAAGACCTCAGGATTGATTGTCTCTTCAATTTTCGAGTACTCCATAGGCAATCCTGTTTCACATTTTTGAAATAGGTGATTTAACCCTTCAAATTCAATTACTGTAACACTGTTGTTATATCGTGTAACAGAATTGTTTTCGTCTCTTTTTTTACCGGTTAGGGCAAAATATATTGCATCGAGGTTGGTTTTTGAGGCAACTTGCAGATCTTTAGTGCCGTTAATTGCCAGCACGGGACATTTCACTTTTGCCAGTACCAATCTTGGATCATGATTAAGAAAATACCTCATCCATGGTGTGGTTACCTGTGCAATCTGTCGCTTAATCTCCTGGTCAGTTACTGTGTTTCCGGTAAGGTTTTTTATCAAGTCGTAAAGCTCCTTCTCTATTATCGCAACATCTTTGTCTGGTGTAACAAGATCCAACATTGCTTTATTAACCTCCATAACTTTACCTATCTGCTCCGGAGCCATGCCTGATGCAGCATAGATTTGTTCAGATTGTGTTACAATAATCTCCCTTCCTGTTACACCCGGAGCAGCCATCAAAACAATAAACGATACATCGCTACATTCAGAGGCAACCATTGGAGCGATTGATCCCCCCTCACTGTGTCCAATAAGGCCAATCTCTGCCACATCACTCCTGCCCTTGAGGTATTCAATGGCAGATTTAACGTCCTGGGCAAAATCAAGAGATGTTGAATTGGCAAAAGTTCCACCAGACTTTCCTACCCCTCTGTCATCAACCCTAAGAACGGCTATTCCGTTTCTTGTTAGATAATCTGCAATCACATGAAATATTTTGTGACCCATTATCTCTGAATCGCGGTTTTGAGGGCCGCTGCCCGAAATTAATACCACTGCTTTATGTTTGCCCCCATTATTTGGATATGTAAATGTTCCGGAGAGTACAATGCTGTCAATTTTGTTTATAATTAAAACCTCTTCCTGGCTGTAGGGAAAGGGCACTTTTGGCTCCTGTGGTCTTTTTGGACCTGATTCGGGCGCAGATGTGAGTTCAAGTGAAGAGGTCATCCCACCCTGGCTGAAAGTGCCTATGATTTTGTTTCCCATATAGATCCCATTATATTCCACCATCAATGGTGAATGAACAATCTTTACAGACATGTTATTAGTAAATGTTACAGATTCCAGAGGAATTCCTTTAACTCCCTGATCTGGGCTGTCCATGGTGGCGATATAAATTGAATCTTTTAATGAGATGTTGAAAACAATTCTCATCTCAACATTCTGAAATTTAAGATTTCCTCTCCACGAGCCAACGATATTCTGTGCGTTGGCAAAATTAAAGGAGATTAGTGTTATTAATGAGATAAAAAGGGCCTTTTTCATTTTACAAGGTGATTTTGAAATTTGATTTCAGAATTTATACTATGAGTAAATGAACGTACGTACATGTAAAACAATTAATTACTTTATGTGTGAACGTTTAATTTGATATCATGTTTATCACACAAAATTATGCAATAAGATTAAATGTCAATTGCTACTCCGAAACTTATTGTTGCAAAATTTCTTGGTGCAGGTGCAGTTACTCCGCTACTGTTCTCTTTCCACCATGTTCTTGCCGCTCCTATTGTGCCGAAAAGTCTGTAATAATCCAGATATGGGCTCTTTCTTATGCGATAGTCAAAGCGTATTTCAGAACTTAATGTAAAATCATAAATACCATCTTTTGTAAAATCGAGCAGCGGATACTGGTGAATATCCTCCCCGGGGTTTGTGTACTGATGCCTGTAAAGATCTCCAAATATGAGTTTTACCTCTTCTGATGCAAGGTCATTGGTTCCGTGCATGATAAAGCGGTTTTCCATCGTTAAGGTGAGGTTGTTGACTGCAAAACTCGTTAGGGTCCAGTTAAACTCTCCTGAATTCGGAGGGAGATAAAAGCCGAGGTTGAAACCATCGTTGGAGTAGGTCATGTCGTAAGGGCGGTTATTGAAATTGCTAAGGCGCGTCTCAGGATAGTGTGTGTATGCAAACGGAGTTACTCTGGAATATTTGAATGAAGAGAGCGTCTGCGGTAAAAATGACATTTTGTTTACAAACCCCAATTGCCAGGCATATCTGTTTCGAGGCATCTTTAAGAGATTTCCCTTCTCAATGAAACTGAATTCGTCATTAAAGAAGCTGAACCATATCTTTCCAAAATTGGGTACTTTAAATGTAAAATCAAGACTCATTGTGAGGTTGTCATAATCCCCCGATTCAAGCTCCGAAAGGTGCGAAAAGACAAAAGGGATCATATAATTGATTTCAAATCTTTTAACCCATACATTCCCGGCTGTTGCAGTTATAAGGAACCAGTCCCATGGCTCCACCTCAAGCATGTGTAAAGTAAAGTTGTTCTGTAAAGCACCTACATCGTAACCGTATATCTCAGATTTGTATGCCCCGAAAAGGCTTTTGCCTGAGTGGAGGCTACCAAGCAAATATGAGTATCTGAGCCACTTTAGAGGTGCAAGCTTGAATTCAAAGGCGGGAAACTTTCTTGCTGAGGCCGAAAGGGTGAGGTTATCATAGTCATTGCCCCAGGCTCTTCTTTGATTATTGATTCCCATCTGTAGAGCGCCGTCAAACCAGCTAGTGTTTAATTCTGTAGAATAAAGAAAACCCACAGCAATCTTCTCAGTAATTTCGCTGTACCCCGGAATTTTGCTTTCAACAGTAGTTCTTATGTTCATGCTTTCGAAGCTGAATTTATATGGCAGATAGGAAAAACCTACTTCCTCATGAGGAAAACGAACCTGCTTATCCTTTGTATATGAACCATAAAAGAGGTCCGGCGCCAGTTTTTCGATTGATGGCCCCAGTGAGGCATGGAAGGTGAGGTTTTTACCGATATCACCCGCAAGATAAGGCTCTGCAGAGAAAACCAGAGTTCTAGCCGAATTTTCTCCTACTCCGCTCCTTACCTCTGCACCTGTTCCCAGGCCAATCAGACCGTATGTGTTCTTTGCAGAACCGGATGCCAGCTGGATACCGTTTGACTCTCTTGAAAGGTCGCTTATGTACCTGTTTACAATATCACGCTCCCTTTCGGTGACCCGATCATTATCTGCAATGCTTTTTAAGGTTTTTAATATGAATATTTTACTGTAAGGTTTAGCAAGTGGCAAAATTCGAGTGTGCCCGGCAACTTCGTGGTATTCAAGCAACTTATATACACTACTGGTTAGCGGAACAATCTTGTTTTTAAGACGAACCTCTTCAAATGAGCTCTCCTGAGCATAGATATTTGTGCACAGCAAAACTGAAATTGCCAGTGTAGAGGCTATTGTTTTAAGTGATGACATATAATTCGGATTTAGAATAAAAACTCCGGGAAATATTTATCGTGCAAATATAGAACAAATGGTTTATCAAAAGAGTATATTTGCATCAGGATTTTCAGGGAAATGGAAAAAGAATTAAAAATATACTCTTCGGATACAGGTGAATCTCTTTATGTTGCAGTTGCGCAGAGCCCTGTTCAGGCTGGATTTCCCTCTCCGGCCGAAGATCATACCGACATTAAGCTTGATCTCAACAAAGAGCTCATAAAGAACCCCTCCTCTACATTCTTTGCCCGAGTAAGCGGAGAGAGTATGGTGGAGGATGGAGTTGATGACGGTGATCTGCTTATTGTGGATAAATCGGCTGAGCCTACAGATGGCGCGCTTGCTGTCTGCTATCTTGAGGGAGAGTTTACGCTAAAGAGGGTGAAAAAGGAGGACGACCACCTGCTGCTTGTTCCTGCAAACTCAAAGTTTAAACCTATAAGAGTTAACAAGGGAGATGACTTCATGATTTGGGGTATTGTTCGGTATCTGATTAAAAAAATGTAACCCATTCTTAGATCATCTTAAATTGATATTTTATGAAAATTTCTCAATATATATTCATAGTACTGTTTTTCACATATGTACTGTTGGTCCTGTTTTTTTCGCTCTGGACATTTGAATCTACGCCAATTGACCTTTCAAAATACATACTTTTTATAAGGGCCGACCATGCTGCCCATTTTGTGATGTTTTTCCCCTATCCCATTTCAGCATGGTTAGCATTTGAGCCATCCCTCAGAAGAATAGGTAAAAAACACCCCCTTTTAACAATTTTTATCTCGGGGTTAGTATTGGCAGCTGTTGCTGAACTTCTGCAAAATTTGAACCCTGCAAGGGATTTCGATATTATGGATATGGTGGCTAACTTCTCTTCAATAATTTTGAGCACAATTCTGGTTAAATCAATAGAGAAAACATTGAACAATGTTTGGCCTGGCAGACTGCAATAACTTTTATGTCAGTTGCGAAAGGGTTTTTAATCCATCACTGAACGGAATACCGGTTGTTGTTTTAAGCAACAACGACGGTTGTGTGATTTCCCGTTCCAATGAGGCCAAAGCACTCGGGATCAAGATGGGAGAACCAATTTTCAAGATTAAGGAGCTTGTCAAACAGGAGAATGTTAAGGTTTTTTCCTCAAATTTTGCACTTTACGGCGATATGTCATGGCGGGTAATGGAGAGGCTTCGTTCACTTTTTCCGGGAATTGAGGTATATTCAATTGACGAGGCGTTTTTAAATCTGAACGGAGTAAAGAGTAGTGAACTTAAAAACATGGCTCATAATGCAACAACTGTTATCAAAAGAGAGACCGGAATCCCCGTAAGCATTGGAGTATCAAAGACAAAAACACTTGCAAAAATTGCAGCAAAATTATGCAAGAAATACCCTGCTCTTAATAACAGTTGCGTCATGATTGAGAAAAGAGACATAAATAAGGTTCTTCAGAAATTTCCGGTTGAGGATGTATGGGGTATTGGCAGGCAGTACTCAAAGATGCTGCAGAGCAACAATATTGACACTGCCTGGCAGTTTTTGCAGTGTAACCCCGATTGGGTAAAATCTAAAATGAGTATTGTTGGACTTAAGACCTACAAAGAACTTAATGGAGAGCCCGGTTTTGATTTTGAAGATAACACGCGGGATAAGAAGCAGATATGTACCAGTAGAAGTTTTGCAAATGATGTATATGAGCACGAGGAGGTTATGATGGCAGTGGCAAAATTCGCTGCTTCGTGTGCTCAAAAACTTCGTAAACAGAGCGGTGTTACCTCAAGAGCTTTGGTTTTTGTTCTCACCAACCCATTCAAAAATAACGCCCCAAGAGACTACAGAAGCATTTTGATAAACTTTGATAGTGCAACTGACAGCACATTTGAAATTGTTAGTCACTGTACAAAGGCAGTAGCATCTGTGCTTAAAAGCGGATACGGATATAAAAAAGCGGGGGTGATTTTGTCTGAAATCAGCGTTAAAGGAGAGACACCGGGGAATCTTTTCTGTGATAAAGATCTGATTGCTGAGGGACGGCTTATGAAGGCCCTTGATGAGATTAATGAAAGGTATGGAAGAGAGACTCTCTACTCGGCATCACAGGGTGTTTATAAAATGAGGTATAATATGAACATGTTATCTCCCAGATTTACTACTATATGGGATGATATAATTAAAGTAAAAATTTAATTACCCTTACACCGTAAGAATCTAGTTGTATCTCTATTGATTTGTCTGGAATAATCGAGAATTGGTCAGAATATTCTCCTAAAATATCTCTTCCCTTCGCCAAAATTTGACGCTTAAGACCAAAATAATCAAGTGCTCCTTCGGGAATTTTAACAATCGCTTTTTTTTCTGTAGAAGAGAAATTAACAATTATCAGAAGAAGAGAATCATCTGACTTTCTCATAAATGAGTAGATTTTCTTATTGTCAGAGCCTAAAGGCTCGCTGTTGGCATATTGCAGATCATACTTTAGTCCGTAGCTAACAGCTCTCTCAGAAACAGCAACATTTATCAGTTCTTTATAAATCCGTCCTATTTCAGGCAAGCTATTCGACTGCATCCACTCTCTGACCGAACTGACTGACCAATAATCATATATAGTTGTTCTTCCATCTAATCCACTGTAACCTTCGCTGTCCATACCTCTCTCACCAAGCTCCTGTCCGAAATAGATTAAAAAGGGAGCTCTGTTAAGCAAGAGAGCAACTGTGAGGGCAGGTATTGCTCTGAGTGGGTCAGATGCAAAATAGTCTGATGCAACTCTCTGCTCGTCATGATTTTCCAAAAAATTAAGCATCTTATCCTCAATTCCATTCAGTGAACTCCAGCATTTTGTTATTTCACCTGTATCACCACTTCCCTCTGTCAGGGCTCTAAGGGTATCATAAAGCCCAACTTTATCGTACAGATAATCAAAGCCTCCATTGATAAACTCCTCGTAACGATTCTTTTCGTAAATTTCAGCAATGAATGTCAACTGATGGAATTGGTTTTTTATCTGCGGTATAACCCATTCCCAGAATTTCAAAGGGACCATTGCTGCCATATCACATCTAAAACCATCTACACCCTTTTGAGCCCAATAGATCAGTATGTCTCTCATTTTATGCCATGTATCCGGAATGGGGTTAAAATATTCAGTTCCACCCTTCAGGATATCAACTCCGTAATTGAGTTTAACTGTTTCATACCAATCATCTTTTTTGGGTCTGGGTAAGAAACAGTCATTCCCCGTTGCCTTAGAGGGAATTTCTGAAAATTCGTTGAACATGCTTTCAATTCCATCATCTTCATTTTGAATAGGAGAAACGAATTGACTGTCTGGAATGTAGTAAAAATTGTTTAGTGGGTGAAAAGGGTAATCTGTTTTGTCCCCTACTCCAAAATCATCTCTTTCTGATGGCTTAACAAGTGATTTGTAGGCTCTTGAAACATGATTCGGCACAAAATCTATAATCACCTTTAATCCGGTTTTATGGCACCTGTCAACCAGTTGTTCAAACTCTGACATTCTCTCTGCAACATTGTTACTCAAATCTGGAGATACATCATAATAGTCAACTATAGCGTATGGTGATCCCGCTTTTCCCTTGACAATCAGGGGGCTTTGAGCCTCAATTCCGAATTTTGAAAATGCTGTTTGTGAGGCGTGTCTTATAATTCCGGTAAACCAGATGTGGGTGTAGCCAAAGTCTTTTAGCCCGGACAAAATCTCTTGGTTAAAGTGGTCAAGTTTGCCGCATCCGTTGGTTTCATAAGAAGAATTGGGAATACAATTTTTGTTTGTATTCCCAAATAATCTAGGTAAAACCTGGTATATGGCAATTTTACCTGCCATTGTTACCAGTTTAAAATCTTCCTGAAATCGTACTCCTGAGGGTTAGAAATTAACTTTGATGCAGCTGAATAATCACTTTCGGTTATATAGTGCATAATGTTATTAATCACGGCCTGTACGCGGTCTGATTCCAAACTTACACCGCGCGGATTAATCTTTCCTGTAACAGGGTCCTGAATGTCTGCCAGATACAATGGTTTAACCTTTCCAAGGTGGTCTATATAAACCATGCAGCCGGTTTTACCTTCGCTAAAGAGCTGATGAACTCCTATACCTAATTCTGTACAGTAAACTAAATCATAAGCACTTGGTGACTGACATCTTAATTCGTATCCCAACTCTACCGGCCTGATTTTGGTCTTCAAACCCAGCTCTGCTATCCTTCTGTCAACCATCTCACTAAAGATGTGTGCCTTTGAAACCTTACCGAGTTCAGGGTGTCCGTGATCGTCGTATGAAAACGTTACTCCGGACTTTTTAAGTTCATCGTCGCTTAATTCGTGAAATACCCCTTCTGAAATCATTACTGCACCGTAGTTAATTCCGAGAATTTCTCTTTTAATAATCGATGATACAGCAAGTTTAACGATCTTATCTATAGTAATGGTTGTCTTGTTGAACATCTCAGGAATTACTATCATAGGATAGTGAGCTGCCGAGCCGATGCCGAATGCAAGATGGCCTGCCGACCTTCCCATAGCACAAACTACAAACCAGTTATTGCTGGTTCTTGCGTCCTCGTATATTGTTGTTGCAAGTCTTGCACCTTCAGATTTTGCTGATTCATAGCCAAATGTTGGTCTTTGCAATGGTAGCGGAAGGTCGTTGTCTATGGTTTTTGGTACGTGGATATTTGATATGCTGTGGTTGTGCTCCGAAAGGTACTTTGCAACTCTGTTTGCAGTTGATGCAGTATCATCTCCTCCGATTGTTACAAGAAGCTGAATATTGTTATCCTTAAAGAAATCAAGGTTGAAATTCTGCTCAAAATCCTCTTTTGTAGGCTTGTACCTACTCATCACCAGATATGAACCGCCTCTGTTAAATATAGAATCGGCCATCAGAAAATCAATATCAGTAAAATTGGGGTTCTCGGAAAATAGTCCTTTATATCCTCCATGTAAGCCTAAAACACGAAACCCATTAGTAATAAATGTTTTAGCAATACTACCTACCACGGTATTCATTCCTGGCGCCGGACCGCCTCCTGTTAAAATTACAATCGATTTTTTCATCACATTATTTATTGAGCCCGCAAAGTTAATACATAATTAAAAAAAAATGTAAATTTGTATGATAAATTATGAAGATATCAAAGGAGCAGGCACGGAAAAAAATCTCTTTACTCAAAAGAGAAATTGAAGAACACAACAGGCGCTATTATATTGATAATAAGCCGTCTGTTTCTGATTTTGAGTATGATTTATTAATGCAGGATCTCCAGTTTCTGGAGTCGAAATTTCCGCAGTTTTTTTCTCAGGACTCTCCATCTGTAAGGGTTGGAAGCGACCTGTCACTGCAAAACTCTAAAAAAGAGTTTGCACAGGTCACTCACAAGCACCCTATGCTCTCTTTAAGCAATACTTACGATAAACTGGAATTAGAGGCTTTCAATGAAAGAATTAAAAAATCAATTGATGGTGATTTTAACTATGTTTGCGAACTAAAAATTGATGGTACTGCCATTTCTCTTACATATTCAAACAACAGACTTTTACGGGCTGTTACACGAGGCGATGGTAACACCGGTGATGATGTGACCTTAAACGTAATAAATATAAGCTCAATCCCAAAAACACTTCCTGCTTCAAACCAGGTTAAGGATTTCGAGATTCGTGGTGAGATTTTTATGCCATGGAGCTCATTTGATAGTTTAAACAGCGAGCGGGAACTTAACGAAGAGCCCCTCTTTGCAAATCCGAGAAACGCTGCAGCTGGTTCGCTTAAGTTGCTGGATAGCTCAGAGGTGTCAAAAAGAGGTCTTAGCGCAATTCTCTACCATGTAATAACAGATAACTCTTTTTTTACAACCCATTATGAATCACTTCAATGGGCAAAAGATTGTGGCTTTCCGGTCTCTGAACATATAGCCCTTTGCCGGGACCTTGACTCTGTGATTAAATACCTGGATAATTGGGACGAAAAGAGAAAAACGCTTGATTATCCTACTGACGGAGTCGTTATTAAGGTCAATGAATTGGTTAACCAGAAAGCTCTTGGAATTACTTCAAAATCTCCAAAGTGGGCAACTGCGTTCAAATTCAAGGCCGAACAGGCACTTACCCACATCGTTTCTGTTGACTATCAGGTTGGTAGAACTGGTGCTGTAACTCCTGTTGCAAACCTGGAACCTGTTCTTCTATCGGGAACAACGGTAAAAAGGGCCTCGTTGCACAATACAGATCAAATGCAACTTCTTGATATACACCTTTATGATTACGTTTATATCGAAAAGGGAGGCGAGATTATTCCCAAAATTACCGGAGTCGAGCTCAGCAAAAGGGTTGCTTATGCAGAAAAACCTCTGTTTCCCGAGTATTGTCCTGATTGTAATTCAAAACTTTACCGTGCTGAGGATGAAGCAAAATTCTACTGTCTCAATTCTCTCTACTGCCCTACCCAAATCAAAGGTAAATTCCTCCATTTTGCAGGTAGAAAAGCGATGAACATTCTTGCCGGAGAGGCTACTATTGAACAACTTTATACTCTGGGGTACATAAGAAAATTGTCTGATTTGTACAACCTATCAAAAGAGAAGCTTCTTACACTTGAAGGGTGGAAAGAGAGGTCGGCAGAAAGATTTATTGAAAGCTTGGACGCCTCGAAAAAAACACCATTTCATAAAGTTTTATTTGCTTTGGGTATCAGACACATAGGAGAGACGACCGCAAAGTCTTTGGCTTCCCACTTCGGGAATATTGCAAATCTTATGGGGGCATCCCGTGACGAGTTGCTGGAGGTGGAGGATATTGGGGAGACAGTGGCCGATTCAGTTATCTCATTTTTCTCTGAACAGGAGAATATATCGGTTATTGAGGAGCTTAAAGAGGCCGGTCTATTATTTGAGACCAAGAGTGATATTGACATTAAATCAGATAAACTGCTGGGAAAAAATATTGTGGTATCAGGTAACTTTACGATATCCAGAGAGGAGTTGAAGAAAATAATTGAGAGTAATTCCGGAAAAAACCTCTCATCAGTAACCTTAAACACCACCTATCTGCTTGCAGGAGAGAAAGCTGGCCCATCAAAACTTGACAAAGCCAAAAAGCTTGGAATTACAGTAATTGATGAGGAGGAATTTTTTAAAATTATCAAATAATTGACTAATTTTGCTCTCTTAAGTTAGTATGTTTTTTTATTATTAAAGTTTTGAATATAAATGAAAAAGATAGTAGTCAGCAATAAAGTTCATTACCTGGGCACAAACGACAGAAGAAAGAGCCTTTTTGAAAACAACTGGCCTTTGCCAAACGGTGTCTCTTATAACTCATACCTGATTGCAGACCAAAAATGTGCATTGATAGACACACTCGAATTCGGCTCCAAAGATGATTATTTTGAAGAGATTGAACACATCCTTGAGGGCAGAGATCTCTATTATTTGGTAGTCAACCATATGGAACCTGACCATTCGAGTATGATTGGGTGGATTATCAAGAGATATCCAAATGTTAAAATTGTTGCCAATCTTAAGGCATTTAAAATGTTGGATGCATTTTACGGTATTCCTGCCGAATCAATTATTGAGGTAAAAGATGGAGATGAAATAAATCTTGGTTATCACAATTTGAAATTTGTGTTAACTCCTTGGGTTCACTGGCCCGAAACCATGATGACGTATGACACAACCGATCAGATTCTCTTCTCATGTGATGCTTTCGGCTCGTTTGGTACATTGGACGGAGGAATTTTTGACGATGAGATAAATTTCTCATTTTATGAAGATGAGATGAGAAGATACTTTTCAAATATTGTAGGCAAATACAGCCATATGGTACAGAAGGCATTTGCAAAACTAAGTGGAATTCCAGTTAAAATCATCTGTCCTTCTCATGGTCCGGTTTGGAGAACAAATCCTTCAAAAGCTTTAGAGCTTTATGATAAGTGGAGCCGTCATGAATCAGAAGATGGTGTTGTTATTGTATTTGCATCTATGTATGGCAATACAGAAAAGATGGCCGACTATGTGGCACGTCTTATTGCAGAGCAAGGTGTAAAAAACATCAGGGTTTATGATGTTTCAAAAACTCATGTTTCATTCATTTTAAATGATATATGGAAATACAAATCTGTTATTTTGGGCTCCAGCGCATATAATGCCGGAATGCACCCCATGATGCAGCATTTGTGCAACGAACTCGAGGTGCTTAATCCAAAGAATAAAAACTATGCTCTGTTTGGCTCTTACAGCTGGAGCGGTGGTGGATTAAAGTCACTGGTAGAATTTGCAGAAAAGATGGAGTGGAATCAAACTGCTCCGCCTGTTGAACTTATCGGTTCGCCATCTGAATCAAAGATGGAGGGCTTTGCCCGGATTGCAAAAACAATAATTTAATTATGGAAATAGGTAAAAAACTGATAATTGAGAAACTTGTTAAAGAGAGTGATACTGCAGCATACTACGGCTCAGGCTTTTTGCATGTTTTTGCCACACCTGCTATGATTGCACTTATGGAACAGTCAGCGCACCTTTTGGCAAAGTTCTCTCTAACCGACACTCAGGACACTGTAGGAATAGAGGTTAATGTTAAACACACAAGAGCAACTCCTCTGGGAGCTAAGGTTTATGCCGAGGCCGAATTGGTTGCAATTGACGGCAAAAAGCTCACATTCAAAGTAAAAGCATTTGATGACAATGGTTCTATCGGTGAGGGAACTCATATCAGATATATAATCAACCCATCAAAATATATGGATCGCCTATCGTGAAGAAACCAGGCAAAATATCCCACACTTATCAGAGGGTGTTAAAGTTCCTTATTACGGATATTTGGCACCTCGATCTTTCTGAGCTCAGTATAATCAGAGCAAGAATGATTAAATACCTTAAAGTGCTCATTATAACAATAAAAGGCTATTCAAGTGACCGTATTGGGTTACAGGCAATTGGGTTGAGTTTCTTTTCGGCTTTGGCTGTTGTTCCAATTGTCGCTCTGATCTTTGCCGTAACAAACGGATTTGGACTGAGCGATAAATTTGAAATGTTGCTCTACACATATTTTGAGGGTAATGAAGATATAATTGCATACCTGGTTCAATTTGCAAATAACATTATCGATACAAGCCAAAATGGCCTTTTTGGAGGTATAAGTTTTTTGTTTTTCCTATGGTCGGTTATCTGGCTTATGTTAAATATTGAAGAGGCATTCAACGAAATCTGGAAACAACAGAAAGGAAGATCATTTAAAAAGAGGGCAGCCTATTATTTGCTGATGCTGATTGTAGCCCCTTTGGTTATTTTTATGTTTTTGACTCTGAGCCTGGTCTATTCAAAAGCTTTGAACTCTGCAGGACTTGAGATTGACAGGATTATTCCCCTTACATCAATTGCTACCTGGCTGGTGGCCTACTCATTTATCACAGTCGTATTTACAATTATGTATAAATATATACCAAATACAAAAGTCAAACTTTCCGCTGCATTTAACAGCGCGTTAATCCTGGCTTTTGCATTTATTGTTGTACAGTTTTTCTATCTCGAAACACAGTTGATGGTTTCAGGATTAAATGCCGTATATGGAGTTTTTGCAGCCATCCCACTGTTTCTTATCTGGATGAATATCAGTTGGACAATTATACTTTTCGGAGCAGAGCTGTCTCATGCATACCAGAATGTTGATAGTTACAAAAATTAGAAAGCCTTAATTAACAGTAGTCTAACCGTATAAAATGTTATGGAACGAGTTTTAACACAAGGGGCAACAGATTTTATTGATGACAAGTTGCTTCATGATTTAATAAACAATACCAAAGAGGATCTTCCTAAAATTCGCGAAATTTTGCAAAAAAGTAAGTCAAAACAGGCACTTACTCTTGAGGAGACAGCAACTCTTTTGGCAATAAAGTCGCCGGAGGGTCTGGAGGAGTTATTCGAAACTGCAAAAGAGCTTAAGAGATCGATATACGGTAACAGAATAGTGCTCTTTGCCCCACTCTATATTGGCAATTATTGTATTAACAATTGCCAGTATTGCGGCTTTAGAAGCTCTCTCAGGAAAGCTGTAAGAAGAACGCTGGCAGAAGACGAACTGGTTAAAGAGGTTGAACAACTTGAAAAAGAGGGGCATAAAAGACTTATTCTTGTTTATGGTGAACATCCCAGATATACTCCTGAGTTTATTGCAGAGACTGTTAAAACATGTTATGATGTAAAAGTAGGTAACGGAGAGATCAGAAGGGTTAATATAAATGCCGCTCCTCTTTCAATAGAGGGGTTCCGCACTGTTAAGGAGTCAGGAATTGGTACTTTTCAGGTATTCCAGGAGACATATCATAAGGAGACATATGCCAAATATCACCCGGGTCCCGGAACAAAAAGTGATTATATGTGGAGGCTGAATGCAATGGACAGAGCTTTTGAAGGCGGGATGGATGATGTGGGTCTTGGTGCATTGTTTGGTCTTTACGATTGGAGGTTTGAGGTTTTAGGTCTTGTGAGCCATTCGCTTTATTTACAGGAGAAATATGGCGTAGGGCCTCATACAATAAGTTTCCCAAGGATTAAACCTGCCTACGGAATGAAGCTTGAACTCCCTTATGAGGTTAGTGATCTTCACTTTAAGCAACTGGTTGCAACGCTCAGAATAGCAGTACCTTATACCGGATTAATAATGACAGCAAGAGAGACATCTGAGGTGAGAGATGCTGTAATTGAGTATGGCGTTTCGCAGATTGATGCAGGCACTAAACTTGAGATTGGTTCATATCAGGAAGAGAGGAAAGATGATCAGCAGCTGAACCGGGAGCAGTTTAAAATCGGAGATTCAAGAGAGCTTGACGAGGTGATTGAATGGCTGTTGTCAAGAGGGTTTATCCCAAGCTTCTGTACATCTTGTTACAGACTTGGCAGAACCGGTGAACACTTCATGGAGTACGCCATACCGGGCTTCATTGGAAGATTCTGTACCCCAAATGCTGTACTGACATTGGCTGAATATTTGGAAGATTATTCATCCGATAAAACCAAGTCAGCTGGTTATGCTCTAATAGAGAATGAGATATCTAACATGAAAAATGCCTCTAAACAGCAAGAGTTAAGAAGTAAAATTGAGATGATTCGTAACGGGAAAAGAGACCTTTTATATTAAAATATGTTTACAGAGCAAGATAATCAATTGATTGAAAAGGAATTTGAAGTCCTTCGACTTGCGAGTTTGAAGCGCTGTGCAAATCAGGGAGAGTACGAGACTGTTCTTAAGGCCTTTGATTTTGCTAAAGCGGCTCATAACGGTGTTAGAAGAAGGTCCGGAGAACCCTACATAATTCACCCTATCTCTGTTGCACAAATTGTGGTACAAGAGATTGGTCTTGGATACAAATCAATTGTTGCAGCTCTTGTTCACGATGTCGTTGAGGACACAGAATATACCATTGAAGATATTGAAAGGTTGTTCGGCGCCAAAGTTGCTTCGCTCGTAGATGGTCTGACAAAAATTAAAAGTGCCATCGATTCAAAGACTTCAGGCCAGGCGGAAAACTTTAAAAGAATCCTTTTAACTCTGAATGATGACGTAAGAGTTATATTAATTAAACTTGCTGACCGTCTTCATAATATGAGGACTCTTGACTTTATGCCGGACCATAAAAAGTCTAAAGTTATAAGTGAGACAATGTATATATTTATACCTCTTGCACACCGTCTTGGACTCTACAGCATAAAATCAGAGCTTGAAAATATTTGGCTATTCCACACTTTACCATCTCAATATGAGTTTATTCAATCAAGAATTGCTCAGACCGTAGAGGAGAGAGGTTGTGCAATGGATAGCTTTATTGAGCCTATTGCAGACAGCTTAAGACAGGCCGGGTTTAAGTTTAGTATAACCAAAAGAACTAAAAGTCCCTACTCCATCTGGAGAAAAATGGAGACAAAGGGAATTCCATTTGAACAGATATATGACCTTTATGCTGTAAGAATAATATTTGATGCTAAGCCTGAACAGGTTGAAAGAATACAGTGCTGGTACATATATTCACTCATTACTGAGCTTTATCTGTCAAAAACAGACCGAATCAGAGATTGGGTAAGCACACCCAAAATTAACGGTTACGAGGCACTACACTGCACCGTAATGGGCCCTCAGGGCAACTGGGTTGAAATACAGATCAGATCTACAAGAATGAATGAACTTGCCGAAAGGGGCGTTGCTGCCCACTGGAGTTACAAAGAGGCAGGAACACCTTCTGAGAAAGATATGGATCGATGGCTCAATATGGTAAGAGAGGTACTTGAAAATCCTGATTCAAACGCGCTTGAATTTCTTGATAGGTTCCATTCAGACCTTTTGTCATCTGAAATTTATGTCTTTACACCTAAGGGAGAATCAAAATCCCTCACAAAAGGCTCAACAGCCCTGGATCTGGCATATGCAATCCACTCAGAAATAGGCAACAAGGCCATTGCTGCCAAAGCAAATTTTAAATTGGTTGCCCTCTCCTATGAGTTGCGTAATGGTGATCAGGTTGAGATAATTACTGCCGAGTCTCAAAAACCCCAAAGAGAGTGGCTTGATTTTGTAAAGACTCCAAAGGCCAAGGGCTTTATTATGGACGCTCTCAAGTCAGAGATAAAAGACCACCTGAAAAGGGGGCATACAATGCTGGACGAAAAGATCAAAGAGTTTGGCATAAAGCCACAGGCAAGGGTTTACAGGAAATTGACTGTTGCTTACGGACTTACAAACAGACAAGAGCTTTTCAGCAAAATTGGGGCTGGATTGATTGATCTTTCAGACTTGGGAAAGATGCTCAAAAAGAATTCAAGCAACAAAATAGTAAGATACTGGAATCTTCAGTTTTCAAAGATTACCGGCTCGGAAAAAAATGACTCTGAATCATTTTATACTGATGACGAAGAGATTGCAGAGAAGGATGAGCCATTTGATGATAATGATGCAATTCCTCCTACAACCAAGTCAAGAATAGATAAGAAGAAAGATTACCTGCTTAAGGAGGACCCTTTGGAAAAGACTCTCTCATATCAGGTTGCAAGATGTTGCAAGCCAATCCCCGGAGATAAGGTAATTGGCTTTATAAGTGACAATGAAGAGGTTATTGTTCACAAAAACAGCTGTCCCGAAGCAATTCATCTGGCAGCAAGCTATGGTGAGCGAATCGTAAAAGCTAAATGGAGCAAACACACAGTCCTATCTTTCCTTGCCAGGATAAGTATGAGAGGAATCGACAGAATTGGAATATTAAATGATCTTACTCAATATATTACATTGGTGCTGAGTGTAAATATCAGAAAAATATTCATTGAGACACATGACGGAATCTTTGAAGGTTTTATTGATTTATATGTACATAGTACCGAGGATCTGGACAAGCTTATCAAGCAAATGATGCTTGTTAAAGGGGTTGAAAGTGTTAATAGAACAGAGATAAAAGAGGATTAAAAGATGAAGAGAGACAAGATAATTGCAGTGGCAGTAATAGCTTTAACATTTGCTTTTTGCTTCTCCTGCGCCAACACTACAACTCCTCCCATGGGTGGAATCAAGGATACAATACCTCCTCAATTACTTAAAGTGTTGCCCGATTCAGGAAGAGTAAATTTTCCCATTAAAGAGGGTTCAGTGGAACTTAAATTTAATGAATATGTAGTTCTTAATGAGCCTCTTAAAAACATTTATATCTCTCCTCCTCTATCTAAGAGCCCAGAGACAAAAATCAGAGGAAAGAGCATTATTGTCTCATTTCCATCCAATCTTGATTCGGCAACCACTTACACACTTAATTTCGGCAGATCAATTGCAGATAATAATGAGGGTAACCTTTTTGGTGCTTATGTATATCCGTTTTCTACCGGAAGTTATATTGATTCGCTAATGTGCTCAGGAACAATAGTTAACTCTCAATCATTACTTCCTGTAAGCAATGCAACTATAGCATTTTACAAGGACCACTCCGACTCATCACTTTTTAACACCCTACCCTCATCAATTGCCAAAAGCGATAAATTCGGATATTTTCTTGTACGAAACATTAGCAGTGTGCCTTATAGGGTCTTTGCTTTTACCGACAAAAACAATAACAACAAATATGACCCTGAAGGCGAAGAGGTTGCTTTTCTGGACACGCTCCTGACCCCTGCAAATATTATGAGAGCTGGTCTAAAAGAGCTTATTCAGGTTGATGAGAAAGATACCCTTACAGCCATGACCAGACCCTCTGAGCTTAACCTTTACCTTTTTAAGGAGGATCCTGCAAAGCAGTTTATACGAGAGGCAAAGAGGTTACAGCACAGAATGGCCTATGTAAAATTCTCTACTCCGGAGGCAAAAGTTCTATCTGTTAAATACAAGGGCATTGACTCTTCATCTCTTCTTAAAGAATTTAATATCAGACGTGACAGCCTTGTTATCTGGATTAAAGATACATCTGTTATCGTTTCAGATACTTTGAACCTTGAGGTTAAATACATGAAGACAGATTCATTAAATAACCTTTCTCCATTTACAGAAGATTTCAGACTTGTATATACCAGACCAAAAAGGGATACACAGAGGGAGATGAGAAACAGGAGTGAAACCGGAATTAAGGAGAAGAGAGCCGATCTTCTTGAGTTTGAGATGAAGGCAGATGCAACTCTCTTTGAAACTGAAGGGATTAAACTAATATTCCCATCACCTCTTGTACAATTCTTAAGTGACTCTTTAAAATTGGAATACAAGGCACCAAGAGGCGAGATTGGTAAAATGAAGTACAAAGTAGTCAGGGATTCTGTTTACAGTAGAATTATGTCGATTATGCCTGCTGAGAGAGTGTTACCCGGATATGAATACACTTTGAGAGCATCGACCTCTACGTTTAAAGATATTTATAAGCAGACAAATGACTCTTCTTTTGTAACAGTAAAGCTTCCGAATGACAATGCTTTATCGAAACTTATTCTTGATATAAAAGGTGCAGAAGGCTTTTATATAGTGGATTTAACAAATATAACGAGAGATAAAGTATTTAGGAGCTATAAGATAAACAAAGACTCTAAACTGGAATTCCCATATCTGCAAAAGGGAGAGTACTCAATAAGAATTACTCAGGATATTAATGGAAACGGAATTATTGATACCGGAAATGTTCTTCTCAAGAGGCAGCCCGAAAAGGTAAGACTTTACCCTTTGTCTGACGGGGCCACTATAATCACTATACCTGAGTCAGTAGAGCTCTTGCAAAGCGTAGATTTGAAAAGCATTTTTAAATAGCCTGATTAAACAAAAAATTGTCAAATAAACCTGCCTCGTGAATAAGATCATTATACCAACATTATTTGTTTTGCTTCTTTTGAAAGTTAATACAGTTAACGCCCAACAAAGAGAGCACTTGATTGGAGTAAGGGCTGCATACAACATAAGCGGGCTTGATTCAAGACCGGATATCAGTGCAGTATCAGTTAAAACATATGGTAATTACTCTGTTGTCTATACCTACTATCATGATCTTTGGAAAACAATAAATCTCTTTGGATTTCAGGCTGCCATATCAAAGAGTGAGCAAGGTTTTACAGTCGGAGAGGTTACAACCCGATATGAAGTACTTACAATCCCTTTTGTCTCTCAGTTCCATTTTGATTTCTGGAAAATGCGCCTGCTACTGAATGCCGGAGGATTCGGCGGATACAGATACAAAAAGAGTGTTTCGGACGGTAGTGGATTTGGTGAGCACGATTACAAGGCAGATTATGGTTTTATTGCAGGAGGAGGCTTAGCCTTTGTGTTAAAACCTTTTGAACTGCATCTTGAGGGAAATTATCACTATTCACTCTCTTACCTTCACAACCCCAAGAAATACAGCGAAACAGAACATTTCTTTACCTACCCAAAACAGCTGCTCATTAGTGCAACTTTATATTTCCATTTATGAAAAAGCTAATTGTTAATGTTGGTAATGTTACGATTGGCCAAGGCGGTATTGTTGTGGTTCAGACAATGTGTAACACCCCTACAACTGACATAGAGGCCTCTTTTCGACAATGTGTTGAACTATCAAATGCAGGTGCTCAGATAATCAGACTTACAACACAAGGTTTAAAAGAGGTAAGTGCACTTAAGGTTATTAAAGAAAAGCTCAGAGCTCAGGGTATTCTTACCCCTCTTGTTGCAGATGTTCACTTCTCTTATGAAGTTGCCCACGAAGCCGCAAAAATTGCCGATAAGGTTAGAATTAATCCTGGAAACTTTGCAAAGGAGCATGATGTAGCAGTAAGGGAGTTTGCCAGATTAACAGATATCTGCAAGGAACACTCTACAGCTGTGAGAATTGGCGTCAACCATGGTTCACTCGGCAACAGAATTGTTGAAAAATATGGTAATACTCCTTCAGGCATGAAAGAGGCGGCTATGGAGTGGATTAAAATGGCAGAGGATAACAATTTTGATCAAATTATAATTTCATTAAAGGCCAGCAATACAATTGTCATGACAGAGGCTTACAGTCTTTTATATGATGAGATGCTAAAAAATGGAGTAATCTATCCACTTCACCTTGGGGTGACAGAGGCTGGCAACGGTGATGAGGGTCGTATTAAATCTGCCGTTGGTCTTTCTGCTCTTTTATCAAAAGGCATTGGAGACACAATAAGGGTATCACTCACCGAGAGCCCTTTAAACGAGATTCCTGCAGCAGATTTTATTGCGAAATTCTTTAAAAAATCAGATAGATATATCGCTGTATCAGAGAAGATTAAAAATGGCGACCTAAACTTTCAATATAATACAGCTACCTGGGATGATTTTATTCTCGAAGCAACTTGCGAGATAGGCCCACATCTGCTAGAAAAGAGATTAGATGATTTTTCTATAGATGCATTGGTGGCCGGACAAGAAGTCTCTGCTCATCTTATTGACAATTTCAAAGATAATCTTATGCAGGCTGCCCGTCGCAGGTTTTCAAAACCTGAATATATTGCCTGTCCGGGCTGCGGAAGAACTCTGTTTAATCTTGAAAGCGTTTTTAATGAGGTTAAAAGGCGAACCGCTCACCTTAAAGGTTACAATATTGCCGTGATGGGGTGCATAGTAAACGGGCCAGGTGAAATGGCAGATGCCGATTACGGATATGTGGGTGAAGGAAGAGGAAAAGTAAGTATCTACAGGGGCAAAACTCCTGTTTTCAGATCGGTTCCTGAAAGTGATGCTATTGATATTCTGCTTGAGCTTATTGAGTCAGACGCTCGCAATAGAGTCTCCCCGCCTCAAAACGGGTAACAATCACAGAATCTCCCTTGTTGGCCATTCCCATATCCATTGTTGCTTCGTACCAGCTTCCATCTATGTCAATTTTTCCTGATGGTCTCATATCTGTTTTTACAACAGCTGTTTTCCCGACAAGGTGGTGGTAATGTATCTCTACTCCCACAAAACCCTCACTATCTTTTAATTCTGTAGGCAATGATACTCCCGGAAGCCTTGAAGTTTTGAAGAATTTTCCCGCCAGATATATAGAAGAGATAAGCGATAGGAAAGTCGAAAGCATAACGATTGAAACAGGTTTGATCAATACAATAAAGTCAAACTTGCCTTCAAAATAGAAGAGCTTATTGTCAATCATTGCGAATGCCAATCCGGTAACAATCAAAACTATACCAGATACACCTGCAACTCCAAAGCCTGGTATTACAAATATCTCGGTTAAAACGAGCAGTATTCCTAAAACAAAAATGATAATCTCCCAGTTCTCTGCAAGCCCTTCAAGGTAAAGTGGTGAAAAATAGAGAACTGCTGCAAACACTGCTGCTGCTGAAGGGAATCCTATTCCGGGACTCTGAAGTTCAAAATAGATACCGCCGATTATTAACATTAAAAGCAAGCCCTGAACTACAGGAGTTAAGAAGAATAGTAGTATCTTATCCATGAAAGAGAGCTTCTGAACATTCAGGATGAAGTCATCAGAACCTGCAATAATTTTTGCAACCTCTTGTGTATTTGCTGCAATTCCCTCACAATAACCATTTAACATTGCCTCTTCGGGAGTAAAGCTTAAAACCTTGTTGCTGTCTATAATCCCCTCAATATATATCGAAGGATCAACCATTGCCTCTGCAATTTTTGGATCTCTGCCATTAACCTCTGCAGTAGCTCTCATCATTGCCCTCATAAAGGACTGATACTTGTCAGGCATCACCTCACCTGTCTGATTAACAACCGTAGCCGCTCCAATACTCCCACCCTTTCTCATATATATGCTGTCGCATGCAATTGAGATGAGTGCACCTGCAGATGCCGCCTGATTGTTTATGAATGCTATCACCGTAACCAAACTGCTCAGCAAGGCGGCCAATAAGAATAACTGCATCCTTTGCGGTTGAGCATCTTTGAAGAGCTATTCTTTCAAGTTCCTCTATCAAAAAGAGACCATTTTCGTTAACAAACTCTCTTCTGCCAACAATTGTGGTTTCTCCTATTGCAAGTTGTTTTTCATTAAGACACGGATATGCAGTATTAAGGTAAGCGAAAGTTTCGGCCGGTGCG
>Ga0351929_1028_pt2 | contig 31762 bp, 30 predicted proteins | sample BONcelHT113001E9_FD_205825 | JGI IMG/M metagenome (GOLD analysis project Ga0351929, IMG submission 205825) | Enriched cells from coal bed in the Powder River Basin, Montana, United States - BONCAT cells T11 rep2 HSBNCT.T11.300.1.E9 ...
ATTCTGTATAATATTTGTAAAACAGCGCAATTGATTCAATACCTTTGTGAAATTGGCTTAAAAGATAACTTTCATTTGGAGAGTGTATAACATCTCTTTCAAGACCGAATCCCATTAGTAATGGATTAGCGTTAAGAATCTGCTGAAGGTCAGCAAGTACCGGAATACTTCCCCCTCCGCGGCTTGGAACAGGCTCTATGCCGTAAACCTCACCTATTGCTCTGGCTGCAGATTTATAAACGGTTGACGATATTGGGCAAAGGAATCCCTGACCACCATGATGAGGTGTCACCTTAACCTTTACTCCCTTTGGTGCCAGAGAGATGAAGTGCTCTTCGAATAGTTTGGCAATCTTCTTGTTATCTTGATTTGGAACGATTCTCATGGAAATTTTTGCAGTTGCCTTTGAAGGAAGTACTGTTTTAGCTCCCTCTCCTGTGTAACCACCCCAGATTCCGTTAACATCAAGGCAAGGGCGTATTCCTGTCCTCTCCATAGTTGTGTATCCCTCTTCACCGGTAACTGCATCTATATCAAGAAAATGTTTGAACTCCTCTTCATTGAATGGTGCTCTTCCTAGCATCTCTCTTTCAGCTTTGGTTAGTTCAACAACATCATCGTAAAAGCCTTTAACTGTTATTCTGCCTTTTTCGTCTATAAGTTTGTCGATCATTCCGCAGAGAACATTAACCGGGTTGGCAATAGCTCCTCCGTAGTGACCTGAGTGCAGGTCTTTGTTCGGACCGTTAACCTCTACCTCAAGATATGCAAGACCTCTCATACCTACATTAATAGAAGGAATCTTCTCATCAATCATTGTTGTGTCAGAAACGAGAATATCGTCACATGCCAGCATCTCTTTGTGTGCAATTGCCCATTCAGGAAGGCTTGGAGAGCCTATCTCCTCCTCACCGTCAATAATAAATTTGACATTACATTTAAGTTGGTTTGTCTTAACAAGATATTCAAAAGCTTTTACGTGCATGAATCCCTGACCTTTATCGTCGTTTGCACCTCTTGCATATATTGCACCATCTCTGATTTGTGGTTCAAATGGAGGTGTTGTCCAAAGGTTGAGGGGGTCAGCAGGCTGTACATCGTAGTGTGCGTAAACCAGAATTGTAGGTTTTGTTTTATCAATTATCTTCTCTGCAAACACTACAGGATGCCCTTTGGTAGGATAAATTTCTGCTCTGTCACAACCTGCTGCGAGTAAAAACTGAACGTACTTCTCTGCAGCCTTTTGCATATCGGGCTTATGATCTGCCATTGAGCTGATTGATGGGATTCTTAAAAGTTCGAAGAGCTCCGTAAGGAATCGCTCATTGTTCTCCTGAATGTAATTTTTCATCTCTTATATATTTAGTTATTAATTATTTACAGTGTAAATCTTACCGTAAGCCCAAAGTTATCAGTCTTAAAACCTGCATTGGTAATTATCTGAACCTTAGGATTCCAGTCGAATGACAGAGCAATTGGGGCATTAGGGAACTTGTATTCAATACCGAGCATTCCGTCTATTGCCATCAGGAAGCCACTTGCATCACCAACATAAATGCCTGCTGAGGCACCGGGTCCAAAGTAGAATGACAGCCCGTCAACATTGATGTTTTTGTGAAATTGATAAATACCTGTCACCTTAATCTTCATATGATCTTTATGTAGAATGTCAAGGTCAAGTATACCCTCTATGGCATTTCCAGGACTTAAAAATTGCCTGTAACTGGCACCAACACTAGAACCCAACCTGAGTCCGATTGCTCTGGTGTAATCCTGTGAAAAGGCCAATGTAGTAATGCTCAGCATTAAAAAACTGATAAGTAATCTCTTTTTCATATTTTTATATTTTAATGTTGGTCATTAATTAACAACAGTTAATAATAGGATATTGTTTGATTTTCAAGCTCTGATAATATGTTGTTTGCAAGCCTGCTGGCTCCCAGCCTGAAAAGATGAGGGTTCAACCAATCTTCTCCAAGAACAGAGTCTACGATTGCGTAGTAAAGAATTGCATCTTTGGGCGTTACTATACCTCCTGCCGGTTTAAAACCTACTTTAATGCCGGTTTTGTCGTGGAAATCTTTAATAGCACAACACATGACATAAGCGGCTTCGGGTGTTGCTGCCGGCTCAGTTTTTCCGGTGGAGGTTTTTATAAAGTCTGCGCCTGCTTCCATTGCAAGCATTGATGCCTTGTATATTTGCTCCGGATCTTTCAGAGTGCCTGATTCAAGAATAACTTTCAAATGAGCCTTTCCTACAGCTTTTTTAATCTCCTTTATCTCTTCTGATGCTTGTTCGTATTGGCCTCCCATAAAGTGATTCAAAGACAATACTATGTCTATTTCGTCAGCACCAGCTTCTGAGGCCATTTTACATTCGGCACATTTAATTTCAGGAAAGCTTTGTGAACTTGGAAAAACCCCGGCTACAACCGCAAGTTTCACGTTTTCATCTTTTAATGTCTCTCTTACTGTTTTTGTGAAATTTGGATATACGCAAATTGCGGCAACCTGTGGGTAGTTTGGAAACTGCTCTTTAAAATGGTTAACCTTTTGTACCATTGATTTTATTTTTGAATCTGTATCGGTATGATTCAAGGATGTAAGATCCATCAGGCCTATACAGTTTGAAAGAATCTCCGGCCTATTCCACCTTTCGAGATTAGCCTTTACTGCTTCAAGTTCGTTTAAATTCCAATGCATATTTTATTATTCTTTTTATTCGTTTTTACTTTTCTTCTCTCTCTTCTTTTGTATCTATCCAGATTGTTACCGGACCGTCGTTTACAAGCGACACCTTCATATCGGCTCCAAAAATTCCACATGGACAGCTCTTTCCTGTCTGGGAATTCATAGCTGAAATAAAACTTTCATAAAGCGGAATTGCTTTATCAGGTTTTGCTGCTTTAATGTAGGAGGGCCTGTTCCCTTTTCTTGTAAGTGCATGAAGTGTGAACTGACTTACAATTAAAATCTCACCATTGATATCTTTTACAGAACGGTTCATTACCCCTGCCTCATCATCAAATATACGAAGATTTGCGCATTTTCTTACCGCATAATCAATGTCAGAGAGGGTGTCTGATTCTTCAAATCCTACCAGAAGCAGCAAACCTTCTCCTATCTCACCTGTTTTTAATCCGTTTGAAATAACGGATGCAGATGTGACTCTCTGGATTAGAATTCTCATAATTGATTTTGTTTTTATTGCTATCCGCTTACCGAAATTTTAAAGCCGGAATTTCTCAGAGGGTTGACTATCAGCTCCATTTCTTCAACTGTTACCTTTTGAAGATCTTTTGCCGGAGTATCTCTGTCAATGGTATAAACCATGATCTCTCTTGGGTTAATTCTTCTAACAACTTTGCACCAACCCTCAATCTCCTCTTTTGTGGTATTATTAATTATAGCTCCGTTGTACTCTCCTCTCAGAAACATTGTCTGTAATACAAAGAGTCCTTTAAGGTCATCCAGATCTTTTATTACTTTTTCAACAGAGTAGGGGAATTGAGGTCTGTCTATAAGATTGACTGTTTTGTCAAAGGCTGAGTCAATCTTTATGATTGCATTATCAACTCTCTTTAAGGCCTCTTTTATTTTTGGTTTTGAGAGACCCGATCCATTGGTTAATACAGATACTTTTGCTTTTGGTGCATATAGGTCTCTTATCTCCAGCGTCAGGTCAATTATCTCAGCGAATGAGGGGTGCATTGTGGGCTCTCCATTACCTGAAAAGGTTATGGTGTCAATATCTCCTAATGTTCTGTCGTGGTTTGCAATTTTTTTTAGAAGCGCTTCTCTCACCTGCAGAACTTCGGGAAGCTTAGTGTCTGATCTTCCGTCACTGTTAAAACCACATTCACAGTAGATGCAGTCAAAATTGCAATACTTGCCGAATCTTGGGAGTAGATTCACCCCAAGTGAAACTCCCAATCTGCGGCTTATTAACGGCCCGAATACTATTTCATTGAACAGAATCGTTGACATAGATTTTTCAATTTAAGCAAGCCTTACTGATTTACTCTTTTCGGTAAGTTTCATGGTGTTCCAGTCTATGTTATCAACCAAAACTATGCCAGGCCTCTTGCCTTTTTCCAAAGATCCGAATTTATCTTCAATCCCCAAAAAACGTGCACCATTAAATGAACTCCACTCAAGTATTTCGCTCAGCGGAATCGTAGGGAAGAACCTATGAATGCAGTTTATCTCATCAACCATAGATAATGTATCATTGCTTGATAATGAGTCTGTTCCCAAAGTTATGTTTACGTTTAGTCTTCTAAGCAAGTCAAGCGGAGGAAGTGCATCATGAATAAAAAGGTTTGACAAGGGGCAAACTGCCCAGTAAAGGTTAGGCACTCTCTCAATTGCGCTTCTGACACTTTGCTCATCGGTATAGGTGTTGTGAACAAGCAGGATATTCTCTAAGATCTCGCTCTTTATTTTTTCAAGAATATCAAGAAAATAGAAAAGTGATGGTTTTCCGGTAACAGGTGGAGTGCTAAGTCCTCTTGATTTATAATCATTGTGAAGAGGGCCGCTACCTTTCATTATCAGCTCCTCCTCTTCCCAACTCTCCTGGTTATGGTAAGATAACCACCCTGCCTTAATTGCATCAGACGAGGACTCCTTTAAAAGAGATGGACTCATTGTATAACAAGAGTGAGGAGTTGGTGCTGCCTCTATTCCAAACTCACCGGCCAATCTTGTTAGTTCTCTAACCGATGACATGATTTTGGGCATGTCTGCCTCTTCGCTGCCAAAAACTTCAAGAAAGGTTCTTGTGTACATCTTTGACCTTGATTTTGCACCAAAACTTTCGGAGCTGTTGCTGATATCTGCCATGGCAGAAACGCCTGAATTGTAAAGTTTTTCCATCTCGGCAGCAATAGCAACTGACCTGCCATTTTCGTCTGCCACATAACGAAGTTCTCTTATCTGGCTTATAAAGCCTGCCATGCCTGTTTTTTTTGCAAAGTGACCTTTCAGGTGGGAGAGTTCAATATGGCAGTGAGAATTTACAAACCCGGGAATAATTATTCCGTTATAAAATTCAGTACTTTCTGTCTCATCTTCCAACACCCCAGTTTCGAGTATTGTGCCATCATTATCTAAGGTCACTGTCCCTCTTTGGACCGGACTCTGTGAATTCAGAGGGAATATGTATTGTGCTGCGATTTTTCTCATTTTTCAGAATCATTGTAAATTTTGTGGTGTCTTGTTTAAAGTTGTTTATCCACCACTTTGCCATAAGGGGTGTCTCGAAGATCTCAGACAAAGAATCTCCCGCCGAAATATTTAAGCGGGGATAGCTATCCGGAACTAAAATCCACCTCAGTGCTCTCTCGTTTGTTTTGTAAAGCGTTATCTCACCTGCCCCATTTATGATTTTTTTATATGAAGCCGATTTCTGCTCTTCTAACCTCTTCATTTCCAAAAATAAAGAGATCTCTTTCTCCTGTTCTTCAAGAATTGCCTTAGCCTTTGTATAAAACTCTTTCAGTTTAACCGGACGGGCGATATAGAAATCTATTGTTTTTGTGAATTGCTTTGATGTATAGCCATATTTACTGAATATTGCCTCGTAAATCCGGGCAGTATCGGCCATTAAAACCATCTTATAATTTGATGTTACATATCTGTCGGCCATATAGATGTCGGCTATGATCTTTGGCATATCCTTAGTCGGAATCAAATCTCCTGAGCAGGAGAAAAAGGATAGGGTAAAAATTGTCAACAGGTATGGAATATGCTTCATCGCTTTTCTAAAATGTCCCACAAAGGTAATTTATTATTATTTTTGCCCAAAAAAGATGAGAGTTCTGATTATCGGTTCCGGAGGCAGGGAACACGCAATTGCCTGGAAAATTTCTAAAAGTCCCCTTTTAACAAAACTTTTCTGCGCACCCGGTAACCCGGGTACATTGGCTGTTTCCGAGAATCTTATGATTGATATTGAGGACTTTGAATCCATTAAAAAAGTCGTCATTGACAATGCAATTGAGATGGTTGTTGTAGGTCCCGAAGATCCTCTGGTAAATGGATTAAGAGACTATTTCGAATCTGATTCACAGCTTAAAGAGGTAATCTTTATCGGACCCGGCTCCTGCGGAGCAAGACTTGAGGGGAGTAAAGACTTTGCCAAGGCTTTTATGCAAAGATGGGGAATACCTACTGCCAAATATAAATCATTTGATTCATCCACTGTTAAGGATGCTGATCGTTTTCTGGAATCTCTCAGAGCTCCTTATGTTTTAAAGGCAGATGGGCTTGCAGCAGGGAAGGGTGTTCTTATCATTGATAACCTTAGGGAGGCAAAATCGGAATTACGTGAAATTTTGTCCGGAAAATTCGGAAAAGCCGGTGATAAGGTTGTTATTGAAGAGTTTTTACAAGGCATTGAATTATCGGTTTTTGTACTCACAGACGGGGAGAATTACCTTATTCTTCCTGAAGCAAAGGATTACAAGAGAATTTGTGATGGTGATAAAGGGCTTAACACCGGAGGCATGGGTGCTGTTTCACCGGTACCTTTTGCTGATAAACTCTTTATGACGAAAGTTGAAGAGAGAGTAATCAAGCCAACTGTTGAGGGGCTAAAGAGGGAGTGCCCTGATTATAAAGGTTTTGTATTTATCGGACTTATGAATTGCGGAGGTTCTCCATATGTGATTGAGTACAATGTCAGAATGGGGGATCCTGAAACAGAGGCTGTGATGCCAAGAATTAAAAGTGATTTGCTTTCCCATCTTATTGCTTTAGGAAAAGGCAAGTTAGATGAAGAAAAAATAGAAATATATAACCACACTGCTCTTACTCTGGTTATGGTTTCCGGAGGTTATCCTCAGGAGTACCATAAAGGATATGAGATTACAGGGATTGAGTCATTTAAGGGAGAAACTCTTTTCCATTCCGGAACAGCCGATAAAGAGGGTAAGGTTGTAACAAACGGAGGCAGAGTTCTGGCTCTTACCGTAACCGAATCAGATATTATAAGGGGTAGGGAAAGACTTTATAATCTGGTTGAACTGATTGATTTTAAAGATAAATATTTCAGGAGGGATATTGGTCTTGACTTGATATGAGGGAAATAGCAAGATACAGATTTGTTTACTCGCCTATCTTTTTGGGCTTGTATGTAATTCTGATGCTGATCTCATCGATTAATCTGAATGTTTTAAATTTTGAAACATTAAAGCCGGAAACCCTTCCTCTTCTCTCAAAAATATTTAATACTGAATCACTCACACATGTTTGGTCGGCAGTTGTTGTAATAGGGTTAATTCTATTGACATCAGCTCTTTTGTATTTTTTTAACACCAAAGTATTCAATTGTGGAAAACCGGCATTAACTGCGCCGTTAATTTTTATAATTTTTGTGCTGACCCCACCTTCTACTCTTGTCTTTTCCGGTAGTTTCCTCGCCGCACCTCTTGTCCTGACCTCAATTTACATTTCGCTCTTTACAAAGGATAATGACAGGAACATTGTTTTTTCTGTTTTCCTGATATCTACTGCTACATTGTTTGACTTTCACCTGCTTTTAATTGTTCCTCTGATCTTTTACTATTCGCTTCAATCAAGCTCCTTTGAGCTCAGAAACATAGTAATTGCTCTGCTTATGCTTGCTTTACCATATGTGTTTACAATATCTGCAAGGCATCTCTTTTTTGGAGATTCGGGAGTCATAATAGATAGCATTGTAAATGACTTCAGGAATATTTCGGCCCCTGTCATAAAAGTAGACAATGTTGCCGGAGGAGTACTTATGCTATCCTTTTTGCTAATTTTTTGGAGGTCAATAATTATGGTTGGAAAATTATCTGGTACCTACAAAATTCTTAAGTCGGCAGCTGTTTCCAGAAATGTTGCTTTCTTAATAGTTATGAGCATTGTATCTGTTTTATACCCCGCTGTACAGCCTGGCTTCTTTTTTCTAATTTCAATTCCATTTTCCCTGTTAGTCTCTGAATATGTGACCCATGAGTCAACATCTTCAAACAGAAGAGTTGAATTTCTGGTTCTACTCATATTGATTGCTATTAACAGACTGTCTGCTTTAATATAAAAAACCGGCTTAAATTTCTTTAAGCCGGTAATCCATATTTAAAAATTCGATATTAAATTGTACGTCCGGGATACTGTTTTAGAGCAACTTCCAGACATTTCATAGCATTTTTCAGATCCTCTATCTTAAGAACATAAGCAATTCTAACCTCATCAGTACCTTTACCCTTGGTGGCATAGAAACCAGCTGCAGGGGCAACCATAACTGTTTGGTTTTCGTACTGAAACTCTTCAAGAAGCCATTGAGCAAACTTGTCGCTGTCGTCAACAGGAAGCTTGGCAATTGTGTAGAATGCCCCCATTGGCATAGGCGTTTTAACACCCTCCATTTTGTTAAGCATTTCAACCATTACATCTCTTCTGTTCATGTACTCAGTGCGAACAGCCTCAAAGTACTCTTTTGGTGTGGCAAGCGCTCCCTCAGATGCAATCTGACCTAGTGCAGGAGAGCAAAGCCTTGCTTGTGCGTATCTGAGAACAGCACTCATCACCTCTTTGTTTTTTGAAACAATTGCTCCGATTCTTACTCCGCATAAGCTGTATCTTTTTGAAACGGAGTCAATTAAAATTACATTGTTCTCTAATCCCTTAAGGTGCATGCACGAAAAGTGAGGGTCATCTGTGTAGCAGAATTCTCTGTAAACCTCATCCGAGTAGATAAAAAGTTCATGTTTTTTGGCAATTTCGCCAAGTTTTGCAATTGCCTCTTTCGGATATAGGGTTCCGGTAGGATTTCCCGGACTGCAAATAATTATTCCTTTCGTCTTTGGAGTAATGAGTTTTTCGAATTCGCTGATTTCAGGCAGGGCAAATCCATTATCGATGCTTGTTGCTATAGGAACCAATTTAACACTGTTCTGAACGGCAAAGGAGTTATAATTGGTATAGAAAGGCTCCATAACAATTACCTCATCATCAGGGTTGCAGGTAACGGCAAGAGCTATTTGAAGTGCCTCGCTGCCACCGTTGGTAATGTTTATTTCAGATGCTGTCACATGAATGTTTACAGATTCGTAGTATTTAACAAGACCATCTCTGTATGATTCAATACCTGCAGAATGCGGGTATGAGATCAAATCCAGTTTAATGTTTTTAACGGCATCAAGAGCCTCTTTAGGAGAGGCGATATCAGGCTGACCGATGTTCAGGTGATAAACTTTTACTCCTCTTTTTTTGGCCAGATCTGCATAAGGAACAAGCTTCCTGATTGGAGAAGCCGGCATTTCATTTGCTTTTTTGGAAAGTGTTAACATGTTGGTTTTATTTATTTTAATATTTCGTTAGTTCTCTCATAAATCCCTCAATCCCTATCTGCATTTGGGCAGTCCTGGCAGAAAAATTGTTCGTAAGAATGGCAAAATGAATTATCTCCCCATTCTTTCTTACTGTATATCCTGCATAACACCTGACGTTGGCCAGAGAACCGCTTTTGGCGTGAATTCTCTCTTTGTCAGACGGTTTTTCATTGCTGAGTACACTTCTGAGTGTTCCCGGCTGTCCCGGTTGTGGCAGAGAGTTGAAAAACAAATCAAAGTTAGGGTTTTCTTTCATCTTTGCGAAATAATTACAGAAAAATCTCGCTGATACATAGTTCTGTCTGGAAAGACCGCTTCCGTCAGCCTGAGTATATCCTTTTGTTTTAAGCCCCATCTCCTTTAAAAGCCTTTGCACCGCAACTCTGGAAGAGTCATATGAACCAGTGCCTGTCACCTGTTTGCCGACCATCTTGAGAAGTGTCTCTGCATAAAAATTGTTGCTGATCCGATTAGTTACATTGATAATTGAAGCAAGTGAAGGAGAGTATGTTACGTCAATCACAATCAGGCTTTCCTCTGCAGGTAAATCTCTTTCTCTTGCATCTAATATTTCTGAATTACTGTGTATTCCCCACGTTTCAAGATATTTACGAAATTCGAGAGCACAACTTAAATGTGGATATTTATTAGCGACTGTTATTATTGCAGAATCTGCTCCCAGGGCTGCACTACCTGAAAAACGACCCACCCTTGCAAGGTCAGATACATGATATGATGACCTGCCTCTCTCTCTCTCTGCAGTCGTTAGATTAATGATGTACTTCATTTCCGGAATTTCCGGATAAACCTTGTTAAAAAAGACCTTGTCTCCTTTGTTAAGGCCGGGTCTGAAGTTGAAATATTGCAAATTCTCGTTAAATGACAATCCTGATGTTCCACCACCGTAAGATGGACCTATGTTGTTCCATGCCCAACTCTCAGGAACTATTTCGGGTTCAAAAAAGCGGTCATCGGCTACAAGATTTCCGTTTATACGTTTGATCCCGTTTGCAATAACTGCCTCTTTCCATTTTGCAAACAGAGTCTCAACAGGTGTAGCCAACGTGTCCTTTGATCCAAGAGTGGGATCTGCACCACCGATTATGTACAAATTGCCATAAAGAACCCCGTCTTTTATGTAACCGTCGTGGGCAAGCTTTGTAGAAAAGCGGTAATCTTTTCCAAGAACAGTAAGTGCCATTCCTGTGCTAATTGTTTTCATGGTAGATGCAGTCAGTAGTGGCATATCCGGGTTCCAGGAGGCAATTGTCTTCCCTTTTGAATCAGTAACCATTATTCCAACCACAGCGTCGGTAAAAAGGGTATCTTGCTTAAGTGATTCGATATACTTCTGAATGTTGTTGTTTTGAGCACTTAGTGAACTTTCAAATAGAAAGCACATGATAATTGTCAGGAAAGTGGCAGTCTGTTTCATTTTTAATGAGTTTAGTTATTGGAGCAAAAGTACAAAAAATATCATCTCTTTATAAAATTATAATTACATTTGCGGGTTAATAAATCAGGTTAATTCGTAAAGACAATGAGTAGTTTCAGAAAAAGGGCATTAGATGAGTTTTCGAGCCATAAGGCCGAAAGATTTTACCTTGAAAACGCACCTGTTTCTCAATACTTCGGTCAGAATGTCTTTGATGTAGAGAAGATGCGCCGATATCTTTCGGCAGAAGCTTTTGATGCAGTACAACTGGCAGTCAATGACGGAGTTAAGATAGACAGAGGAGTTGCTAACCAAATTGCTTCAGGAATGAAAGCATGGGCAATTGAAAGGGGGGCAACTCATTACACTCACTGGTTTCATCCTCTCACTGACGCAACAGCAGAGAAGCATGAAGCTTTTGTAGATCCCTCAAAAAACGGGGGTGTGTTTGAAAATTTCAAAGGAGAAGCCCTTGTCCAGCAGGAACCTGATGCATCAAGCTTCCCGAACGGTGGTTTAAGGAATACTTTTGAAGCGAGGGGTTACACCGCATGGGACCCTACTTCACCTGCATTCATTATTGATCAGACGTTGTGTATTCCTTCTGTCTTTGTTGCCTATACCGGTGAATCTCTTGATATGAAGACTCCTCACCTGAAATCACTGCAACAACTTGACAAGGCAGCAACCGAACTTGCCAAAATGTTTGATACAAAAACCTCCAGGGTTAATGTGATGCTTGGAATAGAACAGGAGTATTTTGTTGTGGACGAGGCACTATTCAGAGCCAGGCCTGACCTTATGCTTTGTAATCGAACTCTTATTGGTCACACATCTGCAAAGGATCAGCAACTTGAAGATCATTATTTTGGCGCCATCCCTTCAAGGGTTATGTGTTTTATGAAAGATTTTGAAACAGAGGCATTTAAATTAGGCGTAGTTTTAAAAACCAGACATAATGAAGTTGCTCCAAACCAGTTTGAATTTGCGCCATATTTTGCCGAAGCTAATCTCTCTGTAGATCATAATCTGATGATGATGATTCTTATGAGAAAGATAGCCAAGAAGCATAAACTTAAGGTTATTTTCCATGAAAAACCATTTGCCGGAATAAACGGCTCGGGTAAGCACTGTAACTGGTCTATGGTTACAAATCAGGGAGTTAATCTATTGTCCCCGGGGAGAACTCCAAGAAACAATATACAATTCCTCAGCTTTTTTGTCTCTGTGATTAAGGCTGTTTATGAACACCATCACCTGCTTATGGCAAGTGCTGCCTCTCTTAACAATTCGTATCGTTTAGGTGGAAGCGAAGCTCCTCCGGCAATAATGTCTGTTTTTTGCGGAACGACGCTTACTGAGCTGCTTGACTCAATTGAGAACATGTTGATTACAGACGACTCTGTCGAAAATAAAGCAATCAAACTGGATATTGTAGGGAAAATTCCTGAAATTCTACCGGACAACACTGACAGAAATAGGACATCACCTTTTGCATTTACAGGCAATAGGTTTGAATTCAGGGCAGTAGGCTCTTCTGTTAACGTAGCATCCTCTATGTTTGTCCTTAATGCAGCAGTCGCACAGCAGTTGTCGAAATTTAAGTCTTTGGTAGAAAAGGAGATCTCCGAAGGGCTGACTAAAGATGAAGCTCTGTTAAAAATTATCCGCCAGTTTATTATAGAATCAAAGGCTATAAGATTTGAAGGTAACGGTTACAGTGAGGAGTGGCACAAAGAGGCAGCAAGAAGAGGTCTTAAGGGAATATCTGATTTACCTGAAGCATTCAGGGCCTATCTTGACCCGAAAACAATCAAATTGATGGAAGAGACCGAGGTTTTGAGTGTAAGAGAGGTAGAGGCGAGATATGAGGTTTTGAATGAAATTTTCATCAAAAAATTGCAGATAGAGGCCCGAGTTATTGGAGACCTAACTGTTAATCACATAATTCCAACTGCAATTAAGTTTCAAAATTCGCTTATTCAAAATGTTTTGGGGCTTAAAGAGCTCTTCTGTGAAGAGGAATACAAAGTTATGTCGGAACGTCAGCTTGTCAGCATCCGAAAAATTTCCGGCTACATTCAGCAACTAAGAGAGGATTTTCACGCACTTGTACAGGCGAGAAAAGAGGCCAATGTAATTGCATCTTATCCCGAAAGAGCAGAGTCTTACTCTGCAAATGTACTTCCGTACATATCAAAAATCAGAATAACGGTCGATAAACTGGAGATGCTGGTTGATGATGAGTTATGGCCACTACCAAAGTACAGGGAACTACTCTTTTTAAGATAATAAATATGACCGAAGGCAGTAAAGACGCATTGAAATATGCCCGCAGAGGAGTTTCATCTTCCAAAGAGGACGTACACAAAGCAATAGAGAATGTTGATAAAGGACTTTTTCCAAAAGCATTCTGCAAAATTGTGCCCGATTTCCTCTCTAACGACCCCGATTACTGCATAGTAATGCATGCCGATGGGGCTGGCACCAAATCTGCTCTTGCCTATGTTTACTGGAAAGAGACCTCTGACATGAGTGTTTGGGCCGGAATTGCACAGGATGCCATTGTCATGAACACCGATGACCTTATTTGTGTCGGTGCTGTTGATAACATAATGCTATCATCAACTATAGGCCGTAATAAACACAGAATACCGGGAGAAGTTATTGCAGCTATTATATCAGGTTCTGAATCTTTTGCTTGTAAAATGGCAAAATATGGCATAAATATCCACCTTACCGGAGGTGAAACTGCCGATGTAGGCGACCTTGTGAGGACAGTTATTGTAGACAGTACGGTATGTGCAAGAATTAAGAGGTCTGATATTATAGACAACTCAAAAATAGCGGCCGGAAATGTGATTATTGGCCTGGCCTCATTTGGCAAGGCGGAATATGAGAATGAGTACAACGGAGGCACCGGAAGCAACGGGCTTACATCTGCCAGACATGATCTGTTTGCATCATATGTAGGAGAAAAGTACCCTGAGAGTTACAATTCACAAATTCCTAAAGATTTGGCATATACAGGCTCAAGAAAACTTGATGAGACTGATCCCGAAACCGGTTTAACCTTCGGAAAGTTATTATTATCACCAACCAGAACCTATGCGCCGGTTATCAAGGAGGTTTTATCCATGTTCAGAGACTCTGTGAATGGAATGGTTCATTGTTCTGGAGGCGGTCAAACCAAAGTGCTTAATTTTATTGATAAAAACAGAGTCATAAAGGATAATATGTTTCCTGTTCCTCCACTATTCAGGTATATTCAACAAGAGTCATCTGCCTCATGGAGTGAGATGTACAAAGTGTTTAACATGGGTCACAGACTTGAACTTTATGTTAAACCTGAGTCAGCTGACGAGATTATTGCCATATCAAAAAAATATGGTGTTGATGCAAGGATTATTGGAAGAGTAGAGAAATCTTCTGCTCCCGAAGTTATATTGGTAACCGAAAACGGAGAATTTAGCTATGAAAAGTAAATTAACACTATTGGCGGTCTGTATAGGAGTATTATTCTCCTGTTCAACAGATACAAAAAAAATCGAAGTAGCCCTTTCAGAAAAAGCACTCAACGACCCCTCTTCAATATTTTATGCCTCTTACAATAATTACCCGGCAAAGCTTAAAAACCTGCCGATAGGAATGTTTGATTCCGGAACAGGAGGGTTAACCGTTATGGAACAATTCCTGTCAGTGGACTATTTTGATAATAAAACGGGAGAAGAGGTACCGGATGGTATTCCTGATTTTGACGGAGAGGATTTCATTTATCTTGCCGATCAGGCGAATATGCCATACGGTGTTTACTCGTCTCAAAATAAAACAGACTATTTACGTGAACTCATAATTAAAGATGCCCTTTTTCTGACTACTGAGCCCAACCGAACAAAAATGGTTGTAATAGCTTGTAATACTGCTACTGCCTATGGTCTGGAGGATATAAAGGTTCTCCTAAGTTTAAGCGGTACAGGTGTAAAGCCAATTGGAGTAATTGAGGCAGGAGTAGATGGTGCTATGTCGGTAATTTCACCTGCTTCTTCAGATCCTTTTGCCGTAGGTGTATTGGCAACGGTAGGTACAATATCTTCAGGAGGATATGAAAATGCATTGGTGAAATATGTCGCAGGTAAGAGATACAACGCTCCTCTGAAAGTTGTTAATCAGGGAGGTCTTGGTTTCGCAGAAGCAGTTGACTCAGAGATAGATTATATACTAAGAGGCGCTTCACAACCCAGGGAGAATTACAGAGGCCCCGGGCTGGGTAAGTTTCCTGATGGTATTGACACAAATTTATTGGCATTATACAAGTTTAACACCTCTGACAACTCTTTACTGGTAAGTAAAAATGAAAAAGGTGAGGTTGCACATATACAATTGAATTCTTCAGGCAACTATGCCAGATTCCATATGGTAACCCTGATTGAAAAACACAGAAGAGAGAATCCGGGAGTTAAGATGAGCAGCGTTATTCTGGGATGTACTCACTATCCGTTCCTTATCGATACTCTGATTAAAGTTGTTGATGAACTCAGAGCTTACTCTCAGGATGGTATAAACATTTATGATGAGGTTCTTGCCGAAGAGGTCGTTTTTATAGATCCGGCGGTTAATACTGCCAAAGAGGCTTTTAAAACACTTTTCGCAGATAAAAACATGAAAAGAACCACTGTTGGTAATACATTAAAGGGTTATATATCAATTGCTCATCCGGAGTTGTCTGCTGAATTTAAGGACTTGAACGGAAACCTGAAGTTTGAATACAAATACGGAAGAAATATCGGTTCAGATGAACCATCTGTGCAGGTTGTGCCATTTTCGGTAAAAAACATAAATTCTGATAATCTTTCACGAATAAAAGAAAGGTTACCATACAGTTACGCACTAATTAAGAATTATTTGGACAGTGATGAGTTTTAGTCCCAAGATTATGCCTGAAGAGGTTGAGGTTTTACATACTGCAGAATTTAATGGTCCGGTAAAGGTTGTTAATGAAATAGGTAACCTTTATTACGAGGCTGTAAACTACTTAAATACGCAGAAAATTATTGGATTTGACACCGAAACCAAGCCATCATTTACAGCTAACTCCAAAAGGAATAGTGTTGCATTACTTCAGTTGGCAGGTGTAGAGAGGGTTTATATATTCAGACTTCACAATACAGGAATTCCTCCTGAACTTGCAAAGATTCTCTCAACAACAAAAATTTTAAAAGTAGGGGCTGCGGTAAATGACGACATAAAATCATTACAGTTTCATACTAAATTTATTGCCAGAGGATTTGTTGATTTGCAGACAATTGCATCGGGATGGGGAATTATGGATAAGAGCGTAAGAAAAATGGCAGCGATTATTCTTGGCATCAGAGTTTCAAAGTCTCAGCAATTATCAAACTGGGAAACATCAGAACTCTCTCCTGCTCAAATAAATTACGCAGCCATTGATGCCTGGATTTGCCTTAAAATGTACCTTAAATTACTAAGCACCCCAAAACCTGATGTCAAAAATTTACCTTAAGAGGGGAAGAGAAGAGTCTTTAAAGCGATTCCATCCCTGGATCTTTTCCGGAGCCATACACAAAGTTGAAGGGAACCCTGAGGAGGGTGACATTTGTGAGGTTATATCGTCAGATGGAGAGTATTTTGGAGCAGGCCATTTCCAGAGGGGAAGTATTGCGGTACGAATGCTTTGCTTTGACCAGTCTGTATTCGAGGATAATTTTTGGAGAAACAGACTCTATTCTGCTCTTAAACTGAGAGAAAAAGAGGTTTTAAATGGAACTTCTGAAACCAATGCCTACAGACTTATCCACGGTGAAGGTGATATGCTCCCCGGCTTAATTATTGACTATTATGACGGGGTTGCGGTAATGCAGGCTCATTCTGCCGGAATGTTCCATTCTCGGAAGTCAATATCCGACGCATTAAGGGATGTTTACGGTAGCTCTCTTAGAGCCGTTTATGATAAAAGCTCTTCTACTGCACCATTCAAAGCAGGCCTTAATCTTGGAGATGGATATATATGGGGAGAATCCTTAGCAAAATCAATTATTAAAGAGAATGGTCACCTATTTATGATCGACTGGGAAGGCGGTCAGAAGACCGGATTTTTTCTTGATCAGAGAGTAAACAGAATGCTTGTTAAAAGCCATTCCAATGGTAAGAGGGTTCTTAACCTATTCTCCTATACAGGAGGTTTTTCAATCTACGCTTTGGCCGGAGGTGCCCAATTAGTTGACTCTGTCGATAGTTCAAAACCTGCTGTCGAAATGCTAGAAAAGAATGTTGCCCTCAACAGAGAGGCTTCTCTTATCAGCACAGGACAGATACACAATTCATACTGTACAGATGCAATTGAATTTTTAAAGCAATCTCAGATAGATCAATATGATATGATAATCGTTGACCCTCCTGCTTTTGCCAAGCACAGAGATTCGCTCCAAAATGCATTAAGAGCATACCAAAGATTAAATTTTGAGGCGATCAGTAAAGTCTCTCCCGGAGGAGTTGTCTTTACCTATAGCTGTTCTCAGGTTGTAGACAGAAAGTCATTTACAGAGGCTGTCTTTTCGGCGGCAGCCCTATCAGGAAGAGAGGTGAGAATAATTGGAAGACTATCTCAACCTGCCGATCACCCGGTGAGCATATATCACCCGGAAGGTGAATACCTGAAAGGCCTTGTACTATACGTTGAGTAATTTATCCTCTCTTTTCATATATTTGCGGTAAATAAACCTAAACTGCATTTATGGAAAAGATAGAGATTTCATCATCTGAAAAATCGGATGTTTACAAAGAGCTGATTCCTCAGATTAAATCCCTTACAGCATACGAGTCTGATACAATAGCCAACCTTGCAAATATTGCTGCAGCACTCAAAGAGGCATTTGGATTTTTCTGGGTGGGCTTTTATCTTGTAAAGAGAGATAGTAAAGAGAATAAAGAGGTACTCGTCTTGGGCCCTTTTCAAGGGCCGGTTGCTTGCACAAGAATCGCTTACGGAAAGGGTGTTTGCGGCACCGCGTGGAAAGAGCAGAAGACTCTTGTTATTCCTGATGTAGACAAATTTCCCGGTCATATAGCGTGCAGCTCACTCTCAAAGTCAGAGATTGTTGTCCCTGTTTTTCATAACAATACTGTCGTAGCCGTTCTGGATATTGATAGTGATGAATTAAACTCATTCGACAAAACCGATGCTTTATTTCTTGAAGAGATGCTTTCGGGGTTGATTATTAATAATGTATAGGGGTTAATCAGTTGAATATGATGACAAAATTTCGCAAATGTTTAATAATAGCATCTCTGTTTTTGACAGGTTGCTCCGGACCAAATGATAAGCTTTTTGATGAAGGCGTGAGCCATGAACTGGCCATTTTCAGAAAAAATATGATAGACAGTTTGGTTTACAACCTCCATTTTGAAATACCTGAAGAGAAAACAACCGGGATAACCGCAAGTGCCCGGATAAGCTTTTCCTTATCACAAAAAGAGATGGTTATACTTGACTTTAAACCGGAGTACGAGGGTTCCGGAATTATAGGAAAGCTTGAGGTAAATGGTGTATCTATCGACCCGGATTTTAAAAATGAGCATATTATAATATCCAAAAAATATCTTAGAAGGGGAAATAACGTGCTGAAATTTGACTTTCGGGCAGGAGAACAGTCGTTAAACAGGAGAGAGGATTTACTATACACTCTACTGGTTCCGGATAGAGCAAGGACCCTCTTCCCATGTTTTGACCAACCTGATCTTAAGGCCGGTTATAACCTATCTTTAACGATTCCCCTTGGATGGAATGCTGTTGCCAACGGGGGCCTCTTTAAATCAGACACTTTAGATAATAGCAGAGTAAATATAAAATATAATCTGACTGATCCGATTCCTACCTATCTCTTTTCATTTGTTGTCGGCAAATTAAATATCATGAGAGCAGAGAAGGATGGCAGAGTAATTAATAGCTATCATCAGGAGAGCGATATCGAAAAAATTTCTCAATGGAAAGAAATCTCAGACCAGATTTTTCATTCGCTGGAGTGGATGGAAGAGTACACCGGTATAAAATATCCTTTTGAAAAATATGACATTGCCATAATACCCGGTTTTCAGTACGGAGGAATGGAACATACCGGAGCAACACTATACTCTGACAGGACAATGTTCCTTGAAAAGGAGGCTACCCTAAACGAGAGAATGGACAGAGCCAAGCTTATTGCCCATGAAACAGCACATATGTGGTTTGGCGATTATGTAACAATGCCGTGGTTTGACGATGTTTGGACTAAAGAGGTATTTGCGAATTGGTTTGCATCTCAGATTGTATCACCATTATACCCTGATGTTGATCATAGAGTTAATTTTGTAAACGCCTATTATCCCGCATCATATGCCGAAGACAGAACTTCAGGAGCTAACCCGGTACAACAGCGACTGGATAATTTGAAAAATGCAGGACTGGTATATGGTAATATTATCTACAATAAGGCTCCAATTGTGATGGAAAAGCTTGTTGTGAAAGTCGGATATAATAATTTCAGGAAGGGAATAAAAGAGTATTTAGATACCTATGCCTATTCCAATGCATCATGGAACCAGCTTATTGAAATTTTGGACAAACTTTCTGATGAAGACCTCAAAAAGTGGAGCAGTGTTTGGATTGAAGAGAGAGGCAGACCGCACATCAGAGTAGTCAGGGAAAACGGGAATATACTTTATAGACAGTATGATCCGTTTGAACGAGGGTTGGTTTGGGAGCAAGATATTAATTCTGATACTATAATCAATTCAGACGGAATTGGATATGGGCTCTTTTTGCTGACAAAAGATGAAGCAAGAGAGCAGTTTAATAAAATCAAATCCGGGGCAGTAAGTAGCGACATAACCAGACTATCAATGATAATTAACCTCTATGAAAATATGGAGGAGGGCTATCTTGGCGCACACGAATTCATGGTTAATGCCTGCGACTTGCTGATCATTGAGAAAAATCCATTAATATTCTCAAGATTACTTGGTTACATTTCTGCATCAGCTCAAAAGTATCTATTGCCTGTTGAGGTGGAAAAATGCCTGATGGATGTTCTCGTGCAAGATCCTGACAGACAAAGAAAAATGCAGGCTTTAAGAGTGTTGGCCGAGATCTCAGTCTCCCCGGAAATTACCAGGTATATATTTGAAATGTGGGAAAATCCGGATAACCAAAAGCTGGTTACTCTTGGAGAGAGGGACCTGATGAGACTCTCATACGAGCTGGCTGTAAGAGATACAGGGCAATGGCAATATATTTACCGGAAGCAATATTTAAGATTAAAAAGTGACCTTAGAAGGGGAGAGTTCAAATTTATTTACCCAGCAACATCTCCGTTATCCACTGTGAGGGATTCGGTCTTTAATTCACTTAAAAATGCCCAAAACAGAGGAGTTGAGCCATGGACATCTGCTTCACTTGCTCTGCTTAATCACCATTTAAGAAGAGATGAGGCTGTAAAATATATTACTCCCTCTCTTGAAATTCTAGAGGAGATTCAAAAAACCGGAGATATCTTTTTCCCGAAAGACTGGCTGAGATCGCTTTTGGGATCTCATAACTCATCTGTTGCCCGCGATATGGTAGCAAGTTTTCTGAACGATAATCCAGAATTGAATCCTATGCTTATTTCAAAAATACGACAGCAATCAAATCATCTTTACAGAAATGAAAAGGATTACAGGGCAAACTAAAGCACTTTTACTGGCAGGACTTGTAGTGCTATTTTGGTCGACTGTTGCTACTGCCTTTAAAATTGCACTTGAAGAGATGCATTTTACAATGCTTCTTTTGATATCTTCTGTAACGGCTCTTTTAGTCTCCTTTGCAGACCTTCTCATTAGAGGTAAAGTGAATAGTATAACTGCAATTTTCTCAGAGCCGAAAGCATTAGGTAAAAGCGCATTCATGGGCTTGTTAAATCCATTTTTGTATTACATGGTTCTGTTTAAAGCTTACTCTTTACTTCCCGCACAGATTGCTCAACCTTTGAACTACTCCTGGCAGGTTGTTCTCATAATTATGATATCAATATTTCTAAAACAGAAAATGAAATGGTATCAGGTTTTGGGAATTATAATAAGCTTCGCGGGTATTTTAATGTTGTCGGGAAACAATTCAGCATCTGCCGATGGAAAGCTCTCTTTAACCGGAATTATACTTGCTCTTGGAAGTGCATTTATTTGGGCAACATACTGGTTATCAAAAATAGATACCAAATATGATCCCTCTGCGGGATTGTTTGCAAATTTTCTCTTTGGCAGCATCTATCTTATTGCCATATTAATGTTTACCCAACCTGAGATGCCCTCTTTTAAAGGTCTTTTTGCAGGGATCTACGTAGGTGTTTTTGAGATGGGACTCACCTTTATCTTATGGGGCAAAGCACTTAATATTGCTACGAACAGAGTCACAGTCACGCAATTAACCTATCTTTCGCCAGTTCTCTCCCTTTTCCTTATTCATTTCGTTCTTGGAGAGAGTATTGGCATTGCAACAGTTGTTGGTCTGTTTTTGATAATAGGGGGTATATTGTTCAGCAGCATTAAATTTGCAAAACAAGATTAATCCTTTTGGAGGGTAAAAAAAAAAGGCTATCTTTGCGCACTCTTAATGGTACCCTGGCCGAGTGGTTAGGCAACGGTCTGCAAAACCGTGTACAGCAGTTCGAATCTGCTGGGTACCTCCAAAAAAAGCCGACTTTGTAAAAGCCGGCTTTTTTTATATAACCTTAATATTAAAGTTCTTCGAAGTTGACATCTGAGAACGAGTTTGCAACTGCCTCTTTCGGGCCTCTCTCATTGATTGTCGGGATTCTTTCACGAATGTATTGTATTATCTCTTCAAGGCCCTGACTGAATTTTTCAAAATCCTCTTTGTAAAGAAATATCTTGTGTTTGTCGTAAACAAACCTGCCATCTTTGTCGATTCTTCTTTTACTTTCAGTAATTGTAAGGTAATAATCGCTGTTCTTAGTGGCCTTCACGTCAAAGAAATAGGTTCTTTTTCCTGCTCTTACCGGTTTTGAAAAAACATCATCTCCGTTGCGCTCATGCGTATCCGTGTTGTCAAAATCCTCGAAGTACATTTTTGTCATATTTAAATTTGTTTTACAAAGATAAAATTATTTTTTAAGCACAAAAATCTATCTTTGTGAAATATTTGATAATTTGTCCATTTATGATAAGCAGGAGATTGATTCGTATCAAGGTCTTTAAAGTTCTTTTCAGTCGTATTAGTTCAGGCTCGGACTCCATAACAGGAGCTGAAAAGGAACTCTTAATGAGCTGCAGTAAAACTCAGGAGTTGTATTATCTCCTTCTTACCCTCCCCGGAGCACTTAAAACTATAGCAGAAAATAAAATCGATTTAGGTCTTAAGAAGTATCATCCTTCACCGGAAGAGATAAATCCCAATAGGAAATTTTTAGACAACAGAGTAATCTCTCTTTTGGAGGAGGACTCAAGGATTTGGGACTTTTGCAGTAAGAGAGGCCTTGGATGGGCCGATCACAGTTCAGTTGCCAAGAGAATTTTCAGCTCTCTGCTTAAGAAGGAGTACTATAAATCGTACATGGCGTCTGCAGAAGATAGTTTTGAGCATGATTTGAAACTGATAACCTCAATTTTTGAAGAGGAGCTTGAAGATTGTGAAGAGCTAAACAGTTTTGTTGAGGATGCCAATCTTTATTGGTCAGATGATCTAGCCTATGTAATAAACATAATACTTAAAAAAATATCTCAACTTGATCCTGATGCAAAATTAGAGCACCCTCAGGTTTTCATGAAAGATGACGACAGAGATTACGCACTCAGGCTATTAAATGTAGCATTGATAAGATATTCTGAATATACAGAACTGATCTCAAAATATGTACTTAATTGGGAAACCGACAGACTTGCGTCAACCGACATTGCACTCATAGTAATGGGAATTACCGAGGCTATCACATTCCATGATATTCCTTTAAAAGTTACCATAAATGAATATGTAGAACTTTCAAAATATTACAGTACACCCAACAGCAAAGTCTTTGTAAACGGAATGCTGGATAAGATTCTTATTTCATTGAAAGAGGAGGGCAAGATAGAAAAGAGGGGCAGAGGTTTGGTGGGGTCATCAGAATAGTTAATTTTGTATAAATAAATAAATCAAGATAAAAATGAATTTTAATGTTTTTTTAGCTGAGGCAGCTCAAACAGGAAACTGGAGTTTTCTGATTATGATGGGTCTTATATTTGTCGTAATGTACTTTTTTATGATAAGACCACAACAGAAGAAACAAAAAGAGCTGGCCAGGTTCCGCAGCAGTCTTGCAAAAGGAGACAAAGTTGTAACCTTAGGCGGTATATACGGAGTTGTATCTGAGGTTAAAGATCAGTACATTCTGGTGGAGGTTGACAGTAATGTTAAACTCAGAATTGACAAATCGGCAATTGTAAAAGATATAACAGACATACCTGCCGGAAAATAGAGACGCGGGCTCTATGAGAAATATTTACAAAAAGCTGGTAAGTTACGAAAGAGGCAGAAAGATATTGTTATTCCTGTTCTGTCTCTTTCTTGCATTTATAATTTGGTCTGTACACAAATTATCAGGAAATTACAGCCACTTTTTTCAATACAATGTTGTAGTTAAGAGCACTCTGCCCGGCAGATCAGGTGAGTCTGCTTCTGAACAGATGATTTCTATCAGAGGGAGGGCTTCCGGTTTTTATATACTGCAGCAGAGATACGGCAGAAAGAGTAAAACTCTTTATATTACACCCGAAAACAGATTTTTTCGAAGAATTCCTGGAGATAACGATAAGTTCTATATTCTCTCAAACGATGTCAGAGCAATGATAATTGAAAGTCTTGGTGATAAGGTTCTCCTTGAATACATCAATTCCGACACTATAACTCTGGAAATTCCAAAACATACACATCAGCAATAAAACTATTCTAATGATCTGCTTAGTCTGCACAGGAGGTATCGGCAGTGGAAAATCATATGCCATCAAAGTTTTTAAGGCTTTGGGGGTACCATCATATATTGCTGATCAGAGGGCTAAGGAGCTATACGAAACTGACAGTGTTTTGCTGGATGAACTGGTCAGTTTATTGGGAAAAGGTATCATCAGAGAGGGACGTTTGGATAAAAGGGAGATGGCTCTGAGAATATTCCCAAATCCAAATCTTTTAAAAAAGGTTAATGAGATTGTACATCCCAGGGTATTATCGGATTTTCTAATTTGGAGGGAGAGCCAAAAATCTATTGGCGAAGAGGTTGTTGTATTCGAAAGTGCTATCTTTTTCGAAACACCAATTTTTCATGGGATTGAAGATAAAGTAATTGTGGTAACAGCCCCTGAAGATGTAAGAATTAAGCGCGTAATGAAAAGAGACGGTATTACCGAAGATGAGGTAAGAGAAAGAATGAGCCGACAATGTTCAGATGAGGAGAGACTAAAAGAGGCCGATTTTGTTATTTATACAGACGGTAAAAAAGCAGTTTTACCGCAAATTTCAGAGATTCTAAAGAGTGTAAAAGAAAAAGTTTAATAATTATGGGTTTCAGCAAGTGGATTAGTGGGGCAATAGGCTGGGCCGTAGCAGGGCCAATCGGTGGGATTTTGGGTTTTGCTATGGCATCAATTTTAGAGAACGGTAAATTTATTTCCGGAAATGGCAATGAACAGCGAAATAGTTTTCTAGTAAGTCTGCTGGTTTTGTCATCTGCCGTAATGAAGGCTGATGGAAAGGTTTTAAAATCGGAACTGGAGTACGTTAAAGCCTTTTTGATTACTAATTTTGGAGCTGATGCAGCTGCTGAGGCGCTCTTATATCTTAAGGAATTATTAGTCAAAGAGATTGATATCACAGCAGTGGGTTCCCAAATCGGGATGAACATGGAGTATGAAGCCAGAATCCAGTTACTGCATTATCTCACAGGCATTGCAAAAGCAGATGGAAGGGTGAGTGACAATGAGCTCGGAGTCCTCAGGCAAATATCCATAGCAATGGGAGTTTCTCAAAGAGAGAGTGAAGCGGTATTTGCAATGTTTAAAGTGGACGAAGATGCACTTTACAGAGTTCTGGAGGTTGACAGAAACGCTTCAGCCGAAGAGATTAAAAGAGCTTATAGGAAACTTGCTGTAAAACACCACCCTGACAAAGTTTCAAATCTTGGTCCTGACGTACAGAGGGCAGCCGAGGAGCGCTTCAAGAGCATTTCTCTTGCCTATGAGACAATTAAAAAAGAGAGAGGAATTGTTTAATAAATTAATAAATAATCAATAATCAATTATAGATGGAGAAGACAAATTTACAGAAGATTCTGGCAGTATCGGGCCAACCCGGACTATTTCATTTTGTTGCACAGGCTAATGCGGGAGTTATTGCAGAATCGCTATCATCAAAGACAAGAAACATGTTTGGGATGAGTGCCAAGCTGACTTCGTTATCGGATATTTCTATCTACACAGAATCTGAGGAGGTAACCCTTGTCTCTGTTTTTGAGAAGATGAAAGAGACTCTGGGAGAGGAATACGCACCTGAGGCAAAGTCAAAACCAGATGAGTTAAAGGCATTTTTTGAAAAAGTTCTGCCTGATTATGACAGAGAAAGATTCTATGTTTCTCATATGAAAAAGGTGGTAGATTGGTATAACCTCCTTAAAAAGTATGCTTCACTTGATTTTGAAAAGCCAGAGAAAAAGGATAGCACAACTGAAGAGTAATGGCTGTTAAAGTACAACTTATCACACTTGGTTGCTCAAAAAACAGGGTTGATTCAGAGCATCTGTTGCGCCAAATTTATTCAGGTGGAGTCTCCATTTTACCAGAAGGAGAGGACTTGTCTGTAGCCGGCGCCGATACTGTAATAATTAACACCTGCGGTTTTATCAAGGATGCCAAGGAGGAGTCTGTTGAGACTATATTAAATGCTTGTGAGGCCAAAAGCAGAGGATATATTCGAAAAATATTTGTATTCGGTTGTCTTTCACAAAGATACAGAGAGGAGCTTAAAGAACAAATTCCCGAAGTTGATGGTTTTTTTGGTGCTTTTGATTCCAGATCGGTAATCTCTGCATTGGGTCACACCTGGAACGAGGAGCTAAATAACCGACGATACCTTACGACTCCATCACATTATGCATATCTGAAAATATCTGAAGGGTGCGACAGGATTTGCTCTTACTGTTCTATTCCACTTATCAGGGGGCCACACATATCAGTGCCGGAAATTGACCTGATTGACGAGGCTAAACACCTGGCAGAAATGGGAGTTAAGGAGCTTATAGTGGTAGCTCAGGACACAACGTACTATGGGATCGATCTTTATAAAGAACGAAAACTTGCATCATTGCTGGAAAAACTTTCTGCAATACAAGGTATTGAGTGGATAAGATTACTCTATTCATACCCGGCCGCCTTTCCGGAGAGAGTTTTAGATGTAATGGCCTATAATCCAAAGATATGCAAATATCTTGACATCCCGTTGCAGCATATTAACGACAAGGTCCTCTCTAACATGAGAAGAAATATTAACGGTGATGCAACCAGACGACTTGTCGAAAATTTCAGGGAAAAAGTACCTGGAATTGTGCTGAGAACCACAATGATTATTGGTCACCCCGGTGAGACAAAGTCCGCTTTCAAAGAGCTTCTGCAGTTCGTCTCCGAGGCAAAGTTTGAACGACTTGGAGCATTTACATATTCAGAGGAGGAGGGAACATGGGGTGCTAACAATTTAAAGGATACCGTCAGAGAGAAGGAAAAACAGGAGAGATACCTGCAGCTGATGGAGTTACAATCAGAGATTTCTTTAAATTACAATTTGTCAAGAAAAGGCCAGAACGAACTGGTACTGATTGATAATTTTAACGATGGCGTGTTTGTCGGAAGGAGCAAAAATGAGAGTCCGGAGGTTGACGGAGAGATTCTGATTGCCCCTGACAGATTCCATTTAGAGGCAAATGCTAAAGAAATAATTGGTACATTTGCTCATGTAACCATCGAAAATGCAGATGAGTATGACTTGATGGCAAAATTTTTAAAACTTTAATTTTACTATAAACCTAAGAAAATGAAACTATTAGAAGGAAAAGTAGCTATAGTTACCGGTGCGGCCAGAGGAATTGGCAAGGCAATTGCAGTAAAATATGCATCGGAAGGTGCCAATATAGCTTTCACCGATCTTGTTATAGATGAGAATGCTATGGCCACCAAAAAAGAGCTGGAAGGATACGGAGTAAAAGTTCTTGCAATATCATCAAATGCTGCCTCTTTTGAAGAGGCACACAAAGTTGTTGAGGATGTTGTTAAGGAGTTTGGGAGAGTTGACATACTGGTAAATAATGCCGGGATAACCAAAGACGGGCTCATGATGAGAATGTCTGAACAGCAGTGGGATATGGTTATCAACGTAAATCTTAAAAGTGCATTTAACTATGTTCACGCAGTAACGCCCGTTATGATGAAGCAAAAAAGCGGTTCTATAATAAATATGAGTTCTGTTGTGGGAGTAGGAGGGAATGCAGGTCAGTCGAATTATTCTGCGTCAAAAGCCGGAATGATTGGTTTGGCAAAATCTATTGCACAGGAGCTGGGTTCAAGAGGTGTTCGAGCAAATGCTGTTGCACCCGGATTCATAATTACCGAGATGACAGATAAGTTGCCGGAAGAGGTGAAAAAATTATGGGCAGAGCAAATTCCTCTCAGAAGAGGCGGTACCCCTGAAGATGTGGCAAATGTGTGTCTGTTTTTGGCTTCCGATATGTCAGGTTATGTTACCGGACAGGTTATTTCGGTTTGCGGTGGAATGAAAATGTAATTTTTAAAATATGAATAAATTCTTGTCAGTAATTTGTGCGGGGTCGCTATTGCTCTCCTGCAACACTTCCGCCAATACGGAAAAATCATCAAAAGAGGGTTTGAAAGTAATGATTCAGACCGATTTTGAGGGTGTAACAGGGGTTGTAAATTTTGACGAAATTTACCCCGGCCACATACATTTTGACAGGAATTGCGATATACTTACCAGGGAGATTAATGCCGCAGTAGAGGGTGCCTTTGCTGCCGGTGCCTCTGAGGTAATTGTACGAGACGGTCATGCCGGAAACATAAACGTTAACCCGGTATTACTTGACAAAAGAGCAAAGCTCACAAGGGGAAGACTTCCCGGGACGCCTCACACAATGGTTCTCGGGATTGACTCCACTTTTGATGCACTATTGTTTATCGGAGCCCACGCAAGGGCTGGTGTAGAGAATGGTACTCTGTCACATACTATGTCACTTAAGGTGGTGGATTTCTCCATAAATGACAAACCTCTTTTCGAAGCTGCGTATAATGCCCTTTATGCCGGTCAGTTTGGTGTGCCTGCTGTCTTTTTGGCCGGTGATGATGCAGCCTGCCGTGAGGCAATTGAGAATTTTGGAGATATAGAAACAGTTACAACAAAATACTCTTTCGGAAGAACCTGTGCAACAAGCAAATCACCTGAGATTGTGTATGCAGAAATCAGAACAGGTGTTGAAAGATCATTAAAAAACCTGAACAAGGCAAAGGTCTTTACCATGGAAAAGCCATACCGTATGGAGGTTAAAGTAAAGGGAGAGGAGCCGGGAAGCATTGAGACACACTCTTACACATCAGACACCCTTGAAGTTGTTATGAAGAAATTTTGGGAAAAAATTTAATATATGAAAAGAGCATTATTAAAGTTTGTTATACTTGTACCGGTGCTTACATATCTTTTATGTGCCTGTGCACCTGTTACGGAAATTATCAACGTAGAGGCCAGAATTCCTGCTGAGTATCCGATTGATTTTAATGAAAAATCGGTGGCAGTATTCTTTTCGGTAACTGATGAGATGCCTGATGAATCGTTTCTCTATAAAAATGACTCTATTCTTATGCAACAACTGGCGATAGGAATAGCCTCTACAATAGAGAAGAATCTTTTACTGGACGAAGGAGGTGTGTTTGTTTTTAAACACTTTCCTGATGCTAACACAGTTTATGACATGTCATATATTCATGAGTTATCTTTTAACTCAAATTCTGACATTATAATAATAGTAGATTCTGTCGAAGTAGGCCATATAGGTCTGCTAGATGGAGTTAAACACAATTTTACGACCAACTATATTTCAAGATATATTTTCGCCCCTTTCCGCTCATCCATAAAGGTGTACGACGGAATTACCGCTAAGAGTCTTGCATATATTAACCAAAGTGATACTGTTTTCTGGGAGATACTCTCAAAAAATGATCTGCGTCCGGAGGTTATGGCTGTAAGGGCTAGACAATCAATGCCAAACGTTTCCCGCTCAATTGGAGAAGAGGTTGTTAAAGCCCTCTTTCCGACATGGCAGGCACAGAAGCGAACACTTTACTTATATCCTACTCAGGCTTGGATAAATGCTGCCAATTATGCCAAAGAGTTTAAATGGAAAGAGGCAATGGATTTTTGGTTGAAACAGTCTAAAGACAAAGACCCTGTAAAGGCTGCGGCAGCAGCGTACAACATTGCCATAGCATGTGAACTGACGGACAGACATGAATTGGCTCTTGAATGGGCCGAATTCTCCCTTAAAAGATACGTCCTTCCTGGCGTCTCAGATTATAAACAGCTATTGACAGAAAAGCTTGAAAAAAGCACCAGATAAAAAAGAGGCAGCTAAACGAAAGCATCGCAGGACAGTTCTTTTTAATGATAAAGAACTTGCTGCGTTGGAGCTTTATTGCAGTAAATACAAGGTTAAGTCCAAAACAAAATTCTGCAGAGAGGCTATTATCTCAACAATTCTTAAACAGTTTGACGAAGATCATCCTAAACTGTTCTGAAAAACAAATCATATTTAATAAAAAAAGGCGGGCCTGTAAGCCGGATTCTGTACTCTTACGAGCCTCTGTCATCTATCTGATGCAGCCTACCCCCCGGCAACAGACGAGCAGTCCTATACGCCGGTATACATGGCCTTGCAGGAGGCTGTCCGTACCCCGCCATTGTCGCCAATAACGGTCGTGGGCTCTTACCCCGCGTTTTCACCCTTACCCGAAGGCGGTTTTTTTCTGTTACGGATTACCCGAAGTTTCCCCCGACTGTGCTTTCCACAGAGCCTTGCTCTATCCTGTCCGGACTTTCCTCCCCCGAAAAACGAAGGCGACAGAGCGGCCCACCGGGTGCAAAGTTAGAAAAAATGGGGTCAATAGATAATATTTTATATATTTGCGATGCATTTAACATGCTTGGGGGTGCCCTTTGGGCTGAGATTATACCCTTTTCACCTGATCAGGATAATGCCTGCGAAGGGAAAGCCGGTCTCTTTTACACAACCCTCCTGCATTTAATAAATTATTAATTATGAGAAAATTAACTTTATTAAGCGGGGTTTTTTTATTTACTTTTCTATCCCAGCCTCATCTATTGGGGCAAAACACGAAAACAGAGGAGACAAAACTTGACAGTGTAATTGTTGAGGCCTTCAGAGCCGGCAAGAATACACCTGTAAGCTATTCATTTAAAAACAGAGAGCAGATTTTAAAAAGCTCCCCGGCACACTCTGTTCCAATGATTCTCTCCCTACTTCCATCTGTTGTCTCATCTTCTGAAGGAGGTAACGGCCTCGGCTACTCTTCGATGAGAATCAGAGGTAGCGAGGGTTCCAGAATTAATGTTACACTTAATGGTATTTCACTTAATGATTCTGAATCACAAGAGGTTTTCTGGGTTAATATCCCATCTTTCAGCTCTTTCATCCAGGATATTCAGGTTCAAAGAGGAGTAGGCACATCTACAAACGGGCCGGGTGCATTTGGTGCAAGCATTAACATGAGAACCATACATCCCTCTTCGGATGCATATGCTGTAGCTGACTTTGGTGCAGGCAGCTATAATACTTTTCTGACATCTATTGGGGCAGGCACAGGCATATCTGACAAGGGCTTTTCATTTGATGTCAGATTTTCGCGAAATACAACCGATGGATATATCAGAAATGCCAAGGCTGATGTCAAATCATTGTTTGCATCAGCAGGTTACCACACCACCAAAAAGTCAATAAAACTAAATTATATTTATGGTGATCAGAGGACAGGAATAACCTGGGAGGGGATTTCAAGAGAACAAATGGCTCTGGACAGAAGGTATAATCGTGCCGGTGAGTATTATGACGCTGCAGGTAATGCACGCTATTACGATAATGAAACGGATAATTATACACAACACCATATTCAGCTTGTCTATTCACACAGTTTTAGCGAAAGGCTTCTTTTTTCCGGCACTTTTCATTATACCAAAGGAGATGGTTATTATGAAAATTATAAAACCAACAGAAAGTTTTCTTCTTATGGATTACCCTCGCAAACATTGGGAGCAAATACATACAGCAGATCTGACATTATTATAAGGCAAGCTCTGGATAACAATTATTATGCTTTTAACGGGACATTAAAACATAATCTGGAAAATATAAGTTCAGCAGCAGGAATATCATATTCTTACTATGACGGAGATCATTTTGGCAAGGTTTTGTGGGCAATGTACAACGGAAACATACCAAATGATTTTACATGGTATATGAACAAGGGCTTCAAAGGTGACCTCTCATCATTTATACGATCGGAGATAAGTATCGGAGATCACATTGTTGCATACGGAGATCTTCAATTCAGAAGGGTTAACTACTCCCTCAGAGGCGAGGATAAAGATTTTGTTTCGCTTACGGGCATTGGATCGGAACTGAACGTGGCTAGAAGGTACCAAACAACAAAGAATCCTGCAAGAGCAAGCAAAGATGACATAATCACCTTTTTAACAGGCATATCCACTACCATAGGTTTATCATCACCCTCAACCTTGCTCTGCCTGTTCCAGACAAACCAACCATAAAAACTCGCCCACAGATAATAAAACTGAAGTGCAGCTGCAGCATAAAGTGATG
>Ga0351929_1029_pt1 | contig 31413 bp, 35 predicted proteins | sample BONcelHT113001E9_FD_205825 | JGI IMG/M metagenome (GOLD analysis project Ga0351929, IMG submission 205825) | Enriched cells from coal bed in the Powder River Basin, Montana, United States - BONCAT cells T11 rep2 HSBNCT.T11.300.1.E9 ...
ATAACCGGAGGTCGTTCGCAGATCTCAGGAAAATTCTCAATATCAGAGGCTGATGACTTGGCAAACGTGCTTAAGTCAGGTAAATTGCCGGCTCCTGCAAGAATTGTTCAGGAGGCTGTTGTAGGGCCAAGTCTTGGTAGCGAGTCTATCAACGCAGGTCTTATCTCGTTTGCACTTGCATTTTTGCTGGTACTTGCTTACATGTTGTTCTTCTATAGTGGTGCAGGTATCGTTGCAAACATTGCTCTCCTTACAAACGTACTATTCCTGTTTGGTGCCCTTGTTTCGTTCGGTGCTGTTCTAACCCTTCCGGGTATTGCAGGTATCGTTCTAACGCTGGGTATGGCAGTGGATGCTAACGTAATTATTTACGAGCGTATAAAAGAGGAGTTGAGAGCAGGGAAAGCACTTAGGCTTGCAATATCGGACGGATACAAAAATGCATATTCAGCCATTATTGACGGTAACCTGACCACAATTATAACCGGAGTTGTTCTTGCAATTTTCGGATCGGGTCCGGTTCAGGGTTTTGCAACAACACCCGAAACTGAAGCCTATACAAAGATGATTGCCGAGGTGAGGAAGATTCAGAGAGAGATAGACAGCGTCAACAGATATATCGCAAGTAACCGATCGCTCTACAACTCCCTTACAAACGAAGATGACAGGGTGCTTCTTGAAAAGAAGATATTTGAAGGAGAACTAGCCCTTATTGAGACACAATCAAGACTCAGGGTAGCAAACGAAGTTTTACAGGTGAGAGAGATGGAGTTTTTGAGTAAAGGCGCCATAATGCCAAGAAGGGATGACTTTTTTAGCGACGACCAGACTAAACCTGAGACTCCTGCCGAAAAACCATTCACTCCACTAAGGGGAGAGTTCGGACAGTTTCCACAGATTACCATAATGGAGCCAATCAAACTATTTGATTATGCATTTGCTGTGGGCAGTGAAGCCGTAATGGCAGAGGACAACTCAATTCCAAACGGTCTTGTTTACAGAGTACAACTCTTTGTTGTAAACAACAAGCCCGACCTTAAGGCCTTCAAAGGGTTGCGCCCCGTTTTTGAAAATCGCACCCCAACAGGCAAATGGCTCTACACCGCCGGCCAGTTTTTTAACTATGCAGCTGCTGCAGAGGCTCTTACAAAAGTCAAAAGAGCAGGTTTTCCAACCGCCATTATTGTTGCCTACAACGACGGCAAGAGCATAACAATTCGTAATGCACGCCTTTTGGAAGAGAAAAATGAAGCCCGCTCATCATTCCAGGTTAAGATTGAAGGCTACCCGGCCGGCATGCCGCAACCTGTTCTGGACATCATAAGAGAAAACACCGAACGAGACATTGCCAAAAAAGTTCTAGACGGCAGAGAGATATTCTTTATCGGGCCGTTTGCCAACAGGCAGCAAGCCGAACAAATGGTTACTCTTTTGTCGGGCGTAGGTGCTGAGGGGCTTACTATTGAAGAAATTAGTTCCACTCAGGAATAAAATTTCGTATATTGCTCTCCGTTTTAAAATTTTCGCTCATACTATACTCTAAACGTTCTTAAATTATATAACCAATGACACTTATTATAACCCTTATTGCTGTAGGGATATTGTTGCTTGCAATAGAAGTGCTTATTATACCCGGGTTCGGTTTTGCCGGAGTCATAGGATTGCTGTCCATAATCGGAGCAGTAATTCTGGCCTTTGTAGAATACGGACAGGTTACCGGGCTTATCGTACTGGGATGCGTAATCCTTATCACATCTGTAGCCACCTGGCTTATCCTCCGCTCCAATACCTGGAAAAACATCTCACTCAAAGACATTATCAGCTCAAAAGTTGACTCTGACCCCTCAGAGAAGGGACTCACAGTTGGCACAAAGGGAGTAGCTATAAGCAGACTAGCACCGGGCGGAATGGCAAGATTTGGCAAAACAGATACCGAAGTTCGCTCAAGATCAGGAATGATTGACAGCGGAAAGGCTATAGAAATTGTCACTACAGACGACAGTAAAATTATTGTAAAACAAATAGATTAAATTTTATGGAACAGATCACAGTATTTCTGGTTTGGATAGGAATATCCCTCGTAGGATTAACCATCCTTTTATGGTTTTTCCCCATAACACTCTGGTTTCAGGCACTCATCTCCGGAGTCAAAATGTCACTCCTTCAACTTGTGTTGATGCGTTGGAGAAAAGTACCTCCGGGAACAATAGTAATGGCAATGATTACAGGAACCAAGGCAGGATTGCAACTAAACCCCAACGAACTTGAGGCACACTTTCTTGCAAAAGGTAATGTATCTAAGGTTGTTAACGCCCTCATCTCGGCAGACAAAGCAAATATCGCCCTCAACTTTAAAATGGCCGCCGCCATTGACCTGGCCGGCCGTGACGTATTTGAAGCCGTTCAGATGTCGGTTAACCCAAAGGTTATAAACACCCCACCGGTAACAGCTGTAGCTAAAGATGGTATTCAGCTTATAGCCAAAGCCCGCGTAACAGTACGCGCAAACATCAAACAACTAGTTGGAGGAGCCGGCGAAGAGACAGTCCTAGCACGTGTAGGTGAAGGAATCGTATCAAGCATCGGATCGGCCGAAAGCCACAAATCAGTTCTTGAAAACCCTGACTCAATCTCTAAAGTCGTACTTGAAAAAGGACTTGACGCAGGAACCGCATTTGAGATTCTCTCAATTGACATCGCCGACATAGACATCGGACGTAACATCGGAGCCGCCCTGCAGATGGATCAGGCAAACGCCGACAAGAACATCGCACAAGCACGCGCCGAAGAGAAACGCGCAATGGCAGTAGCCCTTGAACAAGAGATGAAAGCCAAAGCACAGGAAGCCCGCGCCAAGGTAATCGAAGCCGAAGCACAAATTCCAATGGCAATAGCCGAAGCATTCCGCGCCGGCAACCTCGGAATCATGGACTACTACAAGCTTCGCAACATTCAGGCAGACACCGAAATGCGCGACAACATCGCCAAGCCGCAAAAGTAGTTTTAACCCGCTTTTTTGCTAACGGTTAAACCCAACAGCAAAACACATTACAAAACCCCAAAAGTTACACAAAAGCTTTTGGGGTTTGTTTTTATAAATAAACGACATGAAATTACCTACAAACCCTGCAAATAACTTTGAATCCATTTTTTGCTATATAAACAAGGCTTGCGACAAGGCTGTCAGCACGGAAAATCCTTAGCTGACACCTGTGATGTCTAACTTATTTGGTGTATCTAATTAAATATGTGCATTTTGCGCATAGGTGGTTTTTATTAAACATAAAAACCACTTATACATATACAACACATAGCCAACATTTTACACAAGAAGAGTTAGACATTTATTTGTAGATTTAAAAGAATTCGTATATTTGCAATCCTTTCGGCCAACCCGCAAGATTTTTGGTGAGGTGGGTGAGTGGCTGAAACCAGCAGTTTGCTAAACTGCCGAACTCGTAAGGGTTCCGGGGGTTCGAATCCCCCCCTCACCGCCAAAACAATAAAAGCCAACCCCAAAGGGGTAAAGCAAAAAAGAGAAAACCGCCCAAGCTAGCTTGAAGGCGGTTTTTTCTTTTGCTTTATACGGCATCAGCCGTGGCTTTTATTGTTTTGAGGCCTCCCCCCAGGGGAACGCCGAGTGAAACGAGGCAATCCCCTAAGCAGATGGGTTTTTCTCTTTGAAGCCACCCTACATAGTGAACACTTAGAGAAACAAAGCACCCCTCCGGGAGAAGATTTCGCACAGCGAGGCAAGCCAGATGAACATAATACTAGTAGGTTTAAAAAAACTGATTGGCACTACTTTTGATTAAAATTTATATATTTGAAAAAAATGAGAATAATGCAACTACCTAAAAGTATTGAAAATTGCCCTATTGTTGAATCTGTAGTAGAGATTCGATTTTCTTCAAATACTCACAAGAGCGCAATTTTTGGAATTTTATATAACGCTATCAAAGATGATTTTCCAACTGTTGAAAATCTTCCCATTCTTCAATTTCCTGAAAACTTACGGGAAATTGATCCTAATTTAAAATTCAAACCTCATTATAGAGTAAGTAATAGTGAATATTATGTCCAAATAGGGCCAGATGTCCTATCAATTAGTCCTAAATTAAGTTATCCAGGATGGACTAATTATTCAAAAAACATTAATCATTTATTTTCTAAAATTTTCGAACTTAGCATTATTTCAACAGTACATAGGCTAGGATTAAGGTATATTAATTTTTTTGAAAATGTAGATATCCTTAGCAATATTACTTTAAAACTTGAAAGTTCTTTATCTTTTAACAAAGCTGCGATCAAAATTGAAATTTCTGAGGACTCTTTTACAAATGATGTGAGTATTATAAATCATGCAAATCACAGAACTCATTTAAGTAACTCATCTGGATCAATTATTGACATTGACTCTTACAAAAATTATATTGGTAGTGATTTTATTCAAATTTATTCAACCGAAATTGAAAGTATACATACAACTGAAAAAACGGTCTTTTTCACATTGTTAAAAAGCGATTTTACTTCGAGTTTAAATGCTCGTTATTAATATACATATATGATAAACATTAATAGTCCTATCATTGCCACTACGTTTGCATTGGGGATGATTTCTTCACCAATGAGTACAAATATTGCTTCATATCAAAGTGCACCTTTGTGTCAGTGTACTCCGTCGGATACAGCCCCGTATATATCAAATTTTGAAGAATGGGGATTTGATTCAACAAAAACTCATATATGCAATAGTGATAGTATTCATTATTTCACGCTTTTAAACTTTGCCGAAAAGTTTATTACATGCATGGAGGATAGTGATCCTGAAATTCAAAAGGCGATTAATGACTTCTACTGGGATTTAGTTTGATATGAACATTGATGATATTTCTATTTATCTCCCAAAATACCTATCTCCAGATTCTCAGTCAAGTCTGTATGATAACCTAAGAAGTTTTCCAGACAATATTGACAAACGAATATACGCCTCTGGTTTGAATTATGACATTATTTATCAAGGTGATGGTATTAAAGATTTATTAGTTGTAGATTTCTTAACGAGAGAGATTAAAGAAACAAAGTCAAGTATAATTATTTCTAACACTTGTGATATTGACACTAATAACACCCGGTTTGTTCCAAATCAAATTCTTTATGCTCCAATAATTAAATTAGAGCAATACAAGAATAAACTATTATCCGATACAAGTATTGCTATTGAAAAAGTAAATTCACATATTGAATCTATCATCAAACAAAGAATATCTAATATTTTTTTTCTACCTCGCCTAAATGACGATTGTGAAGATTCAATTGTTTTTTTAGATCGGATTTTTAACGTTCAAAATAATTATATTGACCGAGACAAATTACATCAAAAAAGAATCTTTTCTTTGAGTAACTATGGATTCTATTTGTTTATTTTCAAACTATCACTCCATTATACTAGACTACATGAATCCGTAGATAGGGGAAGTTAATTTCGATTAATTATCATTTTTAAATATAGTTTGAAGATTACATGATGGATTTTGTTGTGTTTGAACTTAATTACTTACGAATCAAATTAGACCTTCTTTTTAAAAAGCGGAATTTAAGCATGAATCTCTATCATGCTTTATCAGATGTTTTCAACACAAACATTCTAGTTACCACCCCTAGGGGAACGCCGAACGAAGTGAGGCAATCCCCTGCACAGCATAAGTCAAATAAAACCATTTTCCTGACATCGGGAAAAAGGTCGCGATTGGCTCTAAAACCGAAAGACACGTGGAGGACATTTATTAATTTAATTTCATCAACTCTAGCTTCTTCTTGTCGTATTCTTATTGAGAATCCTAAGACGAGCTCTATCGTGACAAATGTCCCATGCCATGTGTAATAGATCAATATTACAGGCTTTTATAAACACTTCTCTAGAATACTATCCCAACCCTAAAGGTAAGTGCGCTATCTGAATTATTGGCATCTTGATATCCATATGGTTTGGTCAAAATATATTTGTATCCTAAAACTGTGTTAATCCCTATTTTATTGATTTTAAAACACACTCCTAGACCCGGTGTAAAAAAAACTCCTTGCACGCCATCCATTTTTGAAGAACGAAAATTATAACCAATATCTCCCGTGAAAAAGAAATCTGATTTTTGATTAATCTGTAAATACCTTTTCCCATTAAAATACACTGAGTATGCGTTTGTTGTATATGGTTCCGTAGATACAAAAGCAGAATAGTTCAAATAATGGTCAGCACTTGCACCAAATCCAAGAAATAGTTGATTGCTAAACCTGATCCCGTTTACAAAGTCAATTGTTAGTCGATCCATATCATCATAATATCCTACTCCTATTGAATATCCAGCATATAACTCTGCCTGATATTTCGAATTTTGGGAATAAGAATTATTCGCGATAAATAGAAATAAGAAAAATAGAATTTTTTTCATGTCTCGTTAGTTAAGCTAAGTGATTAATTTTCAATAAATATAAATCAAATATCTCAAACATAAAAAATATTTGAACTTTTCTTAAAAACACTTGTTTCCCATTAAGGAAACTTTTATATTTGTTAAAATAGCTGAAGAAATTCGAAAACGATATTTTAACAATAAATTAAATAATTGATAATTATGGCAAATGATAAATACAAAACTGTTTCGCTTAACACAATGATTGACAAACACATTGGAAGGAAAGGGACAGATAGAAGAGAGGCATTTGAAAACGAGTTGAGAATTGACCTGTTAGGGAACGCAATTAAACAGGCAAGGTTAGAACTCAATTTAACACAAGAACAATTAGGTGAAATAGTAGGTGTTCAGAAAGCACAAATTTCAAAAATTGAAAACAGTGTTAAGAATGCAAGATTTGAGACAATTTTGAAAGTCTTTGACGCATTAGGTGCGAAAGTCAACTTTAACGTAGAACTAAACAATAAGAAGTTGGCATACTAGCAGTTTGTGATTTTAAGAAAACGTCACATCTAAATGACCCAAATTTCGTGATTATCTAAAGTTGTACTTTATTTTAGCATGAATATCTAAAGTTCATTTTTTCATTTAAAAGATTTTACCTTTGCATCTCAATTAATGAAAACATGAAACAGAAGAAGTTAACAATCACTGAGGCCGACTATCTTCTTGCCAACCGCAGAGCTTCAAGGCTCGAAGAGATTCAGGAGCACGGCCATCCCGTACAACTACGACGGATGATTCACAAGTCCAAAAAGGCTTACAACCGCAACCAAAGCAAAAGGGCTGCCATCAAAAGAGATGACAGCTCTTTTTTTTTGCAGCCAATTATATTTGTCTAAGGAGACTCAGTCCTCAATTGTGTTTAACATCGTTTTCCCGACATCAGGAAAACGATACTATGCCTAAGGTAACAGAAAATACAACATAAACACTAAGGCATAGATCCCACTCCAAAAAATAAAAATTCAGAAATTTCACACCCAAACCACACTCACAAGACCTAATAAACCGGTTTATACTCCAATCGTATACTCAAACACTCATTCGCCCTACCCTTCTGAATATCAAGCAGAGCAAGGCATTTCTAGTTTTTTAGAAGAATTTTAACTTTCCTCTAAAAAATTACTGCCCAATCACTTGGCATTTTCGTCTTTTGTTATAACTTTACACGGCTTTGACAAAATCATAGCCTAGCACTCAATCTCACTCTCAAAATATATACTCACATTATTACCATAAAACTAGAAACATTAGTAACCCCACCTTCAACTTTGAATTTTAAGCCAAAATATAATCTCCCAGAAAGGTTTGGTTAGCCAACCATTTCTCAGAAACTAACCTTAACTTTTGTAGACATATAAACAAGTTGGGCACGATAAAAAAAGATAATAAATTAATATTTCAAAATATGGAAATAATCTCATTTATAAACATGAAAGGTGGAGTTGGTAAAACTACAAGTGTTGTCGAAGTTGGAACAATTCTAGCCAATGAGCATCACAAAAAAGTACTTATCATTGATATTGACCCTCAAACCAATGCGACTTTCTCGTTAATTGGAATAGATGATTGGCAAGAAATAAAGGATACCGCAACTATTGCGGATGTTCTAGGGATGAACAATAAATTCTCAACTCGTGAAGAAGAATACAACATAAATGATGCAATTATTAGCAATGCTTGTGGAATAAACAATCTAGATTTAATTCCTTCACATATTGAGTTAACATTCTTAGACTTAGATTTAAGTGCAGAGCCAGGTAGAGAAGATATATTAAACCGGCAAATAGAAAAACTTGATGAGGAATATGATTTTATATTAATAGACTGTCCGCCAAATTTAACTATTGCTCCTCAAAATGCTTTGGTTGTGAGTGATTATATTGTCGTACCCGTTGCGCCCGAATTTTATGCAGCAATTGGTCTACCCTTACTTATAAATAGAATTGCACAATTAAAGCGGAAATTGCGTGGTTGTACGGTTGAAATTCTAGGAGTTTTATTTACACAAGTAAGAAGAACAAATGACCATAATCATCACTTAGACACGATTAGAAAAACATGTAATGATGATATTAATATTCACACTTTTCAAACTGTAATTCCTTTTACGACAAGAATTAGTGAAGCCGCAAAATATAATAGACCCGCATCATTACAGAATCCAAATGCAGATGGTATTATTGCGTATAAGAATTTTACACAAGAACTTTTATTAAAGCTGGAAGAATAATTATGGAATTACAAGGATATATAAATGACTTGGAAAAGATTTTAAAAAGTCTTTCCGATTATGATAAGAAAGGATTAGATACCTCTTCATTAAGGCTATTTATTAAAAACTTAAAAACTTTTGAAAAAATTCAAAATTCTCGTTTAAGTAATTCAGCATTAAATATGTCTTTTGAAGATAAACTAGAACTTATAAAAGCATTCTTAGAAGATAAAAAAGTATTTCCCCGAATTAAGGATGTAATTGAATTTGCAAATCAAGATCTCTTTTTAAAGTTTGAAGACCAAAAAGAATCAAGGATTCTAACAATAAAAAGAATTATAAGTAGAGTTGAAAAAAATCCTGAGTTGAAGGAAAAGATTAAAACTGCTGTTATTAACATAAGAAATAGAGAAGTACATTCTCATAACTCTTATAAATCAAAGAAAGAACTTGAAAAAGTAGAATCTTTTACAAAATGGGCAGAAATATTAAGGAATCTATGAAAAACATTATTTTAACAAAAGCAAAAGAAGATATTCCTTTATATTTTGAAGATTTTAGAAAATTTTGGGAAAATGCATATGGGAATATTAGTGACGATGATTTATATGAAATATATCGAGCAACTCTAATTTTTAAAAATTATAAAATTGTATTTCATTCCCTTAATTTAAAAAGCTACGACTTAGTATTAGATGAAATATTTGAAGATGTTAATTCGTCATTTTTTTTATCATTAATGGGATTATACCGCTCTGCTCATATGCATTTGAGAAGTAGTATTGAATTAACCTTACAACTGATTTATTTTATTCACCATCCAATTGAATTCAAGAAGTGGAAAGATGGAGACTTTGTAATTAAGCACGATACAATAACTCAATATGTTGTCTCTCATCCCAATTTTGATAATGACATCACTCAATTAACGACAACTATTACCCAATATTGGAAGAAGTTTTCCAAACACATACATGGTGAATCGCCAATTTTCTTTCAAAGTGAAACAGATGTTAGAAAAACAAATACCTTTTCAATAAAGGATTATAATATATGGAAAGGAAATTTTATGAAAAACATTTATGTGTTGAATAAATTATTGCTGCTTTTTTTAAAAAATGACATCAGTAGATTTCCTCACAAATCTTTTGAAATGTTAGTATCATTATTAAAAGATGATGACAGAAGATTAATTGAAAATAATGAATAACTGTGCCCAATAAATAGGACTCTGAGCGGTATGCAAGACCGAGCGAGGAGTCGGTGTTGAACTACACCTGCGGGGTCAAAAGCTATGTGCTTAATGGCGGTTTTAATGATTTTTTGGATTAATACATAACAAGCGTTCTTTGAAGCATTGCAGGTTTTTGTGCTTTTGAGTTTTTATACAGGAATATACCAGTCGTTTGTGAGGAGGTTTTGTGCACATATACCTTTTTTGGGGCATAGATCTCCCTGTTGCGTATAAGCGCAATTTGGAAATGATCAATAATTCAGAGCTGGAAATTGAATAGGGAAGAAACAATCCGGAGCCCTTATCCGCGGTAGTTCCCTGATTGTCACCATTCGTCCGAATTTGCACATCGGGCATGTGCATGGGTTGACCCCCGTGTGTCTTTCAAATCTTTGCAGGGCAGTCATCGGCAGTTTTGTATCTCCTTTGAGCGAAGGCAGGGCTATTGCATTTTTATTCATTCCAAGAAGCCGGTAATAGTAACGAAGTCCGTAAACCATGTGTTTAAAACTGCTTAGTGATGGAGACTTCGGATCCCTGGCCAGGGAAACAAGGTAATCGTTGATTTCTTCCGGATCGATGTGCTCGGGCAGCTTCCCGAAATGAACCACAAACAAGGCAATCCTCCTGATGTAATTCTTCAGCGTACTCGTACTCTGACCGCGTAAGGTAACTTGCTGCTCCAGCCTGCGAACAACCTTTTCAAAATAAGCAACAAGCACGATAGCCTGCTCTACAATGGTAAAACTCGACTTTTTCTCATAATCATTGATTCTTGTAGTTAATAATCTAACGATTAGAGAAAAAATCGGGTACTTTTGAAAACTGAAACGAACAGCTATCCGCGTAGGCGGATTTAGTTCAACAATGCAATAAGCAATGGCGGGGTTTAAGGAGATGTTAAAGATTTGTAACACGAATCAAAAGCATCTCAGCTCGACTGAGAAGCTCTCCGAAGTACTCTACAGCTCATATGCCCTTCGTTGTATACCACTATAAAAAGACGACATAATGCAAACAGAATTTACCAAAATATTACTTGATTTCAAATCAATTCCTCGATATAAGCGGACAAAAACGTTTATAGAAATTTCTGGCTATCCGCATTACGAAAATGTGTGCAGCAACATCTTGAAGTTTTATCTCGACCCAACAAATGAACACGGACTAAAAGACTTGGTTTTAAATTCGCTGTTGCATATTATTGATAAAGACTTTCATTTTGACCTTGATTTTAAACAAATCGAAGTTTATAGAGAGCATAAAACAATAAATAACAATAGACTCGACTTGGTTGTATTGACTGATAATTATGCAGTTGGAATAGAAAATAAAATATTTCATCATTTGCATAATGACCTAACTGACTACAAGAACACCGTAAAATCATTCTGTTATAATTCAAGAAAACCTGTTTGTATAGTATTATCATTGAATAAATTGACATCACCCGAAGACATAGAAAAATTAAATACAAATAATTTTGTGAATGTTACTTATGAGCAACTTTTTCAAAACATAAAACAAAACATTGGCAGACACTTAAATAGTTCAAATATCAGTTACATTAACCACTTGACGGATTTTATAAAATCAATTGAAAATCTCACACCTAAGACAATGGAAAACAAAGCACTTTGGACATTTTTCAAAAACAATTCTGAGACAATTCAGGAGTTAACTGGCTGTTTTAGCGAATACAAAAATTCACTATTTCAAAAAATTTATCAACTTAATGATACTCTACCACAAAACGAGTTTGCTCCGTCGGTTGACAGACAATGGATTTATGAAGGTTTTTGTTTAGTTCACGACTATACAATTAATTCAAAATATAACCTAGCAGTAGATACAAAAATTGATATTAACGGATGGAAAATCCAGCTTTTTGGACGCAATAGTCACTCAACTAACTTCATATTTAATGTAATGTGTAAGGACAATGATTTTCTACCCAAACCTTTTGAAAGTTACGAAAGAAATGAGAGGCTTAATTATCAGTGGTTTGACACTGATGTCGACATTTCAACTGTAGCAAAAACATTGAGCGACCTACTGACAAGAATTGAAAAATATAAAAAACGAACAGATAAGAATAATGGTATAAAATCGACTAGACTGCCCCGCCAGTTGACCTGACGGGGAGAGTCTCTCACACCACTGTACATAAGAGTCTCGTATACAGCGGTTCATTAAGATGCGGGGCAATTTTCTCGTAATGTGAAAACATAGTCTCGTAACCTCTTAATAGTAAGCTTTATAAAGGAATAGCCGTTCCAAGTTTCAGCCTCTGGGCAACTACCCATCCTCCCATTCTTGTCCTGCTCAATGAAAAGGCATATTCCTGGTCTACTCCTGGTGCCAGATACAATACCTCAGACGGTTTCATAGCCAGCCATAAAGTTCCTTTAATTTAGCTTGAATAATTGCCATTCGGTAGTACCCGAGCCAGCCTTGCTGAACCTCATTTATTCTTTGGATGCGTTCGTCAAAGGTACATGGAGCCGTTTTCCTTGTGATTGTCTTGAGTTTTTGCTTTAACGACTTCCGTCCTTTCTCGCTTACAACCAACTGGTATTTGCCGCTCTCTTCCTTTACATGCATAGGTACAAATCCGTATCCCAGTATCGTAAAGTTCACAGGTTTGCGTATTCCGCTTTTCTCCCTGTTGATGGGCAGTTTCATCTTGTCCTTCAAGAACAGATAAATAACGGTTCCTATCTTGCGGGCTGCCCGATTACTTTTTGTGTAAATACTAAAGTCGTCGTAAGCATCCGATAAAACACATATTGTAGGAAGTGTTTAAGCTTTTTATTTTTGTTTTAAAATAGAACGCCATGACACTTGAAGAATATAACCTGTTAGAGCAGGAACTGATTAATTCGGGACTAGACAACAAAAGTTTTCTGACGTCAAGAGGGATAAAACTTCACAAATATTACTACTGGAAGCGCAAGTCAAGAGATCTTAAAGAGGATTCTTTGCAGGCAGAGGGTCAGTTCCTCCCCATCGATGTCCATTCCGGAGGATTAATCAAACCCTCAAAACGTGGCAAAGGCTTAAAACAGCCTTTCATAACCTGTGGAGAGATAGAAATTGAGCTCCGCACACCTTCCGGAGCAGAACTTCGCATCCGAGGCATAATGGACTCATTAATGGTAAGCACCATCATCGCTTCTACCGGAGGCCGGCGCAATGTTTAGTCTCAATGACAGCATGCGCTACCTGTTATACAGCGAGCCTACCGACATGCGCAAGAGTTATCACACCTTGAGCGGCCTAGTGACAAACAATATGGGTCTCAATGTACGCGATGGTGATGTATTCATTTTCATTAACAAGGCCCACAACCGTATCAAGCTTCTGCACATGGAACCCGGAGGACTTGTCATATACTCCAAACTGCTTGAAGAAGGTCGTTTCCGCCCTCCTCAGGTTAATTCCTCCGGAACAAAGATCCAGATGGAGTGGCTAGATCTGGTAATGATGGTAGAGGGAGTGATGGATGACCCTTCAACAAGACTAAGGAGGTTAAAAAGGGTGAATTTTTAGCATAAAACATTGTTAATTATTTGGTTATTTGAAACATTGTTACTATCTTTGTATCAGATAATTACATAGTTTTATGGCATCCGAATACACCCAACAGGAGAGAGAAAAAATGGCCGCGGAGATCGAGTATCTTCGCAATCAGCTAGCAGCGAAGGAAGAGGTTGTATCCAAACTTGAATCAGGTATATCTAAACTTGAATCAGAGATCTCCAAACTTGAATATGAACTCACCTGGTTGCGCAAGAAGTTATTTGGCAAGATGAGTGAGCGTTTTATATCATCAGACCCGGATGCACGTCAACTGGATATCTTCGGAGAACAGTTAAGCGACAAGGAGAAAGAGGAGTTGGAGAAGGCCGCGGCACAGGAACAAACGCTTATAACCAGCACATTAACGACAAAAACTTCTCGCACTCCCCGTAAGGACATCTCCTTGGAGAACCTGCGTGTTGAGGAGACAGTTATTGATCCTGAAGGTATAAATCCTGAGGAATATGTCTGCATTGGCTCCGAAGTGACAAACAAACTGGCCTACAAACCGGCTGAATTTTATGTCAAAAGGATCATCCGCAGAAAATTTGCCCTTAAAAATCAATCTGAACAACAAAATGAAGGAAAAGAACGGCCAACAATATTGATAGCGTCCCTTCCCGAGAGTCCGATACACAAATGTATGGCAGATACAAGCCTTTTAACGGAAATAATCATCCAGAAATACCTTTATCACATTCCTTTTTACCGGCAGATATCCCGGTTTACGGATCTTGGGGTGCGGATAAGCTCTTCCACAGTGGGAGACTGGTTCTCCCAGAGCTGCGACTTGCTCAAACCACTCTACGACCACCTTCGACGACGGATCTTGTCTACCGATTACATCCAGGTTGACGAGAGTACCCTCCCGGTGATAGATAATGAGAAGAAGCGGGCCGTGAAGGGTTACCTGTGGGTTGTGCGCAATCCGGACAATGGAGAGGTCTTCTTCCATTATGACAGAGGCTCCCGCTCCGAGAAAACGGCTATGGTGCTGTTGCACGGCTTCAATGGAGCAATACAGAGTGACGGCTATCAGGTTTACAAGCGCTTTGAGGCACTTGACGGCAAGCTGATGCTTGGCTGCTGGGCTCACGCCAGGCGCAAGTTCGATGAAGCACTGCAGGAGAATCACAAACTGGCCACGGAGGCTCTGGTGCAAATCCAATCGCTCTACGCCATAGAGAGAGAAGCAGACGAGTCAGGAGCAACGCCTGAACAGAGAAGAGAGATGCGTCGCACGAAAGCATACCCTATCCTGGTGACCTTTGAGAAGTGGCTATACGACAACTATAATGCTCTGCTGCCTCAGAGCAGGACGGCAAAGGCAATATCATATACCTACTCTCTCTTCCCAAAACTCTCAAGATATCACCTTGACGGTAGATACAGGATAGACAACAACCTTGTTGAGAATGCCATCCGTCCGTTGGCAATAGGAAGAAAGAACTACCTCTTCTGCGGTAATGCAGAGGCTGCAACAAGAGCTGCTGTCATGTACTCCCTTTTGGGGTCCTGCAAGGCTGCCGGCGTGAATCCTACAGAGTGGCTTGAGGATGTGATATCAAGGATATATTCATATAGCAACGGAAAGGGAAACCTAGAGGAGCTGCTCCCACACTTGTGGAGAAAGAGTCAAACTTGTGCCAAGTAAGAAAAACTTGGTGTTAATCGTATCAAGTTTACCCAAATTTGGGTAAAGTCAATCAAAATTGACCTAACTTTAATCAAAATCGCACAAACTTGTGCCAAATACACCCAATTCGTGTGAAACTTTAGCAGAATCGAACAAACTTGGGTAATTTAGATGGGGTTTATCGGATGCTTACCATCTATGAACCAATTTGAAATTGAAGTTGAAAAAGTTACGGGCTACTGCTCTTGTGGTTACCAGGTAGGCGACAAATTCTATGCAGAAGGCCTTAACACACCCGACAAAGGCTTCTGCGGAGGCGCCTACATGATTCTCTTTCCAATGCAGACTGCCCTCAATTGTGGCGCTTTATTTAACTTTGAGACAAATCCAAAGTGCAAAACCAAATTGGCTTGCCCTGATAACGGAAATGTAACTTTTAAGATTACAATGATGTCTAGATAAGACAATGGAAAGTGAAATATTAAAATACCTTTCGAAATACATTCCAATCACCAAAGAGTTGGAGGAGGAACTTAGTAAAATAGAGTTTATAAAGCTCTTTCCCAAAGGCACTATTCTGCTTGAGGAGGGGAAAATTTCAAATGAATGCTATTTCATAATTAAAGGTTGTATCAGAAGCTTCTATAATAAGGATGGGGAGGAAAAAACAACGGAATTCTATACAGAAGAACAAGCCGTAATCCCCTCGGCATACGGAAAGAAAACCCCCTCAGATTATTATGTTGAGTGCATTGAGGATACTATTGCCGGAGTAGGCACTCCTGAATTGGAAACAGAGGTGTACCGGAAATTTCCTCAGATAGAGTCATTAAATCGTGCCCTTGGGGAGGTTATAATGGCAAAATACCAGGACACATTCGCTGAATTTAAAATGACTTCGCCCGAGGAGAGATATCTGGCTCTGTTAAAAAACAGACCTGATTTAATTCAAAGAGCTCCCCAGCATCAAATAGCCAGTTATCTGGGAATTAAGCCCGAATCTTTAAGCCGGATTCGTAAAAGGATAGTGAAATAAAAATTCTACCTCCTGCATTTCTTAACTTAAGTCAATGGATTGGCATATAATGGCACTGTAGTTTTGTGTTGAAATAATTATTCAACTTTAAATTCGGATAGTATGTATAAAGACGAAAAATTCTGGGACAGAATCGCCTCAAAGTTTGACAGAATTGAGCAAAACGACCCTGCTTACAAGATTTTTATTGAAAAGGCAAGAGCGTATTTAAAAGCAGATGACACAATTTTAGATTTTGGTTGTGGTACCGGGCTTATTTGCAATGAAATTTCCGAAAACGTCGGTTTTATTCATGCAATTGACATTTCCACCAAAATGATTGAAATTTCTAAAAATAAAGCTTCGCTGCGTAATATTAAAAACATTGATTTTGAACGCACAACAATATTCAATGAAAAATTCAAACCCGATTCATTAGATGCAATTATTGCCTTAAATGTGTTTCATCTATTAGAAGACCCTCAAGCGCATTTTCAAAGAATATATCAAATACTAAAACCGGGAGGTCTGATAATTTCATCAACTCCTTGCATGAGCGAAACCCAATTTTTAAATACAACTCTTAAACTCTTCTCTCTCATTGGAATAACACCTAAGTTAAACTCCTTTACAAATTCTGAGTTGAAGCAGATGCTCTTAAACGAATCATTCAAAACAATTGAGTTTGGCAGAATAAAACCGAAATCTCCTGTATATCTTTGTATTTTAGAGAAGCAATCATGATAACAACACAGGAACATAACCAAAGAATGGCCAATATGACCTTTGCATCTGTTTACCCGCACTACATAGCAAAAGTTGAGAGTAAAGGGAGGACAAAAGAGGAGTTGCATCAGGTAATTGAGTGGCTCACCGGATTTGACAACAAGAAGCTGCAGGAACTTATTGATGAGAATGTAACATTTGAAACCTTCTTTAAAAGGGCAAAATTAAACCAGAACGCACACCTGATAACAGGAGTAATCTGCGGCTACCGAATAGAGGATATAGAAGATCCACTAACTAAACAAGTAAGATATTTGGATAAGCTTGTGGATGAATTGGCAAAAGGGAGAAAAATTGAAAAAATTTTACGAACTTCATAAAAACAAAAAAGCTACACGCTGACTGATTCAAACGAATTTAATTTATGAGTAATACAAAGATATCTATCCGTTTTTTTGACGATCGCGAGGTGCGTGCCATTTGGGATGATGAAAACTCAAAATGGTGGTTTTCTGTGCTTGATGTTGTTGCTATACTTTCCGATCAAAACGATTACACTAAAACCCGCAACTATTGGAAATATCTTAAGGCTAAACTAAAGAAGGAAAACAGCCAAGTGGTTAGTGCCGCTACCCAGATGAAAATTCTTGCACCTGACGGGAAAAAGCGATTTGCAGATGTGCTTTTAAAAAAAGCACTGACCACCAAAATAAACGATCGTGAAATGTATATGAAAGGAATAGACTACTCGTATTACTACGAAGAGAGTGATTTATAAAGTTGTCTATAAAAGCAGCCGGCATGAAAGAAAACAAAAACCCCATGAAAGTAATATCAGTACGGGAAAATCCCGAGATTAAAGACCAGGCAATCAGTTATTTTCAGAGCAAATGGAAAAGTGTTCTGCCAATAATTTATGAAGATTGCATCAATCACACCGTTGACACATTGAGTCCCCTTCCACAGTGGTATCTATTGGAAAAAGATGGAGAGATAATTGGCTGTGCAGGACTAATAACCAACGATTTTATAAGCAGAATGGATCTATATCCTTGGGTTGCCGCAGTCTTTATTGAGGAGGAGCACAGAGGTAACAATTACGCCTCATTACTCATTGATAAAGCCAAGGCAGACACCAAAGAGGCCGGGTTTAAACACCTGTACCTATGCACCGATCATATAGGCTATTACGAAAAATTTGGATTCGAATACATTGGACAAGGCTATCATCCCTGGGATGAGGAATCAAGAATTTACCAATTCAAATTTTAAGTTTACTGTTGTATATTTTATGAAAGCGCTTGAAAACATATCATTTACAAACAGAGAATCCTTCAGGGATTGGTTAGAGAGTAACCATGATAAAAGCTCCGGAATTTGGATGATCTTTTACAAGAAACATACAGAAAAAGGTTGGATTACATATAAAGAGGCTTTAGAGGAGGCTCTCTGTTTTGGATGGATTGACAGTATTGTCAAAAAGGTAGATAGCGAAAGTTATGTCAGAAAATTTACACCAAGAACAAATATCTCTAACTGGTCTGATGTAAATAAAAATCTGGTGATTAAGTTGATAAAAAGCGGTAAAATGACCGATGCAGGTCTAAGGAAAATTGACATTTATCTAAAAACAGGTAAAGTTGAATGGGATGCTAAGAGTATGGCAGATGATAAGAAAGAACTTCAAATCCCTGATTATATCATAAATGAGTTCGCACAAAACGAACCGGCACTTACAAATTTCAATAACCTCCCCAAGTCACATAAACAGTATTACGTTTTATGGATAACCAGTGCCAAAAAAGAGGAGACAATTTTGAACAGATTAAAAAAATCTACAGAACTATTAAAAGAAAATAAACGGTTGGGAATCTAAATAATTCTCCGCGCCAGTTTTGGACATATAATTGTTTTACAGATATTTGCAAAAGAGACTATGGCAATATTTAATCAAAATCTTAAAAGTCTATTTCGTAACACTCACTATATTAAACGGTTGTCCAAAAGTGGCGCGGAGATAAATGTTTGAACCTTTTATCAAGCACTTCTTTGAAATTAATTATCATTTTCTCTGACAGAAATGACCGATCCAACCACTCTATTGCCTTAGGAGTATCTCGTTCAAATCTCTTTAAAACTCCTTGTATCTGCTTATCCGTTAATGCTAGTCCTTCTCCCAATTGTACAAAATGCTCCCATTTCAACCCCTTTTTCTTCCCTGATAAAGTAAGCGCAAGCTCTTCCTTGTCATCCGGATTAATAATTGAGACATTCAATAAATCATACGCCGGAGACAATACCCAACCGGAAATGCTTTCTATCATTGAAAAATTCTTCAAATGCATATCATTATTCCCTGTAAGAAAGGAAAATAGAGCCAATTCTAAATAGAAGATTTTATCAAGTGATGTATTGTCAGAATATTTATTTAACGCCTTTCCAACCTTCTCCATTGAGCTTTTATATTTGTCAAATGCTTCAGTGATCTGAAACATATCAATCATATGAATTTTCTCCCCTGTTTCTTTGCGGTCAACCCGTTTGGTAATGTATGATAGTTCTCCGGATGCTAGTCTTATGAGAGAAGAGGGCACCACCCGTATTCCCAAAGCTTCTGCCATTCGCATGGTCACATGTTCGTTTTGAGGCATTTCGGGATAGCGATCAGATGGAGGTTTAAAAATGTACTGCCCACCTAAAGCGCCAACTACTGTAAGCCGTGTATCTGATTTTCCCCTTGCATCTTTCACTAGTGACATTGATAGTTTTGCCTGTACACCTGGAACAGCAACACTCCGTTCCACAATGTTTTTCGCAAGCTCGTCCATCTGATCCAATGAATATTCAAACAGAGGAGGTTTTGGTGTGCCAAAGAAATCCATGGAACATCTTTCATGAAAATCATGACCTGCCTCAAGAGGGTTATAACAATACAAGCATTTATTCTCCATCAGTTCCTGATATAGGTTTGACACTTACTGCTCCTATGCAATTTTGGCAACATGCCAATAATAATCCCATCCTATCATTTTTGTTTATTTTCCAGTTTTCCGAAGCAATATTCAACAACCATCCTTCTGGAATTAATCCTTCAAAAAACGGAAAGAGTCTTTTTTCGGTATATGGATTGCTAGTTACCGGCATTGTGAAGGTGATGAAATCATTTGGATGATCTCTAACATATTGATCATCATACCGAAAAACAAATTCACCTTCATTTGTCTCAGTAATAATGCCGGCAAAATAATTTTTATAATATACTTTCCCTTGTCTCATTTACTCAATTCTTTACAATTAACAGGAGCAAGTACATGTCCAAACATTTTTAGGATCAAGTTCACTTTTTCCATATTCAGATTCGTTTTACCTTGTTCAATTTTTCGCACCACAGTTAATGCGACACCTGCACGTTCAGCAAACTCTTGCTGAGTAAGATTTACCTCTTTTCTACGCTCTTTAACAAACTCTGATACCTGTTTCATTATATGCTTATAAATATAATTATTTACAAATATATGTATTTATATGCAATTAAGTATAATTTTGATTTGAATTATTATTTTATATCTCTTTGCATATAATATTCTATACAAATTATTCTAACTTTGAATTAACAAAAGATATACCCTCTACACACATGAAAAACAACATTACAACCTTGCTCCAGGTCGATGACATGGGCGTAGCAAAAGAGATTCAAGCACTACTTGAAGAGTCAGGTATATACTGCTTGCTCATTTCAGACAACCCTGCCTCGTCAATAATAAATGTTTATGGCGGTTTTAACCCTGCAGAAAATGTTACAATTCAGATAAATGAGAGCGACTTTCAAGCTGCAGCAGAGATAATCACCAACAGCTTATATAAAGATTTGCTGACCAGCGACTAGAATTCGCAGTGAAAAGATATTACTATCTTTAACCTGAAATGAATATATCGAACTAATATAACATTTCCTTTGTTATACTTCCTGACAATAACACAAATTATGGAAATTCTAATAATAAGTTTAGCTGCATTTCTGGTAGCAATATTAACATTCTTTTCAGGGTTTGGGCTGGGCACCATTTTAACCCCTGTATTTATGATTTTCTTCCCTGTTGATCTGGCAATTGCCTTAACAGGAGTCGTTCACTTTTTCAACAACATTTTTAAATTAATTCTGGTAGGTAAGAAGGCCGATAAAAGCACTCTGTTACGCTTTGGTATTCCGGCTGTAATCGCAGCAATTTTAGGTGCGTGGCTGTTGCTTCACATACCGGATGCACAACCACTGTTTTCTTATCAAATGTTTGGTAAAGTGTTTGATGTATACCCCGTTAAGTTCATAATTTCAATCTTGCTCATCATCTTTGCGAGCATGGATCTAATCCCATACTTTGGAAAATTGCAATTGACAAAAACAAACTCCCTGTTGGAGGTGCTTTGAGCGGATTTTTTGGAGGTCTTTCGGGAAATCAGGGTGCATTGAGAAGTGCCTTTCTGATAAGAGCCGGTCTCTCTAAAGAGGCATTCATTGGAACTGCTGTTGTAGTTTCGACATTTGTAGATTTTACCCGGTTAAGTATTTATGCAACAAGGTTTACTAAGGCTGGTCTGATTGATAATCTTCCACTTGTAATTATCGCTACAATTGCCGCAATTGCCGGAGCATACATTGGAAACAAACTTCTTAAAAAAGTGACCCTCCACTTTATGCAAATTCTGGTAGCCATTATGCTCATCCTGATCTCATTGGCACTTGCCGCCGGGATTATTTAAGATCTCCGCGCCACTATTAGTTTTTGTATTTGTCGTATAGCCCTTTTCCCTCAAGAATTTGGGGGAGAATTTTTTCTATGCGGGCCTTTTTGGTGGCCTCCTGCTTAGGCTCGTCCACATATTTTGAGTACTCCTTTTGCCTGCCCGGGGTCAATTTTTCAAATGCGCTTTTAAAATCCGGATCATTTGAAAAGGCCTCAGCTAAAAAAGGAGAAAGCGTAAACTCTGCAGATTTTTCGGGGGCTATCTTTAACCCCTGCTTCTCTATCTCAATAGCCTCTAAGAGGTATTCGGCAATTTTTACTTCATCAATGTCTGAGGCAGAGGTAAAACGCCACTGTCTAAGTGACTTGGTTTTGCCATCAGACGCAGCAACAAGCACATTATACTTGTCACTTAAAAAGACCCCGTTGTAAAACCAAATTGCGAAGTGGTTCTTAAACCCACCATAACTCACTACATTCTTGCCATTCCAGGTAAAAACCTCTGCACCCCACTTAATCTCCTTAACAAGCGGTGCCTTGCCAATAATTTCGGCTATCTGTCTGAGCTCCTCGCTCCAAATTGTATTCTCTTGCATATTTCAAATATACAAAAATTTTCATCCCAGGGTTTTTCTCCGCGCCACTTTTGGACATATGCTTGTTTATCTGATACTTGCAAATGAGACTTTGGCAATATTTAATCAAAATATTAAAAGTCTATTTTGTAATGCACACCATATTAAATAGTTGTCCAAAAGTGGCGCGGAGAATATTTTTTTGGTATATTTAAGGAAACTCAAAATACCAAAATCATGGAAAACAACCCGAAAAATGTAAGCAAATGCCCCGTTACCGGAGCAACCGGCAAGCACACAATTGGGGCGGGCGGTACACAAAACCGAGACTGGTGGCCAAATAAATTAAGCCTTAAGATACTGCGCCAGCACTCAGAGCTCACCAACCCACTGGGTAAGGAGTTCGAATATGCCAAAGAGTTCAATAGTCTGGATTATAAGGCCCTCAAGGCCGATCTGCATAAACTGATGACCGATTCACAGGATTGGTGGCCCGCCGATTATGGACACTACGGCCCGCTCTTCATACGAATGGCATGGCACAGTGCAGGAACCTACAGAACAATTGACGGCCGTGGAGGTGGAGGCAGAGGTCAGCAACGCTTTGCACCACTTAACAGTTGGCCGGACAATGTGAGCCTCGACAAGGCACGAAGGCTTCTCTGGCCAATCAAACAGAAATACGGGAAAAAGATCTCCTGGGCAGACCTTATGATTCTGGCAGGCAATGTTGCTTTGGAATCAATGGGTTTCAAGACATTCGGATTCGCAGGAGGGCGTCAGGATGTTTGGCAGGCCGACGAGGATATTTACTGGGGCTCGGAGACAAAGTGGCTGGCAAATGATGAGCGGAAGCTTGATAAGGAGGAGGTCGCAAACCCTCTGGCAGCTATTCAGATGGGTCTGATTTATGTTAATCCCGAAGGGCCGGACGGCGTTCCCGATCCGCTTGCTGCAGCAAAGGATATTCGCAACACATTTGCCCGAATGGCAATGAACGACTATGAAACAGTAGCACTTATTGCCGGAGGTCACACATTTGGTAAAACCCACGGTGCGGCCAGTGCCGACCATATTGGTGCAGAGCCCGAAGTAGCAGGGTTGGAAGCACAAGGTCTTGGATGGCACAACACATTTGGAACAGGCAAGGGAGGAGACACAATCACAAGCGGCCTTGAGGTAATCTGGACACAAACTCCTTCTAAATGGAGTTTCTATTTCTTTGACAATCTCTTCAATTTCGATTGGGAGCTTACAAAGAGTCCGGCCGGTGCCTATCAGTGGGAGGCTAAAAAGGCGGGAAAGGTAATGCCCGATGCACATGACAAAACCAAAAGGCACTACCCGACAATGCTTACAACTGACCTGTCTCTCAGGTTTGACCCTGAATACGAAAAGATATCAAGACACTTTTACGAACACCCGCTGGAGTTTGCCGAAGCATTCGCACGTGCATGGTTTAAGCTTACTCACCGCGATATGGGGCCACGCAGCCGCTATCTTGGACCGGAGGTTCCCGCAGAGGAGCTAATCTGGCAGGACCCTGTTCCAAAAGCAGACTACCAAATGATTGGAGAGAAGGAGATTAAAGAACTCAAATCCAAAATTCTCAATTCCCAACTCTCTGTTTCACAACTCATATCTACCGCCTGGGCATCGGCCTCTACATTCAGAGGTTCAGATATGCGCGGAGGTGCCAACGGAGCAAGAGTTCGCCTGTTGCCGCAGAAAAACTGGGAGGTAAATAACCCTGCAGAGCTTGCAAAGGTTTTAGCCAAGCTTGAGGCAATTCAGAAGGAGTTTAATAATACGCAAAGCGGAGGAGATAAAGCGCAAAGCGGAGGCAAAAAGGTATCGCTTGCCGATCTGATAGTTCTTGCCGGAGGGGTTGCTGTAGAGAAAGCCGCCAAAGAGGCAGGATTTGATGTTTTAGTACCGTTTACCCCGGGAAGGACAGATGCTACTCAGGAGCAGACCGATGTTGATTCATTTGCCGTTCTTGAACCTCTGGCTGACGGATTCCGCAACTATCTCAAAATGAAATTTAAAGCCTCTGCAGAAGAGTTACTTGTTGACAAAGCACAGCTCCTTACCCTTACTGCTCCTGAAATGACCGTTTTGGTGGGAGGAATGAGAGTGCTGAACGCCAACTTCAACTCATCAAAGCACGGTGTGTTCACAGCACGTCCCGGAATTTTAACAAACGACTTCTTCCTGAACCTGCTTGACATGGGAACTGTCTGGACCCCGCTAACTGAAGAAAGAGATCTGTTTGAAGGCCGTGACCGTAAAACCGGAAAGGTAAAGTGGACCGCTACCCGGGTTGACCTCATCTTTGGCTCACATGCAGAACTCCGTGCCCTTGCAGAGGTTTACGCCAGCGCAGACGGACAAGAAAAATTCATCCACGACTTCGTCACCGCCTGGACCAAAGTAATGAACCTTTAAAAACGAGGAAATCTCCGCGCCAGTTTTGGACATGTGCCTGCTTACCAAACACTTGCAAAAGAGACTTTGGCAATATTTAATCAAGATCATAAAAGTCTATTTTGTAACGCACACAATATTAAACAGTTGTCCAAAACTGGCGCGGAGATTAAATATATTCTAAATAATTATCCCTGTTTACGACACTAAACTGAGCATTTGAATATGCCTGTTTAAAGGCGATGGGAACAGCCGGCTTTTTATCACTCCATTTAAATTCCAGAGCAATAAGAGAATCTGAATTTTCCTCAATAAGATCAATCTCCTGACCATCATAAGTTCTCCAAAAATAAAACTCCTTGTTTAGTCTGTTATTATAATTGGATTTAATTCTTTCGCTTATGATGTAATTTTCCCACAATGCTCCTGAATCCTGACGAACTGCCAGAGAGTTGAAATTTCCAATTAATGCATTTCTTATTCCGTTATCGTAAAAATACCATTTCCCGGCCTTTGATACCTCTTTCCTTAAATTCCTCGAAAATGCTCCAAGCCTGTATACAATAAATACCTTAGAAAGTAGATCCAGGTATTTTTCAACAGTATTTTTACTCATACCTAGTTGTCTGCCAAGTTCGTCATATGAGACCTCGTTTCCAAGCTGAAATGCAATAAGTCTAAGCAACTCTTTCATCTTACCTGAATTCTTTACACCATCAATTGAGAGTATATCTTTCAATAAATAAGCTCCCACAATATCTTTCAAATAATCGGCCTTATTTTCATAACCCGTCAATGTTACAACTTCTGGATACGAACCGTAAATAAGTCTTGTTTCCAGGTTCTGTCTTGTTTCCAGCACATTCTCTTTCTGCTGAATCTCTTTTTGCGAAAAGGGGGTTAGAAGAAACGAAGTGCTTCTTCCAACCAATGGTTCTCCTGTCTTATTAAGAAGGTCAAAAGATGAAGATCCGCTTGCAATAACGTTAATGCCTGCAATCTCATCTACAATTAATTTCAGTTTGGATCCGATTTCTGGGATGTTTTGCGCTTCATCAATGGCAAGTAAGTCTACTCCGTCTAATAGATGACGATAATTAGAGATTGTTTGCTCATTTAGTAAAGCTAAAGCATCATAATCTTCTCCGTTAAGAAAAAGAACCTTGCCTTTAAAATTACCAATCAACTGTCGCATTAAAACAGTTTTACCCACCCTTCTTGCACCAAATATCAGGACTACCTTGTTTGGTTGTATTTTGGCGGTAATTCTTGACTCCAAAAGTCTTTTTATAGGTTCCATAACATATTCGGATTTTTAGTAAATATACTATTTTATCTATCAAATGACAATTTTTACGTAAATTTCGTCATTCAATTGACGTTTTTCAGATTGCTACTCCGTTTTTCCCGCGCCAGTTTGTGGTAACTAATTATATATGTGATGTTTAAAATTGAACCGATTTTTCTCGAAATTTTGGCTCATTTTTATGTAATTCATTATCTGACACATACCACGAACTGGCGCGGAGAAAATTTTCTACTATCTTTGAACTTCAAATTTTTGACTATATGTATCAAAGAGTAGAAAGAGGTATCAGATGGTATTTGAAGGCAGTAGCGACAGCAGTGGTTCTGTTTTCATTAACGGTATTCACTTCAACGGCAACCGGTTCACCTACAAACCGCCCGACATTTCAAACGTCTCAGGCAAATGTAATTCAAGCCGTTAGGATTAATCAACCGATACATATAGATGGAGATCTTAGTAAGGCAATCTGGCAGAGTGCAATTCCGATAACAAATTTCACTCAGCGCGAACCGGCAGAGGGTACTCAGCCTACCGAAGAGACAAAAGTGGCTATCCTCTTCGACCAGCACAACATCTACTTTGGAATCTGGTGCTACGACTCTCAGCCCGATAAAGTCTCCGCAAAAAAGATGAACCGCGACTTTAACTGGGGCAGTGACGATGACATTGAAATAATGATCAGCCCATTTAACGACAACCGGAACGGTTACCTCTTCATTACCAACCCCAATGGAGCAATGGCAGATGTGTGGCTTGGAGGAGATGCGGGGAGATACAATACAGACTGGAATGGAGTCTGGGATGTGAGGGTTACGCGGGATAAGAATGGCTGGTATGCCGAGTTTGCAATCCCCTTCTCTACTTTGAAGTTCAAGAACGAAGAGATTCAAACCTGGTCGGTGAACTTCGAAAGAAACATCCGACGCAAGAACGAACAGGTTCGCTGGCAAGGGTGGTCGCGCCAATATGGCATTGACAATATCACCCAGAGCGGGAAGCTGGAAGGCCTTGAAAATATTAAACAAAAAGAGAGAATAGAGATTCTCCCCTTTATAAGCGGAGGTGTGGAGTGGCTAAATGACAAACCTCAGGCGACATATAAGGTGGGAGGAGAGGTTAATTATGATATTACTCCTACAATGAAGCTCAACTTTACTCTAAACACCGATTTTGCACAGGTTGAGTCAGACAGAAGAGAGGTCAATCTCTCCCGTTTCTCGATTTACTACCCGGAAAAGCGCCAGTTTTTCCTTGAGGGTAAAAGCTACTTCGATATGAATATCTCCTCGGCACGCCTCTTTTACAGCAGAAGAATCGGAATTTCCGGAGAGTCAATTGTCCCTGTAATTGGAGGAGGGAGGCTCTTTGGGAAAATCAACAAAACCAGCATAGGCATAATGACGCTCCAGACAGGCGCCCTCAGGGGAGAGGCCAGTGCCAACTCATCTGTTATCAGGGTCAAACAGGATATATTTGAAGAGTCAAGCATTGGTTTTATCTCAACTCAAAAATTCAGTGATGGTTCGTACAGTGCAATGTATGGAGCTGATTTCACATACAACACATCTAAATTCATGGGAAATAAAAACCTGATGGCCGGTTTTTCGGGAGCCTTAAATGTTGAAAATGACAAGAATGGAGTTTCAAGAAACAGTGATAATGCAACCTATCATGTTTTCCTCTTTTACCCCAACGACATAATAAGCTTTAACGCCGGATACAATACCATTCAGGAGAACTTCAGGCCTGCCCTCGGCTTTGTTAACCGAACAGACTTTAAACGTGTTTACTCCAGACTTGAGTACAAACCACGCTTCAAGAAGATGCCGTCTTACATCAGATCGCTCTCCTTTAAGCTTTATGACTTGGAATATTTCATAAATGACAAAACCGGCCTCACCGAAACCATCTCAGCCGAATTCCGCCCACTTGGCATTAACTTTCAAAGTGGCGATTATATCGGCCTCAATTATGAATTCCAACAGGACAACCCTCATGAAGATTTTGGACTTATAGATGGCGTAATAATTCCTAAAGGACAATACAACGACAACAACTTTAGCGCAGAATTTCACTCATTTGACGGTCGCCCTGTAAATGCCGGAATAGAGTACGAGAAGGGTACATTTTATACCGGCAGCAGATCCAATCTGGAAATTTATCTGAACCTCAGCATTAACAGGCACCTTAGCCTTAGCGCAGACTGGAGCAGAAACAACTTGGATATGCCTGAGGGGTACTTCAAGGTAAATGAATTCGGAGGTAGGATAAATTACGCATTCAACCCAAAACTCAACACATCGGTGTTTGCACAATGGAACAACGAACACAACGAGGTAATTCTTAACGGCCGTATAAACTGGATACCAAAAATCGGCAGCTTCTTTTATTTCGTTGTAAATCAACATATAGACACCTCCGCAAACACCTTTAAACTCACACGCACCACAATACTTGCCAAACTAATTTGGAGGTTTGCGGTGTAAAATTTTTCGTAAATTCACGCAAAACTTACTCAACTTACTCAAACCTACTCTATGAGCTTTGTACAGCAATTCAGCATCAAAAAGCTGGTCAGCTTTGTGGTGACTCCATTGGTAATCCTCTATATCCTTCTTTTTGTAGATGTGGTTCCCGAAAACCCGAAGGTGGGGTACACCCTGTGCGTTGCTATTCTTATGGCTGTCTGGTGGATAACGGAGGTTGTCCCTCTTGCAGTAACCTCACTAATTCCGGTAGCATTATTTCCTCTTTTTGGCATAATGGATGGTCGTGCAGTATCTGCCACCTATTTCAACGACGTGATTTTCCTTTTCATGGGAGGATTTATGGTGGCGCTTGCAATGGAAAAATGGGATCTGCACAAAAGAATAGCGTTTAATATTCTCTATTTTACCGGAACCAGTCCTGCGCGTATTTTACTTGGCTTCATGATGGCATCCTTCTTTTTGTCGATGTGGATATCCAATACCGCAACGGTAATGATGATGCTCCCCATTGCAATAGCAATTATAAGGCAACTTGACAGCCTCATGAATAATAAAAGTTCCTCCAGGTTCTCAATCGGAATATTACTCGGCGTAGCATACAGCGCATCAACAGGGGGCATGGCTACATTGGTAGGTACACCTCCCAACCTCTCTTTTGCCAGAATATTTCACATCTACTTCCCCGATGCCCCGGAGATTACCTTCTATAAATGGATGCTTTTTGCAGTACCGGTATCCCTTATTATGCTCTTTGCTATCTGGGCATTTCTTTATGCGATTTTCCGTCCGAAAAAGGAGGAGTGGAGAGATGTGGACAAACACACATTCCTGAATCAGCTTAAAGAGATGGGGAAAACTACATACGAGCAAAAGGTGGTTTTTGTTGTCTTTTCTTTGCTTGCAATCTTATGGATAGGCAGGGCAGATATTGATTTCGGCATTTTTAAACTGCCCGGATGGAGCAATCTTTTTCCCAATGCAACGTTTATTAATGACGGAACGGTTGCAATTTTTATGGCATTAATCCTCTTTATCATCCCATCAAAATCCGTTAAAAATGACAGAATCATGGAGTGGAGTACTGCCTCGAAGCTACCCTGGAATATTTTGCTTCTGTTTGGCGGAGGATTTGCTTTGGCTACGGGATTTAAAGAGAGTGGCCTTTCGCTTTGGTTTGGCGGCCATCTGGCTGGACTCGCATCACTCCACCCTATCTGGATTATCCTAATAATTTGTCTGGTAATAACCTTTCTTACAGAGCTCACATCAAATACCGCTACCACAGAGATGGTGCTCCCGATTCTGGCCGGTATAGCAATAACGACAGGAATGAACCCTTTGCTACTCATGATTCCCGCAACCATGTCGGCATCAATGGCATTTATGCTTCCCGTAGCGACTCCTCCCAATGCAATCATATTTGGCACCGGGCGTATATCTGTAGGCATGATGGCAAAAACCGGCCTTGCAATTAACCTTTTCGGCGCAATTGTAATTACTCTAATGATGTACTTCTGGGGAGCTAAGATTTTCTAGTAAAAAGGTGGTGCTCTCTACTAACGTGAGTATTTAGTGTTGGTATTTAGCGTGATGAATCACGTTTGTGATATTCTCGTTGGGTATTTTCGTGAATATTCCTGATTGAGGATAAACACTCTCGGTGCTTAAAATCAGGTCACTCTCTGTCAGAAGGAATTTATAGTTCTGTATGTATTGGGCTTGAGCATTAATCGTCTTGAAGTTTAATGAGATATTATCTGTATTAACAAGCCATGTTCCGCTGAAACTATCCAGAATATTGTTTAATGTAAGCTTACCCCGCACCTCAGTTGGAGACATGAATTTTAATTCCGAAAGCGGAACTCCGGCTAAACCCTCTTTAGAACCGTAAATAGTCAGAGTGTTACCCGTCTTAACCTCTTTAAGAGGAGCCTGAATGTCAATTTTAAGGTTTATGGTAGAGTTGCCGTAAGTGAAAGTAAATTCAGCCTGAAATTTACCATTTTCTATTGCTTCATCGGAATTAAAAAGGACATCGTATTGGGCATTTTTATATACTAAACGCTTAGTATTCAGCATTACAATAATGTCTTTATTAATATAGATATAAGGAGTATAGTTATCATAAAATCTGTTTGCACAATTCTGGACAGCCACATTATTCTCCAAAACCTCGCCCGACCAACCCTGAGGAGAATTCATATCCAGGAATGAAAAATCTTTTGTCGCAGTTACCGTTGTGTAGAAATCCCTGACAGACCAAGTTCCTTTCAGATCATCAAACAGAGTATTATCCTTACTGCAACTTGTTATGAAGAGTATCGGGAGGAGTAAAAGGGCTGTCACAATAAATTTTGACTTTTTCATGCCGGGCAATTTTATAATTAATAATGAAGAGATTAAATACGAGATGTATTTACATTATAGATGCAAAATGGTGAAGTTTCGTTGCATAGTGGTTTACATCCAGAAAGATAGTGCATATAAACACGTTCAGACATATCATATGCCCATTCAGACGCATATCATACCAATTAAGGCAAATACCTGAACTAACAGATTGAATTCAAAATAAGTTTGTGGGTTTAATTAATAACAAACGCAATCATGAAAAAAGGGTTTTTAGCAATATTCTTTTTGGTTCTGTTATCCATTTCTTTTTTAACTGACCGCATCTATAGTCAGACCGTTTATCAGACAATCCGTGGAAGAGTAGTGAGTTCTCAAACTAACGCTCCGGTAGAGGGAGCCTATATTGTTATTACATCTTGCAATCCTGCAAAGTATACTTCCTCTGTTCTTTCCGGGGAGTTTCAGATATCCGGCGTTCCGGTCGGAAGGCACACACTTAGCGTGTTTCACTTGGGTTTTGAGAAGGAGGTTCTTTCTGAACTGCTCGTAACTTCTGGGAAAGAGTTAGTTATTAGCATTGGCCTTACGGAGTCTTTTGATACACTGGCTGCTGCTAAAACCATCTATTCGCA
>Ga0351929_1033_pt1 | contig 30229 bp, 25 predicted proteins | sample BONcelHT113001E9_FD_205825 | JGI IMG/M metagenome (GOLD analysis project Ga0351929, IMG submission 205825) | Enriched cells from coal bed in the Powder River Basin, Montana, United States - BONCAT cells T11 rep2 HSBNCT.T11.300.1.E9 ...
CTCCCATGCCGCTCGCTCCCATGCCGCTCGCTCCCATGCCGCTCGGTTTCGCGGCGCTCAGTTCTGCCGCTCGATCTGCAACCGCTGGGCGTCCCACTGCAATTGCTTGACCACGGCCTGGGGGTACTCCCAGCCGGCCGGGTCGGGCTGGTGGAGTACGACGTCGCTGTGCTCGGCGGCCATCGCCACCGCTTGCGGCATGTCCAGATATCGCTGGACGTTCAGCAGATACGGACCGTCGCGGTGCGTTCGCGGCAGGTCGAGCAGATGCAGGCGGCGAATGTTCGGCTCGAACAAGGCGGCGTACAACGCCACTCCGGCCGCTGCGCGCTGGCTGTGCAGGGAAAGCGGTCTGCCGCCGACGAATTCCAGGCAGCGCAGGGCCTGGATTGCCCGCCGCACGTCCCACACGCGCATGCCGTCTACGGTTTGGCCCAGCAGGTAGAAGCGGCGCTGGTGCTGGGTTTGTTTCTTTTCGCTCTGGTCCCAAGCGGTTGGGCCGACGCCACGCGGGGCCACAGCGGCCAGCACCTGGGGCGAGTTGCGGAGCGTCTTGGCGACCACGCCGAAGGCCGCTTCGTCCGCCGGCGGCAGCGATTCGCCCGCCAATTCGGCTGCGAAGGCCGGACGCAGCATGGCCAGGAATTCGTTCCAGGCGGGATCGTCCAAGACGTCGAACACGACGGATTCGGCATTTTCCAGTCCGCTGCGGTAGAGCAGGTACAGACGCAGGCGAATTGCCGTTTGACTGGTGAAATCCCAAGCTTCCAGACGCAGACCGTCGCGGTCCGCGGCAAAGGCTTGTGCGACGTCCAATGGGCAGGTTTCCACGGGCCACGCGCGGAACGATTTCTGCAACAACGCCGAGCGCCAGGCATCGCGCTGCGCACGCCACGCGTCGGCATCGGTCGGCACCGGTGCGGGTTCGGCGGCCGGCACGAACGACTCGTGAATCTCCGTATTTCGCTGGTCCTGCGGCAGTTGTTCAAAGACCTTTAGCTGTTCAGGCTCGAAAAACTTGACGGCCGGCCTTTCGATCGGAGTGGCGTCGTCCTTCAGATGCCGGTTGAACCACAGGAACGCGCCGGTTTGCAGCTCTTGCGTATCGCGGTGCGGCCCCGCCGTCAGGTGCAGTCCCAGCTGGTCGCCGGCCTTGTACAGTTCGTAGATTTTGCGAGCTTTGTCGTAAGTGCGGACGACGCCGTCCAGTGGGAAAATCCCATCGCGATCGGTGTTGCTCAACAGCAGCGGGCGCGGGGCAAGCAAAGCAGCTACCAGCGGGTAATCCCAGCGGTAGGTATTGACCATGTACATGCAATCGCAATGGCCTTCGACACAGCCGTCGACGACGTGGTTTTCCAAGTCGGTGATGCCGGCCACGGGCACCGCGACCTTGATCCGTTCGTCGATCGCCGCGATCCACCAACTGTACGCGCCCCCGCCGCTGCGGCCGGTCACGCCGAGTCGTTCCGGATCGACTTCGGGCCGAGTCTGCAAATAGTCCAGCGCTCGCAGGCAATTCCACGCTTCGACGCCGGCTGGCGTGTAGCCCCGGTTCAGCCACCACCACATCTTGTAGCGATAGGTGCCGTGATGAATGCTTTCGATTTCGCCCATCTGCAGCGTGTCGATGATCAAGCACACGTAGCCGTGGCGGGCAAACCACGCGCCGTGATGCTGGTAAGTGACTTTGTTGCCAAAGCTGACGCCGTCCTTTTTCGAAGCGCCGTGACCGCACACGTACAGCACGGCCGGTGCGCGGCCTGGCAGATCGCGGGGCAGGTACAGATTGCCGGTCACGTACAGTCCCGGCTGCGACTGGAAGTGCAGCCGTTCGACGAGGAATTCGTCGTGTTCGACGCGGCCGGTAACGGTCGCCTGCAAGTCCGTCTGCGGCGGCAGCGGGTCCACGCCGAGCATTTCCAGCAATTGGCGGCGGTACTCGTCGCGTTTGCCGTTCCAGTCTGCCGCATCCAACACGTCCGTCAGGCAGGCATCCCGCAAACGTTGGGTCTCCACGCCAAAGTACTCGGCGATCATCCGATCGCCCCGGCTGGTATCAAGTTTCGGTGTTTCCGCGGCCACGATCGGCGGCAGTCCGACCAGCGCTGCGATGCCGAGCCATGTTGCGAGCCGTCCTCCAAACTGTCGTGACATGAGAACCTCTCCAGAAAACAAGCGGAATCAGAATCACCTGAGCAGGCGATGATAACACGCCGGGGTACCAGGGGCAACCAAAGTTCCGGCAACCAATGTTCCGCAGCCTCCATCCTCGTCGCCATCTGCGTCTCTGTGCGGCATCCGCGGCTGGTTTGCAGCGCCGGGTGCCCGCTTGTCGCCCGCAGCGGACCTCGGTAGCATGTCGGAACGTCGGCGGTGCTACCGAGGCACGGTTCGGCGCCATCGCCGTCAGGAAGACCGCATGATTTCAGCTCACGACCAATTGCGCCGCGTTTACGAGGAGGTTCCGTACCTGGGGGTGGCAGACCCCGAGTCGCATGTCCGATGCCTGCGAGCGTTAGCCGCTGTGCATGGCATTCCGTCAGCGGATGCGCGCAATTGTCGCGTGCTGGAACTCGGTTGTGCGGCTGGCCGCAATTTGATCCCGCAGGCGGCCGAATATCCCGACAGCCGGTTTGTGGGCGCGGATTTTTCCGCGCCGCAAGTTGACGACGGCCATGCCGTCATTGCGGAACTCGGCCTGGGCAACATCGAGTTGCGGCACGCGGGGATCGAGCAGGTGGATGCGTCTTGGGGCCAGTTTGATTATATCCTGTGCTTGGGCGTGTTCTCTTGGGTACCGCTCGATCTGCAGTCGCGACTGCTGTCGATCTGTCGCGACAACCTCGCGCCGCACGGCGTGGCGCTGGTCTCGTTCAACACTTACCCCGGCTGGCACCAGCGGACCATGGTGCGGGACCTGCTGCGGTATCATGTGGCCGCGTTCGCGGATCGGCGGCAACAGATCGCCGAGGCTCGGGCGTTGCTGGACTTTGTCGCCGCCAACAGCTCCGCGCCGACGATCCAGGGTCGCGTGTTCCAATCCGAACGCGAGCATCTGCGGTCGGTCCGAGACGATTACCTGTTTCACGAGTACTTGGTGGACGACAATCATCCTCAGTATTTGCACGAGTTCGTGCGGCAGGCCGAGGCCGCCGGGTTGCAGTTCGTGACCGATGCCGAGTTGTGGAGGATGAGCGGCGCGTTCATGCCGGCGGCGGTACAACCCGTCCTGGCCAATACGCCGCTGCTGCAACGCTGCCAGCTGTTGGATTTCCTGCGCAACGAAACGTTTCACAAAACGCTGCTTTGCCACCAACAGGTCCGTTTGCAGCGGGATTGGGACCTGGACACCCTCCAGCCGTTTTTTCTGTCGCTGGCCCAGAAACCGAAGCCGGTAGCGTTGGAGATCGACAACGTGCAGCCGGTCGGGATCGAGTTTCCGTTCGGAGCCATGACCGTCAGTCAGCCGCTGGGCAAGGCGGCCATCAAGCACTTGATCGACGTCTATCCGGCTGCGGTGTCACTCGAACAGCTGCATGCCGGTACGTTGGCGGCGCTCCCCCCGAACCTGAGGGCTCAGGCGGAGTCCGAAGGCGACAGCCGCAACCTGTTGGCCCAGTCGATGTTGGACGCGCTGCGCGCCGGGCTGTTGAAGATCTACGCGGAGCCACCACGGTTCTGCGATCGCGTCAGCTCACGCCCCTGCGTGACTCCGCTGGCCCGCTCCCTGGCGGCCCGCGGCAATCCGTTGGTCAGTCAGCGGCATGACAACGTCAAACTGGACCCGCTGCAAGCTTTTCTAACCCCCTTGTTGGATGGAACTCGCGACATTTCCGCACTGGTGGAAGTGGTGGAGCAGGCGATAGCGGATGGCCGCTTGACGCCTTCCGCCGGGAACCCGCCTGCCTCGGAGGCCGTCGAAATCGCGTTATCCCAGTTGTGCGGCGCGGTTTTGCTGGTCGGTTAAGCCCTGACCGCCTGGAAGTTTGGGATGTTTGGGGTATCCTTAGCAAGGCGAGTGAATACGCGCGGTGTCCTTATCGGCCGCTTGCGGTATAATCTTCTCAGTTGTCAAGTTCGCGGTCCTCAAGGTCAGGACTATTCCTCAAGAAAGGCAGTGACATGATGGCGGATCCAGGCGACGGCACTCCGGCCTATTCACCGGGGCAGTCGGCGGCTTTTCATCGCTTGCAAGAGGCTCGCGCGCAGATCCAAGAGCAGTTGTCTCAGGTGATCGTCGGCCAGAACGAGGTTATCGAGGAGTTGCTGATCTCGCTGTTCTGCCGCGGTCACTGCCTGCTGGAAGGGGTGCCGGGCTTGGCCAAGACGCTGATGATCAGCACGCTGGCTCGGACGCTGAACTTGACCTTTAGCCGCATCCAGTTCACGCCCGATTTGATGCCCGCGGACATTACCGGGACGGAGATTATCGAAGAGAACCGCAGCACGGGGGCTCGCGAGCGACGGTTTTTGGAAGGCCCCGTCTTCTCGCACATCATCTTGGCGGACGAAATCAACCGCACGCCGCCCAAGACGCAAGCGGCGCTGCTCGAGGCCATGCAGGAGCGGCAGGTCACGGTGGGGCGCGTGCGGCACCAGCTGACCGACCCGTTTTTCGTCCTGGCGACGCAGAACCCCATCGAACAGGAAGGCACGTATCCGCTGCCCGAGGCGCAACAGGACCGTTTTATGTTCAAAGTCTTCGTCAAGTACCCGAGTTTTGACGAAGAGTTCGAGGTGGCTCGCCGCACGACGACGGTGCAAGCGGACGATATTCGGCCGGTGCTCAGTGCCGACGACATCCTGGACTTGCAGCGGATGGTTCGCGAGGTGCCGGTGACCGATCACGTGATTCGCTATACGCTGTCGCTGGTCCGTCAGACGCGGGTAGGTTACCCGGGAGTGCCGGAATTTGTGGACGACACGATCGCCTGGGGCGCCGGTCCGCGAGCGGTCCAGTTCCTCATTTTGGGCGGCAAGGCACGGGCACTGCTCCACGGGCGGACGCACGTTTCGACCGAGGACATCCAGGCGCTGGCCAAGCCCGTGTTGCGGCACCGAATCGTGCTGAATTTCGCGGCCGAGAGCGAAGGCCAGACGGCGGACGACTTGGTTGAACGCCTGGTAACGATGACTCCCACCAAGGAAGACGAACTGACGAAAGATGCCCGATTCCAAAAGATTTTTGCATCCTGAGGCGATCAAGCGGATCTCGCGGCTGGAACTGCGGGCGCGGCACATCGTCGAGGGGTTCCTGACGGGCATGCATCGCAGTCCTTACTTTGGCCAGTCGGTCGAGTTTCTGCAGCACCGCGAATACACGGCGGGGGACGACCTGCGCTACGTCGATTGGAAAGTCTGGGCGCGGCAAGACCGCTTGTACGTCAAGCAATTCGAAGAAGAGACCAATCTGCGTTGCACCATGCTGGTGGATGTGTCCCGCAGCATGGCCTACGGCAATGGGCCGTTGAGCAAATACGAGTACGCCTGTACGGTGGCCAGCAGTTTGGCCTACCTGATCCTGCGGCAGCACGACGCCGTGGGCTGTCTGGCCTTTGACGACCGGATTCGCAATCGCGTCCCGAGCCGCAGCAAGCAGAATCACGTTCTGTCGATCGTCGAGGCGCTGTCGGTTTCGGAACCTCGGGACAAGACCGACCTGTACTCGATCCTGCGTGGCGCAGCCGAAAGCCTGCCGCGGCGCGGGATGGTGGTGCTGGTTTCCGACTTGCTGGCCGACGTCGAAGGGACGCTCAAGGGGCTCAAAATGTTGCGTCAGCGGGGCCACGACGTGCTGGTGTTTCACGTGCTGGACGACGACGAACTCGATTTCCCCTTTGCCGGCCCGACGCGATTCGAAGGGCTGGAGTCGGCCGACTACTTGAACTGCAACCCGCGGGCGTTGCGGGAAGGCTACCTGGAGGCGCTGAAGGAGTATCTGGGCCAAGTCCGCCGCGGCTGTGCCCGGCACACCGTCGATTACGCCTTGATTCGCACAAGCCAGCCGCTGGATGCCGCGCTGGCCACGTACCTGAGCAACCGTTTGGGGATGCATCACCGGAACTGATCGTATCGACACTGCCCCCTGACCCCTGACCCCTGACCACCCATGCAATTTGTCCATGCGCCTCTGACGTGGGGCTTTTTCCTGGTGCTTGTGCCGCTGTTGATCCATTTGATCAACATGATGCGGCATCGTCGGGTGAAATGGGCGGCGATGGAGTTCTTGTTGCAGAGTTACAAGAAGCATCGCAAGTGGATTTGGCTCAAGCAACTGCTCTTGTTGCTGATGCGAATGGCTGCCGTGGCCCTGGCGGTGGCCATGCTGGCGCAGTGGGTTTCGCGGGGCCAGTGGATGGACCTGTTGGGCGGCAAGCCGACGCACCATTATATTGTGCTCGATGACAGCTACTCGATGTCCGACCGCCTGGGTGGCGGCAGCGCGTTCGAAGTCGGCCTGGCAGCGGTCCAGCGGATCGGGACGCGCGCGGCCGTCGCGGCCCAGGGCGGGACGCAGAAGTTGACGCTGATCCGAATGTCTCGTGCTGCGCGGGCGTCCGTCGAGCGGGACGACAGCCTGGATTACGACCAGGTTTTGGATTTCAATGCGCAGATCGTCGGCGAGGATTTCGATGTGACGCTCGAGGCCAAGCGAAATGCCTTTGAAGTGACCGAGTTGGCTGTGGTGCCCGGCCCGGCGTTGAGATTGTTGCGCGAGTTGATCGGTTTGACGAGCAACGAGCATCGGCAGGTGTATGTCGTGTCCGATTTCCGCACGAACCCCTGGGAGAATCCAGCGGAGGTGCGGAGCCTGCTTCAAGAGATTCAGCAGTCGCCGGCCGAAATCCATCTGGTGGGCTGTGTTCGTGAAGCTCGCCAGAACCTGGCGGTCGTGGACGTCGCTCCGGCCAACGAGACGCGGGCGGCCGGCGTACCGTTATTTGTCAACGCGACGGTCAAGAACTTTGGCCCGGACACGGCCCGCAACGTGCAATTGAAAATCCGCACGGATTTCTACGATCCCCAGTTGCCGCAGAGCGTGGCACCGGCGCAATTACAGCCCAAGAGCGACGAGTTGCCGACGGTCCTGATCAGCGAGATCCCGCCGGGACAGTCCGTGATCCGCAGTGTGCAGGTGTTCTTTCCCAAGCCGGGCCAGCATGTGGTCGAGGCCTCGTTGCAGGACGACCCTGTCGCGGCCGACAATCGCCGCTGGTGCGTGATGGATTTCCCGGAGGGCGAACCGGTGCTGTTGGTGGACGGCTCGCCGCAACAGATCCATGCCTTTTTCCTGCAATCGGTTTTCGAGCCCGGGGGACGAGCGAACACGGGCGTGCGTCCGGAGATCAATACGCCGGCCTTTCTGCGAGACACGCTGCCCGAGATGTTGGAGAAATACCGAGCCATCTATTTACTGGACGTGCCGCGACTGGACGAGCGGGCGGTCGCGAACTTGGAAGCCTACGTTCGCGGTGGCGGCGGTTTGGGTGTCTTTGTCGGACCCGAGGTGAATCTGGCATTCTATGCCAACCAGTTGTATCGCGAGGGCCTCGGCCTGATGCCCTTGCCGCTGATGCGCGAGGACGAACTGGCGGCGGAGGACGACGGAAATGTGCCGGACATCGAACCGGCGGAGCATCCCGTATTCAGCGTGTTCCTGGGCGAGCGCAATCCGTTCATTCGGCAGATCACGGTGGAGCGATTTCTGCGGCCGGCGAGCGATTGGAAACCGGCGGCGGATTCGTCGGTTCAGGTCGCGGCTTGGCTGCGCAACCGCATGCCGTTGGCTGTCGAACGCAAGTTCGGCGACGGCCGGGTGGTGGCCGTGCTGACCACCGCCGCGCCGACGTGGAACAACTGGGGCAACAATCCCAGCTTTGTCGTGATGGTGCTCAAACTGCAGTCGCACTTGGCTGCCACGCGGCGGGCCGTCGAGCAGTCGCTGGCGGGCAGTCCGATCTCGGTCGCCGTCGAGGCCCAGAAGTACCGTCAGGACGTCGTCTTTGTAACGCCGGGCGAGACGCCTCAAGCACGGACCGTGATCGAACGTGTCGGGACGCGAGCCGAGCCGGAATCCCCGATTCTGCAGGCTGCCATCGGCAACGGCTCGACCATCGGGACAACGGGCGACGCGGGCGAAACGGACCATAGCGGGATTTACGAAGCCTGGCTCGTGACGCTGGCGGGCGAAGCGGACGTGCGGCGTTTTGCGTTGAACGTCGATCCGATCGAAGGCGATTTGGCGTTGCTGGCGGGCAAGCCGCTGTTGGACAAGCTGGATCCCGTCAAGGCCGACTACAAGTACGCCGAGGAGTACGAATACGAATTCTCCCGGCTGGGAGGCAACAATCGCAGTTTGCTGTTGATGGTGATCCTGGTGGGGCTCTTGTTGGCCGAGCAGTTGATGGGATACTGGGCCAGCTATCATCCGGCCCGGCCGGTGAAAGCGATCGGGTGATGGCGAAACACAGGTTCGGAGAACTCAGGCGTGAGCGCATCGTGGCCGCTGCTGGCTGAAGTAACAGCTGGCACGTTTTATCAGTTCGCTCGTTTGCAGGCATTGTCCCAGTGGTGGCATTGGCTGGTGTTGACGGCGGTCTGCGCAGCGGTCCTGAGCTATGTGCTGACGATGTATCGCAAAGACAGCGCCGAGCTGCCAGGGGGACTTCGCTGGGCGTTGGTCGCGCTCCGACTGGCTGCCCTGATCGGCGTCTTGTTCTATTTCCTTAACCTGGAGAAACGCGCCGAGCGGCAGTTGGTCAAGAACAGCCGCGTGTTGCTGCTGGTCGATACCAGCCAGAGCATGGGTTTGCACGACCGTCCCGGTTCGGGCGGCCCGGAGGGCCGGACCCGCATTCGCCAAGTGATCGACGCGCTGGCCGGCGGCGAGTTCATCGAGCAGCTCCGCCAGCGACACGACGTGATGGTATACCGCTTTGACCAGGCCACGCGCCCGGCCGAAATCGCTTCGTTTCCCAAACGCCTGGCGGCCGAAGCGGGGGCGGAGACGATCTCGGCGGCGGACGTCTATCGGCGGTCCCTGCGGGAAGCTCGCTGGGCGGCGGTGTGCGCAGGACTGGTGCTGTTTGCCGGTGTGTTCTTGGTGCTGGTGTACGCGATCGTCATCCGCCGCTCCCCCGATCCGGAACGCGGCTCGTGGACGCTGCCCGCCGGGCTTGTTGCACTGATCCTGGGTCTGGTCGTACTGGCCGTCGCCAATCTCCGCAACCCCGAGGTCCAGTTCTTGGCGGTGATCGGTTGGGACGAAACCGCAGGCTCGAAGCGGGGATCGGACGACGCTGCGTCCGACCGCACGGATGCCGAGCGTGTACGCGAACCGGAAGAGATCGACTGGGAGACCGAACTAGCGGCGCGGGGCCTGCAAACGCGGCTGGGCGACGCCGTCCGTTACCTGGCGAACAAGGAGCGAGGGGGCCCCATCGCCGGTTTGGTCATGTTTACCGATGGGCGGCTGAACGACGGGATCGAGCACACGGCGGCCGCATCCCTGGCCCGTTTGGCCGAGATCCCGATCTACCCGGTGGGCCTTGGCAGCGACCGGCGGCCGGCCAATGTGCGCGTCGTCGATCTGGAAGCTCCCGAACGTGTCTATCCCGGAGACCGGTTCACATTGACCGGCTACCTGCAGGCGAACGGCATGTCGGGCCGTTCCGTCGAAGTCCGCCTGTCGTCCGCACCGACCGGCGTGCCGGACCGCGAGCGGGCGGAGACGCTCGAGCAGGAAGACCGGGTGGAACTGGGCAGCGAAGGCGAGATTGTTGCCGTCAAGTTCGAGGTCACGCCGAACGAAACCGGACGCCGCACGTATCAATTGACCGTCAAGAGTCCGGCCGGGGACAGCAATCCCGCCGACGATTCGAAGACGGCGAACGTCGAGGTCGTCGAGCGGAGGACGCGGGTCCTGCTGATCGCGGGCGGGCCGTCGCGCGAGTACCAGTTCCTGCGGAACATGCTGTATCGCGACAAGGACACCGTATCGGACGTCTGGCTTCAAATTGGCGTTCAGGGGATCTCGCAAGAGTCGAACGAACTGTTGTTCGAGTTTCCGGAGACGGCGGAGGAATTATTCGAGTACGACTGCATCGTCGCCTTTGATCCGGATTGGACGCGGCTGGATCTGTTGCAGATCAAGAATTTGGAGCAGTGGGTCGCTGACAAGGCCGGCGGTCTGGTTGTGGTCGCTGGGCCGATCCACACGCCGCAATGGGCCAACGTCCGGCAAGGCGATTCGCGACTGGATACGATCCGCACGTTGTACCCGGTCGTCTTTTACAGCAGCGGGCTGGCCACCCTGGGGGCTGGCCGATTCGGCGGCGAAGAGCCGTGGCGGCTGGAGTTCACCCGCGAGGGACGGGAAGCGGAGTTCCTGTGGCTGGAGGACACGGCCGTCACCAGCGAAGCCGCTTGGCTGACCTTTGACGGCGTGTTCGGCTATTATGCCGTCAAAGATCCCAAGCCGGCCGCTCGCGTCTACGCGCGGTTTTCCGATCCCAACACCGCCATCGACGGCCAATTGCCCATTTACCTGGCTTCGCACTTCTACGGCTCGGGGCGGGTCTTCTTTCAAGCCAGCGGCGAGATGTGGCGGCTGCGTTCGGTGGACGAAGCCTATTTCGAGCGGTACTACACCAAGCTGATTCGCTGGGTCGCGCAGGGGCGCTTGTTGCAGGATTCCAAGCACGGCGTCCTGTTGGTGGACAAGGATCGCTGCCTGCTGGGCGAGACGATCAGCGTGCAAGCCATCTTGACGGACTCGCAAGGCCAGGCGCTGGCGGCTCGCGAAGTGGTGGCGACGCTGATCCAGCCGGACGGCGGCCGAATTCAGCTGACGTTAAAGGCCGTCGAGGGCGGGGCTCGCGAGGGGACGTTTGCCACCCAGTTCACGGCGGTCCAGGAAGGCGACTATCGCGTCGAACTGCGGCCGCCGCACGGTGAATTGGACGAATTGCTGGTCCGCGAGACCCGCGTGCTGGCCGAGGAATTGGAGACCAAACAGCCGGAACGAAACGATCCGCTGCTGGTGGACATGGCCCAAACCACCGGCGGCGCCTATTATGTCGGTATCGAAGCCGCCACAGGGCGCGGCGGCGGCTCCACCCCCTTGGTCAGCGAGTTAAAGCCTCAAGACCAGATCACGTATCTACCCGGCCTGCCGGATCCCGATTTCGAGCGTCGCCTGATGGCCTGGCTGATGGCCCTGATCTGCGGCGCCCTGTCCCTGGAATGGCTGTTCCGCCGCCTCAGCCGACTGGCGTAAGAGCGAAGAGCGAAGAGCGGCATGGGAGCGAGCGGCATGGGAGCGAGCGGCATGGGAGCGAGCGGCATGGGGTCAGGTCTTGACTTAGAACTTACAGAAGTTTGCTTCGGAACCCGCGGCATGTACGAGCGGCATGGCGAGCGGCATGGGGTCAGGTCTTGACTTAGAACTTACAGAAGTTTGCTTCGGGCAGGAGCGGCATGGGAGCGGCATGGGGTCAGGTCTTGACTTAGAACTTACAGAAGTTTGCTTCGTATCCGATTGTCCGGGGCTTTGGATCCCTTCCATCAGCCTTTTCAACTGCCGCTCCCAAGCTCGATCCTGGCTGCGCCGGATTTCGGCGCGCTGCACTGCTTTGGAAATCGCCGGCGTGCTGACTCGCCGAAGCCATCTCCGATGGTCCCGTAGCTGCTCCAGGAGTATTGTTCCCGTGCGTCCACCATCCCCGTTCGAACAACAGCAGTGAACCTCTCCCCGGCAAAGAGGATCTTATTATTGGGAGCGGCATGGGGTCAGGTCTTGACTTAGAACTTACAGAAGTTTGCTTCGTATCCGATTGTCCGGGGCTTTGGATCCCTTCCATCAGCCTTTTCAACTGCCGCTCCCAAGCTCGATCCTGGCTGCGCCGGATTTCGGCGCGCTGCACTGCTTTGGAAATCGCCGGCGTGCTGACTCGCCGAAGCCATCTCCGATGGTCCCGTAGCTGCTCCAGGAGTATTGTTCCCGTGCGTCCACCATCCCCGTTCGAACAACAGCAGTGAACCTCTCCCCGGCAAAGAGGATCTTATTATTGCAGACACACGAACGCCCGCGGTGGTTCGCAGTGGCCTCGTCGCTGGGCTTCCAGCCGCAGCCGCGAATTCGGTCTTGTCCGGGAAAGCGAGGATGGGAGCCCTGCTCACGGGCGGAATTGAGGACCGACTGGTATAACAACGGACAATTGACAGGTCGGCTTCCTCCGTTGCCTGCTGTTCAAACAAGCCGGATCAAGGAGCCCCCGATGTCTAAGCCCAATCGCTACAACGAAGAAGAGTGCATGGCGGTCTTTGACCAGATCTTCCCACATGGGTTTTCCGGGCCGGATGTGATCGAGGAACTCGCTCCCGATGGCTGGCGGCAATCGCCGCTGGCCGCCGTATTTCACCCGTCTGCCGAGCAGGTCTACAGCGAGTCGTTGCGGATGCACGAGAACCTGCAGTTGTTACGCCGCGCCGATGATAACCGTCCCGCGCCACCGCCGCCGCAACCACCGAGCCGCGACGAGATGGCCGCCGACGTTCGCCCCGAAACGGTGGATACCGACCGCGAGATCCGGGAGTTGGTCGCGATGTGTACCTGGGACTTGTTCTCCGATGGCCACGAAGTGGTGGACGCCGACGGGCGCGTCGTGGACCTGGGCTCGTTTCGCGCGTCGGGCGGTTTCATCGCCGACTGGTGGAACCGCCGCATCGGACACGCCGAGTACGACTACATCGACTTCTACCTGGGCACGATTTGGGTGAGCCAGCGTGCCGACTTGACGCCCGTATATCAACTGATTTTCCGCCGCTTGCAAGCGTTGCACTTCGACTGGACGTATTGCTTTCCACGGCTGCACTTGGTCGATTTACGACCGCTGAAGGATGCGTTGAACGCCGGCAAAAATGCCCAACGCCCGGAGTGGGAGAACTACGATCCGTCGCAAGCATTCGCCGACGAGCAGCAGGAGAACGAGCGCCAGCAGCAGCTTGCCGAGCTGCGGACGTCGCTGGACGAGGCGCACCGGGAAGCGGTCGACGAAGCCCGCCAAGCCCCGCCGCCGAACACGGTCGCCGCGTACCGCTCGGTCTACGGGCGATTCCCCCAGGGCTGGCCGCCGGAATGCGACGCATAGATCCGTTGCTTGGGTACCAGGCGATGCGGGACATGTACCTCACCGACCCAGCCAGCTTCGACGACATTCTCGCGACCCTGGTTGACCTGGAGAATCGCATCAACCGCACCCGCAATGGGTGAGACGCGTCCGAAGAACAAAGACCAAGCCAGCCATCTCGGAGGAAGACGAGCGATGAACGAGCGACGAGCGGTTCCTAGACCCTTTCAGCTTCCGCTGGACCTCGACCGGTCGATCAGGACCGAGGAACTGACCGGCCGTTCGGCCGCCTTGTCGCCCGACGGCAAGCATATCGCCGCGGCGTATGCCGGCAAGATGGTTCGCGTGTGGGATGTCGAGACGTGCGAGCGCGTGCAGGAACTGACGGGCGACGACGGCGAGATCGTCCACGTCGCCTGGTCGCCCGCGGGTGATCGCCTGGCGACGGTGGGCAAGTCGCTGATCGTATGGGACGCGGCCCAGGGCGAGTGGTTGACGACGGTCAAACTGGAATCCGCCGCCGCGCTGGGGGTCAGCTGGACTGCCGACGGCCGGCACATGGCCGTGGCCTTGCCGACGGCCGTCGACCTGTACTCCGCCGCCGACGGAACGCTGGCCGATACTCTGGCCGTGACCGGCAAGATCGCCCAAGCCAAACTGGCGATCACCCCCGACGGCCACTACCGCGCCGCCGGCGCGATCGCCGACCAAATCGTCTACGTCGTCCTGACCAACGATTACCGCCAAGCGACCTGCACCCCCGCCGCCTTTGCCGAGAAATACGGCTGGAAGAACTAATTTTGGAGTCACTCATGCCGGTTCCCGGCACCCGGAATAATGAAAGTTGGTACAATGCAGGTCGAGGCGGCCGCTGTCCAGTAATCCGGGTTTGGTCATGTCGCTTTCCCACGGCATTGGAACCTGTTGCCTTAGGGCGCAGGGCGTCCAGCCACCCGTCCCAATTGCTTGGGGCGGGGGGGATTGTGCGCCCGAGCCGGTTTTCCGCCCCAAGACTTTCGGAGCAGAAAACAAACCGCTGATCGACGCTCATGAACGCTAATGGACTTGTGGATCGTCACCGGTGCCAAACGGGCTGCGATTCAATGGAACGTCGAGGCGGCGAATCATTATTAGCGTTCATCAGCGTAGATTCGCGGTTTCGTAACCGTTTCGCATACGCTGGTGCTGACCACTGGTGCTGACCACTGGTGCTGACCAAGGACGAGTATTCCTGCCCAGAACCGAGAATTCAACCATGCCGACCACGGATGAAATCCTTCTCGCCAATCAATCGCGTATCGACGAACTCCACCGCTGTCAGGCGGGGCAGACCGCACTGCTGGTGATCGATATGCAGCGGGGGTTTCTCGACCCAGGGGCGGCTCTGGAGGTGCCCGAAGGCCGACGGATTATTCCGAACGTCCGTCGCTTGAGTGACGTTTGCCGCCAGAAAGGCGTGCCGGTCGTTTTCTCGCAGTTCGTCTATTCGACCAGCGTTCCATGCCTGCGCGGCGATCCGTTCGGAATCGAACATCTGCCAGCTGACGAGGGCGGGCCGACGGGTTTCGGCTGCGCTTCGCGAAACTGCCTGATCGGTCCCGGCTCTGACGACGGTCCCAACTCGGCTGATTTGGTCGCCGAATTAGCCCGACTTCCCAATGAACTGGTGGTCCCCGGTCACACCTACGACAAGTTCTACGGGACGCCGCTCGATTTGGCGCTTCGGAGCCAGGGCGTACGATACCTGCTCATCACCGGCGTAGTGACCGATGTCTGCGTGAACGCCACGCTGATGTCAGCGGCCAGTCGCAACTACCGTGTCACGGCAGTCACGGATGGCGTGGCGACACTGTGGCCCGAGTTACAGCAGGCCTGTTTCGCCATCTGGAAGCGCAAGTTCGCCCGCCTACGAACCACCGACGAAGTCGTCAAGGAATTGAACGCTCTCTGAGCCGATTCCGTGGACGAGGCAGTCCTGGGACGTGCTGCCGATAGCCGTCCGGCTCACGGTCTACGCGAATGTTGTGGGCGTCAAGCTGGAGGCGCAATTCCCAGATGTGCTTTGGGGGCCAGCATTACCGACGGCGCCAAACCTGCGCGTCGATGTGCCCGCCGTGGCAAGAGTGTTTGTGCCTCTTTTCGGGACCGTCGGCGACCTTCCCGACGTCAGCCGTCGCCCCTCCCTTGTTCCGTCGGACGTCGGCCCCTTGACAGCGCCGTCACATTGTATTATACATTTAATACAGTGATACAGTCCACGATTCGCTCAGGGGTGTCATGCAGCTGCGCATTTCGGATCAAGACGGCGTGCCGATCTACGTCCAGGTGGTCCGCCAGATCAAGTACCTGGTGTCGTCGGGCCGCTTGACGCCGGGCGACCAGTTGCCGCCGGTGCGGAAGCTGGCGGAACAGCTACTGATTAACCCCAACACGGTCGCCCGTGCGTATCGCGAACTGGAGAACGAGGGGTTTGTCAGCAGCCGCCAAGGGGCCGGCGTGTTCGTGGCGGATGGCGTGTCGCCGCTGGCCCGCCGCGAACAGCAACGGCTGCTGGCAGAGCGGATCGACGTGCTGCTGACGGAAGCTCGGCAGATGAAGGTGGACGAGGAGAGCTTGATCGACATGATCCGGCGGCGCAGCGCAAGTTTTTGATGCGTGCAGGAACACGACAGGAATCCCGAAAAGCAGAGAGGCCATCATGCGTGACGAAATCGTGGCGGTGGAAGCGGTTTCGCGAGTGTTTGGGCGGACGATCGCCTTGGCCGACGTGACCCTGAGCGTGGTGCGTGGCACGGTGTTCGGGCTGGTCGGCGAGAACGGCGCCGGCAAGACGACGCTGATCAAGCATCTGTTGGGGCTATATCGGGCCGAACGCGGCCGGGTGTGCGTGTTCGGCTGCGATCCGGTGCGCGATCCCCAGGGAGTGCTGGGCCGCATCGGCTACCTGTCCGAGGACCGCGATCTGCCGGAGTGGATGCGCGTCGGGGAACTGATGAGCTACACGCGAGCGTTCTATCCGCGTTGGGACGACGGTTTAGCCGGCGAACTGCTCGAAATGTTCGAACTGGACGCGGGTCAGAAGATCCGAACCTTGTCGCGCGGCCAGCGGGCGCGGGCCGGGCTGTTGGTCGCCGTGGCCCATCGTCCGGATCTGTTGCTGCTGGACGAGCCCTCGTCCGGCTTGGACCCCGGAGCGCGGCTGGACATCCTGGCGGCCATTGTGCGGACAGTGGCCGACGAGGGCCGGACGGTGCTGCTGTCCTCGCACCTGCTGCACGAGGTCCAGCGGGTCGCGGACCGCGTGGGCATGCTGCATCACGGCCGGCTAATGATCGACGAGCCGTTGGACGAGCTGCTCGCTCGGCACCGAGCGCTCACGGTGCGTTTCGCCGCGGCCCCCGCGGTGCCGCCGGCGTGGCCGGAAGCGTTTGGATGGACCGGCCAAGGGGCCGAATGGTCTTGTTTGTGCAACGGCCAAACAGCAGCGTGCCGGCGGATGGCGGAGGAGGCCGGAGCGGCGATTGTCGAGGAGCGTGCGCCGTCTTTGGAAGAGATATTCTTGGCTTATACCAGGCGCGATGTGACCGGGAGCAGCCAGCCATGATGATTCGATCGGTCGGTTATGCTTTGACCTGGGAATACTGGCGGCGCGGGATGCTGTGGTTCGTGCCGACCTTGTTGGCACTGGCCAGCGGAGGCGTTCTGCTGATGTTGTCGGCAACGCGTCTTTCCGCCGGTTTCCGCTGGACGAACGTCGGTGCCCACCTCGGGCCGGCGTTGATTCCGTTCGTGCTGTTGATGCCGCTGATCTTGGCTTTGGCTTCGTGGGTTGCGCTGCGGCGGCATTACACACTGCCCGTGCGGGCCACGACCCTGGTCGCCTGGTCGCTGGCCAACGGCGCCTTGGCCGCCGCCGGGACGTACTGCGGCACCGCGGTTGTCCTGAACACCGCAGTACATGCCGATTGGCCGTTGGTCATCCCGTCACTGTGTTCCGCGACCGCGTATCTGGCCTGGCAGGCGCTATTCTGGTTCATCGGTCCGTCCGGCGGACTTGCCGGCCTGCTCGCGGTGGCGGGATGCGCATCGCTGGCGGCCCTAGGAAGGCTGTCCACCGCTCGTCCTGCCGTGTTCGAGCGTGTCGCGCTGCCCCAGGATTGGCAGCAAGTGCCTGCGATCGGAATCGCCGTGTGGTTGGCAGTCGTTGGCTTCGCCTACCTGTTGGCGGTCAAAGGCGTGGTGCGGGAGCGCCGGGGCGACGCGTGGAGTTTGGCTTGGCTCGGCCGAGGGTGGCTTGCCGCGACGGAAGCGGTGTCGCGACGCGCTGAGAGCCGTCGCACCGGCGTTCGCTTCCGCTCGGCCGCGTCGGCTCAGTTCTGGTTCGAGTGGCGGACCAAGGGCCGCTGGGTGCCGCTGACCTTGGCGGGCATGCTGGGTGCGATCTGGGCCTGCTTCGGCTTGCTGGATTTGGCGCTGTACGAGGTCTCGATCGCCTGGGGCGCGTACACGTCTTTGATCGTGGTGGCATCGCCGCTGGTCGGCGTGTATCTGGGCAGCCGCACCAACGGCTTCGACTTGAAACCGTTTACGGCGACGCGTCCCTTGCCGGACGCCGGCTTGTCGGCAGCCGTCCTCCGCAGCGCCGGGGTCGCCGTGGCCAGTGCGGCGGCGATCCTGCTGGTCGGCGACGTGGTGACGCGGGCCATCTGGAACCCGGCTTACGGGAAAGTTCAAGGACTCTCCGGTTACAACCTGTGGGCTGCGTCGTTTGGTGTTCTGTACATGTGGACCGCTGTCGGCCTAGGTGCTTCGCTGGCGTTGTGCCGTCAATGGTTTGCCTGCTGGGGCGGATTGAGTTTCAGCGGGCTGCTATTGGCCTTCGTCTTCAGCGTAGAACGCTTGTCGGACGGTGTTGGAGAAGCGTTGTGCGTGCTGGTGGGAGCCGTCTGTTTCGCCAGCACGATTGCCGCCTTTATCGCCGTGGGCCGCCGCAGGCTGGTTTCGTTCCGCGTTGTGTGCGTCTGCTTGGCCGGCTATCTCGTGCTGTTGGCATATCTTTACACGGCGTTTCCCGTGGAGCTACTATCCCTATTTGATCATGCGGTGCAGATCACCTTCGGCATCGCGCCGCTGGCTCCATTCGCAACGGCCCCGCTGGCCGCAGCCTGGAACCGGCACCGCTGATGGGCAAACAGGGGTCTTTTCAGTTGCGCATTTCTGGCAAGGCGACTGCCCCACCGGCCCCGTCAGGCTGTCGATTTAATCGGTGACGGCACGTGGGGTAAGCTTCTAGCTTGCCGACGCTGCCCATGTTCAATTTGCTATTTTGCTTCCGTTGCCCATTTCGCAAGCTGGAAGCTTACGCCACGATTCAATCAGCTGCTTGCAGGGCAGGCTCCCGTTGTTTACCCCCGGTGCCATCCGCGAGGGCCGGCAAGCTGCCCCTCCGACTTGACGGCGAGCCTTCCCGTGCGCTATGCTCTCGATGCGGAGCTGCAATGTGCTGCCCTCGATCGAGGTCCCCCCAACGCACGAGACTCTTGAAGGGAGAACGACCATGAGTAAACAGATTACCCGACGCGGATTCTTGCACACAGGCGCTGCGGCCGGTGTGGCAGCGGTGACGGCACCCTATTTCGTTCCCGCCCGAGCGATGGGGGCGAACGATCGCATCGTACTCGGCAGTATCGGCGTGGGGAACCAAGGCGGCTCGCTGGTCCGCTCCTTCGCGCGCCAGTGCGCGATCGCGGCCATCGCCGATGTCTATCTGCCCCGCGCCCGCGAGGTGGCCGCAGCGGTCGGCGCCAAAGATGCCTATCAGGATTACCGCCAGCTGCTCGACCGAAAAGATATCGACGCCGTCATCGTGGCAACTCCGCTGCGCTGGCACGCACTGAATTGCATCCACGCCGCCCAAGCGGGCAAGGATATCTACTGTGAAAAGCCGCTGACGTACACGATTGTCGAAGGGCGGCGGATCGTCGAGGCGGTGCGCAAGTACAAGCGGGTTCTGCAGACCGGCAGCCAGCAGCGTTCCGGCGGGCACGAATACACCGGCTGCACCTACGTGCGAAACGGGGCGATCGGCAAAGTCACCCGCGTGCTGGCGTCCAACTACTGCAGTCCCATGGAGCCCCAGCATCCGGAGCAGGAGATCCCGGAAGGGCTGGATTGGGACATGTGGTGCGGACCGGCCGAAAAGCCACCGTACAATTTCGTGATCTGGGACAACCGCAGCAATCCCAGCTGGGTCTCCATCCGGCCGTTTTCCGGCGGCGAGATGACGGATTGGGGCAGTCACGGACTGGACATGGCCCAGTGGGGACTGGGCATGGATGAAAGCGGGCCGGTCGAGGTCTGGGTCGAGGGCGAACCGTTCCGGCCGATCATCAGCACGCCCGAGCAACCTGGCGGCCGGCACCGCGGCCCCAACGCGCCCAAGGTGATGATGAAATACGCCGGCGACATCGTCATGGAACTGGCCGGCGGCCCGGGCAACAGCGGCGTCCGATTCGTCGGCGAAAAGGGGACCTTGACCGTGACTCGCGGCAACTTCCGTTCCGATCCGGCCGAACTGACCGCCGAACCGCTGAAGGAGCCCAAGGTCGAACTGTATCGCAGCACCAATCACTATCAGAACTGGTTGGATTGCATCAAGGACCGCCGCGATCCGGTGGCCAATGCCGAGACTGGTCATCGTTCGGCCACGATCTGCCATCTGGGCAACATCGCCCGCTGGGTCAGCGAACTCACCGGTCAGACCGACCAGAAGCTGGCCTGGGACCCGGTCGCCGAGCAGTTCACCAACAGCCCTGAAGCGAATCGCTTCCTGGACCGGCCCCGTCGCGACCCATATCAATTGCCGGAGACCGTGTAGGCAGCGCCCCTGAAAAAGAAGCCTGAAAGAGGGGACATTCTACTTTTTAGAAAGGCAGAATGTCTCCTGTTTCCCCTCGCCCGGACCTTCTGGAGAAATTCGATGAGGAGGACGATTTTCACTCGGCTGGCGATGGTTCGGCTGGTCGCGGCAACGCTGGCGCTAGCGGGCCACGCGGCTCACGCCTGCACGACCGTGCTGGTCGGCAAGGCGGCCAGCGTCGACGGGGCCGTGCTGATGGCCACGTCGTGCGACGGCGGGATCATGGGACGGGTTTACGTGCTGCCCGCTGCCGAGTATGGCCAGGGCAGCACGGTGCCGATGTTCTACGATTTTCCTGCGCCGTCCAGCTGGCCGCAGCATTTGGATCAGGTGCAGCGCGGGTATACGCGGGTCGGCGATCTGCCCGTCCAACGGACATACCGTTGCGTTCTGGCGGCGGGGCACCTGGCCGACAGCGTCACCGGGGGCATCAACTCCAGCCCGAGTTCGAAGCTGCGGCGGTCCAGGTCTGGAAAGCTCACGGCTCGGCCGGCGTGGAACCGTTCGTCACCGCATACAGCAACTCCTGCTTGGAAAAGGTTGACGTGGTTTACGGGGAACTGGTCGACTACCTGATGTTCAAGTACCTGTACAGTTATTCGAGCGTGGCGCCCGCAACGCTGCCGCAACTGGGGCCGATTGCCGTTCCGGCACCACCGGGCGGCTGATCTGTGCGACCATCCTTGCCCCTCTTTTCCTTTTCGACCTCCTCCGGCGCCACGCCGCTGCGGCTTGTCCCTCACGCTTCGACCAATTCCAGCTTGAGTCCCAAGGCCTTTGCAATCGCCTCGATGCTCGACAGTTCCGTATTTCGGCCGTACTCGACATCCGATGACGACCTGGAGGTTCCGGCCTGGTTCACGCTCCTGATCGCTGCCCGCTCCATCATGGCCGAAAATGCCAGAAGTCGTCCTCGGGATCTTCCTCGTGGCACACGGTACACTGGCTGATCGGTCCCTTGTAGCCCTGCAGGCGGATTGCCTGTTCGTTGTCGCGAACCGTGCCGGTCGGCGTTACCGCGTGCGGCGAGCCGTGACAGGCGGCGCAGTAGATGCCTCCGCCGCCATGCGATTTGCTGTGGCGGTACAGCGAGGCCGCGTCCGCGGTGAGGTGCTCGTTCGGACTGTCGATGTGCGATTCTTCCGCAGCGCTCAACTCGTCGGTGTGACTGGTCGTGCAGGAAGGCATCGTCGTCCAGGGCGTGCGGTTGCGATCGGCGACGGTGGCCATCGGGCCGTGACAATCGGTGCAGGTGATCCCGGACTGGGACATCACGTCGCGCAGACAATTCGTCTGCGGACCAGGATGACAGGCGTGGCAGACGTTCTTCGGCAGTTGTCGGCCCGGTTCGGTCACCTTGCTGGCGTGGAAGCCGTGCCTGGCCGCGGACAAGCTCGATTCACAGTTCTTGTTTTCGTGAACACCCATGGCCGGATCAGCATGGCATGAATGACAGAGCACCGGCTTGCCGCCCGCAGCTTGTTGCCAAAGGTGGTGATAATCGCCGGCTTTTTGCCTCGCTGAATGACTTGCGCCCAAAACACATTGTAGGGCGGCAAAATCTGGAAGGTCGAGAAATCTGCTTGATAACAGTGCATGCCCAGGTCATTCCAAGCCAACACGCGGCATATTTGCCCAGCGGCTGGCTCGGAGGCAAATCGGCAGGCAGGGCCGTGGGAGCGGGCGGATAGGTAAACGATGTCTCGGTGTCCACGCTGACCGCGCGGGCATCTCCTGCGAGTGCAAATCTCTTGCCGCGATGGCAGTGACCAGGACGACAGCGGACCAAGCGAGCAGTTTCATCGTGGACCTCCCCAAGAAATGCGACCGTTTGCGTTGGAGTCCCGGTGCTCGATTAGCAAGTGCGATGCCCAATTCAACAAAACAGTCCCCTAATCGCCGGACCGCGGACCGCGGGGCAGGGGACATCACTGAATTCTCGAGAACGGCCGGGCCCAAGGAGCTTGAACTCCAAGCCCAGGTGGGTGGCCGCCTGCCGCAGCCACGTTTCAGGTCCAAGCAGCCGTCCCCACTGTACTCTCGTTCGTATTCCTTCCAATTTGCTCGTCATTTTCCGGAACGTCATGTCGGGGGAGTTTCCCCGGCGTCCGGCTGCGGCGCGTCGGCAGGCGCGGGCACATCCGGCGCGGGCACATCCGGCGCGGGCACGTCCGGCGCGGGCACGGGCGGTTGCTCGGCGGGTTCTGCCGCGGGATCCTCGCCAGCAACGGCGGGCATCTCCAACCCGGGGATGTCGGCGGGCATCTCCAACGGACTCGACAAGAGGGCATCCGCTGTTGCGCCGGGAACAAGCTCGTCCGGAAGTTCGACGACGATGCCGCATTGGTCCTCCAATTGCCTCACTTTCGTGCGGAGTTCAGCCACCAGCGGCTTCATCTCGTTGAACGTGCTCTTTTCCACTTCCCGAATGATCGCATCGATTCCACTCACCGCGTTGTCGATGGCGGTTTGGTCCGCTCCCGTCTTGACGAGCGCCATCAAGCCGGCTTTGGGAGGCGCCGAGGGACTGGCCTTGGCTGCCGCGGACGCAGCTTTCAGCGTGGCCTCGGAACCCAGTAGTCCGCGTTTGACCAGGAGCATTTCGTGCGCGATCCTTCGGCGGGTAAGCAGGATACGATAACCCAACGGGTTGAATTTGGCAGCCGGCGTTCCAGAAGGCATCCCGTACCCTGGCATCCCGCCCGGCATCCCGCCCGGCATCATCCCATATCCGGGCATCTCGGGCATCATCCCCGGCATGTCCCCGTACCCGGATTCCATGTAGCCGCCGGAGCCCATGCCGGATCCCATGCCGTACCCCATACCGCCTGGCTGCGGCAAGGCGTCTTTCGCCTCCCTCGCCTCTTGCTCCTCGACACGTTGGAGTTCCTTCTGACAGGCGAAGGCCGCGACGGTCGCCAGTTTCTTGGCAAGGTCCGGAACGGCGATCTTGGCGTTGGCGGGAAACCTCAGTCGTCCGAACGCTTCCGCCGCCGAGCAGCGAAGCCCCACGGTCGCCTTGTTGTCGGCCAGCACCCCGTCCAGGGTCGTCAACACGCTGTTGTTCTGGCCGGGACTGCCCAAGTGGCCCAGAATCTCGACAGCGCGGCGACGCAGCCAGTCGTGGCCTCCTGGCGAGCGGCCTTCGGGCGGTTCTTTCTCGTTGATCAATCTGATCATCGCATCGGTGATCATGGTCTCGGCATTATTGCCCACCAGACGCCGTTGGCCGCCGGGTACGTCCGTCAATTGGCGGTCGATCTCGACATGCCGCAGGATTCCCACCAGCGCCGCGGCACGGACGCCGTCCATCTGCTGAGCGTTCGCCAGTTCGTCCAGCATGACTTTCAGCGATTGAATTAAGGGAACTGGAGGCCGTCTCTTGTCGCCGACGAAGACAGGATCCTGAGAATTGAGACTGCCCAACAGCAGCATAGCGTTGCAGCGCACCGCCGGGTGATAGTTGCCCCGGATCAGCGGAAGCATGGTCTGGTAAATCAACTCGACCAGCGAGTCATGCACCTGCAACAAGGGAGGCTCCTGCAGGTTGGGAGCGGCCAAGGTGCGTGTCAGGTTGACGCGAACTTTCGGCCAATCACCAATGTTTTTCGGGTGGGTCAGCAGGGCAAAGAAGTAGCGGCTATAGTACGTTTGGAGGTAGTCCTTGGTCGCCTGTGCTTCGAACGGTTCGGAACCTCGGAGGATCGCCTCTTTCCGGACATCGAGGTCATTTCTTCGTTTCTTATCCTGTGGTGTGTCTCCCAGCATCCAAGGCTGAAGAGGCATCACCTCATACTCGACGGCCTCTTCGTCCGCTGCGCGCAGTCCTGCGGGCCACGCAAACGCCGTCATCACAGAGGCCGCGATCAACAACCCCGACCGAATTAGGTACCTTCGCACGAACATGGTTCTCTCCCGGGAATGGCCGCCCGCACCGCTTGGTGACGGGATGGGGGACTGGACCCGCCGAAGCGGACCGGTCTGGTTCAAGTCTCCGCCTTGCTGCCCTTGCTTAATCATTTCGTCTGGACGGCGGTCTGTCAACCTAAACGGTTTTCGCCGTCCATTTTGAATTTTCCATTTGCATGACCGTGTCGCTTGTGTCGGCAGCTCGTAGTATATTATCAACCGGCCTTGGGACGCTACCCTTGGAGAACGCCATGACAACCAATCCCGGAACAGACGCCTCGCAGCGTTCGCGGACCATCCTGCGTCAGAAATTGGAGAGTCTGTACCGTAGCGGGGTCCAACAGATCGCCAGACTTCCCCAGGCGGCGATTCCCATCGTACAGGAAGTAGCGATCGTAGCGGAACCACTTCCGGAGCCGCCGCGCGCGCCGACGCGCCCCCCCCGTGAGGCTCCGGCTGTCGCAGCGCCGGTGCGTCTGGTCGACGCTGCCAGCCCGCGACCCGCACCGGCCGCCGTTGCCGCACCGCTTGCCTCCACTACCTCGCGTACGCCGCTAGCCTCGGCCACGCCGCTGACGGCAGAAGAGCGGATTTCGGCCTTGAATGCCGTCCGCAAGGAGGTGGCTCTGTGTCGCCGTTGCGCTGAACTGGCCGAGCGACGCACGCAAACCGTGTTTGGCGCCGGCAATCCGCACCCACGGTTGTGCTTCCTGGGCGAAGCGCCCGGAGCGGACGAAGACCGGCAAGGCGAACCGTTTGTGGGCGCCGCCGGCCAATTGCTGAACAAGATCATCGCCGCCTGCACGTTGAAGCGAGAAGATGTGTTCATCTTGAATGTGCTCAAGTGCCGCCCGCCCGGTAATCGGACTCCCCTCCCCGACGAAGTGGCCAACTGCCGCATGTTCTTCGAGCGTCAGCTGGAAATCCTGCAGCCCGAGTTCATCTGCTGCCTGGGCGCCGTCGCCGCCCAGGCTTTGTTGCGAAGCACGCGGCCTGTAGGCCAGTTGCGTGGGAAATTCCACGACTATCGTGGCAGCCGAGTCGTGGTGACCTACCATCCTTCGTATTTGCTTCGCGCCCCCGAGATGAAACGCCATACCTGGGACGACATGAAGATGCTGATGCAGGCCATGGGGATTCCGGTTCCGACATCTTGACGCCGACCGGCGGTAGCGAGAAAGCTGAGTCTGCACAAAGCACGTCCGTACTGGTTGCCATCCCAGACCATCAGGCATCCGCCCAATATGGCAACCAGCGGATGCGATCACTCGACATCCACTGCTTCGGGTTCCGAGCGATTGCCGCTCCAAACCGAACTGACGCGTTGGGCCAAGATTGCTGCGACCTTTTTCTTGATGGGCGCGATAATCAGCGTCGCTTGGTTGTCGCCTCGCGGATTGATCTGTCGGCGAACTTCGTCGGGGTCGATTTTGACGCCGCGTTTCTTGACTTCCAGATGGCCGATCGCCCGTTGCCGAATCGCCTCACGTAGATGCTTCGGATCCAACGGCAATACCTCTAGCACTTCAAAACACGTCAGGGCCATGTCCGTGACGATCCGATCGCCCGTCAGATATGGGATCCCCGGCGAGACACACTGTAACACGTGCTGCTCGGCCAGGACTCCGGTCAAGTCGGCGGCGAGGACCGCTGCATGGGGCTCGAACACGTAGCGTCCCAGACTTTCCGCGACGTCTGGATCCAGCCCGGGATCCCCGTGAATGGTCCTGGGGTCGGTCGCTCCCGCCACAAAGACCGTCGCCGAACGCTTGCCCGGTTGGCGGGCCAACCGCTGGAACCAGACCATTTGCTGGCGACATTCGCCCCGATTTCCAATCCATTCCAACTCGGCCGCTTCGATCCAGCGTTCCGGGAGCCTGGCTGCCGGGGCAAGCTTTACCGCGGCATGCTCATTTCGAGCCAGCAACCGCTCGATCGCGTCCAGATCCGGATCGTGACACTCGACCCGCGTCCTCCGCTTTCCTTCGACTCGCCGGTCGGGATCCATGTGCCAAGCGGCGTAATCCGCGACGTTCTGGTCGCAGACTTCCTCGCGTCGCACTTCGACACCGGCCAGACCTGCCAAACGGCAATTTGCCGCTGCCAAGACGACCGCGACGGGATCGCGATCGACACCGACGACCGGCCCACGATGGGCCAACGCCATCAAGTCGCCCCCAATACCGCAGCACAAGTCTGCCACGCGTTCCAGTGCAAGCCAACGCTGGGCCTTGTAGCTCGCAACCTGAGCGTCCGTGGCTTGCTCCAACAATTGCCGCGTAAAAAACATCCGGCGGGCATTGGGAAACTTGACGCTGGCCCGTCGCCGCAGTTCCGCTTGCGCGACCACCAGATGGGTGCGCGTCGTGCCCAAATCCTTCCGCAGGGACAGCGTGGTCCTGACGAGCGACTTCTCGTCAGCAGCGGCGGCGATCTCCAACCAATGTTCGGCCGCAGGACTGACCAGCCACTGGTATTCGTCGATTCCTAACCCGGAAACGGGCGGAGAAACACCCGAAGACCTTGCATTAGACGGCGGACCGGGGATGATAGGAGGCATGTCCGAACCCATCGACATCCTTGGTTTATACCTGCACTTGGCCCGAGCCAGCGAAAAAAGACAGCGACCGCACGTTCGTGATCGCCTGCTATTCGCCGCCGCGGCGATTGCTGCGAGAATGCGTCTGTTCCGAATCTCCCGTTATTGTAGACACAAGATTCTCCAGCACAATCCGAGGCACGCCATCGGACGGTGGGAAAACTTGGGCGAAGCACTGGAAGACCCGGAATTTCTGCTGATTCTCCGCAGCATCCAACGGCGCTACCCGCAGGAAAAAGCTGAACAACTGCTGGCCAATCTAGAAATCGAACGCGGGCAGGAGCGGGACGCTTACTACGACGACGAAGAGTACGCCGCAGCCTTGCTTGGCACCACACCCGAAGCGTTGGAGCAACTGTTCGGACCGTTTCGCTAACGCCGGCAAAGATGCCTAATCCAGTTTCAACGCCGTAAACATCCGCCGGGTGATCTCCTGGGGATCGCCCACGCCGTCCACGCGCCGCAGCAATCCCTGGGCCTCGTAAAACGGCACGATGGGAGCCGTTTCGCCGTGGTATTTTTTCAAGCGAGCCCGGCACGCCTCCTCGGTGTCGTCGGAACGTTGCACGATCCGGTCGGCGATCTCGGCGGGCGGAGGATTAAACTTGGTGTGATAAATCGTGTTGGTCACCGGATCCTGTCGCCGCCCCGTGATTCGTTCAACGATGAATTCGTCCGGCACCTCGATCACGGCGACCGCGTCCAAGGCGACTTGGGCAGCCCGCAGCGCCACGTCTAACGCCTCGGCCTGCGGACGCGTCCGGGGGAACCCATCCAGAATGAACCCCGAGGCACAATCGGACTGCTGGATGCGTTCGACGACGATGGGAATCACCAGGTCGTCGGGCACCAATCCGCCGGATTTCATGAAACTCTCGGCTTTTTGCCCCAATTCGCTGCCCTGCTTGACGGCCAAACGCAACATGTCGCCCGTCGATAGGTGCGGCACGCCCAAACGTTCGATCAATCTCGCCGCTTGCGTTCCTTTTCCGGCCCCCGGAGGGCCTACCAGAATCAATCGCATCGTTACATCCTTCCTCAAGCGGCTGCCGCCGCACGCCAAGGTCTCACAGAACCACGTTCCACCGAATACTACCGGCTGCAGTGCAGTATTCTAATAATTGCCCGCCGCGCTTCGTAGGTGGGGTAAGCCAGTTTTGCAGCCGCAAAGCGACGTCCCTGTCAAGCCGCCAGAGTCCGGCGTACCCGTTGGCCGACGCCACGCCGAACTGCGGCTTCATAACAGCGTGATGTTCGCCTCCCGACAGCGTCGAACCATTTCGTCCGGCCAGATGCCGCAAGCTACCTCGCCCACGTGCGCGGTGCGGAGAAAGAACATGCACAACCGCGATTGGCCGATTCCGCCGCCCATCGTTTGCGGCAATTCGCCCGCGAGCAGTTGACGATGGAAGGGCAGATCCCGGCGATCGGTCATGCCGCGGATTTCCAGTTGCGCCAGCAGTGTCGCCGGATCGACGCGGATGCCCATCGAAGAGATCTCGAACGATCGCTCCAACACCGGGTGCCACAGCAGAATGTCGCCATTCAGGCCGCAGCCACCGTCGCTGTTCGGCGTGGTCCAGTCGTCGTAATCCGGCGCCCGCCCGTCGTGCGGTTGCCCATCCGGCAACAGGCCGCCAATACCGATCACAAACACCGCTTTCCGCTCGGCACAGATGCGGTCTTCGCGCTGTCGCGGCTGCAGATCGGGGTGCCGAGCGGCTAATTCCTCCGCCGTGATAAAGGTGATCCGTTCCGGCAGGATCGGCCGGATGGTCGAATGCTCCGAAGCGAGATGGAACTCCGTCCGGCAGATGGCATCGTAAATCGCTTCCACGGCGGCCTTTAGCGTCGCCAGATTCCGCTCGTCCGGCTGGATGATCTTCTCCCAGTCCCATTGATCGACATAGATCGAGTGGGTGTGGTCCAGCGTTTCGTCTGGCCGGATCGCATTCATGTCCGTGTACAGGCCTTCGCCGTCTTGAAAGCCGTAACGAGCTAGGGCCAGACGCTTCCACTTGGCCAGCGACTGGACGATCTCGACGAGCGATTCGCCGTCCCCCTTGACACCGAATCGAACCGGCCGCTCGACGCCATTGAGATCGTCGTTGATTCCGGTGCCGGTGCGGACAAACATCGGCGCCGTCACACGCTGCAGGTTCAATGCTTCCGCCAATCGCCGCTCGAAATAGTCCTTGATGTCCTTGATCGCCGACTCGATGGCCCGCAGGCCCAACGTCGGTTGATACGTCTGGGGAACGAACAAGTTATCAGCCACACGCTTCCTTTCCGATCCAAGAAATCAGAGTCAGCCAAAGCGAACGAATTCATTTCGTTTCGTCGCGTGTCCCTCGAAAACGGAATGAATTCCGTTCTTTCTTGCAGATTCCGGGCTATTCTTCGCCGACGGAACGCGCGTCGTCAGAGCCCCCCGCTTGTTGCTCGTCGGCCAGTGGCGGAGCGTCGTCAATGTTGACCCAGTTCTGCCGCAGTTCCTCGGGTACGGACTCGCGCCATACCGCCAGCACTTCGTTGATGTCGATGTGAGGATTGCCGCGCTCGTTGCCGGCTTGGCCGCTCGGCGCCAGTCGAAGCGGCGTCCACAGCATATCGATCCGCGCGCTGTCGGAAAAATACTGCCCGCCGGTGATATTCCCCTCGTCGTCCAGGTCCAGCAGATAGTGAAACGACTTGCCCTGTCTCACACGGGGAGATTTGTCGTACTCGCGATTCGTGCTGCCTGCGTAGACAATGTTCAGGCGGACTTCGACTTGCTTTCCCGCCCGGCGCTTGGCGGAAGTGGACGAAAACGCGTAGATCGGATAGTTCCACACTTCCCTGCCTAACGACGAATCCATGGCCAACGGATGCTGGTTGCGTCCAAGCCAATTTGTCAGGCTCACGTGCAGCGTGCCAGGATTGATGGCGTCGTCTGCCTCGTCTCCGCCCAGGAACTCAGCCGCGTTGTACATGTAGAGCTCCGCAAGCAGGGCCTTGATATCGGCTGGGGTGAAAGTGACTCCACCCCGTCGGACACTCTTCTGCGGCTCGGCGTGCCGTATCGCCGCCGCCGTCCAGCCGTTGCAGTGACCATGCCAGCCGGGGGTCCGCTCGACTTGAGTACGACGCAACCTCAACAACCCTCGACGCTCCATCGTAGGTTCGGTAATCGCCGTCGTGTCCTGCTGCTCGAACGCGGTTGCGAGACTGCGCCCCTGATGAAAGGCGATGTCATATTTCTGCATCGTGGCAACGGTTCCGCCACTCCGGTCCGGGTAGTCGTGTCCGGAATACGGAATGCGATTCTGCAATACGCCGCCTTTTGTCGGCAGATCGTCGAATCGCCAAACGAGTTCCTGCCCCCACCATCGCTGGTAAGCCTCGCTCTGGTAAGAAACCTCCTCCGCGGCAATCGCCACCGTTCCCTGGGCGGGACTGGAAATCACTAGCCCGATTGCGAGCAGGAGCGGCGTCATACCTGGTTCCTTTTCTTCTGACGGATCCGAGTTCGCGAGCTACGGCAAGTCCTTCTCGCCCTAACATCGACAGAAGAAGGAAGTATAAACAAAAAAACGCCTTCGCACCAAGGTGCGAAGGCGTCGTCATGCGTGCGAAAGCCGCCGAGGGCGAATGTGTTTCCGCCCTCGTTGGATCGGCCTAGGTCCGGGT
>Ga0351929_1038_pt1 | contig 28286 bp, 26 predicted proteins | sample BONcelHT113001E9_FD_205825 | JGI IMG/M metagenome (GOLD analysis project Ga0351929, IMG submission 205825) | Enriched cells from coal bed in the Powder River Basin, Montana, United States - BONCAT cells T11 rep2 HSBNCT.T11.300.1.E9 ...
AATTTTCAACATCACTTTTAGTATAAGAAATGTAATGACAATCAATAATTTCTTTACCTAAGTCAGAAAATCCATTTAATATAGATTTGTCTCTAATCATGTATAAGCTTGGTTTGTTTGTGCTAATGTATTCAACTAAAAATGAGCCACAATCGTGTATCATTGCATCCGAAGAAATAAATAGGTCGATATATTCACCCTCATGTAGTTGGCAATTCTTTTGTTTTTCCCATTGTAAATAATAATTATTTGTTTTTGATTCACCCCACTCAGGATGTTTTTTTAATTTAGCTTTTAATATTGGATGAGGTTTGAATGCTATACTAATAAAATCTTTGTATTTATCTGCTAATTCAAGAAAGAAATCAGAATAATATAAAAAATTACTATAATTAAAAAGGGAGTTCTCTTCTTCAATTGTGTGGTGAGGTGCCCAAATAATTTTTTTGGTATTATCATTACTTGTTTTCCACATTTCTTCTCTAAATTGAATGTTTTTTGATTCAAAAATCGGGTCTAATCCTGGATACCCTGTGACGATAGAATTTATACCCTTGTTTAAAGAATAGCTCTTTGCTAGTTTTTGATGAATTATTGTTTCGTGAAATATCTTATAAACAAGGTTATGTAGCTCTTGATTATATTGCATTTTTGTTCTATCTGTAATCATAAAACTATAAGGAACATAGAATGTTAAAGTATCAGGATAATTCAATATATAATAGTCTAACTTTGTTAAAAAATATGGGTTTGTGAAAAATACAATGTCAGGTTTTAGTTCATTTTTTACATCCAACCATGTACCATCTTTCTTAAGAGTTTTAATAACATTATAGCCTTTTGTCGAAAATGAATCATATGAATTATTTATTTCACAGAGCATGGTTTCTTCGCCGTATGTTCTGTAAGGACAAATAATTACAATCGGCTCAAACAGTTCGTCTTTTTCCATTATTTTATATACACCCTCGTATTTCCAAACAGATTCATGAATAAGGAAAAAAGCAACTTTTATTTTTTTCTTATTACGTACAATTGCTAGAGCTTTTGTGTGGTTTCGCTGAATTTTTCTTAATTTAATTCTGAAAAATAATACACGAATTGGTTGAAGCATAAGCTCAAATACGCACTTGTAAATATCTTTAAGCCAGGCGTATAAAAAAAAAGGTAATATTTTTTTAAGTATGGAAGCAAGTTTGCCAATCATTTATTCTTCCTTTAGTTCATATTATTAATAATGTCCGCAACTTTTTTAACCTCCATATCGCTCATTACAGGGCTTATGGGCAAACTCAAAACTTCGCGATGTATTTTTTCTGTTATAGGGAAACTTAAGTCATTCCATTCCTTGTAGGCTAATTGTTTATGTGGTGGAATAGGATAGTGCATAAGGGTTTGAATGTCATTTTGGGTCAGATATTGTTGCAATTTATCGCGATGAGGGTGTCGAATGACGAAAAGGTGCCAGACATGAGAAGAGCCAGGAGCAGATGGTAAAGAGTTAGCAGCAGGTAAAGTAATATCAGGATTAATTATGTTTTCGCAATAGTATTGTGCAATTGAACATCGGCGTTGATTGTCATTGTCAAGACGGGGAAGTTTAGTTCTAAGAATAGCAGCTTGGATTTCGTCAAGTCTGGAATTGAGTCCTTTGTAATCGTTTATATATTTTTTGTTTGTACCATAATTAGCGAGGGCGCGGATAATTGAGGCAAGTGCATCATCGTTGGTGGTAACTGCCCCCCCATCGCCCAAACAACCTAAGTTTTTACCTGGATAAAAACTATGTCCTGCTGCATCACCAATCGCACCTGTTCTTAATAATTTTTCTTTGTAAAAAGCTCCTGCTGCCTGGGCATTGTCTTCAATCAATTTTAAATTATATTTGTCAACTAGCTTCTGTATTTCAGGGTGCATAGCATTTTGTCCGTATAGGTGGACAATCATAATTCCTTTTGTTTTATCTGTTATAAGTTCTTCTATTCTAAAAGGGTCAATATTATATGTTGTAATCTCAGGTTCGACGAGAACTGGTTTTAATCGGTTGTCTGTAATGGCCAAATGGGAAGCGATAAAAGTGGTTGCTGGCACAATTATTTCATCACCTTCTTGCATTTCACCAAGCTCAATGTAAGCCTTTAATATCAAGCGCAAAGCATCAAGGCCATTTGCTACGCTTATACAATGCTTCGTCCCAATGTATGCAGCATATTCTTCCTCAAAAGCTTTTACTTCGTTTCCAATCAGGTACCATCCTGAGTCTAAAACCCGTTTAACCGCTTGGGATAAATGTGGTTCGAAGCTGTCATTAATTGCTTTTAAATCAAGAAATTTAATCATTTTCTTTAATTTTACGCATAAATTTTGCTGGATTTCCAAACCATAGTTCATTGGCCGGAACATCTTTCGTTACAACACTTCCGGCTCCAATCATTGAATTTTCTCCAATCGTTATTCCCCCAAGAATAACAGTGCCTCCACCTATGGAAGCATTTGTTTTAATTGTTGTTTTTTGTATATCAAAATGTTGTTTAGCCCTCGGATATTTATCATTAGTAAATGTAACATTTGGGCCAATCTGTACATTATCTTCAATTACAATTCCATCCCATAGATAAACACCATTTTTTATGGTTACATTATTTCCTATAACAACTTGGTTTTCGATGAAACAATGGGCACATATATTGCAATTATTACCTATTTTTGCTTTTGGTAATACAGTGCAAAACTGCCAGATTCGGGTATCTTTTCCGATATTTGCTGACTGAATATCAGAAAGTGGATGAGCAATTGACATTTTTTTTAAAATTTAAAAATTTAGCATACTCTCTAATATAATCCTTCTCATTGTATTTATGTGATGCCAGTACTAGGCAAACAGCACCTGAAGAAAAATTCAACAATTCGCGCCAAATTCCTGGAACCACATGTAAACCAATATATGGTCGATCTAAATGAACAATTTTTTTATTTAATCCATCATCAAGTAACACATCGAAAGCACCACTAACGGAAATAATAAACTGCTGCAATTCTTTATGTGCATGGCCGCCCCTAGCTTCACCGCCTGGTATGTCGTATAAATAGTAAACGCGTTTCACCTCGAATGGTACATTACAAGTATTTTCCAATGCTGTAATGTTTCCAGCTCGGTTATGAATTTTTGGCAAATGAACAACATTGCAATTGTAAATACTGTTTTTTATCTCTTCAACCATGTTTGGTAATTTTTGTAATCTCGAACATAATCATCCTCATTATAAAGTGTAGAAGAAAGAACCATAGCCAGAGAATTGGTGGAAAAATTATTCATTTCTCGCCATAAGCCGCTAGGGATGTATAAACCATAGTAAGAGCGATTTAATGAAAAAACATGTTTTTGGTTTCCATCATCAACTAGTACATCAAAGCTTCCTGAAAGGGCTACAATAAGTTCATTTTGTTTTTTAAAAGCATGGCCTCCTCTAATTTGTCCACCTGGAACATCATAGATCCAATAAACCCTCTTAATTATAAATGGGATGTGGTTTTCTTCTTCAATAAATGTGAGATTACCACGATTGTCTTCAATTTTTGGTAAATTTATTATGTGTGGCATAGATGAGATTAATTAAAATTTTTTTTATATTTCAATTTATCCATATGTTCCGAATATAAAATAATTGAAGTAAAATATATAATACTAAAATTCAATGAGATAAATTCAGTTGTCATTAATGAAAGGTCTCTAATGTAGCGTTATATGAAGGGAATAGTTATTTATTTACTCCACAAAAGTCATATTCATCTTTCTTGGATTTTTTTGGAAAATTTGCGAATTCTTTGTGTCTTACCAACCAGGCTATTATGTCGGCTTTTTGATATGCCTCTTTATGGTTTGTTAATTTGAATGTATTGTGGCAATTTATGTTAGGCTCTACAACCAAAACCTGGGCGCGTGCTTCGCTTATTATTCGACTTGTAATATATTTGGCTGGGGATTCGCGTAAATCGTCTATGTCTGGCTTAAAGGCAAGCCCCATACAGGCTACAATCGGTTCTCGGTTATATTTGGTTTCAAATTGATTACAAGCCTCTATCACTATGTTTGCGCACCAATCGGCTTTGTAGTCGTTGGTTTCGCGTGCCCGCTTTATAATTTGGGCTTGCTCAGGAAAGTCGCTTACTATAAACCAGGGGTCAACTGCAATACAGTGCCCTCCAACACCACTGCCTGGTTGAAGTATGTTTACACGGGGATGTTTGTTTGCCAGTTCTATCAATTTCCAAACATTTATCCCGGCTTTTTCACAAATGATTGATAATTCGTTTGCAAAGGCTATTTGTACATCTCGAGAACTATTCTCAGTTAGTTTGCACATTTCGGCAGTTCGTGCATTTGTAATATGCAGATTCCCCTTTACAAATGTTTTGTAAAATTCAACTGCCTTTTGTGAAGATTCTTCGTTTAGGCCACCAATTACCCTGTCGTTATATTCCAATTCATATATTACATTTCCGGGAAGAACTCTTTCGGGGCAATAGGCTATAAAAATTCTATTTTTTAATTCGGGGCGGATTTTAAAAATTAGTTCGGCTATCTTTTCTGTTGTCATTACCGGAGATGTACTCTCAATAATAAAGAGATTCCCTGGTTTGAGATAAGGAATTACTGCTATTGTCGCATTCTCAACGTATGAGATATCAGCCCTGTGGTTTTGTTTAAATGGGGTGGGGACAACAATTAGAAAGACGTCTGCCTCCTGTGGTGTGGTTTGAGCCTTTAGTTTGCCTTGTTTTACAACCTCTTTGACTACTTCGCCAAGTTTTGGTTCAACGATGTGGACCTCGCCTCGGTTAATGGTGTCTACAACATCGGGATTAATATCAACTCCAATAGTGTCTATTCCGTTTTTGGCTGCAACTGCTGCAGTGGGTAATCCAATATAACCAAGGCCCATGAATAACGCTTTCATTTATGTACTAATTTTAAGTAATTCATTTGCGATTCTATTTGCAGCAAGGCCGTCACCGTATGGGTTATTTGCTCTGCTCATTGTTATATAGTAGTTGTGGTCTGTTAATAGCTTTGTAACCTCTTCTTTGATAACCTCTCTGTTGGTTCCTACAAGTTTTACTGTTCCTGCTTCAAGTGCCTCAGGGCGTTCGGTGGTGTTTCTCATAACAAGCACCGGTTTCCCCAGCCCGGGAGCCTCCTCCTGTATGCCTCCACTGTCTGTAAGGACAAGAGTGCAGTGTTTCATTAAAAATACAAAAGGCAGGTACTCCAATGGCTCAATAAATATTGAGTTTGTGTTATTGTTTAAATCTTTTCTAAACACACTGTTAATTGCTTCTCTTACATTTGGGTTCAGGTGCATAGGGTATAGAAAATCTGTATTTTGGTGGTTCTGAGCTAAATCTTTAATAGCTGCGCAGATATCTAAAAATCCATCACCAAAATTCTCTCTTCTGTGGCCTGTTATCAGTACCATTTTACGTTCTTTAGCCTTCCAATTTTTTATTTTAGATTCTGGGATGCCATTGGTAACTAAGTTTTTTATAACCTCATGCTCAATATTGGAAGTCTCTTCTAACTGTTTTACAACAATGTGCAAAGCATCAATTACTGTGTTTCCTGTGACAAATATTTTATCAGCAGGTATATTCTCTTGTAAAAGATTCTGTCTGCTAAGTTGGGTGGGTGCAAAGTGATAGGTACTTAACCGGCCGGTTATCCTCCGGTTCATCTCCTCAGGCCATGGATTGTAAATATTGTTGGTTCTTAATCCTGCCTCAATATGGCCTACAGGAATTTGGGCATAAAATGCGGCCATGGCAGCAGCAGTCGAAGTTGTTGTGTCTCCATGAACCAGTACCAAATTGGGCCTCTCTTTCTTAAAAACCTCTCTCATGCCAAGTAAAACGTTTGAGGTTATATCACACAAATCCTGCCCGGGCTTCATTATGTCCAGGTCAAAATCGGGAATAATTCCAAAAAGATTAAGCACTTGGTCCAGCATTTGGCGATGCTGGGCAGTTACGGTTATAATTACTTTAAAAGTATCCGGGTATTTTTGAAACTCTCTTATTACAGGAGCCATCTTTATAGCTTCGGGACGTGTTCCGAATACGAACATGACTTTCTTCATCATTTAATTTTTTCAAGCATCTCTTTTAAAAGCTTCTGACCAAGTATCCACCCCATTCCTGCAATAACTCCAACAATTATAAAGCCCACCAACATCATTGATCTTTTTGGCCCTGATTTTTCTGTAGGTATAGAAACGGGTTCTATAACAGTCAAAATTGGAGTTGTCTCTGTAACGGCAATCTTCGCCTGCTCCTTTTGTTTTGCGAGCTCTGTATAAACACTTAACAGAAGATTATACTCCGATGTTAATTTCTCCTCCTGAGTTCTTGCCATTGCTGAAGATAGGCTTTTGTTGGCATCTCTAAATCTTGCCAGTTCGGCCTGTTTTGTTTCAAAGCTTTGCTTTGCCTCATCATAACTCCTCTCAACAAATACCAGATTACTTCTAACCTTCTCTAACTTAAATTCGGTAATGTATTTTTGAAGAAGTTGCTGGGCTTTTAATACAACTTCAGCTGCAACTTTTGGTTCTCCATTGGTGTAACTTAGTGTTATATAGCCATCTTTACTATTTAAATTCATAGATAAATTATCCAGAATCCCATTAATGATAAGGTTTTCTTTATATGACAGGCTATAAATATGTTCACTAACCTTGGTGCTGTCAATTATTGTTTTATCGACCTTGTTATTTCTGAAGGCTCCAATTATAACAGATGGTAGTCCAATCGTGTATTTTTTAAGAGTACCCAACAGATTAAATGTTCTGTATTCTTTATTTGTGGCATATTCATAATAGCTGATTGGCTTTTCGGCTTTTGCAAAACTGTATTCAGAATATAAAAGCTCTTTTTGAAAGTTTACGTTGTTTAGAATTTTTGGATAAACAGTGGGGGAGAGCACCTCGCCTGAACTCATAGATCCAAGGTTTATGCCCGCCATTGCAGCAAGTCCGCTAAGATTTCCTGTGGCTGATTTAGCGCCAGTTTGCGGCACCACTGTGCAGGATGCTGTGTAGTAATTGGGTGTTAAGATGGCAATTGTAAGTCCAAGAAGAGCAAACGTAAGTGTAACCTTAATTATTAATTTTCGGCCTTTCCAGAGTTTTCTCGCTATCTCAAAAAGATCTATCTCCTCTTCAGAGTGGTTCTGAGTGATTATATCTTTGTTGTTATCTTCCATATCTATCTTATTATTGCCATTATTAATGCTGCGATTGACGCGATTGATGTAGAGACTCCAAGTATTTCACTTGTTGTAATTTTTTCTCTTTCAGGTCTATATGGTACAATTATTTCACATCCGGGCTCAATCCTTGAACCTGGCCCTTTTGAGACTTTACCGCTCATGTAAACTACGTAGGCTCTGTTTCTTCGGGCTCTAAAGCCGTATCCGCCGGCGTTTTTAATATAGTCGCTCATTGTCATGACTTTTGAGTAGGCCACTGCATTTGGGTACATTACTGCACCTGAGATCTTGACTACGTTATTCATCCCGGGTATTGTTATCTCATCGCCGGCTGCTAAGACTAAATCGTCTTCTCCACCCGGGTTGTCAAGAGCTTTGTTTAGGTCAAAACCTATTTGATACATGCCGGCAATATTCAAACTTTCAACAGAAATTGAATCGCTTCCGCGGCCTCGGTCTCTTGTGAGTTTTAAGGTTGCGTGTAGTTGTTTATATTCATCGGAGGTCATAGTACGTGTGATTCGTGCCCCTTTTACGTAGGCGCTACTCGTGAGTCCACCGGCGCGTTTAATTATTGACGATATCCTCTCCTCCTTTTCTACAAGTGAGTAGGTACCACCAAAGAGCACCTCACCTGCTATGCTAACATTCTTTTGCACTTCATATCCGGGAGATCGGCGGACCACAACTATATCATATGGTCTTAGTACAAAATTTTTATCTCCATTAACAATATAACCCCTATGTAAATTGAAACTGAATACTTCGCTTTGAACAGTTGACTCCTGGGTGCTTAATGGGTCCTTGATTCGTCTTGAAACGTCTACTCTGGCTCTTGATGCCGATTCCAGAAGGCCTCCTCCCTGAAGAATTAGATCTTCTATGCTCATGCTGTAAACGAAAGGGTAGTTGCTTGGCCTTTTTACCTCGCCGGCAAGGGTAATAAAGAGTTCGTCCTTCAATTCGTTTTTGTTTGGTACATAGAGGCGGTCGTTTTTTTTAAGTGCAATGTCTGGTTTTGTGCCTTTTAGCAGTTTGTCAAGGTCAATTGATTCGACTCGGGTGGTGAGGTCGGCATTTTCGCGGTAGAGCAGTACTCGTGTAAGCAGGGCCTCTTCGGTTGGTCCCTCTGCCTTGGCTACTAAGTCTTTGAGTGTTAGAATGCTGCTATCAAGTGCAAAATCACCGGGTCTGAAGACCGAACCGCCAATAGATACTCTGTTTTCATATCTGATAAGTATTGAGTCGGCAGTAATTTCGTCGCCATCTTTTAGCATAAAGCTGTCAAATATCTCGTATTCAACTGTATATACTTTAAGTTCGGTGTCGCCTTTTCGTGTGAGGCGCACATTTTTCTTGAATGCATTGCTTGTAAAGCCGCCTGCGTACTTAACCAACTGTTCAAGAGGTTCTCCCTCTTTCATCTCGTACCACATTGGCCTTTTCACGGCTCCGGTCATGTGTACTCGCTTTTTGTATGGTTCAACCCTTACCAGGTCGCCCTCTTTGAGAACAATGTCTCCTGAGTTGTCGCCTTTGAGAAGGTATTCATATACATCGGTCTGTGCAATTAGTTTACCGGAGCGGTAAACTTTAATGTCGCGCAGGCTCCCTATATCGTTAATTCCTCCTGCTGAGTAGAGGGCGTGGAATACGGTTGCAAATGAGCTTAGGGTGTAGGTTCCGGGGAGTGTTACTTCGCCCATGATGTTCACCTGTATGCTTCTGATGTTACCGAGTGATGTTTTGATGTATGTTCCTGGTGAACCGGAGGCAAGATCTGAATAGATTCTGCTGAATGCTCGTCTTATCTTGGTTGATGCCTCTTTTATGTCCAGTCCGTTCAGATGAATGGGGCCTATGTTGGGAACTATAATGTTTCCGTCGGGAGATATTCTTTGCCTGTAGTTGTATTCGCTGTTGCCCCAGATGTCAACAATAATTTCGTCCCCCGTGCCCAACTGGTAGTTTTCGGGGGTGGGGAGGTTGAGGTTTGGTTGGAAAGTGAGGTTTTTGCTTGAGAATAGGTTGCGTCCGAATATTTCGTTGGGGCCTTGTGCTGGTGCATTTACTACAACAACTTGGTCGGGGCCTGATGTAACGTTCTCTCGTGTCCTATTATCGGGTGTAACTGCCGTTCCTGTGGCTGTGGCCTTTGAGGAGTCGTATTGTGCCTTTATCCTCTCAAGCTGTTCGCGTGTGACCCCTTTTGAGGCAAGTTCGGTAAGGATTTTTTCCTGGCTTAATCCCGATGTACTGTAGCGTTTTAACTCCTCTATGAGTTGTTGGTCGCTCATTTGCGCAAAGGCGGCAGCTACTAAGAATAGAGCTGCCGTGACTAAAATAAATCTCTTTATCAATAACATGTGGATATTTATTAATTTTCTCTAATTATTTGTCAATTAAAACTTTGTCCAATTCGCAGTATTCAGAATTCTGGCTTAAAAACTCCGGTATTAAAAGCTTAAGCCTTATTACAACCTCTTTCGGTTTTGTGTATTGAAGTGCTATCTCAATGAGCTCGTCAATAGATGGCTTAACAAAGCCAAATGCATAAGGACTTACTTTGGCTATGAGTACTTTTTTATGATATGTAGGGAGTGTGTCCTCCTCTTTTTTTAGAACCTCTTCAAACAGCTTCTCTCCCGGCCTCAGCCCTGTCTCAACTATTTTAATATCTCTGCCAGGTACCTTTCCGCTAAGACGAATCATCTTCTCTGCAAGGTCATATATCTTCACCTGTTCTCCCATGTCAAAGACATATATCTCTCCGCCGTGCCCCATACATCCTGCCTCAAGTACAAGTGAACAGGCTTCGGGTATTGTCATGAAGTATCTGGTAATGTCTTTGTGTGTAATTGTTATCGGCCCTCCGGACTCTATCTGTCTTTTAAAAAGTGGTACTACAGATCCGTTTGAACCCAATACGTTGCCGAACCTTGTTGTTACAAAACTTGTTGGCTCATCTACATCGTCTTTTAGGAGTTTGTGATAGAGCGACTGGATGTATATCTCTGCTGCCCTTTTTGTTGCTCCCATCACGTTGGTAGGGTTCACTGCTTTATCGGTAGATACCATTACAAAGCGTTTTACTCCGAATTCAACGGAGAGGTCGGCGCAGACTTTGGTGCCCAGTACGTTTGTAACGACGGCTGTTGATGGGTGGAACTCCATCATGGGTACATGTTTGTATGCAGCGGCGTGGAATACAAGATTTGGTTTGGCGCATTCGAATATTTGCCTCATTCTGAGTTCGTTGCTTACGTTGGCAACTATTGGCTTAATCTCAATCCCGGTCTCCTTACTATTGAGTTCCAGCCAAAGATCGTTAAGCGGTGTCTCTGCCTGATCTACAAGAACAAGTTTTTTGCATTTGAATTGAATTATCTGGCGACATATTTCCGATCCGATTGATCCTGCGGCTCCTGTTATGAGAATCACTTGGTCGGTAAATTGATACTCAATGGCGCTGCGGTTCATCTCAATAGTGTTTCTTCCAAGGAGGTCCTCGATTTTAATCTTATCAATTTGAGGGGGAATCTCTAGCTCTCCGTTTCCACTATCCCCGTTGGTATATTTGCTGAAGGAATTTACTACAAGCAGCTCAAGCCCCTCGACTATGCACTTTTCGTAAAATTCATTTCGGATTACTTGAAGTTCAGATCTGTTGATAAGGAGCGTTCCAACGTTGTATTGCTCCATATGGTCAGTGATGCTCCCATTTGCATATAGAATTGGCAGGCCGGACACATATTTGCCTGAACGGTTCTCTTCTAATGTAATAAATGCTACGGGTTTGTATGGGTTGGTCTTCTCTCCCAGTGTTTGGGTTGCAAGTTTTATTGCATCAGAGTCTGTTCCAAGAATAAAGACTCGTCTCTTCTTACCCATAAGTGCACCTTCGAAAAGCTCGAATATGCTCTTTACAATAAACCTCAACATTAATTGCCCTGCAATAATTACAAAGCAGAGCACAATAGGCAACCAAACATTACAGTTGGGGATTTGTGCATCCAAGTAACTGGTGAGGTTTATAAAGAGAGTAACCCCTAGAGACAGGGTAGTTGCAACAAAAGATGATACTGATACTCTTTTAAGATCTTGTATAGTAGAGTATCTGACAACTCCTCTGTGTGTTTTGAAAGTTAATGCCGAAATGGCGTAGAATAATAGAACAATAAGTAGTTTGTAACCGAAGTAGAGACTCTTGTGTTCTGCAATGGTTTCACGAAAAAACCACAGCGCTGTAAATGAGAGCGCAACTATAGTAAGGTCGATTATAAATATAATCCACCTTGGCATAAAGTTTTGCAGTAATATTCTTAAGTGGGGTCTAAGATGCTTGATTATTTTTTCCATAGTGTGTTCAGGGGAGTGAACAGAGAATGTCGGTGACTCACATATTTTAGTTTGCAGATCACCGATTTAAGTGGCGCAAATATAGGCAATAAGTTTTTTGATACAATAACTATTTTATCAAATGGTAGTAAATACTTGCCTGTTTTTAAGGGTTGTAATGATTTTAAAAGAGGTAAATTCAATATCTGCTACTAAATTAGCAATAATTAATCTAAAAAATACAAATTTGACTAATAATATTTCACTATTTTTGCAGTAATATTTAAGCATACCTATTATGAAACTAACCCAAAAGTTGCTTTGTTTAACACTGGTAATAATCATATTTTTATCGGGAAAAAACCTCTTCTCACAATCTGGAAAATGGCAACAGGTAAGGTTTGCATACCTGGCCGACCTCCATATATCTGATGTTGCTTCCAACGTTGAGGATTTGGAGATATCTGTTGCCGACATTAACACTTTGAAAGGTGTAGATTTTGTAGTGTTTGCGGGCGATATCACCGAATTTGGTTCTGACGAAGAGATTGAAATTGCAAAATCTATAATCAGTCGCCTGAATGTTCCTTACTATGTGCTCTCGGGAAATCACGATTCTAAGTGGAGTGAGAGTGGTTGTAACACCTTTGCGAAGGTGTTTGGCTATGAGTATTTCAGCTTTGAGAAGGGTGGAGTTCATTTTATTGGGACAAATTCCGGTCCTAATATGCGTATGGCTCCTGCTTTGGTGCCTCGTGAGGCTATGGTTTGGCTCGATTCTGTCACTCGTTCTTTGCCTCGTGAGAAGCCTGTGGTTTTCATAAACCACTATCCGCTCGATGATGCTATGTTGAATTATGCCGATGTTATTGATATGCTAAAGAGGGTGAACATTCAGGCCTCTTTGTGTGGTCATGGCCACTCGAACCGTGAGTTGAATTTTTCTGGTATCCGTGGTGTAATGGGGAGGTCTAATCTGCGTGCCGGCAAGGTTGCCGCGGGGAATGCGGGCTACAATATTGTGACTATTTCATATTCACCATCTTCATCATCATCAGCTTCTGTGTCATCAACAGCTTCTGTGTCAGCATCAGCGACAGCTAATTCAGTTACAGTTGCGTACGTAGATGCATCTTCCAATTCAACCACAAATACATCTTCGAAAACAGATAGCGGTTCTGATTTTGGGTTTGGCAAAATTTCGTTTGCGGTGCGCAGCAACGGTGTTACTCATGAGCCTTGGCTTACGATGCCATTACTGAAACATTCTGAGAATCCGGTGATGCATGCCCCGGTGGGTGTTGTGTGGGAGTACCAGGATGATTCGGACATAGGGTCGGCGGCGGCTTTTGCGTTTGGAACTGTCTATATTTCGAATACTGCGGGTGTGATCAAGGCGCTTGATGCCGCCGACGGTTCACTAAAATGGTCATTTGCTACGGGTGGCAAGGTATTCTCGTCGCCTGAGGTTTGTGAGAAGAGCGGAGTTCTTGTGGTTGGCTCCACCGACAACTTCATTTACGGACTTGATGCCCGTTCCGGCAAGTTGCTTTGGAAGGTGGAGGCTGCTAAGAGTGTTTTGGGTTCGCCTACCGTTTTTGGTAACTTAGTATATATAGGTGCATCTGACGGAGTCTTCAGAGCAATTGATATTAAGAGTGGTAAGGTTGCGTGGAGCTACAACGGTATTAAAGGTTTTATTGAGGCTAAGCCGTGGGCTGATGCCGAGGGTGTTTACATTGGCGACTGGGCTAACAGGGTTTATGCTTTTGAGCCAAAGTCGGGCAAGCTGCTTTGGGAGTGGACCAACCGTAAGGGGAGGGGATTGTCTGCCGCTGCCGTATGGCCGGTTAAGGCAAACGGCAAATTATTTGTCGTAACCCCTGAGCGACGCTCACACGCCATTGATGCCAAAACCGGTAAAGAGTTGTGGAGTGCGCGCGGCGGCCGTGAAGCAATCGGTCTATCAGAGGACGGCTCTGCCGTTTACATCAAAACCATGCAGGACACCGTCATCGCCTTCAGCACCAAAGATTACAATGTTGCTGCCAATGCAAAAGCTTCCAACAACTCTGCCGGTAACACTGCTGCAACCGCTGCTGCAAACACAGCTGCATATACAACAAACTCAACGTTTGGAAGCCCGGCAGAATACAACTCAGCAGTAAATACAACCGGAAATACACCCATCAAGCTTTGGGAATCGCACACCGGCTACGGCTACGAAATCGCCCCATCACCAATGACCACCGCCAACGGCCTCATCTTCGTACCAACCGACAAAGGCAACATCTTCGCCCTAAACGCCACCGACGGCACCGTAGCCTGGCAGTACCGCTTCTCCATCGCCCTCATCAACTACATTCGCCCCATAACATACCAATTACCAGACAAGCATACTAAAACCAATAAAGATTCACATCTTCAGAAATCAACTGCCCAACCTGGCAACCGCCTTCTGCTCGTCACCTCAATGGACGGCAAAGTCGCCCTGCTGAGCTACTAACGAAGCAGCCCCGCAAATCTCCGCGCCAGTTTGTGGTATAAGATTGTAAATCAATAACATAAAAATGAGCCAATTTTTACTCAAAAATTGGCTCATTTTTAATACACACACAACTAACTAGTTACCACAAACTGGCGCGGAGAACCTTCTTTGCACCCGCAAATTCTTGCCGCAGGCATTGGCACACGCCGTAGGCACCACATGCTTGCCATAGGCATTAACGCACTCCGTTGGAAAAAATAAATCTCCGCGCCACTTTTGGACAACTATATATAAATGAAATAGTTACAAAAGAGACTTTTTGAAATACAGCGCATTTTTGGCAAAGTCTATTTTTCAATGATTTGAAATACAACGATATATCCAAAAGTGGCGCGGAGATTTATTCAAATTTAAATTTTATATACCTCATTCTAAGCCGGGAACTAACACCCGGCTTTTATTTTTGTAAAAAATCTAATTTGCTGGATCTGGAATCAACTTCTAGAACGTAAAACATTGTAATAAGCTAATATTGAATGGTATAAATTCTAAATTAACTTATAAGTTAATTTTATTTTGAAATAATTATTTTAATGAATAGATTTGTAAAAATTATCAGACTAAGTGAGTTCAGATTTAAGCGAGTTAAGTATTATTCCGTATCAATAAACTCTAATCTGGAAAGAGATAGTGAATTCTACCGATTCCTGGAACGCACAGAGTCTGATGAAAGTTTTTCTGAGGATTTAAATATTTTATTTGAGTGGATTGAGCAGATAGGTCGTTCATATGGTGCAAAAAGTAAATTTTTCAGAAATGAGGCTAATATCTCTGATACCTCTGCTTTACCACCACCAAGCGCAGTAATGAGAGCATCCAATATAGTAGTAAAAGGTAAATTGAGATTATATTGCTTTAGAGTTAGCGAATGTGTTGTATTTCTTTATAATGGTGGGATTAAAACGACAAAATTTGCTCAGGAGTGTCCTAATGTTAAAGAGCATTTTAAATTAGCTAATTTACTTTCCAGGGCCATTCAAAAAGCAATAGTGGAAAAAAGCATTACCTGGAATAAAAATTATACAGACATAAATTATTCATCAGATTTTAAGATAGAATTATGAAGAATCAAAGTGTGGTTTCTCGTTTACGAGAGAGAATCAAACCGGAGCAAAAGTTGTTTGTCAGGAAGAATCTTGCAATATCAGAGCAAATTTCGTCCATTTTGGAAAATAAAGGTTGGTCTCAGAAGAGGCTCGCTTCAGAGATGGGAAAAAAGCAGAGTGAAATCAGTAAGCTTTTATCAGGAATGCATAATCTTACTTTACAAAGCATTGCAAATGTAGAGGCTGTTTTGGGTGAGGAGGTCATAACGACTCCTCTTGAAGCGCAGGTAAAATATAAAGCGGTTCATTTTATAAAAAAGAGCTCAGTCTCATCTTCATCTACAAGCATTTGTACTGAGGAGAGGTTACAGTTTTTGGAGTCTGTTAATAACCACATTAAGTATTTAGCATAATGGCAGTAGTAGATCATCTCAAAATATCATTTAGCGATATTAAAATACTAAATTCTTCTATTGTAACAACTGAGGAATTTGTGTCAAAAGCGCCTGGATTTTCTTCAGTTAAGGTTGGATGTAAACAAGTTACAAGGCTTAGCTTGACAGATAACAGCATAAGAATAATTATGGATGTTGGCCTTTGTGGTGTGGACGATCAAAAGTCAGATGTTGGCGTACGTGGTGACTTTAGATTTGAATATGTTTTTTCTGTTTCAAACTTGGGTGACTACATTAGCGATCATGATAACTCCAAAAAAATTGATGGGAACCTTGGGGTTGCTCTAATGAGCATTGCCTACTCTACATCAAGAGGTATAATTTACGAAAAAATTGCTGGCACTCTTTTAGCCGGATCAGTAATTCCTGTAATTGATCCTTCAAAACTTATTTCGGAAAGTTCAGAGTAAAGAAATTTTCTCCGCGCCAGTTTGTGGTATAAGATTGTAAATCAATAACATAAAAATGATGTGAACCCAAAAAGTTGGACGGTTTATTATTAATTATTATTGTAAAGAGTTCGGTATTGTACCGGACTCTTTCCTTTAAGTCTCAACTTTATACGTTTGTAGTTGTAATAGTGGATATAAGCGCGGAGCTCATTCTCGAACTGGCTTACTGAATTCCACTCCTGCAAATATAGCAATTCATTCTTCATTAGTCCGAAGAAGTTCTCCATCATTGCATTATCTAGACAGTTGCCTTTACGGGACATGCTTTGGATTATGTGGTTGTCTGACAATAGCTTCTGATATTTTTTCTGCTGATAATGCCATCCCTGATCAGAATGCAATATCAGGCCTTCCGCCATTTCAACTTTTTTCACGGCACGCTGTACGGTATTTAGAACCATTCTCAGACTTGGTCTATTAGATATAACATATGATATTATCTCACCGTTGTACATATCCAATATTGGTGACAGATATATCTTATTGTCATGTATGTTTACCTGTGTGATGTCCGTAGTCCACTTTTTGTAAGGCTTTTCTGCTTTGAAGTTTCTACCTAATAAATTTGGAGCTATCTTTCCGGCCTCACCCTTATATGAGCGATAGCGCTGCTTTCTCCGCCCTGCTTTAAGTCCCATCTGAACCATCAGTTTCAGAACTGTCTTATGGTTAACAAGAGTTCCCTCATTGCGCAGTTCGTCTGTGATGCGACGATAGCCGTACCTTTTACGATGTTTTTCAAATATCTCTCTTATTTTAGCTCTAACACCATCGTATCCATCGGGGTGTTTAGATCTTTTTAAGTGATAATAATATGTTGAACGTGCCATCCCCTTGAGGCGTATAAGACGCTCAAGTTCATAGTCTCGCCTTAGTTCCTGGATGGCTTCTGCCCAGTCCTTTTGAGAAGGGCTTCTTTTTCTTCGACTAAGGCGTTCACTTTTTTTAGTAAGGCATTCTCAGCTTCGAGGTCTTTTACTCTTTCATGTAAGATCTCTATCTCTGTTTGTGGTGCCTGTTTCTTTGGTCTTCCCATATCTTTTAACGGTCTTCCTCTACGCTTGAGTTCCGACAGTGCCTGATATCCTTGCTCCCTAGCTACTTTACACCACCGGATCACTGTACAACGAGCTACAAGATATTTTGCACTTATTTCCGTCAAAGATATGAATTCTTCTAAATGCTCTTTTACAATTTCCTCCCTAAAAGCATAGTTTGATCGCGTATATGGTTGTCGCATAAGCCCGTGACTTCCATATTTCTGATATCGAGCTACCCAAATTAACAAATCAAACTGGTTTACACCATACTTGTTGGTGATTTCTCTATATGTCAACCCAGAGAAATAAGCCTTTACAATCTTTAGTCTTTCTTCATAATGATATTTCATGATAAAACCCAAAAAGTTATTTGTCTAACTTTTTGGGTTCACATCATCAAAAATTGGCTCATTTTTAATACGCACACAATTAACTAGTTACCACAAACTGGCGCGGAGAATCACTCAAACCTTTTAAGATCTACCTCCAGCCCGGCAATATTTAGTATTCGCCGCACAAATGTGTCAATGAGTTCCTCCATATTTTGCGGATGTGTATAGAATGATGGTGATGCCGGTGCTATTATGGCTCCGGCCTCTGCAAGTGTTGTGAGGTTGCGGAGGTGTATCAGGTTGAAGGGGGTTTCGCGGGGTACGATTATGAGTGGGCGGCGCTCTTTAAGCATTACATCGGCAGCGCGTGTGAGGAGGTCTGATGTGGCTCCCGAGGCTATTCGGCCTATTGTGCCCATCGTGCATGGCATGATAATCATTACATCTGCCGCATTTGACCCCGATGCATACGGATGGTAGTAGCTGTTGTTGTCAAGTGCATTAGCCGGTACCGGCACACCCAACTCCTCCTCCCAAACCACTTTAGCCGTATCGGTAAACACCAAATCCAACTTTATCTTCTGCCCACCGCTAATACCATTAACCACCTCCACCATTTTGGAGGCGTATATCTGACCACTTGCACCCGTAATACCCAATAAAATTTTCTTCATACCTATATATATATGATAATATTGAACAAAGCTACTCATTCAATATTGTACATTCAATACAACAAATGTATTAAAGATTTTGTTTGCGCGGAGATTACAGTTCGAAGTAAACGTTTTTGAGCCAGGTTTTGAAGAGTGGGTCAAGGAATTCCCATTTGCCCTTTTCCTGCGTGAGTATCTCCTTTTTCTGGAGTGCCTCTTTGAGGCGATTGACGTTTGCAGATGAGTTGAAGCCGTAGCGGAGCATTACCTCGGCGGAGCTCAGTTTTTCGGCGTCGTCCAGAATTGCTTTGAGAAAATTTATTTGAAATCGGCTCAGACGGCCGGTTACTGTGAGAAATCGGTATGAGTGGAGCTCGATTAGCGAGGTGAACGATTGCATTAGTATCTGGTCGGTGAGGAAGCCTCGGGTGAGGAGGAAGGAGATGTCGCCCAGTTGCTGTGTGTACCATGGGTGGCCGTCGGTCAGTTCGTATGTTTTGTCGGCCAACTCTTTTGATACTACCCGGCCGGCTTTGAGGAAACTCCTTATAATGAAGTCGGTAAAGCTTTTTTTGTCGATTCTGCCGAGCTTGATTCTTTCGGCAAAGTTGTAGAAGAACCTCTGCACTTCAAAAATCTCTTTCATTGCGTTAACCTGCGAACCTGTTATGATATAGGTGCTTGCAGTGTGGCTTTGAAGAATTTTTTCCAGAAGTTTAAGCACATAGTAGTTGTCGTCCAGCAGCAGCAGTTCCTGAAACTCCTCAAGGTATATAACCGGATTTGTGTTGTATTTGTTTGCCATGAATTCCGGCATATTCAAAATCTGCTCGGCGATGGCGTCCGGAATGGGGTCTGTTGCTGTTTCGTACTTAACCTCGCCCTCCCCAAATACTCCGGCAATACCGGAATTGATCTCGGCAATTACCTCCTCTCTCTCCTGCGGACTGCTGCAAAACGTATCCAATAATGAGTCGAACACTTTGTATAACAGGTGTTTCTGGGTGCGTACATTAAAGAGGTTGATTTTGCAGACTGTGTAGCCGTAGCCCTCCTGGCGGAGTTTGATGAGCCCTTGTTGTATAAGGGAGTGCTTTCCGCTTTTAGGGGGTTCGTAGATTAATATGTGTTGTTTTTGTCTTACGAGGTTGGTGAAAAGATCCAGTTCCTGATGTCTTGAGATGAAATCAGTGCCGGTAACATATGTGTTGTATGTAAAGGGAGAGTCCATGTTACACAAAGATATTAAAAAATGTAAAATAATAGTGTAAAGCCCGGAAATTATTTGACTCAAAAATTCATTTTTTTGCGTTGTTTTGCGCAACTTATAAATATACAGGTGCTTGCATTTATGGCAAACACAATTCTCCGCGCCAGTTTTGGACAACAATTTGTAATTAAGCGTTTTACAAATGAGACTTTATGAAATTTCGCGATTTATAGACAAAGTCTGTTTTGCAAACACCTGTCAAACAAGCATATATCCAAAACTGGCGCGGAGAAAGTCTCTCCCCCCGCAAATTTTCACGTAAAATTTTGCGGAATAATAATATTTGCATATATTTGCGTTCCAAAAATATTAATAGAAGATTGTCAAGCTATTGAATAAGAGTTGTTTAGATAACAGCCGCTTGCAGTCAATAATTTTTAAAAATTATTTTATGTACGCAATTGTAGATATTGCAGGACAGCAATTTAGAGTAGAGAAGGATAGAAAACTCTATGTAAACCGTCTCAAAGCCGAGGAGGGTGCAACGTTGAATTTTGAAAAAGTTCTTCTGGTTGACAACGATGGAGCTATTAAGATTGGTGCCCCTTATGTAGAGGGAGCTTCTGTTAAGGCAACGGTTCTTACCCACCTTAAAGGTGAAAAGGTTATTGTTTTCAAAAAGAAACGCCGTAAAGGTTATTCTAAGAAAAACGGTCACCGTCAGTACCTTACACAAATCAAAATCGAAGAAATTGCTTAATTTTTAATCCGGAAAAATTTTAGATTATGGCTCATAAGAAAGGTGTCGGTAGTTCGAAGAACGGACGCGAATCACACAGTAAACGATTAGGCGTTAAATTATTTGGCGGTCAAGTCGCTAAAGCCGGGAACATTCTGATTCGTCAGAGAGGAACAGTTCATAACCCCGGATTAAATGTAGGTATCGGTAAAGATCATACTCTGTATGCACTTACTGATGGTATTGTTTCATTCCGTAAAAAGAGCAACAATAAGTCATACGTATCGGTTTTGCCAAGAGTAACTGCTGAAGCATAAACGAAACGAAAAAAGATTCAAAACAGGGAGATCCAACACGGTCTCCCTTTTTTGTTACCATAAATCTTAAAATCAATAAAAAACACACGTTCAGGCCTTATTATGCTGTATTGAGCCATATTCTCTTGGTGTTGAGCTGTATCTATTTGTTTAATAGCTGATTATATTTTAGTTTTGATTAACAGCGAATTCTGCTTCTTCAATCTTAAAATACGTGAAAAATCAATAGATGACAAAATGTACAATTAGGGTGACAGATTATAAATTTAAAATCTCACTTAATTTTTTTGTGTTTTTGGCTCTGCTCATGTTGGGTGGATGCGCCTCATTGTCCAAGGGTCAAATTAAGGCAATTGACAGTTTTACTGCTTCGTGCGACTCGTTTTCAAAGCACCCGACTCTTTTTTTTGAGGAGATGGCGCAAATAAGGGCTGAGAGAGCTTTCTGGTACTCCAGTTCGCTAAGTGATCCGGAGCTGAGGGTCGCGGAGCTTAATTCGGTATATGTAGCATATGTTAAGGATATGTCGCTGGCGAAAAAGGCTGGTGTTTCGGTGGAGATTTTGCTGATTTACAAGAGGGCGCTTAAGGTTCTTGCGGGAAAGGCGAGGTGGGAGGATGCCGGCCGTGAGTTCAGGTCGCTGGGGAGGACTCTCGATTCGCTTGTGCGCAAATTTAATGATTTGGGTTTTGTGGAGGCGTTTCCGCTTGGGATTGGCAAGAGTGCCGGCCGTGTTGCAGGTTATACGGCTGAGGTTTTGAACAAAAGGGCTCAGGCTAAGTCGGTCAGAGGCTTTGTCATTCAAGGAGATACATTAGTAAATGCTGTAACGGAGGTTTTATGCGAAGTTCTTGCTTCGCCTTCGGTTAATCTGCTGATAGAGAACGAAAAGAGAGGCGTAGAACAAAATTACATCACTTATTTAAAGGCCACCAAGCCGGATAAACCAGCCTTGAGTGTTAGTCAAAACGAACCAACCTCTAGCGTTAATCAAACTAAACCTGCCTCAACCGTTAATCAACATGAACGTGCTTCGACTATTAATCAAACTATTCCAAACTTGAGCGTTAATCAAATTGCAAACGACGGCTACATACATGACAAACGTTATTTTGAGCTCAAGGGCAGGGCAGAGACGTTGACCTCCAGAAAGGCCGGAATCATTTCCGCCATTAAACATTTGGCAAGAGCCCATTCAAAACTCACCACCGAACTGCAAAAAGGTAAAGAGGTCGCTGATTTTTGGGAAGAACTTCTTGAATTCAATAAAGAGGTTGAAGCTCTTGAAAAGGGACTGAAGTCAATTAAATTTTAAGCACCAAGACCGTTAATCCCTGGGAATTCTTTCCTCTTGCTTCATATTCAGTGAGTTATAAGTATTTTGGTAGTTGGCCTAACTTGCAGATTATCAACTAAAAGGAAAGAATTCCCGGGGATTATTTTTGGTTTAATCAATATAAAATACACCAATATGAAAACAGATGTTATTGCGAAGGAGTTGAATTTGCTTAGAAAAGCTTTGGAGGAGGCTGATAGGGTGCGTTTTGCAAAGGGGCTTGATGAGGCTTCCAAGGTGGAGCTTGAGAAGGCTTCGGTTGTTTTACGAATCAGGGAGAGGGAGTTGATTAATGAGATTGGGGTTGAGATTGCTGCTCAGATTAAAGAGTCGTCAGAGTCGCTTGAAGAGCTTGCCCGGTCAATCAGGCAAAGAAGTGCCCGTCTTTCGAAAACGGCAAAGAGTACCGACAGCGTGACCAAAGCTCTCGAGAGGGTTGTTGAGGCGGTTGTGCTCCTAAAACGACTAGCTTAAAAATTTGTGAATTTCAAGTTGCTTCACAAAGTGCATATAATCAAATATATACAGAATTGATAATGAGCGATTACCATGGCACTTACAGTGACCAGTAATCAAGGTCTTTGATGATGTTGCGGAAGACGCCGCGGATGTCAACTACCAGGCCGTGGGGTACGAGGAGGGCTTTGAAGTCGTCCTGGGTCATTGAGCGGTACTCTTTGTGGGGTACGGCCATTATGATGGCGTTGTATTTGCCGGTTGGTTTGTCGGCCATTTTGAAGCCGTATTCGTGCTCCACATATTGGGGGTCTGCTTTTGGGTCAACCACGTCAACTTCGGTTCTGTAGCTGATGAGTTCATAAACGATGTCGGCTACTTTTGAGTTTCGTATGTCTGAGACGTTCTCTTTGTAGGTTACACCCATTATGAGTACACGCGATTTTGCAGGTGACTGAATACCTGCCTGATTACTTGCCTGGTTACCTGCCTGATTACCTGCCTGGTTATCTGCCTGGTTACCTGACTGAATGCCCGCCTGGTTGCCTGCCTGAACGCCCGCCTGAATGCCTGCATGTATTCCTGATGCCTGGTTACCGGCAAGCATTCTCTTAACGGTCTGCTTTGCAATATATCCACCCATTGAATCATTCACAAACCTGCCTGAGGCAATCATCTGTGGGTGGTACTTGAGCTCGGAAGCCTTGTGAACCATATAGTAAGGGTCAACACCAATGCAGTGGCCACCAACCAGTCCCGGTGTGTAAGCCACGAAATTCCACTTTGTTGCCGCGGCGTTTATCACATCGTATGTATTGATTCCCATTCTGTTGAATAGAATTGAGAGCTCGTTCATTAGAGCAATATTAACATCTCGTTGAGTGTTCTCGATTATCTTGGCGGCCTCGGCAACCTTCATACCGGGAGCTCTGTGAACGCCGGCCTCCACAACCGTTTCGTAAACCTTTGCAATGATGTCAAGGGACTCGTCATCGCAACCCGAAACAATTTTAATGGTCTTCTGCAATGAGTGCTCTGCATCACCCGGGTTAATCCTCTCAGGCGAGTAGCCAACTTTGAAATCCTCGATAAACTTTAACCCTGAAACACTCTCCAGCAGCGGAACGCACTCCTCCTCAGTACAACCGGGATAAACGGTTGACTCATAAATCACATAATCGCCTCTTTTCAAAACCTTTGCGACTGACAAGGTGGCTGAAAGCAGAGGTTTGAGGTCGGGTGTGTTGTATTTGTCAATTGGCGTGGGAACTGCAACAATGTAAAAGCTTGCTTTTTTGAGCTCTTCGGGGTCGGAGGTGAAAATTATATTGCGATTCTCAAATGTTTCGGGACCTAGCTCTTCGCTTGGGTCCTGGCTGTTGCGTAACATTTTGAGGTTCCTCTCGTTTATGTCAAATCCAATAACGGACATTTTTTTGGCGAACTCAAGAGCAAGGGGTAAACCCACATATCCAAGACCCACAACGGCCAACTTGAGTTTGTTTGATATCAGTTGATTATACATATCCATATAATTATTCATGGTTTAATATGAGGTCAGATTTGAGGTTAAATTTAATGTTAAATTAAACGTTAAATCATTATTAATTTTAGCTTAACAAAGATAATGCATTTAGCTTTATTTTAAGTACTTTTGTAGCTAATACATTAAAAATACGATTTATATGTCCTGGTATGTACTTTATACATCTGCCCGGGCAGAGAAGAGAGTTTTTGATCGCATCAGTGAGATGGAGATCGAAGTTTACCTACCTTTGCACAAGGTTAAAAGAAGATGGAGCGACAGAATCAAGCTTATTGAGATTCCGCTGTTCAACTCCTATATTTTTGTCAAATGTGATGAGCATAAACTTCGCGAACTGCTTCTGATTTATGGCGTATCGAGAATTGTCTACTATCTGGGCAGACCTGCAATCGTTAGAGATTGCGAGATTGATTCTATTAAGGAATTTCTCGATGTAGCTGCTCACAAAGAGATAATTACCTCCGGTGACGAGGTTGATATCATTTGCGGGCCTTTCGAAAGCAGAGGGGGGAAAGTTCTTGAGATTGGAGACAAATGGGCCAAGCTTTATCTTAAAGAGTTGGGTGCCAAAATTTATGTATCTTTGCTGGAGATTAGCAAAAAAGAGATCGGCAATAAAAAATAACAGAGATGGATTATAACACTCAGAGAAGTAAGCTGATAATGCCCGAATATGGAAGGCATGTTCAGAAGATGATAGAATATGTGATGAACATTGAGGATAAGGATAAGCGAAACGAACAAATAAGAGCCGTTGTTGCAGTTATGGGAATTCTTAATCCACAACTACGGGACCTTAACGATTTCAGACATAAATTGTGGGATCACGTTCAGATTATTTCTGATTTTGAAATAGATATTGAATCTCCATATCCTCTGCCTACAAAGGAGACCTTTATCACGAAACCTAATCCGGTTCCTCTGGATAAAACTCCACTCAAGGCAGCTCACTACGGGAGAAATATCCAGAATATGGTGGATATGATTGCCGAAAAACCTGAAGATGAGCTTCGTCGTAATATGGTTATGGTACTTGCCAACTACATGAGGCAGCAGTATCTTATCTGGAATAAAGATTCTGTATCTGAGGAGACAATTTTTAAAGATATTGATACTCTTTCTGGCGGTAGAATTAAAATTCCGGAGGATTTTCACCTATCTACCGTTCATTATGCTCCGTCACCTACACAACAGGGAAATCAGGGTACGTATCAGTCTCATAGAGGCGAAAACTATAGGAGCGAGGGTCACAGGAGCAATGTCTACAGAGGTAATAAGAAAAAAATAAACAAGAGAAAGTAATGGCTGTTTTCAAGGTAGAGGGTGGACACCGGCTTAATGGTGAGGTCACTCCGCAGGGGGCTAAAAATGAAGCTCTCCAGATACTCTCCGCTGTATTACTCACAAAAGAGAGGGTAGTAATTCATAATGTGCCTGACATCATTGATGTTATGAAGCTCATTGAACTACTTGGCCGTCTGGGAGTAAAGGTCGAAAACCTTTGCGTTTCGGGCACTTCGGCCTGTATTTCGCACTCTTATGCCTTTACAGCGGCCGATATTGACCTTGATTTTATAAGATCACAGGAGTTCTGCAAAATGTCATCGGCTCTCAGGGGTTCGGTGATGCTCACCGGGCCGCTTCTCACAAGATTCGGCAGCGCATTCATGCCAAAACCGGGAGGCGACAAAATCGGCCGCCGCCGGCTTGATACGCACCTCATTGGTATGGAGAAGCTTGGTGCAAAACTTAATTTTGAAAGCGGTGGTTCATTCTTTGAACTTACTGCCAAAGAGGGACTTAAGGGTTGTTATATGCTTCTTGACGAGGCATCGGTTACCGGTACTGCAAACATAGTGATGGCGGCGGTGATGGCCAAGGGCACAACCACAATTTATAACGCTGCCTGTGAGCCTTATCTGCAACAACTTTGCAAGATGCTCAACAGAATGGGTGCAAAGATTTCGGGCATCGGCTCAAACCTCCTCACAATTGAAGGAGTTGAATCGCTGGGCGGAACTGAGCACACAATCCTGCCCGATATGATTGAAATAGGCAGTTTTATCGGCCTTGCTGCAATGACTGCGAGTGAGCTCACAATCAAGAATGTAGCCTACGACCAGCTTGGCATTATACCGGACCAGTTCCGCCGTCTTGGAATAACAATCGAGCGCAAAGGCGACGACATATACATACCAACACACGAACACTACGAAATTGAGAGCTTCCTTGACGGATCAATCATGACCATTGCCGATGCCCCATGGCCGGGACTCACTCCCGACCTGCTTTCGGTATTTTTGGTTGTGGCCACTCAGGCAAAAGGTTCGGTGCTTATTCACCAGAAGATGTTTGAGAGCCGCCTCTTTTTCGTTGATAAACTGATTGACATGGGCGCTCAGATTATTCTTTGCGACCCGCACCGGGCAACCATTATTGGACACAACAGGGAGTTTTGTCTAAGAGGTACCAAAATGGCCTCTCCGGACATAAGAGCCGGAATTGCTCTGCTTATTGCTGCAATGAGTGCCAAAGGGACAAGCATTATTGAAAATATTGAGCAAATCGACAGAGGCTACCAGAATATTGACATACGTCTTAATGCTCTCGGAGCAAAAATTGAAAGGTTATAATTCTAAAATTCAAGCACTTATTTAATATGGCCAAAAAGAAGAGTGTTGCTGCAGAGATCGCTCCCCCACCTAAGGGGATAGAGGCTGTTAAACTCATAACAGGTTTGTTCTTTGCTGCTTTATCGGTTTATACATTTGTTGCTCTTATCTCTTATGTTTTTACCTGGGCTGAGGATCAGTCGCTGTTGTCGCGACCCGATGTCTGGAGTACAATAGTGCCGGTAGAGAACGGTGCGGGTAAACTTGGGTTTTTCTGGGCCAACTTTTTGGTGTCAAGACTGTTTGGCCTGGGAGCGTTTATTATTCCATTCTTCTTTGCAGCAGTTGCGATATTTTCTCTTAAAATAAAGAAAGTAAGTCTTTTACGTCATTTTTTTCTCTCTGCATACGGAGCAATTATTCTGTCGCTTTTATTTTCATTCGTATTTGGGTTTACCCGTTTTGACGATTGGTTTGGTAATGGGGCAGGGGGCTCTTACGGATATTTTGTAAACAGGTGGCTTATTGGAATGCTTGGTGTGACAGGTGCTGGAGCTGTGATAATAGTTCTTTTTATAACCTGGCTTGTTTTAATAAGTTATAAGGTTGTGGAGTGGTTTGGCAGGGCAATAGCTGCAATTTTCCACCCTAAGCGTCGCGAGGAGGTTGTTATTGATGACACCTTTATGCTTGACGACTCTGCTGCGTTGGAGAAAACTGCTGATGATGCAGTCGATTCTGAGGTCATCGAAGAGGAATTGACCCAGGATGATGGCAAACAGGTTCTTTTTGAAATTGAGAAGCAGCCTGATGTTGATGTTGATAAGAAGGGTTCTGAAGTAATTGATGAAAATCTCCCTCCGTTTGAGGTTATTGAAAGTGTAAATGATGATGAGGAGGATTTTCTGAAAGATCTTCCGAAAGGCTCTCTGGATACGCTTTTTGATCCGCGCCTCGATTTGGCGGGATACCAGATTCCTCCGCTGAGTCTGTTGGATGATTATAAGGATAGGATTTTCAAAGTTCCGGCTGACGAGCTTGAAAAGAATAACAGAAAGATTGTTAAGACATTAAGTGATTATAAAATCTCTGTTGAAAAGATTTTTGCACGCACAGGCCCGACTGTTACTCTGTATGAGATTGTGCCGAGTGCCGGAGTGAGAATCTCTCAGATAAAGAGACTTGAGGATGATATTGCCCTTTCGCTTGCTGCAAGAGGTGTACGAATAATTGCCCCTATTCCGGGTACAAATGCCGTTGGTATTGAGGTTGCAAACGACAAGCCAAGTGTGGTTCCGATGAAGTCGGTTCTTGAGGATCCTAAGTTTAAAAATGCAAATTTCGAGCTGCCTGTTGTTATTGGTCGCACAATTTCCAATGAGGCAATGATGTTCGACCTTGCCAAAATGCCTCACCTTTTGGTGGCGGGAGCTACAGGCCAGGGTAAATCGGTGGGTTTGAATGCAATAATTACCTCGTTACTCTACACAAAACATCCGTCTGAACTTAAATTTGTACTCATCGACCCTAAAAAGGTTGAGCTTTCGCTCTATTCAAAAATTGAGAAGCACTTTTTGGCGAAACTTCCTGATAGTGAAGATGCTATTATTACTGATACTCAAAAGGTTGTATACACTCTAAAGTCTCTGACTATAGAGATGGATTCAAGGTACGATCTGCTTAAACTGGCTCATGTGAGAACAGTTAAGGAGTATAACGAGAAGTTTCTTTCGCGTCGCCTGAACCCTCTTAAGGGTCACAGATACATGCACTTTATTGTTGTGGTTATAGATGAGTTTGCAGATCTGTTAATGACTGCAGGTCGTGAAATTGAAGAGCCTATCGTTCGTCTTGCCCAGCTTGCGCGTGCGATTGGAATTCACCTTGTGATAGCGACGCAAAGGCCTACTACCAATATTATAACCGGCCTTATTAAGGC
>Ga0351929_1041_pt1 | contig 27335 bp, 26 predicted proteins | sample BONcelHT113001E9_FD_205825 | JGI IMG/M metagenome (GOLD analysis project Ga0351929, IMG submission 205825) | Enriched cells from coal bed in the Powder River Basin, Montana, United States - BONCAT cells T11 rep2 HSBNCT.T11.300.1.E9 ...
CCATCGAACAATTCTTGATGTGGAGAAGGTTTTTTATCTGAATCTCCGCAGCATCCTCAACCGTCTCAACTCATTTGATGAAAGGGACTATCGCCGGATCACCGCCAAGCATCTGCAGAAAAAATTTTCTCCGGAGTTTCTAAAGAGCAAGATGGAGGTCTATCAGGGTTATATTTCATATGTTCAGAAGGCGACCGAGGATAACGAGCAGATTATTCTTAAACTGGACAAGATTCTCTTCGAACTATCCAAGCTGGACAGTATTGATAGCGGTGACATTAGCAAGATGACCGCTATTCAGGAGATTGACCGGTTGATTCAGGAAACCAAGCTGTATAATCAATAGTAAGGGGAGTGGTGCTGGATGGCAGGAAAAGGAAAATCAAAGGTCGTCTTTGTTTTTATCGCAATCGCTGTGAGTCTATTAGTAGTGATTTATGGTGGGATTGCGCTGACGAGAAATTTAGGGAAGTCTTCGTCGGTGGTCAGCGAAGAAAAAGCAGCTAGTACTTTGGAGAAGCTCTATGGCGGCATCAAGGTGACGGAGATGCCCCTCGTCAAAGGGCAGGCGAATCTGGCCCCGGCCAATATCAGCGATTCGTTGCCCGACATCTCCAAGTATCCTCCCCAAGTAGACAATACGACGGATAATTACGTGGAGATATTCTCCTCGACGGAAAAAGCCGGCTCCGGCAATGATGGTTGGTTGACGGAGGTGGCGCAAAAGTTTAATCAAGCAAAAATCAGCGTCAACGGCAAAACTGCTTCGGTGCGCCTTCGCGGTATCGCTTCGGGAGTTGGCACGGATTACATCATTGCCAAAAAATATTTGCCCGATGCTTTCACGCCTTCCAACGAATTTTGGGGGCAGATGATCCAGGCTTCCGGGGTGCCGGTTAAGCTGGTGGAAAAAAAGCTGGCGGGGAATGTCCCGGGGATACTTCTCTCCAAGAGCAAACACGCTGAGCTGACTAAAAAATATGGCTCAATTAATATGAAGACAATCACTGAGGCTGTTTCCGCCAACGAGATTGCGATGGGCTATACTAATCCCTTTGCCAGCTCGACAGGCCTAAATTTTCTCGTTTCTTGTCTGTACGCCTTTGACAGCGACGACTTGCTGAGCGAGAAAGCGGTAGCGGGCTTTGAAGCCTTTCAGACCAACATTCCTTTTGTCTCGTATACGACGCTGCAGATGACGGACGCCGTCCGCACCGGAGCTCTGGACGGCTTCATCATGGAATATCAAACTTATCAGAACACACCGGATTTGATGTCGGGCTATATTTTTACCCCCTTTGGGGTGCGGCACGACAGCCCGATGTATGAAATCGGCAATCTCTCGGCAGAGAAGCAAGCTGTTTTAAAGGCCTTCATCGATTTTACCCAAAACGAGGCTAGTCAAAAATCGGCGACTGCCTTTGGTTTTAACAATCTTAACAACTACCGCTCGGAAATGGGAAGTATCGATGGGGCGACAATCAGCCAGGCTCAGCGCCTCTGGAAAGAAAAGAAGAACGCCAACCGGGAGATCATCGCAGTTTTTGTTTCTGATGTCTCTGGTAGCATGGAAGGCGATCCGCTGAAACGGCTCAAGGAATCCTTGCTTAGCTCAGCAGCCTATATCACCAACGAAAGCTCAATCGGGCTGGTCTCTTTTGCTGATGACGTATTTGTCGATTTGCCCATCGCTAAGTTTGATCTTAACCAGCGATCGCTTTTCGCCGGGGCGGTCGAATCGATGCAGGCGGGTGGCAGTACCGCGATGTATGATGGGATTGTTGTCGGGGCAAAAATGCTGATGGACAAGAAGGCGGAAAACCCTAATGCCAAACTGATGCTCTTTGTCCTCACCGACGGGGAGACTAACTTGGGTTATACGCTGAACGATGTCTCCGGAGTGCTCAAGCAATTGCGGATTCCCGTCTACAGCATCGGATACAATGCCAATATCGAGTCGCTGCAAATTTTATCCAGCATCAACGAAGCGGCCAGCATCAATGCCGATTCCGACGAGGTTGTTTATAAGCTGGGCAGTCTCTTTAACGCTCAGTTCTAATGAAGGGCAAGGAGGGGTTATAATGAATTTTTCCATGGAAGTGGTTAATGCCGAGGCCTTGAAGGCGGAAATTGTCAGGGAAACCGAGCCGGTTTCCGAGGAGGTTGCGGCGCTGACACAGCAGGCCGAGGGGAATGTGGCACAAATTATGGAGCTGGACCTTGAAGCGCTGGAGAAACGCCAAGCGGTTTTAAAAGGAATCGATACTTTTGGGCTGGAGAGCATGCGGGGCTCGACGCGAAAAAATGCCTTGCTACAGACAGCAGTCGTTAACTTTTCGAAAATGGGCGAGGATGGAGGAGCCGTCGGCAAAGGGCTGCTCGATTTGCAGCGGGAAATTAAAGACCTGGACCCGAGCTTGATCGACTTCACGAAGACGGGTCTTTTGGGCAAGATTTTTAACCCGGTGCGGGCCTATTTTGCTAAATATCAAAAATCCGACAAGGTCATCAGTGACATTGTCACCTCTTTGGAAAAGGGGAAGGCAACTCTGAAAAATGACAATACAACACTGGATATCGAGCAACAAGCTTTGCGGGAATTGACCAAGAAATTGGCCAAGGAAATCAAGATCGGCAGTCTGATGGACGAGAGCCTCGCGGCACAACTGGCCGTCGCTGAGAATCGGGGCGAGGAGCTGGAAAAGGTCAAGTTTATCCAGGAGGAAATCCTGTTTCCTCTGCGTCAGCGCCTGATGGACATGCAGCAGATGATTGTCGTCAACCAGCAGGGCATCATAGCCATCGAGGTTGTCAAGCGTAACAACAAAGAGCTGATCCGCGGGGTGGAACGGGCGCAAAATGTGACGATTTCTGCCCTCAAGACGGCAGTGATTGTCGCCAGCGCCCTCTACAACCAGAAGATTGTCCTGGAGAAAATCCAGCGCCTCAACGAAACGACTAATGAACTGATTAGTGGAACATCGAAAATGCTGAAGGAGCAGGGAGCAGAGATTCACAAGCAGGCGATGGAGAGCAGCATTTCCGTCGAGACGCTCAAAACCGCTTTTGCCGATGTGTTGACCGCGATGGAGGCAATCAATACGTATAAACACGAAGCGCTACCCCGGATGAAGGAAACAATCCAGCAGTTTCAAGTGATGGCTGTCGAGGGGGAAGCTCAAATTCAGCGCCTGGAGCAAGGCAATCGGCTCAGCTTGACCTAAGGGCCAAGAAGGGCCAAACGTCAGCACTTATTTCTGGCCGCTTTGCCGTTATTTGGGGAGCGGCTTTTAATATTCGACGGGTCAAAAAGCTGCGGAATAAACAAAGCGCCAGCAAAAATGTGAGGAGGTAGCGATGTTAGAGGAATTATTTGACTCTGTGCAATTAGGAAAATTGCGACTTAAAAATCGGCTTGTCCGGGCCGCGACATGGGAAGGGGTAGCAGATCCCGACGGTAGCCCCGGGGCCAAGATCGAGAAGATGTACACGGCGATGGCGGCTGGCGGAATCGGGATGATTATCGGCAGCTATACCCGGGTGGCGGAGTTTGATCAGCCGACGCCGGGGATGATGGGGCTTTTTGCCGATGGTCAGCTGGCGGGTTGGCAGGCGTTGGCGACGGCGGTGCACCGCTATGACACTCCCTTGTGCGCGCAGCTCGTTTTAGGCGGGGCATGGCAGCGTCCGGACGGGAGCTCGCCGGGAGATAATCTTTCCGATGCCTTTACGGAGGCGGATATGGCAGGGATTTGTGCATTATTTGGCCAAGCGGCCCTGCGGGCCAAGGCGGCTGGGGTGGATGCTGTGCAAATTCACGCCGCCCATGGTTATTTTCTTTCCCGCTCTTTGTCGCCCAAATATAACACGCACACTGGGGAGTGGGGAGGCTCGCCGGCGCGGCGGAGTCGTTTGCTCGTGGCCGTTTACCAGCTTTTGCGACAGCAGCTTGGCAGTGATTATCCGATTTTGATCAAGATAAATTGTGAAGACTTTGAGGAAGGTGGCGCGACCTTGGACGATTCCCTTTCCGCTTGTGTGCAGCTGGCCAGGCTTGGTCTGGATGGCATCGAGGTTAGCGGCGGCGGGCGCATCTGGCGCACCGGGGTCAAGACCCCATCTGTTTTTGCTGAGCAGGCCGCCGTCATCGCCCATCACAGCGGGGTGCCGGTGATGCTCACGGGCAATAACCGTGACCCGCGGCAGCTGACCAAGTTGCTCCAGGAGACAGAAATTGGCCTGTTCGGGCTGGCCCGTCCGCTGCTGGCCGAGCCGGACCTGGCTAGTCGCTGGCAAAGAGAGCTTGTGCCGGCTTTTTGTAATTCCTGCGGGGGCTGTTATCTTCCCGAAGGAACGGGCTGTGGTCGTAAAAAGGCGCTGGCGGAACAAGGGAAAACCAGCTGACTGGGGATGTGGTGCGGCTAAAAGGAGAATACGCGTAAAAAAATGATACCAATTGCCGCCAGCGCGACGCCGCTTAACTTGCGTTTTAAATTCCAGTGCTCTTTTAAAAAGATGATTCCGATTAGAATTGTCAGGAGGGTCGTCGTCTGCGCCATTGGGCCGACGACTGATAAGTCTCCGCCCACTTGAAAGGATCGCAAAAAAGCCAATGTCGAAATGGCTTGCAGAATGAAACAGAGCAGGTACAAAGGGGTGTGCCGGTTCCAATGCAGGAAGGGACGCATCTTTTTGAGGGTGCCTGGAAAAAACAGCAGCGTCAGGGCACCGGAGACCCAGTAAAGAATCAGCTGATAGAAGATAACCGAGAAATAATCCAGCGCAAATTTATCCAAGGCATAGGCGGCGGTGATTAGAAAAGCATATGCGACAATCATCCATTGCGGGCGGCGGAAGGTGGCCACCGTTCCCTTTTTCCAGTAGATGCTGGCAATGGCGCTAATGATTAGAACAATGCCGATGAGCTTGCTGGCGGATAATGTTTCATGAAAGAAGACGATACCAAGCAACACCGCCCAGATAGAGCGAGTCGTGGCAATTGTTTCCGCCTGACTCACCTCGATACGTTTGATGCTGTAATAGTAAAAAACCATGCAAAAACAGGCACCGACGCAGGAGAATCCAAAGGCCAGCCAGCCGCGGTAATCCGGCGCCAGGCGAATAGGCTCCAGGGCTAGAAAAGGCACAGTTAGCAGGCCGCAATAGAAAAAGAAAGCGACGCAAAAGGCATTGGGATCAATCTCGTCTTTGCGGACCGCGATCTTTTGTAATATTTTTGAAGCGGAATTTGTCACGATATAGATTAAGATTAAGGGGAACCAACCTAAGCTCAATTTTCGCCACTTCCAGTTTTAGTCAGATTCTTCTGTTAGTTTTGCCAGTAAGGCCGGCAACTCTCGGATATCGTCCAGGTAGTGGTCGGGGTTGCCTCGGGCCAGCCGCTGGCGGTCATGCCAGCCCCAGGTGGCGGCAATTGCCACGACGCCGGCCTCACGGCTTTCGATCATGTCCCCACGGGTGTCGCCGAGGAAATACGCCGGCAGTTCAGGGTAGAGGCGCAAAAGGTGCTGGATTTTTTTGACCTTACTGGGTTCATCGTCGATGCCCCAGATGCCGTCGACAAAATCGATGTCGTTGTTGTGAAGGGTATCTTGGACAACAGCGTGGCTGCTGGAGGTGACGATGTGCAGATATGAATCAGCGTACAGTTGCAAAATAGTTGCTTTGACTCCGGGAAAGAGGGGCGCTTTTTCAGTATCTTCGCGCATGAAGCGTGAATATTGGCGGTAGGCCTCGTCAATTTCTTCCATCGACAGACCGGCCTCCTGCAAGCTGATAGCGGCGTTGCCGTCGCACAAAGCGACAACTTCTTCGGTGGAAGTGATGCCGCCATAGCCAATCTGATTGAGGGCCCGGATAAAAATGCGCCCGGCCAGTTCCTTGGAATCGGCTAACACGCCATCGTAATCCAGTAGTATTACGCGGCGCGGTTGACGTTGGGCGCCGGGGTCTTGTGCGCTTTCCATTTCTTCACCTGCTTAATTTATTTTGGGTAACCCGATAGCCTTAGTATCGCACTGAAGTTCGCTTTTGACAATGCCTCCGTATGTGCGGGCGTCGTCAGTCACCGTTGAAAACTAGCGATTAAGGTTGAGGTTGAAGAATTAGCAGTGCGAAGTTGTGGGCAGAATGATTAACTAGATGCTCCGTTTTGTCATGGAATCTGTGCTCCGGGGTGCCGGCGTGGTAGTATAAGGTCAGAGGATGTGTCAGGATGCAATGCGAAATAAGAGGAGGTAGCAGATGACTTCACATATCGATCAAGGTTTGCGCTATGAAGAAGATGAGCTGTATCGGGAGGCAATTGCTGAATATCGGCTGGCGTTTGAGGAAGATGACGGCGACATCTTGCCCTTAATGCGGATGGCGGCACTGCTGGATGAGCTGGGGGAGTCGCTGGAAGCGGTTTGGGCCCTCGATGAGATTCTAGCCATTGAACCATCAGATCCTTTTGCTCTCAACCTGCGAGGGGATATCATGGTCACACTAGGGAGGTTGGATGACGGCATCGCTGATTTCACCCGGGCAGTCGAGTTTGATTCAGGGGATGTTAGTTCTTTTTATAATCGGGGGCTAGCTTATGCGGCTCAGGGGAAAATTTCTTTGGCGATTGAAGACTTCACCGAGGCGATTGAGCTTGACCCGAATCACGGTGGCGCTTATAACAACCGAGGGCTGGCCAATCATAACCTAGGGCGCTATCAGGAGGCGCTGGATGATTTTTCGGCGGCGGTGCGCGTCCGGCAAGGTTTTGCGTGCTCTTATGCCCATCGCGGCAAAGTGCACGAGGTGTTGGGCAACGATGCCATGGCTCTGGCTGATTACTCTGCTTCACTACAGGTGGATGGCCATTTTGCCGAGGCACTTTATCTACGGGGGTTGCTACGCGCTAAGCTTGGCGATGAGCAAGGGGCCGCGGCGGATCTTGACTTGCTGTGCAAGACAGCCCCTCCAGCAAACCAGTTCCGGATTCTGGCCGAGGAACGGAGCGGCGCCGCCAAATACTGACCTTAGCTTTGCCATGGTGCTGTTTCTGTAGACAATGGACTATAATTGGTTGCCATGACATGCGAGCTTGCCGGAACCGATGTGGAAAATTGAGCGAGGAGATGAAAGTTATGTTTAAAAACGCGATTGTCCGGCGTCCGGCGCCTTCGATGGTTGAGGGAATAACATCAGCGCCTCACCTGGGCCAGCCCGATTATCTGCTGGCTTTGCGTCAGCACGACGCTTATATCAAGGCTTTGGAGGGATGTGGGGTCGCGGTCAAGGTGCTGGAAGCAGCTCCGGATTACCCTGATTCCTGCTTTGTCGAGGATGTTGCTGTTTTGACGCCTAGCTGCGCTTTGATTACAAACCCTGGGGCCCCCACTCGGCAAGGGGAGGTGGCGATGATCGTCGATTGCATCAAAGGCTTTTATCCAGAGGAAAAGATTGGACGTATCGATTCGCCTGGCACTCTCGAGGGTGGCGACGTCATGATGGTTGGCAATCATTTTTATATCGGTCAATCAGCTCGCACCAATGCCGCCGGGGCAAGACAGATGCTCGATTTTTTGTTAGGCTATGGCTACAGCGGCTCGACTGCTGCTCTTTCTAAGATTCTCCATTTAAAGACGGGGCTTTCCTATTTGGAAAACGATACGCTATTGATTACCGGAGAATTTGTCGGGCAACCGGATTTTGCGGCTTTCCGGCAGATTATTGTCCCACCTGAGGAGGCCTACGCTGCCAACTGCATCTGGGTTAACGGCAAGGTCATCGTTCCTGCCGGATTCCCCGATACTGCGCGGGCAATCGCATTGGCAGGCTATGAGATTGTTTTGGTGGACACTTCGGAATTTCGTAAATTGGATGGTGGGCTAAGCTGTCTTTCGTTGCGCTTTTAGTATGCCGCCGCCGAATCAGGCGCGGCGGCAATTCAAATGATGATGCGGATAATCTCGCCGCCACTGGATTTAATGTCCACTAATTTGAGGCCTCGGTATTTCTTCAATCCGACCAAGGTCGCCCGTAGCTCAACAAAATCGATATTGTGAATCATTTGCTGCCAATCGCCTCCCGCTGGGGAAGCTGTTTGGCAGCTTTCGCTTTTGTAGCATTTTTCCGCCAGTTTCTTGACCAGCCCTTCTCGAACTAATAAGTTGATAAAGAAAAAAAAGGGAATCGGGATGCGCCAGGTGGGAGATTTTTTATCAGCTTTGATACAGATTAACATTCTTCGTCTCCTTAGGTAATCTCAATAACGACTTTGTCGCCTTGGACGGTCTCGACATCGACGAACCTACCGGCAAGGTCAGCTTCAATGGCTGCGAGAATCGTCTCCATCATGGCATTGATGTCGACACCTTCCATTTCAGAGCTGATGTAAGGCATTTTGCCTGTTGCCTTGATAATTCCCTTGACCAGATTGAGGGGAAGATTGACGTTTACCTTGTCGCCATCAGCGGACAAGACGCGGATGAGCAGCATCTTCTCGCCAGGAAAAGGATTGGTCATTGCGAAGCTGGTCGTCGGGGTAGTGGCGTCCGTGTCCGCATCGCTTAGGTTTTCCGCTATGGCTTCGCTGCCCGAGGCTTCCGGGCTTGATTCGATCCTCTCAAGTAGAGCCATCGCTTGCTCCACTGTTAGTTTTCCTTCTTCGAGCATTTTTAAGATTCTTTGTTTCTCTTCTGACATGGTTTTTTCCTCCAAATCAATTCTGTATTTTGTTTGTCTTTACTTCAGCAGCTCCAGCGCTTCCTCCGGGGAAATTTCGCCTCGCTCCAGAGCGTTAATGATTTCCTTTTGTTTCTCCGTTTTTGCCGCGGCCTTTTTTGTTTGTGGTTGATTACCTTCCAGTGCTTCGATTACCTGATCTAGCTTGGCTCGCACCGTTGGGTAAGAAATGCTCAGCTCTTTTTCCACATCCTTGATATTGCCTCGGCTCTTGATGAACACCTCGACGAATTCCAGTTGCTCCCGGCTCAGTCCCAAAAGGGGCGGAAAATCAAAGGTGTTCTCAATTACCGTGCCACAGCTCTGACAACTGAGCTTGACTGCTTTGAGTTTGCCATTGCAGACGGGACATTTTGTTAGTACTCTGATCATCAAATCCCTCCTTCCGTACGCAATAATAAATCAATTAATTCCTATTGTCAATATATAAATTAATATACTTAATAATAATATTAAATATATTAATATTCTTTGTTTAAACGGACTTCGCCCGTGGCAGGGCGAAGTCCGTTTAAGTGGAGTAGGTGCAGAGGGAGGAGAGATTGCTTTGGGGAAGTGTAGCCGGCGATGAAATGTAGTAGAAATTGTCTTGCCGAGGTTTCCTCTTAGGCATCTTGGCCTAGGTATTTGGCGATGCTGGCTTGTAGTAGCTCGACCTGGATAGGCTTGGTCAAGAAATCATCCATTCCGGCAGCATAGCATTTGGCCTGTTCTTCTTTCAGCGCTCCGGCAGTCAAGGCAATAATGGGAACATGTTTTCCGGTGGAAACCTCGTTTTCCCGGATTTTTTCTGTGGCTTTAAGCCCGTCAAGTTCAGGCATTTGGACATCCATCAGCACGATGTCTGGCTCAACAGTCAAATATTGCTCAACGGCCTGCAGCCCGTTTTCGGCAAAGAAAAGCTTGGCCGCTGGCAATATTTTGCTGATGAGAATCGTTACCAACCGCATGTTCAAAGGAATATCTTCCGCGATGAGTATTTTGATTTTTTGCATGAAAGCTTTATCGGTTAACTTGTCTCGGGCTTGCTCGGTCTTCGCGGCGCTGGCACCAGACTCTGATTCGCACAGATGCCGCAGGCAGCTATGGAGGTCAACGTTTTTGGGCGGTTTAGTAAGCTTGAAGCTAATGCCTAGTTGTTCGCATTTTTCGCAAATGGCTGGATCGGCAAAGGAGGAATGCAGCAAAACCACCGGCTGTCTGTCTGGAGATAATTTGAGAGCGTCGCGCATGATGGCAACAGTTTCAAGGCCATTGAGATAGGGCATGTCGTAATCACAAAAGATAACGTCAAAGGGAGTGGAAGCTTTGGTGAGTTCCAGTCGCTTAATTGCATCGAGGCCGTTTGCGCATGCTTCACAAGTAATCCCCCACTGCGCGAGTTTTTTGATCAGGATTGTGCGGCTTCGGGCATTATCGTCAATGATGAGGCAGCTTTTAATCGCCACAAATTGGGCCAGATCGGGTTTTATTCGCGCCTCGAAAGTGGTCACTAGTGCAAAGGAGAATGTGGAGCCTGTCTCTGGTTGGCTGTTGATGCGGATTTTACTACCCATTTTTCGGGCCAGCAGATCGGAAATGATGAGCCCAAGGCCGGTGCCGCCGAATTTACGGGTCGTGGAGCTGTCGGCCTGGGAAAAGGGCTTGAAAAGTTTGGCTTGCTGTTCTTGATCGATGCCGATGCCGGTGTCGTGGACGGCGAAGTGTAAGCGGCCCTGATTACCTTCGAGGTGTTCGAAAGCTACCGTGAGCTCGACCTCGCCTTCTTCTGTAAATTTGATGGCGTTACTTGCGAGGTTGGTAACAATCTGTTTCAGACGCAGGGGGTCGACTTGGGCAAAAGCGGGTATTTCTGGGTCGATATCCAATAGAAGCTCTAAATTTTTCTGGTTGGCGGACAGCCGAACCATGTCGATAATGCCTTCCAGAAGTTTAGCAATGTCGGTCTCAAGAGTCTCTAGCTCAAGCATGCCGGCCTCGATTTTGGAAAAATCGAGAATATCGTCGATAATGCCCAAAAGAGTATGCCCGGAAATATTAGCGTTGGCGAGGTACTCTTGCTGCATTGCGGTGAGAGGGGTGTTTTTAAGTAGCTCCGTAAAGCCGATGACGCCATTGAGCGGGGTCCGAATTTCGTGGCTCATGTTGGCGAGAAATTCAGATTTAGCTTTGCTGGCAGCTTCAGCCTGTTCCTTGGCGCGCCAAAGCTCCGCTTCGGTCGCTTTGCGCTCGCTAATATCCTGATGCGTCCCCATCATTAATAAGGGTTGGCCGTCACTGGTCCAGGAAAAGACTTTACCCCGATCCAAGACCCAAATCCAATTGCCGTCTTTATGCCGCATCCTACCCTCGAATTCATAATAATCCAGCTCACCGGCGAAATGCTGTCGCAGTAGTGCGTCGCTTTGACTTGCATCATCAGGGTGAAGGAAGCGCAACCAAGTGGCAATCGTTATCGGCGCTAGCTCATCAAGGCTATAGCCTATGATCTCGGACCAGCGCGGGTTGAAAACAGTTTCGCCGGTTTGGACATTCCATTCCCAGGTGCCGACATTGGTGCCCTTGATGATGCCGTCCAGACGGGTGCGTTCCTTAAATAATTCCATCTCTGCAGCTTTTTGGACGCTTTGGTCGTACATGTAGCCACGAATGCCGCCGAGGTTTCCCTGCTCATCCCTTACCACCATGATAAAATTATAAAACCACTTGTATTTTCCGGATTTGGTTTTCAGGCGGAAGGATTGTTCGTAAATGTCGATGTGGTCGGTAATATTAACGGCAGCTTCTCCCGTAATGCGCTCTCTATCCTCGGGGTGGATTAGGTCACTATAATTGAAATAAGGAGCGGTTAGTTCGTCGGGAAGATAGCCAAGGATCTGCTGGACATTGGAGGAAACAGACCGGACAGGCCAATTGCTTTGCGGCCCCCATTCGATGGTAAAGACGGGCCCGGCAGTAAAGAGATCCCGCTCGTGCTTTAGCTGCGCTTCGGCTCGTCGCATCCTACTAAAGAAAATGATGACAAAGGCATTAAAGGCGAGGATGATTAAAGCAATGGCCAAATAGGCCCAGACTAAGGGAGTCAGGAGGATGGCAGGGCTTGACCAACCGTTGGCGGGCAGTGCCCCCATTTGCCAGTTTCCGTAAGGCAGCTCAATGGATTGAGTAACTGGACTTTTGGCGAACACCTCTGGGTCACCCCAAAAAACATCTCCCTGCGGTCCGCGGGCGTCGCGGCCGCGAATCGCAATTAGCACGCCCTCGTGCTCGGTTTTTATCCCCGCCCCGCTAAACAGCGCGTCGCTGTCAAGTACTGCTGAGGCCAATCCCCAGAAGCCATCCGGGTATGAAACGGTATCAGTGAGATAAATGGGAATGCGGGCAATGATGCCTTCGCCTCCTTGGACGAGGTTGAGAGGGCCGGCAAGGACAGCTTTATTTTCTTTGCGCGCCAAATCAGCGGCTTGGAATTGTTGGGGAACGAGCGTAAAGTCAAGGCCGATAGCGGCTTCGTTACCTTCCATGGGGTACATGAAGCGAATGGTCATGCCCTTGGCGAGGCCAATGTTGCGCAAATCGTGGTCCCCTTTAAATTGTATCTCCATCGCTCGGGCAAAATCATCTTGGGTTAGCGCAGGATTCATTGCCACTAGGGCTTTGATTCCTTCAGCTTTGTGAATATTAGAGTATAGCCGGCTTTCCAGAGATGCCTTCATCGTATTTAAAACTTGTTGTACGGCTTCGCGCTCATGCAGTTGGTGGCGTTCGCTTTCGAGCCTCATCAAGATAACTCCCATCAGTGCAAAGATACCAAAAAGGAGGATGAAAAGGAGTGTCGCCGGGTTTACTGCTCCCGTCTTACCTTTGGCAGGGTGGCCTCCAAGGGCAGATGGGCGACCCGAGATGGAGCCGCCGGTATTTCGTTTGATCTGCATTGATATCTTTCTCCTTAAGCCAATATTGGGAGGTGGCGCAATTTAGCGACTATCTCGCCTTCTTTGCTTAATTCGCCACAAGTCAAGAATATTCCTGCACGGCATAAAAGGCCGATGGGGACGTGCCTCGCCGTTGTATTTTGCCTCTTGGCAATTACTCATCGCCGACTTTCTCGGCACGCCCTAGGCAATGCCTTTTTGTATTTACAGATACCGCTATTTTCCGTATAGTGTGCATATGAAATAGAAAAGGAGCCGCGTTAGTTGCGCAACTAATCTTATTAGGGGGGATCGGAATGATTAAGAGGGCAGTTGGTTTTTCGCTATTTATGGGGTTGCTGCTGCTGAGTGGCTGTGATGCGCAGCCCTCTGACGAAGCAATTTCACAAGACGGCGATGGCGCCAAGGCAAAAATCGGCGGCATTATTACCTTTGGCAGTTATGAGCAAGATGGTGACACCAATAATGGCCAAGAGCCTATCGAGTGGCGGGTGCTAGCGGTGGAGAATGGCCATGCTCTAATTATTTCGGACAAATTGCTGGACGCCAAGGCGTATAATCGCGATTTTGTGGATATCACCTGGGAGAAATGCACCTTGCGGAGTTGGTTGAACGAAGGGTTCGCTGAAGCTGCTTTTACCGACGAGGAGAAAAAGGCGATTCTTGTAACCGATTTGGTTAACGAGGGTAATCGCGAATACGCCGTTGACGGCGGCAATCCGACCCAGGACAAAATCTTTTTGCTGAGCATTGACGAAGCGAAACGGTATTTTTCCGGGGACGATGACAAGATTGCTTTCACCACTCCCTATGCCGAGAAGCAGGGGGTGGGGGTGAAAAACGGCAAGGGTTGGTGGTGGCTACGCTCGCCAGGGGATGATGCCGAATATACGATGTGCGTGCGCCATGACGGGTCCTTTTTCGAGACTGGCCGCAGTGTTCATCTCGATTATAACGGCGTTCGCCCCGCGCTATGGCTGGACATGCCGATCTAAAAGGACCGAGGAAAGAAGGCGGTGTTATGGCTGTAATAACAGCTGACTTGATTGCACCTTGTGGAATGAACTGTGCTTTGTGTCTTGCCTATCAGCGAGATAAAAATTCCTGCCGGGGATGTCGCGCTGACGATGTCGGCAAGCCAAATTCCTGTCGCGCATGTATTATCAAGAATTGTCCGGCTATCCAGCAGCATCAATCTGGATTTTGCTACGAATGTGACAAGTATCCTTGTCGCCGGCTCAAAGATTTGGATAAGCGTTACCGCGCTAAATATGAAATGAGTATGCTGGAGAACCTTGAAGACATTCGGCGCGATGGGTTGGAGGACTTCTTGCGAGGGGAGGAAAAAAGGTGGGAGTGCAAAGCGTGTGGAGCACTGGTCTGTGTTCACCGGGATGTGTGCCTTGCCTGTAAAACTCCCTATCGTGACGTTGCTCAGCAATCGATTGACGACTATATCGGACAGTTTCCCCCGGAGGTCCAAGAGCTGCTGCGGACTTTACGGGGAGTCATAGCGGAGGCAGCGCCGCTGGCGACAGAAAAATTCAGTTACCAGATGCCGACTTTTTATCTACATGGGAATCTGGTGCACTTTGCCGCTTTCAAAAAACATATCGGGTTTTACCCCACTCCCAGTGGCATCGAAGCCTTCAAGCAGGAACTAGCTGCTTATAAAGGAGCCAAGGGCTCTGTGCAATTCCCTTTTACCGAGCCGTTGCCGTATGATTTAATCAGTCGCATCGTCAAATTTCGCGTGGAAGAAAACTCTAAACGGGCAGAAAGCAAGGGTAAAAAACGCTAGTCTTGATTTCTTTCCGCAATGAGCAGTTGTTTGCTGGTCGATGACCAAACCGCCAGCGATTGTTAATCCATTGCTTGTTCTCCTGCTTAAATTTCCGTGCTTAGCATATCTTGATAGCTTTGAGGCCGGACCACCAGCCGGTCCAGGCCATTCTTGACCATCACGACTCCGGGGCGGGGCAGGCGGTTGTAGTTGCTGGCCATCGCAAAATTGTAAGCGCCGGTCGAGCGGACGGCGAGCGTATCTCCTGGGGCGAGCTGCGGTACTGGAAGGTCCCAGATGAGTATATCCCCGCTTTCGCAGCATTTCCCGGCAATCGTTGCCACCGCATCTCGGGGAGCATCCATCTTGTTGGCGATGACGGCATCGTACTTGGCGTCGTAAAGGGAGGGGCGGGGGTTGTCCGGCATCCCACCGTCAACCGCGGCATAAGTGCGGATGCCGGGAACTTCCTTAATCGACCCGATCGTGTAAATAGTCATTCCTGCTTCGCCGATAACCCAGCGCCCTGGCTCGATAGTTACCGCAGGTACATTCAGCCCACGGCTAGCGCATTCCTTGTGTAAAGTCTCCATGATGCCATCGGTAAAATAGGACAGGGGCTCCGGCTCGTCTTCGTCTGTATAGTAAATCCCATAGCCACCACCGACGTTTAGCTCCTCGGTGATAAAGCCATGTTCCTCCTTGACCCGCTGAATAATTCCGGCCAGGATTTCGACAGCCTTTAAGTGGGAATCGTTGGCATGAAGCTGGGAACCCACGTGAAAATGAAATCCGAGTAGGCGCAGGTTGGTCATGGTCATGACTTTGTCCATGTAATCCCGCAAGTGCTCGGGGTCTGTGGGAATGCCGAACTTGGAATCCAGTTGGCCCGTGGAAATGAATTTGTGGGTGTGGCTGTCAACGCCGGGCGTGATGCGGAACAGGATGTCCATTTTTCGATCCTGGCGCCCTGCTTCGGCCTGTAGTCGCTCTAGCTCATACATATTGTCCACGACAACGCGACCCACCTGATGGTCGACGGCCATGGCGATTTCTTGATCGGTTTTATTATTGCCATGAAAAATAACGCGCTCCATTGGGAAGCCGGCTTGCACCGCAGTGAACAATTCACCGCCGGAAACCACATCTAGACCTAAACCTTGTTGGGCAATGATCCGGCACATCTCCAGGCACAAAAAAGCCTTGCTGGCATACGCGGCCCGGCTGCCGGGATATTTAGCTAGAAAATCCGCATGAATTTCCTTGCAGCGATCTTCAATCAGGTTTTGGTTGACCAGATAAAAAGGGGTGCCATATTTGGCAGCCAGCTCCGGCACATCGCAGCCAGCGACTTGCAGATGCCCTTGGTGAGTTTGTAGTTTAACCATTGTCATCCTCCTACAGTTGCTGATTCTTTGTTTGCTTAAATTATAACTCAACTTTATCCTCAAAAAATACTATCAAGCACAAGATTAAGAATGTTAATCTCCTTTATAGGCTTGGTTTCGTGACCTGCGCATTTGTGAAAGTGAGCTGAGAGTCCTAAAAATCAAGAGAAGGTTAATTGCATTTGCACATAAATATTTTATGTGATAGTATTTTCTCAGGTTTATATTGCTCCGAACCTTTTTTTCTAAAGTATTTTGCTATGAAGAACAGGTCGATAGGGTGGTGCGGGAAACTGCGCCGCCTCCCGTGTGGAAAGGAGATGCTTAAAGTAGTATTGTGCTACACGTTTAGCGACTCCTCTTGGGGTCGTTTTTTTGTGTAGAGATTTCTGGAGGTGGACAAAAAATTAGGGAAGGAGGCAGAATGATGCAAGCGGATGAATTGTTTGACTCGCTGCGGGGGCGACTGTGGCAAATTGCCGAAGCCAAGAAACTCCTGCAGGACACCGTGGAAGTGACGGGGCGGCCTTTGACGACAGAGGAAGCGATTGGCAGCCCGGTGCGGCAGGACTTTCCGTTGGTTAAGGGAAAAGAAAAATTGATGCAGGCCGTATTTCGTGGAGCGAAGGGACAAGCTTTTACGGATATGCCGGGGGACTTTCAGGGCAGTTTGCAGGATATCATTACCAAGGAATTATCTACGCATTTTGATAAAGCTGTCTTCGTGGCAACGATGAATGCGGTGCTGGCCTACTTAGGACAGATACAAGCAACCGTTCATTGTAAAGATGAGGAACCGGAGGATTGCGCCTGTCAGCTGGTCGGTATGATTAAAGAAGAATATTGCAGTCCGCGGATTGCCTTGGTAGGCTTTCAGCCGGCGATGTTGCAGCAGCTGGCACAGCATTTTGCGGTCCGGGTCTTGGATCTTGACCAGGACCGCATCGGGACGCAACAGTTCGGGGTCATGGTTGAAGATGGCGATAGCGCGATGCAGGAGGTCCTGGCTTGGTCAGAATTAATCGTAGCTACGGGAAGCACCGTGGCCAACGGTAGTATCGTTAATTTCCTGGAACAGAGGCGCCCGGTCGTGTTTTTTGGCACCACTGTGGCAGGGGCGGCACAATTAATGGGTTGGAAACGATTTTGCCCTTGCGCTTCAGTCTAAGGAGCGGACTTAGTTTTAAGGAAAGTCTTTGCTTGTTTTTTTTGCCCGTGCATTTAAAAAAAGGAAGGAATGTTTTAAGTGAAAAAGTTAATGATTTTGGGTGTTTTAGGATTACTAACGTTTGGTTTGCTGGTCGGGTGCGGCGAGACAGACACGGCAGAAGTCGAAAGTGTCGAACAGCCCTTTGCCGGCAAAACATTGATGGTTTATAGCGGCGCGGGGTTGCGCAAGCCGATGGATGAAATCGCCGAAGCCTTTAAAGCACAATACGGGGCTCAGGTTAATTACAATTACGCCGGTTCGGCCCAGCTTCTGAGTCAGATTGAATTGACGCAGGAAGGTGATGTTTATATTCCTGGTGATTTAATGGATATCGAAAATGCACAAGAGAAAGGCTTTGTCGGAGAGTTCGCCGAAATCGTTTTGCACATTCCTGTTATTGGCGTGCCTAAGGGCAACCCAGCTGGTATTCAGAGCTTGGCAGATCTGGCAAATCCAGGAGTTGAAGTAATCCTAGGGGACCCAAAGGCTAATGCTATTGGGAGAAAAGCGGAAAAAATCTTGGAGAAAAACAATCTTTTAGAGCAAGTCAAAGCTAATGTCGTCGTGGAAGATGCGACTGTCAACGAAATGGTCGCGCATTTGGCAATGGGTCAGGGCGATGCCAGTCTTATTTGGGAGGATAACATCAGCGGGGTCGAGGACATCGAGATTATCCCGATTCCTGAAGAAGACAATATGATCGAGATTGTGCCTATCGGGGTGCTGACCATGACTAAGGATGCTGAATTGGCACAGGCCTTTATGGATTTTGTAATTTCTGACGAGGGAATAGCGATTTTTATCAAGCATGGGTTCAAGCCAATCGAGGAGTAATTGTTGATGTTGGAAAAAAATGATAAGTTGGCTGACGCTGACAGCAAAAAAAGTTTTCGTGGTTCCTTTCGGCAATCGCAAATTAAAAACATGAGCTTTAACGTTGTTTTCACTTTGACGATCGTTTTATTTCTAACCTTCGTACTGGCAGCCATCGGGGGCATTCTCGTCAAGGGAGTGCCTGGGCTGGCCAGTAGTCTGGCTAGCGAAGAAATCCTTTTTTCGATTAGGTTGAGTTTTATAACGTCAGTTATCTCGACTGTCCTGTGTCTGACATTCGCTTTGCCGATTGCCTACGGAATGGAGAGGTTTAATATTCCGGGACGTAAGTTATTCAACGCGTTGCTGGATGTTCCGCTAGCTTTGCCTCCGATTGTTTCCGGGGTGGCTTTGCTGTTGCTTTTCGGGACAACCGAATTTGGTCGGATGTTGGCAAGCCATGGTTTTAAATTTGTCTTCACGGTCAAGGGGATTATTGTCGCCCAGTTTTTTGTTAATATCCCGTATATGATTCGAGTACTCAAATCGACAATTGCAGATATTAATCCCCGTCTGGAGTTCGTCGCGCGGACAATGGGTTGTTCACAGTTACAAGTGTTTTTGCGGGTGACTTTGCCTTTGGCAAAAAACGGCCTAGTTGCCGGGATAGTGATTACATGGGCCCGGGCTTTAGGAGAGTTTGGGGGAGCCTTGATGTTGGCTGGTGCAACCAGGATGAAGACGGAAACTTTGCCAATCTCTCTCTTTCTCAATATGTCGACGGGAGATTTGCCGGAAGCGATGGCCGCTGCCACTATTTTAATCGTGTGTTCGGTGATTTCGTTGTTCATTTTCGAATTGCTGGGTGGCAAACAGACAGAGTTGTCGCGGATGAATTAGCGGGAAACGGGGAGCATGATGATTTTACTAAAAAATGTAAACAAACGCTTAGGTAATTTTGCCTTAAAGGATATTAACCTTCGCATAAAAAAGAATGAATACTTTGTTATCTTAGGACCCACCGGCACTGGGAAAACGGTCATCCTAGAGATTATAGCCGGAATGTATCCTCTCGACAGCGGTGCGGTTTTTATTAACGGGGCGGACGTCACCCGCCAGTATCCCGAGGATCGTCACGTCGGTTTTGTTTATCAAGATTACATGTTGTTTCCTCATTTGAATGTCCGTGAGAACATTATTTTTGGCCTCAAAGCCAGACGTGTATCCGCTGCCGAGATTAATATTAAGCTGGAACGCATGGTGGGCATGCTTAATATTTCGCATTTGCTGAATCGGGTGCCCGCCACATTGAGCGGTGGCGAGCAACAGCGGGTAGCCATAGCGAGGGCTTTGATCACAGAGCCGGAGCTGTTGCTGCTGGACGAGCCCCTAAGCGCCTTAGATCCGAGGACGAAAGATATTTTTCAGCAGGAATTACGGCGTTTGCATGAAAAAATCAAGACGACCACGATTCATATAACCCATGATTTTAACGAGGCTTTGGCTTTGGCGGATTGTATCGCAGTGATGCGAAGTGGGGAGATTGTGCAAAAAGGGACTCCTGAGGAGATTTTTCAGCGTCCCAAATCAGAATTTGTCGCGGAATTTGTTGGTACCGAGAATGTTTTTCAAGGCGACATCAAGATGCAAAATGGGCAATGCATCGTTGACATTGGCGGAATCTGCATTCAAGTTGTGAGCGATCTTGCCGGGCATGTCGGCATGGCATTGCGACCGGAGGGCGTCGTACTTTCACCTGAACCGATTCAGAGCAGTGCCCGCAATGTCGTGGCAGGAAAAATAAGGCACGTCCGCCGTCAAGGTCCCTTTTACAAAATAGTTTTGGCAGCGGATGCCAATCCGCAGCTGGAGTTTGTTTCTTCGGTGACGCAACAATCTTTCGAGAGCATGGGATTAGGCGAAGGTGTCCCGATTTACGCTTGTTTTAAAGCGACCGCGGTTCACGTGTTTCCAATCCACTCGGAGAAAAATCAGTGATGCGTGTTTTGACCTGGCGCTGTCTGCAGAAGGGTGATGCAAGATTTACTGCGCCAGTTGTTTTCCAGTGGCAAGTACGCTATATTCATATTTAGTGGCTTGCTTGATATAGTAAGCATAAAATGTTCGATAATCTTGAATGAAGATGGGAGCATTCGATGAATGAAAGCGAGTTCCGCCGGGAGAAATACAAGAGAGCTATTTTGGGGCTGGTGCTGGTTGCGCTGACACTAGTTGGTGCAGCATGTCGTCAGGGCAAAGAAAATGATCAAGCCCCGAAGCTTGATTCGATTCAGGAGCCGGAGCGGGCCAGTACGATCAATTCGGAAGGGATGGATCTCGCGACACGCATCGGGGTGCCGCCTGGATTTGAGCGGGTTGAAGTCGCGGCAGGGTCCTTTGCCGAGTATCTTCGGCAGCTACCTTTGAAGCCGGATGGGGCTCCGGTACTGTATCACGATGGCCGAGAGAAGCGCAACGCCGGGGTTTATGTGGCGGTGGTGGAGATGTCCTTAGGCGACCGTGATTTACAGCAGTGTGCCGATGCAATTATGCGCCTTCGCGGGGAATATTTTTGGGGGCGGGGCGAGTATGAAAAGATCGCGTTTAATTTTACCAATGGATTCCCGGTGCCCTACAGCAAGTGGATGGAGGGCTACCGGATTAGCTTTAGTGGCAACACCGCTTCCTGGTACGAGAAAACTTCTCCTTCTAATACTTACGAAGATTTTCTTCGTTATATGGATATCATTTTCGCCTATGCCGGGACGCTTTCCTTGGAGCAGGAGCTGGTCAGTGTTCCTTGGGAGGAGATGGAGATCGGCGATGTGCTGATCAGGGGTGGCAGCCCCGGACATGCGGTACTTGTCGTCGACATGGCTGAGAACAAAAACACTGGGGAGAAACTGTATTTACTGGCGCAAAGCTATATGCCGGCGCAGGATACTCAGTTGCTCGCCAATCCATCCGACGCGGCTCTTAGCCCGTGGTATGCTCTATCAGAAACTGGGGCTGAGATTCGGACTCCGGAGTGGACTTTTACGCGGGACCAGCTACGCCGCTTTCCGGAGTAGCGGGTCGCTGACAAAGAGGCGAGGAATAGCCAAGGCTGCCGAAAAAGTCGGCGATGAACAATGAAGAATTAACGGTTAATAATTTCTGAGAGAATTATTGGCATAATTCTTCGTTTTCTTTAAAAAATTGGAGTAAAATGTGAAAGGATGTGGCCAAGATGCGCCAGTTACTAACGCTTTGTGGGATGATTATGCTTGGGGTGACTCTGGTGGGGTGCGCTAAAGAACAACCAGCTGATAGCCCGGCGGCAACTATCGTTACTCTTGAGGAGGCGGTGCAGCAGGCTATTCTACAACAGGGATCGAGTTATCTGGCAGGTGAGGTGGCGACCGAGGGTCACGAGATCTTGGAAATCGTTGAGGACGACACATCGACAACAGTGTATGCAATCGCCAGTTTTGGGTTTTTTGCTTTTGAAAACGGGATTTTCACCAAGATTAGCGGAAGCGGGGACATTCCGACAGTGCTGGTTTTTAGCCGGGACGAGTCGGATGTTTATCAGTTGCTCGAGTATCAGGAGCCAGAGGATGGTTCAAATTACGAGACCTCGATCAAAGAGATGTTTCCCCAGCATTTGTGGGGGAGGGTTTTGTCCAGTGCGGGTTCTGCTTCAGACTTGCTGGCTCAGCAAGAGGCCCAAGCCCGGGCTTACCTGGACTCGATTGGGCGTCAGGGCGAAGTACAAGGGGACTATGTCGAGAAGCAACTTTTGGAGATTGATGTCGAGGCATCCAATAAGCTCTTTGCCGAGTATAGCAAAGAAGATGCATTTCTCAACAATTGCCCGTATTGGATTGGCACCAGAGAGACGATTGAGGATGGCCAGCGATATATCTACGCAACATCTCAAAGCAAGGACCAGGAGGGCTATGACCTCGTGATTTACAAAAAAACCGATGATAGCGGAAAAGTTGTCGAGGAGCGCACTTATCAGATTGTCGGCAGTGACGTTCGGTTGCTCTAGCTAGTGCACAAAGCCGCCGCTTAGCAGGGCATAATAAATGAGAGGAGCTAGCTAGCCGATGGCAGCGAAAAATTAGGGGCCATGTTTCACACCTATAACGATGTGACAATCATCTACGATGTAATCCGTAAAAACCGTCAGAGTGTCGGGATTTATCTGGATGGCTCTGGGCATCTTCAAGTTGTGGCGCCGAAGAATCTAAGCGACGCAGCGGTTGTCGCTGTGCTGGAGGAAAAGTGGGAAAGCATACTTAAGACGCAGCAAGAGGTGCTGGCCTTGGCAAGTGGACCGCTACCCAAGGTTTTTTCGTCTGGTGAATTTTTCCATTACCTAGGCGACGCCTTCCCGATTGAAATTATTGTTGATCCTGAGCAAAAGCGCGACTGCGTCGAGCTAGCGAAAACAAAGTTGCGGATTACTGTGGCCGAAGAGGACCCGGCCCGGGTCAGGCAGGCCCTGCGACGTTTTTATTATCAGCGCTGCAAAGCCTTGGTCGAGGACCGAATCCGCCACTATCAAGGCCAATTCAAGGTTCGTCCCCGGGGGATTCAGATTAACGACAATCCGGCGGTGTGGGGCACCTGCAATGGGCAACGCCAATTGACTTTCAATTGGAAATTGGCGATGGCTCCGGCTGAGGTGATTGATTATATCGTCGTTCATGAGCTGTGTCATATGACGCACCTGAACCATGACCGATCTTTTTGGCGTTTAGTCGGGAAGCTACTCCCCGATTATAAAGCGAGGCAGGATTGGCTACAGCAATCCGGCTGGAGGATGGAGCTGTAAAACGAATCAGGGACGGCCTGATAGGCCGCCCGAAACCACTGAAAAAATTGGCGATTAAGAATTGTGCATTACTACTGAAAAAAGCCGCCAGGCTTTTTCCAGTAGTCTCAAGCCGCCTTTGGACTGAGTTTAGGTTTACTCGCCGATCTTTAGAACCAAGGTCTTGGCAGCCTCCGGGGCCTGTTGGCCACCGTCCCAGTCTTGTCCGTAGGTGAAGCTAATCGTGGCAGTTGCGGGAGCTAGGGCTTTAAAGCGGAAGCTGCGCACTCCTGGAGCGCCGACCATGTCTTCCTCCCCGCCTTGCACGTAGTCATCGCCGACAAGCTCGACGGCCTCGGGTGTGTCGCATTCCCATTGCCAGGTGTAACCGGTGGAGGGATTTTCCTCAAGGTCAATCTTGACGGTTTGTCCCACTTGGAGCGCGACAGGGGCGCTGCCGTCGCCGGCGTCGACTTCTTCGGGAGCGCTGGGATTACTCGTCATGCATCCTCCGAGGACAGCGGCGATTGTGCCTAGTGCTAACAGGGCAAAAATTGATTTTTTCATTTTTTTCCTCCTTCAACTCGCTCAATATGCTAATATTAAGCGAGAATTTTATGCGTGTAAATGCCTTGCTGAAAGGGGAAAGCTATGACACATTTTGCGAAGCGGATGAATAATGTGCCGATTTGCCGGAGGGCTGCCTAGCCTAGGCTAGCGTCTGGCGGAGGCGATGGGGGAGTTGTTTTAACAGGCAAACATGGAGTTAGGAGAAATCACGGGCGATGCTGCGAGTTCAGGTTAAGGAGGTGCTGGGTTGCCATATCCGCAACTACTAATTGATTTAAATAAACTGGAGGACAACGTCCGGCAGATGTGTCAGGACATGGCTACCGTCGGGATGCACGTCATGGGCGTTAACAAAGTTTTTAACGGTGATTTGCCGCCTGCCCTGGCTTTGGTGCGGGGCGGTGTCGACGTGGTGGCGGAATCCACTGTGGCCAACCTGATTAAAATTGCGGAGTTGCCGTGTGCCAAGGCTTTATTGCGCAGCCCGGCGCTTAGCGAGGTGGCCTTGGCGGTGCAGCATGCCGACATTTCCCTGAATGGCGAAATTAGAGTTATCCAGGCCCTTGCCAGGGAGGCGGAGCGTCAACAGAAAAACCATCAGATTCTCCTGATGGTGGACATGGGAGATCTGCGGGAAGGGATCTGGTACGAGGATGAAGCTGCCCTTGTCCGGGCGCTGGCGGCAATTGTCGAGGCTCCCTTTCTTTCGCTTTACGGGTTGGGGACTAATTTTAATTGTTACGGGACGGTCCAGCCCACTGCGGTTAATGGGGAAACTTTTGTTCGATTGGCTCGGCGGCTGGAAGAGCAATTGGGGATAGCATTCCCCTATTTGTCCGGGGGCAACTGTACTAGCTATCACCTGATCGACAAGGGAATCATGCCCAAGGGGATTAACCAATTGCGGATTGGCGGCCAGTACCAGTTTGGCATGGAATTTGTGGATGTCAAATACTTGCCGGGCTATCATCATTCCTGCCAAGATGCCGATTTGTGTGCTTCGAATCTTTTTATCCTGCAAGGAGAGATTATTGAATGTGGCAGTAAGCCGACAATGCCTGTAGGAGAGCTGGGGAAAGATGCTTTCATGCGCAGCAAGACGTTTCTGGACCGGGGCTGGCGCCGTCGCGGGATTTTGAATTTTGGCCTTCAGGATATTCCCGGGGAAAGCCTCCATCCCGTCGATTCAGGCATAACGATTTTGGGGCAGACCAGCAATCATACGATTGTCGATCTCGAGGATGCCGCCAGGCCTTATCAGCTAGGGGATGTTCTTGAGTTTGAACTGGATTACCCCGCCTTGATGTTTGCCTGTAATTCACCAGGGATTGCCAAGGTCTATCTTTAATAAACCGCCGGGAGATGAGGTTAGCGTGTCTGTCTGATATGACAAAATTTTTGCTTTAACTATCATCGCCATGACATGTGCTGGAAAAGGGAATATAATACGATTATTCACTAGAAGAAAGGGTGATGGCAATGGCCAACGAATTTTGCCCGCACTGTGCCCAGGAGATTGACGGGGATGCCAGATTTTGCCCGCATTGTGGTCAGCAGATAATTCGTCCGGGAATGGCGCCCCCAGCGCCTGCGTCTACTACTGATGGGCCTGCCCAAGAGATGCCGCTCTTGGCATTTTCGGTGCAGCTTAAAAAAGGGATGCTGAGCAGCCAGCCGTATATTTTTATCGGAACGCCCCAGCGCTTAATCTTGGCTGCCTTTGACAATAAAAAATATCAAGCATTTATTCAACAACAGAAAATGGCTGCCAAAGAGCGAGGCGATGGCTTTTTGAAGAAAATTGGCAATGCGATGATGTCTGGTTTTGCTTTTGTCGACCAATATCGGACGATGCCACCTCAAGCAATTTTGGCGGAAAATAAGGCTAATTTTTTTATTCCTTGGACGGAAGTGGAGTGGCTGCGGTACCAAAAAAAAGAGAGTGAAAGTTACGATGGCGATTCCAACATCTCTAGTACAACAACCACCATTAAGCTGACTGTTCGGGCCGGCGGCAACGAATTCAAGATGGGCGTGAGCTCGATGGGAAATCGGGAGCAGGAATATCTTCAGCATTTTCATCAGCTTTTGGGAGAGAGATTTCGCAATCGATAGTAGATGCTCGAGGATGAGAGACCGAGAGCAGGGCTTGTAAGGCGTGATAACTAATTTTAAAAAAAGGGAGAGGTAGGCTTGCGCCAACCTCTCCCTTTTTTAAAAATCTTAGATTTCCTGGCGGATGGTGCTGCGGATTTCCTCCAGCATTTTTTCGCGCTCATCCCGGCTAACAAAATTCACAGCGATAAAGTTTTTATGGATGACTTCCATTCCGACAAAACCGAAAATATGGTGGCGGATAATGTCCGAGAGCTCGGTAAAATATTCAGTATTTTCGCCATTTTCGTTGGTAACCCCGCAGGTGGTGAGGGCTAAAAGCCTCTTTCCACCTAGACATCCCATCGTGTAGCCTGCCTCTGCCGTGCCGTAGGCAAAGCCTTTGCTAAAGACGCGGCTGATGTAGCCGTGCATCATTGTGGTAAAGGAAGACCACCAGATAGGGCTGATAAAGATCAATAAATCAGCCTCGGTGATTAGGCGCTGCTCGGCGGCGATATCAGGGGGAATATGTCCCGCGTCGATTTTTTCCATCTCTTCGGCGGTCAGCAAGGGGTTAAAACGCCTAGCATAAAGGTCGCGGACCCGATAGTTGATTCCCTTATTAACTAATTCTTCTTGGACGGTTTTTAAGATGGCAGCATTAAAGCTGCGGGGGTTGGGATGGGCGTAGACGATTAAGGCTTGCATTGACATCACTCCTGTCAGATTTCGGGCTAATTGTAGCACAACCAAGTCGATTTTTAAAAGGAAGTTTCGTGGGGAGATTTAATCGAATAGGCGAATAATATTTTCAAAATCACTATGGATAACTTTCGTATAACTTGACAAATTGTTTTGGCCTTGCTATCCTTAGCGTCAATAAATATTGGAAAGACTTTGACGGGGATTAGTAGGTCTGACTTTTCGCTTTAGAGAGCCGTTGGTTGGTGCAAAACGGTGCGGAAACAAGGCGCGAACTCGCCCCTGAGTCGCCGGCTGAAACCGCGTTGCGGTAAGTAGGCTGGGCCGGATGCTCACCGTTATAGGGGCGGGATATCGGCCTCTGTGCCCGCATCTTTAAAAGAGTGGTACTCCTCGTCTCTTTGACGGGGAGTTTTTGTTACAGAGAGTATCGGTATTCTTGGCAAGCGCACCTTCGGGTGAACAGGAGTGGTACCGCGGAATGGCCCCTTTCGTCTCCAAATTGGCGAAGTGGGGCTTTTTGTATCGAAGGAGGTTGCGTGCGATGAAGTTTAATAAGTATAAGAGTTACCCCGTCATGGAATTGGCCCAACGGCAGTGGCCGGACCAGAGGATTACCCGGGCACCCCAGTGGTGCAGCGTGGATCTGCGGGACGGCAATCAAGCTCTGCCAATTCCAATGAGCGTTGAAAAAAAATTGCGGATGTATAATATGTTGAAGCGAATCGGCTTTAAGGAAATCGAGGTTTCGTTTCCCTCGGCGTCGAATACGGATTTTGCCTTTGTGCGCCGTCTCATCGACGATGGATTGGACCAAGGGATTGCCTTGCAAGTGCTGACTCAGTCCCGGGAGCCGTTGATTCGTCGGACCTTTGAATCCATTGCCGGTTGTCGGCGGGCCATTGTCCATTTGTACAATTCGACATCTGTCCAGCAGCGACAGGTCGTGTTTCGGATGGAGCCAAAGGAAATCATTCAGATTGCTGTCGACGGGGCGAGGCTGATTAAAGAAATTGCGGCTGATAGCAGCGGTGACATTAGCTTTGAGTACTCTCCGGAAAGCTTTACCGGGACCGAGATGGAATTTGCCCGGCAGATATGTGAAGCAGTTTTGGATGTCTGGCAACCGACGGTGGAGCGGAAGGTAATCATCAATTTGCCGGCTACGGTGGAGATGTCCACGCCAAATGTTTACGCGGATCAGATTGAGTGGTTTCATCGCAATTTGGCGGGTCGAGACTGCGTTATTCTAAGCCTTCACGCACACAATGATCGGGGCACAGCGGTGGCGGCA
>Ga0351929_1044_pt1 | contig 26063 bp, 20 predicted proteins | sample BONcelHT113001E9_FD_205825 | JGI IMG/M metagenome (GOLD analysis project Ga0351929, IMG submission 205825) | Enriched cells from coal bed in the Powder River Basin, Montana, United States - BONCAT cells T11 rep2 HSBNCT.T11.300.1.E9 ...
ACCATCAGTACGAAAACGGAGAAGTAAAAAGCATCGGCAGAAGCAGCTACCGTCATGACAACCGGGGCCGGGTTGTTGAGAAGCGGGTCGTAAAGAGCGGATTCCGCCCCAAGACCTGGTTTTTCCGCTGGGATGTTAGCGGAAATGTAAAAATGACCCACCTTGGAAACTGAAATTTGACCCACTTTTCCATTATCCTAGCCGAGCAGGAGGGTCGGCATGATTGGAAAGGAAGAGTGTATGGAAATCAGAATTCTCAGCAAGCAAGGCAAGGGCATCCGGGAGATCAACCGGATCACAGGGCTCTCGCGAAACACCATCCGGAAGTTTCTACGTTCGTCGTCCGAACCGCGATACAAGGAGCGAGCGAGACGTCCAGGGAAGCTTGATCCTTTCAAGAACTTCCTGGAAGAACGATTAAAGGCGGCACTACCGCATCGCCTTCCGGCAACCGTGCTGACACGGGAGGTCAGAAGCCTCGGTTTTGATGGCTCTGAACGGCTGGTCAGGCTTTTTCTCGCAACGCTTCATCCGGCTAAAGATCCTGAACCTGTTGTGCGGTTCGAGACCGAACCCGGCAAACAGATGCAGGCCGACTGGTGCGAGCTGCGCAAAGGCAAAAATCCGCTGTACGCCTTTGTCGCGACCCTTGGTTTTAGCCGTGACGCATTCGTCATGTTTACGACGAGCCAAAGTTTCAATGTCCTTCGCGAGTGTCACGAAGAGGCATTCTCTTGCTTCGGCGGTGTACCGTGTGAAGTGCTCTATGACAACATGAAGACAGTAGTGCTGGAGCGAAACGCCTTCGGTGAGGGTAAACACCGCTTTCATCCCGGTCTGTGGGACGTCGCGAAGCATTTCGGTTTCATGCCGAGACTGTGCAAGCCGTATCGGGCCAAGACCAAGGGAAAGGTGGAGCGGTTCAATCGCTATCTCCGTTACAGTTTTTACTACCCTTTGCTGTCACGCCTGAAACAGGCCGGCCTTACCCTCGATGCGGCAACCGCAAACATCGAGGTCCGAAAGTGGCTCGATGATGTAGCCAACTGCCGCATTCACGGCGAAACCAATGAACGTCCATGCGACCGGTTGGAGGTTGAGCGACAGTCACTGTTGCCGCTTCCCCGGAGATTGCCGGTTGAGCCGGCAAAGCCGGAAGTTACCGTCCCTGCTTACTGGCCGGTAACTCCTCTCCAGCGCCCTCCCGGCATCTATGAGCAGATGCTTCAGGAGGGACGGCTATGAGTGGCATACAGCACCAACGAATCGTTGCCCTTTGCGATGATCTCAAATTTCAGGCGATGGCAAATGTCTACGCCGATCTGGCCGATGTGGCGGCAAAGCAGGAGTCATCCTACATCGAATATCTGGAACAGGTTCTCAAGGCGGAGAACGAGCTCAGACAAGGGCGCTCGCGTCATACGATGGCGAAGCTTGCCGGGTTTCCGGCGATCAAGACGCTGGAAGATTACGACTTTGACTTCGCTAGTGGCGCTCCCAAACAGCGCATCGTTGACCTTGCCGCCATGGCATTTCTGGAGCGAAAGGAGAACGTTATTCTGCTGGGCCCCAGCGGCACTGGCAAGACCCACCTGGCAATTGCCCTGGGCTACCGGGCGACACAGTGCGGGGTAAAGGTCCGCTTCATTTCTGCCGCCGACCTCATGTTGCAGCTGGAGAGCGCCCAGCGGCAGGGACGCTATAAGGAAGTGCTGCGCCGGAGCGTTCTGGGACCGAGACTCCTGATTATCGACGAGATTGGCTACCTCCCGTTCAGTGACACGCAAGCAAACCTGTTCTTCCAGGTGATCGCCAAGAGGTATGAGGAAGGCTCCGTAATTCTCACCTCGAATCTGAGCTTCGGCGAGTGGGAGCAGGCCTTTGGCGGCAACACGGCACTGACATCGGCAATGCTCGACCGGTTGCTTCATCATGCTCATGTCATTCAAATCAGAGGCGACAGCTACCGCCTGAAGGAAAAGCGACGTTCCGGTATTTTAGGCCAGCAATTGACGACAGTTCAGATTGATGACTGACTGGAGGGTGGGTCAATTTTCAATTGCCGACCATACGGTAAAGTGGGTCAATTTTCGATTGCCGTTGACACTGGGACGACTTCGACCGGTTGACGGAAACCCATACGCCGGACGGGGCGATCTGGAATTACCGCTACGATGCCTTCGGACGCAGAATCAAAAAAGAGTGCATCAAGACCGGCAACACCGGCAGGAAAAGCAGCATCAGCTATCTCTGGCAGGGTGCAACGCTTGCGGAGGAACACCGGACAACCGGTGAAACAAAGGAAGTCAGCCGCTGGCACTTCGAGCCGGGGACCTTCGATCCGCTGGCGAAGGAGACAATTTCCGCTGAAGGAAACAACTCATTCTACCCGATCGTCACCGATCATCTGGGGACGCCGAAAGAGTTGTTCGACACCGAGGGTAACTGCGTCTGGCAGGCCGAACACAGCCTGTGGGGTGAAACTGATGTGTTGTTTGCCAGGAAAACTGATGGTTTTAAGCCGCTTGTTGATTGCAATCTCCGATTCCAGAATCAGTGGGAGGATGAAGAGAGCGGGCTATACTATAACCTGAACAGGTATTATGATCCGGACAGCGGGCAGTATCTGTCAACCGACCCAATCGGGCTGGAAGGTGGATTAAGAACCCACGGATATGTGCATGATCCTCTGCAGTGGGTGGATCCATGGGGGTTGGCGGGGTGTCCGAAGAAAGCAATTGTAGTGGGTGAAGGAATGGGGCGTATTAAAAATGCGGTTAAAGATCTACGATCAAAAGGTGTAAATGCCAAATGGTATCAAGCATGGGGGAAGAACTTTCCAAAGGGACGACCTATGACGTCATCTGAGCTTGATGCTTCCATTGCACGTAATAAGAGGTGGATTGAAACAAAAATGAAGCAAGGCTACGAAATATATGATATTGGCTTCGATCCTACAAGGGCCAGAAGATCACCCTTTTACCATGTCGAACAACAAGAGATTGGCAAAATCCATTATCCTACAATATCTTTACCGGGGTTTTAATATGTCAAAAAAGCAAGAATTTAAAGAACTGTGTATGAAATACTTCGACTTTTTAGAAAAAGATTACGGCTTTAGTTTTTTTAAATGCACGGTGGATACTGGGAGTTATAAGCTTATGTTTAAGAGTAACACTGTTGGAATAGTTCTGGAATATGAGCCTAGAGAGTTTTACCTTTTTATTACAATGTGCAAATTATTGCAGGGCGAAATCCCGCCGAAAGTCGTTGATATATCGCCAAAAACAGTGATCAACTGTTTTGATCTTGATGATGTGGTGTCCCTAAGTTCAAAGGGGTCATTAGTTCCTGATTATACATCCTTGGCCCCGGACGAAAAAATCACATTGGATGATCTATTCAAAAAGCAAGCTGAGAATCTGCGGAAATCTGCCCATGAAATTCTTAACGGAGATTTTTCTCTATTTGTAGAGCTTGACAGGGTCGTGAAAGGTAGGGCTCGGAAATTCGCCATTCAGAAATGGGGAGACAAAGCCTCTCAATTTGGGTGGAGTTTGGAGAATTCTGAGACGCCGCAGCACTAGCGAGAAACAAACGCCTCACCGATGGCATCGAACAGCATCTCACTTGGTGTACAGAGATGGTAATCACCTGACAGTCCCTCTTGAACGGGTCAAGAATCAGGCAGCTCTTTTTTCGTATTTAACTGGTTTTTCGGTATTAAAAAATTTGTCGAGTACAAGCACAGTAATGCGATCAGCTATTGCCAACGTTAGCAGTTTACAGAAAATGGAGGCCACAGATGAAGATGGATATTGTTCCTGAAATTGCACCTGATATTCAGGCATTGAAGGAAGTATTGACAAGGGAGTTACCGGCTGGATGCAAGGTTAAAATTCCGCCCTTGAACCGAAAATGCCTGCGAGTTGCCAAATCATTCTTTGTTGCAACCGATGTGCTGGTTCGGAAAAACAAGATTATTGTTACCAACCCCGTGCCCATGTTGATGGGGGTTTATATAGTGATTTGTCTGCCTTTGGCCATTTACGCGATGTTTAAATTGAAAGAGAACGAGGCATTGAGGTCCACCGTGCAGGACATCCTTTTTAGGGCAACACGCAGTAATACGGTTGCATCCGGAGAGGCGTAGTATCTCGAACTTATTGTGAATGGAATACGGAGGGTCAGCCAATAATGCGAAATATGACTGCAGGTGTTTTTATGATGGTCGGAATACTGCTTGGTATGTCTCTGGCGCCTGGCTGCGACAAAGTTCAGGCGAAGAAAGAGACACTGTCCGACAGCCAGAAATGGGCACTGGCAACAGCCGCCATACCCAAGAAGGCAAACGGCATGGAACTGGATATCATGGGAGGCGGCGCATCCGATTCCGACTATGTGTCGGCGCTTCGGGAAATGCTGAAAAACGACTGGGAGGTCGCTGATCGCGCAAGCGCCCTGGGTGCAATCAAGGCGCTCAGGGAAGAGGGTCACCGCCAGGAGTTTGATCTCATGCTGAAGGATATATCGGCCATGGATGGGGCTGGTTTGGCGCGACTTCTTGCCGACTATGCCCAGGATCCGGAGCTGCAGAAACGGATCAGGCTGGTCCATGCGCAAAAAGACGCAGTCGATAAAAAGAGCATTACCGCCTGGGATTATTGCCGGTTGATCTATCTTGCCGAGTGCAGCTACAGGTCCGGATACATCACGGAACAGGAAGCATGGCAGGAAATCATGCCGGCGGCGGAAATCATTCAATCCACATTTTCGTCATGGCGGGAAATGGGTGACAACTACCTGCTCGGCCGCGAATTCTGGTCCGGTGCACGTGAGCCGCGCATGGTCGTTGCAAACAGGTTTCTCCTGACCGATCCGAAAGGTCCTTGGGCGACTCTGGCATGGAAGCTTCCCTTGCGGAAACAGAAATAGCGGAACAAGTAGAGTGGGCGTTGCGGCACATTGACGAGGGGCTCCGGGATGGTCATTTGTTCACGGACTAAAGCTTTGCGCTAACGCGGTTGACACCTTGCCGGCAACGGCCATGTCTTGGATTTTACCCGGGACGCGCGAGGGCTGGAAACGCTACGTGAGTATCGTGCCAAAGAAAGTCCCTTCCCGGTCCCTGATCCCCAGTCTCTGAATGCCTTTTCCTTGCAGCAGAGCTACGACCCCTGGGTGTCCGAAAATAGATGAAACTCCTAAGTATACGTTTAGCAGGTTGTTGAAAAACAACCTCGTTTTGGTAGAGAAAAAAGCCTTTTCATGCTATATTATCGCGCATAATATATTGAAATTGCAGGAGATTATTATGCGTGGAAACAATAACAATACCGAATCCATGTTCGTTTATCTGTCGCCGGAGGCCTTTGTCCCCAAGAACCATCCCCTTCGCCCCATCCGGGCAATGGCCGACAAGGCACTGGCAGAGCTCAATGGTGAATTCGAGGCCATGTATTCCCGCACCGGTCGGCCTTCGATTCCTCCTGAGAAACTATTGAAGGGTCTTCTGCTTCAGGCTCTGTACACCATCAGGAGTAACCGGCTTCTGGTGGAGCAGATCGGCTACAATGTTCTGTTCCGCTGGTTTCTTGGCCTGGCCCTGGATGAAGCGGTATGGGATCACTCGTCATTTTCCACCAACCAGGAGAGGCTCATCAAGACAGATGCGGCCCGGAAGTTTCTGGCAAAGCTCGTTGAGCAGGCCCGCAAGGCAAAGCTTCTTTCCGATGAGCACTTCAGTGTTGACGGGACCCTCATCGAAGCGTGGGCTTCCATCAAGAGTTTCCAACCCAAGGACGGACCGAAAAACCCGGTGGGCCGCAATGAGGAAAAGGATTTCCACGGCAAAAAGCTGAAAAACGATACCCATGCCTCCACCACCGATCCAGAGACCCGTCTTTTCAAGAAAAGCACTGGCAAGGAGGCTAAGCTCAGCTATATGGCGCATGCCCTCATGGAGAACAGAAACGGCCTGATCGTAAGCGGGATGGCCACTCAAGCGACTGGGACGGCGGAGCGGGAAGCAGCCGCCGAGATGGTGGCCTCGGTTCCCGGTACCAAAAGGATTACCGTTGGCGGCGACAAGAACTACGACACCAAGGATTTCGTCCAAACCCTGCGGCAACATAACGCGACTCCGCACGTGGCCCAGAACAATACCAACAGATCATCGGCCATAGACGGCCGGACTACCAGGCATGAAGGATACAAGGTGAGCCTGAGAATCCGGAAACGGATCGAAGAGACGTTCGGCTGGATCAAGACCATCGGCAATCTCCGCAAGACTCGATACAGAGGGGTGGAGAAGGTTGATTGGTATTTCAACCTGACGGCAGCGGCTTACAACCTGGTCCGCATGCGAAATCTGGGCGTAGCTGCCTCGTAAAAAGGGAGTAGTGCGCCAGGATACGGCAAAAGGGCCAATGAAGGGTGAGATCAAAGCAAACGAACAAGGATTTCAAAGAACAGAAGGCTAACTGAACAAGAAAAATCATCGAAAAAACCGGTTCCGGAAGAACGCACCCTCAAATGGGGTAGTTTTTCAACGGCCTGTTAGAGGCGATTCCCGTTCACCATCAACAATCTTCAAAAAAGGGTTCAAGCCACTAGGGACAAGTACTGATTTGCCGAAATATGTACGTACTGGTGACCCGAGTATTTTTGTTTCGACATCAAAGACACCCAAAGTTGCGAGAGAGGATTTTTCGTATCCTGGAAGTCATGTATATACTGTGAGGCCAGGCAGTAAAGGGATTGATGTGAATGCAACTCTTGGAAAACATAATCTGGCATATGAGCATGAAATAGCAGTTCCGGGAGGGGTACCCCCTTCGGACATAATGGGGGCACGTCAAGTTGGTAGTAATGGAATGTTTTCTGGCCCATTTATAAAAAATCCAAACTACGTACCATAGAAATACAAACATCAAATTTATCACACAATGAGGTGCGAATATGAATGAATCAGAAGTTAAGCTTATCAACCGAGATAATGAGGTGCAAATAGTTAAGTTTTATTACCCAGATAGCGAACCTTGGTTTATAGAGATGTCTCGCAATGAGTTGCCAACTGCAAGATATGAAGGGCATGACATATTTAGCTGTCTACGTGCATTAAGAATAAAATTAGAAGCATTTGGCATCAAGGTACTATGCAATGGTGCTCGAATTGATGCGTGTGTTTCAGGGATGTTAAGTCAATCTGGCTTAAGAAAAGTGTATATAACAACAATGGGAAAACAGGCCAGTTCTGCAGATTTGGTTAACATTTTTGAAGAAGCAGCACCTGAACAAGTCGGAACTGTAGAAGAGCAAGAAAACTATAACGAAAAATGGTTTTACAGTGGACAGTGAATCAATAGTTCAAAGGAGCTAGGCACTGACATGTTGTTGACAAGTTTTGCCCCTGCCAAACGAGTTCTTTGAAAACTCCATAATCGAATTGAGGCATCTGCACCGACGAAATACATAATCGTCGGTGCAAGTTTCAATTCATCTTTTCACTCTTCGATGCTACCGGCGGCTGCACCAGCCATTGGTTCAACGACAACGACCTGCTGATTCGCGAACAGGATCCGCTCGGCCACATCACCGTCCATGAAATCGACGGTCTGGATCGCAAACTGTCCACCAGCGACGCGCTGGGACGGGCAACCAGCTTCAACTACGACGCCTACGGCAACCTGATTGCTGAAACCGACTGGAGCGACCGTATCACCAGACTTGCCAAACAAAGGGGGACGTTGGTAGGTTGTGAAGGTTATTTTGATGTGAACTGGAGAAACTATGCCAAGGCAACCGAGGTTGGACCTCCCCGGCTTGGTACATCACGTTATGGCACGGGGCATAGAAGGCGGTGATATCTTTCGTTGTGATGAAGACCGGCTAGGCTTCCTCACACGCCTTACCAATGAAATCAATAAGGTGGATGGGCCGCGTCTCTACGCCTGGACTTTGATGAGCAATCACTTTCACCTGTTGCTGCGGCCTGGTAATGGCTTGTTATCACCAATGATGCGGAGGCTTATGACCGGGCATGCAGTCAGCTGCAACATGCGCCACAAACGCAAGGGACATCTTTTTCAGAATCGTTTCAAGAGCATTGTGGTGTAAGAAGAGCCATATTTTCTGGAACTTGTTCGCTATATCCATCTGAACCCGGTGCGCGCCGGGATTGTGACCAGCCCGGAAGATCTGGGAATCTATCCGTTTGCCGGACATTCCGTTATTTTAGGCAATAAGGACTTTGCCGAGCAGGATGTCGATGCTGTTCTGTCCCGGTTTTCTCCAGAGAAAACGTCAGCCATTCGCAACTATCGTGACTTCGTTTCTGCAGGTTTTTGTCAGGGGAGTAGGAACGAATTGCGGGGAGGTGGTCTTGTCAGGAGTGCTGGCGGGCTTTCGGCGCTCCTGGGTTGCGATCCAAGTGAACAGGAGTCATCGGACGCAAGGATTCTTGGAAGGGGTGATTTTGTCGATTCGGTACTGCATGAATCTAAATATTCCGGGACGACAACAATAAACACCATCGACAGCATTTTGCACACCGTATCGGAGCAAAGCGGCATCAACATCCAGTTGATTCTCGGCACCAGTCGATGCCGGAGCTCCAGCGCTGCTCGGCGTCAATTTTACCTACGAGCCCACGAAGAAGCTGGAGCGACGTTTGCTGCGTTAGGGAGAATGACTGGAAGAACTCATACATCGGTGAGAGAGGCCATTTTGCAGGCCAGACTTGAACTGAAAGAAGGCAAGAAATGAATAACCTTCATAACCTACCAACGTCCCCTTATCTCGTAACCTACCAACGTCCCCTTATCTCGTTCATAACCTACCAACGTCCCCATATCTCGCGTCCCCTTATCTCGTCCCCTTATCTGCTTATCCTCGTCAATTGAGTCCAATGGCGGGTCAGGTCAACTATGTGCACATACCACCCTGGTCTTTTCCTAAAACTGCCGGACATTCTCTGCTCCACGAAATGCGAATAAGGAGAATCGACAGCGAAACTCAACATTCCGCTGTTTATTTGTTATAGGTACCCGCTAACCTGAAACACGCCCATAGGGGGCTTGGCGCACAATAAAACCAACGAGGTAAAAATGAATAACGTCATTATCCCGGAAATTTCACCTGATGTTGAAGCCCTGAAGGCTGCATTGGCAGAACAACTGCCTGCCGGCTGCAAAATCAGGATTCCACCCTTAAACCGTAAAAGTCTGCGCGTCATCAAGGCCTTCGGAATTGTCACAGAAGTCATTTTGCGGCGGGACAAGATTGTCGTGCACAACTCCATGCCCATGTATGCTGGGCTTGCTACCTTTATTTTCCCGCCTTTCGGCATTTATCTTATCTGTAAGATGAAAGACGGCGAGACACTTAGATCCACGGTTCACGATATCGTAGCATGTGCTGCGAAGAAGCCGTAACAACACTGCCGAATGACAGGAAGCAGCACGACGTCAACGACAAATTGTTTGATGGTTTTGGACTGTAAATCATGATGACACTAGAATCCGTGATGAGATTTACTGGCAGTCCCGACAGGATTTCACGTTATCAAGCTGCCTCATCGTATCGCTGTGCCGCAGCTTGGGGAGAATGGATTCCGACAGTGTCAAACGCAGGTGGCGGCAGCAGAAGAGCCGGCCCGGTGCGCAGGATCCGCACCGGGCCGGAACAGGTTTAGAGACAAACGGGACACGGTGGACATTTTTCAATGGCAATCGCCTGGAGCTGTTCTCGGTAGTAGATGAACTGACGACCGTCGCGCACATGAGCCCTCGCCCACAGTTTGAGCGCAAAGGCGCAGGTGCTGCTCAGCCCCGTCAGCATCCCCGATCCGGGTGCGGGGGCCGCGCTGCCGCCGGAAACGGTCGGGGTGACACTGCCCGGCAGGCCGGTATTGGACGTGCCGCTGGCAAGGTAATGGATTGTCGGGCTGATTCCCTTTGTGTAGTAGAGGCCCCAGCTGCGCAGCCGGTTGTTTTCCTGGGTGACCTGCACTTGGAAATCCAGAGACAGAGTTGTCGACCAGGGGATTACACCGCATTCATTGAGCACCGCCGGAATGGTGAGATTGACCACCGGCGCTTTGTTGTCCAGGGTGATTGCCAGATCGCAGCGGTCGGTCATGGCGGGCAGCACCGCTGGCGGCGCCACCGTGCCGTCGCGGTAATCCACCCCCAGGGCGGAGGTGAGTTTTACGCCGTTTTGGTCAAACACCTCCAAACGCAGCAGATACACGTTGCTGTCCGCCTCGGTCAGCCAGGAATGCCAGGTGCCGAGCCAGTCCGGGTTGTACCAGAGGTAATCGCTGAAGTTGCGCACCTCGTAGAGGGCCGGCACCCCGTTGACGGTTTTGGGTCCGAGGTGGTGCGCCTCGCCGTCATAGGTGGCCTTGTCGACGCGGGTATCGCTGAGGGGCGTGGTGATGGGGGTAAAGTCGCTGCTGCCGTGCCGGGCGTAGGAAAGGCGATAGTACCGCGCCGGGGCGCCGGTGGTCAGGGCGTCGCCGAACTGGCCAGTGATGTGCAATGTGCCGCCGTAAGCGACCTGGCTGAGTGATCCTTCGCTGAACAGACCGCTGGTTTGGCTGATTTTGTAGACCTCATCGTCGCCGATACGGGTGAAAAATACCGGTGAGCCGGCCAGCGGATCGGGGCTGACGCCGCTGCCGCAAACCACTTCTTCATTGTCGAGGTACAGGTCAATGTGGGCATGGGTCACGTTCCACCGGGTGCTGGTATAGGGGTCAAGGTAGATCACCGTTGACACGCCATCGATGATCTGGGTCACCTTGAGGAGGATGTCCGGGCGCGAGTCAAAACGGAGCCGGCCCCGGCGGAAATGCAACGGCCACCAATTGAAGCAGGTGCTGAAGTAGCCCATGTAATCGGTGGTGGTTTCGGCCACCTCTGCCTTGCTGTAAAAACAGTGGGGAAAGATGACCCACGGTGCAATCTTGGAGGTCAGTGTCAGTTTCTCCAGCCGGGCGGCCAGGCCGGCGTTCAGCAGTCGGACCTCGCCGACACGTGTGTGGCCGGGCGGCTCAGGCTGGGGGTTGATCGCAATATTTTCAGCCAGGCTGGAAACTTTTCCCACGGTGCCTGCCGCTGCCGGAGCGTGCAGATTGAGGCGTGCCGATTCCAGCTGCGCGGCAACGGTGCCTCCGCGCAGGTCGCGAATTGTCACCGGATTCAGGTCCGGGACCGGGTCGGGACCGGGGAAGGGCTGCACCGGAACGGGCGGCTCCGCAAGCAGTTCCGGGAGGCGGATCACCGGCCGGTCCAGCAGCAGCTCCCACCACCTGCGTAACGGCGGCCACAAGCAGCTTTCGCGGTCGACATCGAATATTTCGACTTTCACGAAGGGGACGGGGCAGACGGTTGTCGCGCCGTCATGATGGCTGACCTTGCGTACATGGCCGGAAATGCAGATGCGCAGCGGCCACCAGGGGCGCCAGATATCCAGCGGCAGTACGGTGTCGAATGTCAGGCGGAACCGCTCTCCATCAACCTTTTTCCAGTCTTTGGCCGAAAAAGCTTTGCGGTAGGCGCTGGAATGGCGAATCTGCTGCGGTATGTCCGCCGGTCCTACCATCAATTCCACGTCGACCGGTTGTGCCAGACCCAGGGCAACGCTATACGTGCCCTTAGTGTCCAGCGGGGCGCTTCCCAGCAGCATCCCGGCCTTGTCGAAAACATAGGCTGACAGCGGCAGTTCCCCGGCCTGGCACTCGGGCTGCTCGCGCAGGATCCGGCCTTCGATGAAAAACTTGCCGGCAGTGGCAGGTGCACGTCTTGTTGTCATGACATTCCTCCTTTTTCCTGTGGTGGCTGGTTGACGACGTCCGAGGCCGAACTGCTTCGTGTCCAGTTAGTCCATGCACGGCAGAGACCAGAAATAAAGGGCGAGGTATTTCCGAAATATGCCAACTGACAGCACAGGGGTTTTTTATAACAGCACGGTAAGTCTCCATCAGGAGTTCAGAGACCGTACCTCTTCAGCACCGCAGAAAGCTCCGACAGCAGTTGCGCTGCGTCCTCCCGCTCAAGCAATTCCTCGAAACGCCTGAAATGGGCCGGCTCCCGGATTCCTGGATTGAGTTGCCTGGTTGCCCGTGTTTCGATCAGATCCTCGATGATGGCGCGAAAGTGCGCAGGTTCACGAACTCCTGGAAAGTGTGCTGGTTCACGAACACCTGGAATGTATTTCATGGTTTCCCGTCTGGAAACCGCGACCCGCTCGGCAAGTTTCAGGTCGGTGTAGACCTCATCGATGGCGGCGATCAGGATTTCCTCCTCGATGTCGAGTGAAATGCCGGCATCAAACCAATGTGCGGGTTCACGTACGCCTGGATTGAGCTGTCCTGCCAACGATTCGGCCACCGTTGCCTTACGTGCAGCGCCCAGAGAGGTTTTGAAGTGGGCTGGTTCGATCCAGTCGGCTTTGAGCTTGAGTTTCAGTGCTGCGTGCCAGAGAAGGGGCAGCGAATAGCTTCCGGGGGACGCCTTTATTTCCTTTGCGCCAGCCATCTCCTTGAGGATAGGGGCGAATTCATTTTCGAAAATAGTTCCCTGGAGATTCGCTGCCGTGAATTCGGTCTTTTCGATTTTACCGTCGCCGGAGATCTGCATGGTTACCGGAAGGGTGGTGGTAACCACAAACCCGACCTGTTTGGAAACCCTGTCAAAGCTAGAGTCGATTCTCTCCTGAAATTTCTCGCGTATGAAACGGTAGATTGCGATGATGTCGTCATAACGCTTCACCAGTACGGGGTGGGCCGGTTCTACCCAGTCACGAATCTTGATTTTAGCCATGTGCTCATTCCTCCTTTGAGTGATCTATAGTTCCAGCCGTTTGCTGCCGGATACTCTCGTGTGATGCAAGGGAAGATTATCCACGCCCTGCTTGTCGTTCACCTGTCAGCATTCTGCTGAATTCCTCGTAGGGGACCGTTGTGCCGCCGATGCCGAAGAGTCCCTGTCGTATAGGGTCGAAACCTTGCCTGACAAGGCTCTCGATGCCTGAATACGGCACGGACCCGCCGCAGCTGTAGAGATGTTCGATATCCGTCTTGATGCCGTCCGGCATCTGCATCTCACTTTTTTGGGTCTCCCAGGTCCGCTGCAGGCGATTCACAATCCTCTCACCCCGTCCCCTCAGGTCGATGCTGCCGCGATCCACGAGCGCTCTCATGCTTTTCATGGCGATTTTGAGTGCTTCCTGATCGTCGGGGTTGATGGTCTGAACCATATCGTAAATACGGGAAAGACAGCGATAGGTGTCGATATTGGTTTCCTTGATAAAGGCGCGCACTTCGCTGCGGAGCTCTTCGCTGAGAAGTTCCGGGTGAAAGCGCCGCAGGAGCTGGAAGGAAAAATCGACTTCCATATTGAAATAGTGAAGCCCATAGTCATTGAAGTTGCGGTCGAAGAAGGCGTAGTTGGCAATTTTGTGGAATCTTTCTGACTGCTGGTCCTTGATGCGGTAATCGAAGCCGAAATAGTCGCCCGTAAGGATCCGGTCTTTCCGGAGCTTTTTTTCAAGGCCTGTTGCCGCATAGGCTTCCGCCCGGCAGAAATTGAACGGGTTGTCGATATGCCGCTCCATGAAGCGGAGGTTGATCAGAATGTCGTCCATGACGGTGTCAGGCTCAAACATCAGGAGGTTGTAGGCTATGTGAACATCGAAGTCGTTCAGGATTTGCAGAGCCGTTTCGATGGCTTTGCGGGAGCATTTGCGGTTCAGGTTTTTCAGTCCTCGTTCAGAGGCGTTTTCCACGCCGAGAAAGACCCGGAACAGGCCGAGATCGTCCAGCACGCCCAGAGAATCGCGGTTGATGCTGTCAGGTCTCGCCTTGACGGCTATGGCAATTTCCTTCACTCCCTCGGCCCACAGCGCGTCACGCAGTTCAGTGAATCTGGCAAGTGCTTTCACCGGATCGGGAAGGAAGAAATTATCGTCCTGGAAATTAAATATCCTCACCCCATGGATATGGTAGAGCTCCTTCATCTCAGCGACAATATTGGGTATGCCGCGGATCCGGAACTTCTGGCCGCCGCCGCTGCGGTACCATGCGTCTATGCTGCAGAATGCGCAGCTTCGCCAGCAGCCCCGTGACGAGAGGATGCTGGCGATGGGCCTGCCGTAGTATTCGTGAAATGAGTCGCGGCGTGGAAACGGTAATGCATCCAGGTTTTCCGGGTTGCCTCTGGAGGGGTTGACGATTATGGCGCCGTTTTCGTCCCGCCGGCAAAAACCTGCGACAGCGGAAATGTCATCGAGATGTTCGGCCAGTTCGCAGATCAGCTCTTCCCCCTCACCCAGTGCGATCGAGTCGAACTCGGCGAAGTCTGACATAAGTTGGCGGCAGTTAAGGGCCGCGAAATGGCCGCCGGCGGTCAGGTGCTCAGTAAAGCCGCTGTTGCGCAGCGCTTTGGCCAGGCTACAGAATTCCCGGGCCCGGCCGGTAAAGACCATCGAAAGGGCGGCGATGGCGGGTGCCAAGTCCTTGACCTGCCTGATTATTGCCGGTATGTCCGCCTCTTCGTTATAGGGAATGATCGCTGCCTCATGACCCCGTTCTTCCAGTGCGGATGCCATATATCTCAGTCCAAGATTTTCTTCAATTTCGGCGCCGATAAGGGCAACTTTCATGGTCTCTCCTTTGTGCGTGAATTCGCACGGTGGCATGATTTCCGAACAAGTACATATTTATTAATATTTATGAAAAAAAACTTTTTATCTTTCGTGATCAGGTTAGCGATTAAGCTAAAAAAAATCAATACCCCAAAAGGTTTTTAATTTGAACATAAATAGGTTAATACATATTGGTTAAATAACATGCACTATGATATTAATACTTTTGTCTGGGCAATGAAGGCAATGGCTCTGCAAGAATGATTCTGGCGTCAGAATCTATGGATTTCGTGGTGTTCGATTATTTCAAATGTGAGCTGTCTCCAGAAAAACCTTGGCTTGGTCAAGGCTGGTGATGGATTTGAGCAGAGGCGTACAAATGTGCGCCGCACAAACAAGCCCGCGGATTGACACCGCCAGGGCGGAAAAGAACCGTTTCCGGATGAAAGCAAAGTAGAAATGAGTTGACGGTTCAATGGCATAAATGATACTTCATACATTAAAATATTGCTATTTATGTGTGAATCTCTTTCTTTTGAAAGACAACTGGGTTGACATGTCAGGAATGAGCACATTTTGTTGCAGTCTTTAGGAGAACATCAGGAAGTGCGCCTGCTTTGACCACAACGCGGCAATGATTGCGAAAGGGGCTTCCGACGCACTTATCTGGTAAAAAGCTTGCCGAGCGTTTAACCGATGTCACGTATTTTTCGAATAATGCTTGTATTGAAAGGACACCAATGTTGACCGTAGATATCAAAAACCTGCTGAAAAGTCTGAACCCGCTTTGCACTCGCGCCCTGGAAGGGGCGGCTGGACTGTGTGTCTCACGGAGTCACTACGAAGTCACGGTGGAACACCTGTTCGCCAAGTTGCTGGAGGAACCGCAAGGTGACCTGCAGCTGATTCTGCGTCACTTTGAAATAGATCCGCTGACCGTACAGAGGTCGTTGGAGCGGACGTTTGAGGAGTTTCACTCGGGCAACACCGGCAAGCCGGTCTTTTCCCCTCTTCTCATCCAGTGGTGCCAGGATGCCTGGCTGATCGCGTCCATAGATCTGTCGCAGAGACACATCCGGTCCGGAGCCTTACTGGCGGCCCTCCTGGCAAGACCGCTCCAATTGGCCGAAGGGAAGTATCTCGACACACTCCAGCCCATCGGCAGGGATACACTGTTGAAACAATTCGCCGGTCTGGTGCAGGGATCGGTGGAGCAGTCACTACCTGAAGAGAGGCCGCTACGGGAGGAAGCCGCACCCTCCGGAAGCACGGCCCTCAGCCGATTCTGCACTGACTTCACCGGCAAGGCCAGAGCTGGCGAGATCGATCCGGTATTTGGCCGGGACCGGGAAATTTCACAGATGATCGACATCCTGGCCAGAAGACGGAAGAACAATCCGATCGTGGTCGGCGAGGCAGGGGTCGGCAAGACGGCTGTTGTCGAGGGGCTTGCGTTGCGAATCGTGGAAGGTGACGTCCCTGAGCTTCTGGCTGAGGTGGCTATCCTCGGTCTCGATATGGGTCTCCTTCAGGCCGGGGCCGGAGTCAAGGGCGAATTCGAAAACCGGCTCAAGTCGGTGATTGCCGAGATCAAGGCCTCACCCCGGCCGATTATCCTGTTTATCGATGAAGCTCATACGATGATCGGCGCCGGGGCTCAAGCAGGGGGAGGTGATGCGGCCAACCTGTTGAAGCCGGCTTTGGCGCGGGGTGAATTGCGCACCATTGCCGCTACTACCTGGGCCGAGTATAAAAAGTACTTTGAAAAAGATGCGGCACTGGCGCGCAGATTCCAACCGGTAAAGCTGGACGAACCTTCGGTGGAGACAGCGGTGCTTATTTTGCGCGGGTTGAAAGACAAGTATGAACAGGCTCACGGCGTAACCGTGCGCGACGATGCCATCACCGCTGCCGCCGAGCTTTCAGGTCGCTATATCTCGGGCAGGCAACTCCCGGACAAGGCGGTTGATCTGCTCGATACCAGTGCGGCGCGGGTGAAGATTCTCCTCACGGCCAAGCCTTCGTTACTGGAAGATAAGGAACGGGCTATCCAGGCTCTGGAGCGGGAAAAAGCGGCCTTGGAGAGGGACAGTCTGCATGGTCGGGATACCGATGAGGAACGACAGCGGGGTCTTGCTCAGCGGCTCGACGCTCTCAAGGAGGAGTTGTCGGAAATACACACACGCTGGAAAAAGGAGCAGGAGCTGGCCCATCGCCTGATCGGGCTGCGTAGGGATTTGACGGAAATTGCCGGTCGGAACGGAAGCAAAGACGAGCTGGAAGAAGTCAAGGGGATGATGGCCGGCGTTGCGGAAGAGTTGGAACTGGTGCAGGATGGTTCCCCCCTGGTGCGCATCGAGGTGGATCCGGACATGGTGGCAAAGGTCGTTTCCGACTGGACCGGGATCCCCTTGGGCAGAGTGCTCCGCGATCAGGCCCGGAACGTCGTGCAGCTGGAAAACGACTTGAAGCAGCGGATTAAAGGGCAGGACGAAGCGATTGCCACAATCGGCCAGATACTCCGCGCGGCAAAGGCGGGCCTGAATGATCCCCGTCAACCCCTGGGGATATTTCTGCTGGTTGGGCCTTCGGGCGTTGGCAAGACCGAAACCGCCTTGGCCGTAGCAGACCTGATGTTCGGTGGGGAGCGTTTTCTCACCACGGTGAATATGAGCGAGTTTCAGGAGGCGCACACCGTCAGCCGTCTGATCGGCTCTCCGCCAGGGTACGTCGGCTTCGGTGAGGGTGGTGTCTTGACCGAGGCGGTACGTCGTCAGCCCTATTCGGTGGTGCTGATGGATGAAGTGGAAAAGGCCCATCTTGACGTGGTGAATCTTTTCTACCAGGTGTTTGACAAGGGCACCCTTGCCGACGGCGAAGGGCGGGAGATAAATTTCAGAGACACCGTCCTGTTTCTCACCAGTAATCTGGCTTCCGACATCGTCGCACACCACTGTTCCGGGTCGGAAAGACCCGATCCGAAGATGCTGATCGAGGCCATCCGTCCGGTTCTGTCACGACATTTCAAGCCGGCACTGCTGGCTCGAATGACCATTGTCCCGTTCTTTCAACTGGACCCTTCTTTCATGAAAGAAATCGTTACCCTACGAATGGAAAAGCTGGCGGACCGTCTTCGTGAAAGCAATAAAATGGAGCTTGTCTATTCATCGGAGGTGGTAAAACGGATAGCAGCCCGCTGTCAGGAGGTTGAGGCAGGGGCTCGCACTATCGACCACATCATGCGAGGAACGATCCTTCCCCAACTTGCGGCTGAAATTCTGTCCCGGATGGGTGATGGTGCCATGCCATCGTCGGTCCGTCTAGGGGCGGCAAAAGACGGTGGTTTTTCGGTGCGGTTCATGGCGTGATATGAACATGTGGCTGAGCCGGGACTGAGAAGTGGTAGGTAGTTTCCATCCGGAAAGTTTCGGCAGGGGCTGGGCTGGAACTTCCCCGAAGCCTCTCGTAATCAGTCGCCAGCCGCGACACGGATCAGGCAGCCTGCTGGATTCAGACGCATTCCGTGCTGTCGTCATCGTGTCATAAAGCCGTACGAGAGACTCCGAGAAAGCCCCAGTCCAACGTGGGATAACACTATTTAAGAGTTTCCGGATGGAAACTGTTAGCATTTGTATTCAGCAATGTTGGCCATCTTGCATTGTCACCCGTGGTCTGAAAATGTGTTTTCTTTTGCTTCTGGTAACTTAGAGCTTGTTCGTAGATAAGCATTCCGGGCTCGCATCCCGTCTTCATGCCGTTTTCGACCTGTCCTCAATCGCAAAATCCTCGACGTAGCCTTGCTACGCCTGCGGTTTTGTTCAATCGTCCCGGCCAAATCCGACATAAATTCGGGCGCGATCTCTCGGAACGTTATTTACGGACAAGCTCTTAGCGTTGACTGCCCTTGCGGTTTTATTCGTCAATGCTTATAATGGCGTTGAAGCCAACCAAGAAAAGCTTCGATACGTGTACAGAAGTAAGAGAGGACGCTTGATGAACATATTGAAGACGACATTTTTGTTAACTCTGATGACGGTGCTGCTGGTGATGGCTGGTGGAGCCCTCGGCGGACAGGGAGGGATGCTGATTGCCCTGGTCTTTGCCGGGGTGATGAATTTTGTCTCCTACTGGTTTTCCGACAAAATTGTGCTGAAAATGTACCGCGCGCAAGAGGTCACCGAGGCGGAGAGCCCGGAGTTTTACGGCCTCGTCCGTCAGTTGACGGTTCAGGCCGGTTTGCCCATGCCGAAGGTCTATCTCATCCCTTCGGATACGCCGAATGCCTTTGCAACGGGGCGGAATCCCGAGCATGCCGCTGTCGCCGCGACCAGCGGGATCCTTCGCATTCTGTCTCGCGAGGAGTTGATGGGGGTCATGGCCCACGAGCTTTCCCATGTGAAGCATCGTGATATCCTGATTTCCACCATTGCCGCGACTGTGGCCGGAGCCATTGCCTATCTGGCGCATATGGCGCAGTGGGCCGCAATTTTCGGCGGTGGCCGGGACCGGGATGATGATGGCGGCGGAATGCTCGGGTTACTGGTAATGGCTATTGTCGCGCCGTTGGCGGCACTGCTGATCCAGATGGCGATATCTCGTTCGCGCGAGTACGAGGCAGACAAGGGTGGCGCGGCCATTTCCGGAAACCCGCTCTACCTGGCAAACGCACTGCGGAAGCTGGAGTCGGCAAATCGGCAGCTCCCGATGTCGGAGGCGACGCCGTCCACTGCCCATATGTTCATTGTAAGTCCCTTGAGTGGCGGGGGGCTTGCGTCACTTTTCTCCACTCATCCTCCCATGGAGGAACGGGTCAGGAGGCTGGAGGCAATGGTGTACGGCTCCCGTTCCTGACAGAATCCATCACCGTTCGAGCACCCTCTATATCTCGCCCGGGGATCCTCTCTCATGAGGGGTCCCGGGACGGATCTCGTAAGTAACCTTTTCCATGAAAAATCCCCCCTGATTCGGAGCACCTAGTGAATAAGAAAAACCCCCGGCACGTTGCCCTTGAGATCTTGTTGCACATTGAAAAGGAGGATTCCTACGCAGACCTCCTGATTGACCGGGAGCTGTCGTCCGACGCAATCCAGGGACCCGATCGGGGGTTGCTGACGGAGCTGGTTTTCGGCGTCCTGAGACGTCGCGGGACCCTTGATCATATGATCGATTCCTTTGCCAGCCAAAAAACGGCAAAGCTCGAGCGGGTTGTGGCGATGCTCCTGCGGCTCGGCCTGTACCAGAGTTTTTACCTTGACCGGGTTCCTGTTTCCGCAGCAGTGAATGAGACCGTCAAGCTTGCCAAGGTCTTCGTGCCACGTGCTGCCGGATTTATTAACGCCGTGCTTCGTAGGGCGGATCGTGAGAGAGACATGATTCCCTGGCCTGACAGGGTTGCCGATCCGGCAGCCTTTCTCGCTGTTCGCTATTCCCAGCCCCGCTGGCTGGTGGAGCAGTGGCTCGAGCAGCTCGGGCTTGCCGAGGCTGAAAGCCTTGCGGCTGCCATGGTCGAGCCGCCGTCCTTGACCACCCGTGTCAACACCCTGAAGATATCCCGTGAAGAGTTTGCCGAGCGTCTGGCGGCGGAAGGAATTGCCGCACGGCTCACAGACTATTCGCCGGTCGGTATCCATATCCTGTCATCGATTCATCCGGCGAGATTGCCCGGGTTCCAGGACGGCTTGTGTACGGTCCAGGATGAGTCTTCCCAGCTTGCGTCCCTTTTTCTGGCACCGGAACCGGGTCAGCGCGTGATGGACGTCTGTGCGGCACCTGGTGGCAAGGCAACTCATCTCGCCCAGTTGATGGAGAATAAGGGAAACCTGCTGGCCAGTGACCTGGATGCCAGAAAGCTCCGCCGTATCGAGGAAACCGCCGCGAGGCTGGGTGTTTCCATTATCGAAACCCGGTGTCTTGATGCCTCCCGACCGCTTTCTTCTCTCAAGGGCAGAAAATTCGACCGCATTCTGGTGGATGCTCCCTGCACAGGTCTCGGGGTTATTCGCCGCAATCCCGAAGCAAAATGGCGCCTGACCCCTTCCGATGTCACCCGGTTGGCCCAGCTGCAGACATCGATTCTGCACAATGTCGCGGAGCATCTCGAGATTGGCGGTGTTTTGCTCTACTCCACCTGCTCCACGTCCCGTGAGGAAAACGAAGGGGTACTCGATGTTTTTCTATCTGAACGGCAGGATTTTATGGTAGAAGATCTTAGAGAGATATTTCCTCAGTATGCGGAACTTTATAGCGATCGTGGAATGTTTCGTGGCTGGCCCCACCGGAACGGGATGGACGGCTTCTGTGCTGCGCGGTTGAAAAGAATAAACTGAGAATATTAAAACCGGTTTTGAGTTTTGAGTTTTTGGTTTTTGGTTGAAAGCCGGTGTGGTCAGCAAACTCAGGAAATATTTTTGTCGAGAAGTTGAGAAAATTTATTGTTGGTCAACTAAAAACCAAAAACTAAAAACCAAAAACTGTATTTTTAGGGGTTTTTTATGAAAAAGATAGCACCATCAATCCTTTCGGCTGATTTTTCCAGGCTTGGTGAAGAGATCCGGGCTGTTGAGGCGGGAGGGGCTGATTACATTCACGTGGATGTGATGGATGGTCATTTCGTGCCGAATATTACGATCGGCCCGCTTGTGGTCGAGGCGGTCAGGAAGATTACGCACCTTCCCCTGGATGTCCACCTGATGATCTCGAACCCTGAGATGTACATACCGGAATTTGCCAAGGCCGGCGCCGATATCATCGTTATCCATGCCGAGGCAACCGTTCACCTTCACCGCGCGCTGCAACTGATCAAATCCTTCGGGAAAAAGGCTGGTGTAGCCCTGAACCCAGGGACTTCCCTCTCCACCTTGGAGTATGTTCTGAGCGACCTCGATCTGGTCCTGTTGATGACAGTTAATCCCGGTTTTGGCGGGCAATCTTTCATTGCGGCATGCATTCCAAAGATTCAAAGTCTGCGGGGGATGCTGGACAGATTGGGTCTGGAGACGGAGTTGGAGGTTGATGGCGGCGTGAAGACGGACAATATCGATCGTATCGCCCATGCCGGGGCCGATGTTTTCGTGGCGGGTAGTGCCGTATTCGGCAGTCAGGATTACGCCGGCACGATCTCGGAGTTGAAGCGAAGGGCCCAGGAGCCAATACTCTAAACGGTATTGCTTCGGTTTTTACGAAGTACGTGAAGTTCATTCGCACCAATTCGACTGTGTGAGAGCTATGATTGTGACAAGTATTCTCGTAATTGAAGACTCGACAACGCTTCGGAAGGAAATTATTCAGACCCTTCAGGACCACTCACTTGCCACCAGCTACCATGAGGCAGCAGACGGCCTCGCTGGTTTAAAAATCCTGCTTGAAATAAAAATCGATCTGGTACTGTGTGATGTTGAGATGCCTCTTCTGGATGGCTTCAAGTTCCTGTCCATGGTTCGTGTGCGCGAAGAGTTGCGGGATATCCCGGTTCTTCTCCTGACCGGCAAGGATGATATGGATTCCAAGGTCAAGGGACTGGAACAGGGGGCAAGCGATTACATAACCAAGCCGTTCGATGCCAGTGAACTCGTGGCGCGGGCAAAGCTTCACCTGAAGATGAAGAAGCTCCAGGATGAACTGCGGCGGGCAAATGAAATTTTACTGGAGATATCGCACATTGATCATTTGACGGGTCTCTATAATCGTCGGTACCTGATGGATATTCTGGAACGGGAATTTCTCCGGACAAAACGGTCGGGGAGCTCGCTTGCTTTTCTGATCCTTGATCTCGACCACTTCAAGGATATCAATGACACCTATGGCCATCAGGAGGGCGACATAGTCCTGACACGATCGGCCACCGTTTTCCGGGATCAACTCCGGCGCTATGACACCCCCGTCCGTTTTGGCGGGGACGAATTTGTTGCCGTGCTACCCGAAGCTTCCGTTTGTGATGCTATGACGGTGGCCGATCGGATCCAAAAGGCACTAGCTGAAATTACTTTTTTGGGGAAATTGGAAAGCCTGCGGATAACAGCCAGCCTGGGCGTTGCTGTGTATCCAGGGGAGGGTGTGGAAACGGTGGAAGAGCTGATTCGGGCGGCCGATAACGCACTGTACCGGGCTAAGGCTAGGGGGAGAAACTGCGCAGTAGGCCCTCTTCAGTCTGCCTGAATACTCACCTGCTTTAGTGTCGATCAGAATTACCGCCTGCCGGCTACAGGAAAATCTGCGACTGAAAAGTCTGGTTCTGTTTTTCTGGCTGCCGAGATCTGTCCCTTTCGATTCAGAAGGGGTATCCCAATCCGACAAAGACCGCTGGCCCGTCATTACCGAAACCGATATCCACGCGGCCGACAATATTGGGCCTGACGACCGCCCGAAAACCAATTCCGGGATTGAATTCAAAGTTATGGGTTGACAGGTCATCGAGGGATTCCATGACTGCGCCAAGATCGATAAATGGGGCAATTTCCCAATCGGTATCGACGTTGAAGACGCTCCAGCGAAATAGTCGAATCCGTTCCTCGAGATTGCACAGAAAGAAACTGCTGTCGATAAATCGATTGCGACCATAGCCGCGCAGCGTATTCTCTCCGCCGAGGATGCTTCGCTCCAGGAAGGCAACACGATTTCCGAGGGTCTGGTTATACATGAGGCGTCCGACAGTTATGAAGCGGGCTTCATCCAGGGGAAAATATCCCTTGATCTCCGCTTCGTAATGACGGTAGTCAGCACTGCTGCCGAGCGCCTTCAAACTGTTCTCAAAGGAGGCTTTCGCGTAAATGCCTTCCGTAGGCATGTCCCGGGAATCGAGGGTGCTGTATATCAGTGCCAGTTTCTGGGCATGAGCGGTAAAGCCGTTGATCCCGGGAACCTGTAAATCGTTGTAACGGTCGCGAATAAAGGGCAGGGCATCGACTGCCCCTCTGCCGATGTTTACTTTTCTGATTCGCTCCCCAAACTGGATCTGCAGGTGTTTTGTGATGTTGTATCCCACGGACAAGGTCACGCCGAATTCTTCGTCGGCGTAATTCGTTTCATTTTCCGTGCGGCTATCCGATTGAAAGCCGAAGAATCGCGCTGAACCGTCGGTAAAGATATAGGGAAAGACAAAAATTTCCAGTCGTTCGTCCAGCAAGCTTTTGTCGCGAATCTTGAATTCGAAATCCTGGTTTATATTCGTCGATTTAGAGACGTTAAACTCCCAGTTGGTCTGTGGCGAGGGGAAAAAGGCTCCATAGAGGGTGAAGGTCGTTCCGAAATTGTTATTGTAGTTGACCTGGGCAGCCGAGAGTGTGCTGACTTCGTCTTTGGCGTTGTGCAGCAGGAATGCCGCAAGGGCACCGAGTGTCAGCCCTTCATTGGGGCTGGTGGCGATGATCGGCAATGGAATGGTTACCAACTTGGCCGGGTCGTCGAATGTTTCATTCGTGATTGGTGGCGGCACATATTTACGAGGCACCATGGTGGTGCAGGATGTCAGGGTAGTAAACAGTAGAAGGAAAAGACAAAAATATTTCATTAGGGCTCTCGATGCCACGAATTTATTTATGTAGCGGACTCTACCCGTTTTCCCGGAGATTTTCAAGTCCTAAGGAGCTGCAAACAAATACCATGGGCATCTTACATCTCATCTTCAGGCCATCTTTGACCGAACTTCAATCACCAAATCCGCAGGCGTAGCAGGGCTACGTCGAGGATTCTGCGATTGGGAACCGGTCAAAGACGGCGTGAAAACGGGATGCGAGCTCGGAATGCTTATTTACGGTCAAGCTCTAAACCCAGAGGATTAGCCCCGGCTCGTATACTGCCCCTTTTTGGGGATGTTTTGGCATGACCTGGATTACAAAGGCCTGTCTGCCGCAGACGTCACATTCGATTTCGCCACTGTACCGGTGGAGATCGGCACCCATTTGCTCGACGGGATGGAGTGTGGCCAGTTTTCCGTCAACAATGTGGTCATGGGCATTCAGGATTCCGAAGTAGGCTTTCACGGACAGCTCTTCGAGGGGGATCTCACCCACACCGATGCGGGCCTGCACCTGTATTCGTGACGTTACGGGGATTTCTCCCGAGGTTGATGCCTCAATCCCTTCCACACGTACCATGTGCCAGAGACTTTGCATCTTTACCTTCCAGAGGGCAAAGTCACGTGCCAGTGCCTGCTCGCCGTCATAAAAGTCTTTCCACTGTTCAAATGCGGGGAGGTAGAACCTGTCGGTATATTCCTGCACCATTCTCTCGGTGTTAAAAACCGGGCAAAGCGTTTCGATGGAGGCTTTCATACATGCCAGCCAGCCACGTGGGATACCATTGGTTCCCCGGTCGTAAAAGAGCGGTACCACTTCTTTTTCCAGAAGGTCATAGATAGCCCTGCTCTCAATTTCATTCTGGTACTCCAGATCTTCATACACCTCACCTTTGCCGATTGCCCAGCCGTTGTTGCCGCGGTACCCTTCTGGCCACCAGCCGTCCAGCACACTCATATTCAGACCGCCATTAAATGCCACCTTCATGCCGCTGGTTCCGCTTGCCTCCAGAGGGCGGCGAGGCGTGTTTAGCCAGACATCAACTCCCTGTACCATTCTTCTGGCTACGGCAAGGTCATAGTCTTCGATAAAGGCAATACGGTGATGGAATCGCTCTTCGAGGGAAACCTGCTGGATCTGGCGAATCAGTTCCTTGCCCTCGAAATCTGCGGGGTGGGCTTTGCCGGCGAAAACGATCTGCACTGGACGTGTGGGGTTGTTGAGTATTCGATCAAGACGGTCAAGATCGCGGAGGAGAAGTGTTCCTCGTTTGTAGGTGGCGAAACGTCGGGCAAAACCGATGGTCAGGATTTCCGGGTCCAAAATTTCGTCTGCTGTCACGATTTCCTTTGTTGTTGACCCCACGTGGCGCAAGTGTTGCTTTATCCGTTTCCGGGCAAAGGTCACAAGGCGTTCGCGGCAGCGTTCATGGGTGCGCCAAAGTTCGGCATCGGGTATCAGATGAATTTTCTTCCAGACGTCATAGTCGGAGGGGTCGTCGAGCCAGCGGGTCCCAAAATAGCGGATGAGGAGACCGGTCATCTCTTCAGAGAGCCAGGTTCTGGTATGGACACCGTTGGTGATATGCGTCAGGGGGAGATGTTCTTCGGGAAGGTCCATCCAGATATTCTTCCACATCTTCCGTGACACCTGACCATGGAGTTCACTGACGCCATTGTAATGTCCTGCCAGCCGGAGTGCGAGGACGGCCATGCAGAATGTTTCGTGTTGGTTCTTGGGGTTTTGCCTGCCCAGGGAGAGGAACTCTTCCCGGGATAAAGCGAGTTCCTGATAATACTGTTCCAAATGGGAAACCACCAGTTCCGGATCAAAGTGATCGATTCCCGCCTCGACCGGGGTGTGGGTGGTAAAAACCGTACCCGCAATTGCCAGTTCCCGTGC
>Ga0351929_1049_pt1 | contig 24546 bp, 24 predicted proteins | sample BONcelHT113001E9_FD_205825 | JGI IMG/M metagenome (GOLD analysis project Ga0351929, IMG submission 205825) | Enriched cells from coal bed in the Powder River Basin, Montana, United States - BONCAT cells T11 rep2 HSBNCT.T11.300.1.E9 ...
GTGCGACGGGATCGTCTCGATGGGCGGGGGGGCCGGCACGGCCGTGGGCACAGCTGCGATGCGCGCCTTGCCCGTGGGTGTTCCCAAGGTCATGGTGACTACCATCGCCTCGGGGGATGTGAGCCCCTATGTGGGCACTTCGGACATCACCATGATGCCCTCCATCGTTGATGTGGCTGGGCTAAACCGCATCAGCCGGGTGGTCATAGCGAATGCGGCCGGGGCAATCTGCGGGATGGTGGCCGGCAAGACGGAACCCAGCGCGGAAGATAAACCCTTGATCGCCGCATCGATGTTTGGGAATACAACCCCGGCGGTTGATCATGCGCGCGGCATTCTGGAACGCGAGGGTTTCGAGGTGCTGGTCTTCCACGCCACCGGAACCGGTGGAAAGACCATGGAGGCGTTGATCCGCTCCGGTTATATTGTGGGTGTTTTGGATATGACCACCACGGAGTGGGCGGATGAGATCTGCGGAGGCGTCCTTGGGGCAGGTCCGGATCGCCTGAGCGCCGCAGGCGAGAAAGGATTGCCTCAGGTGGTGATCCCCGGCTGCATCGATATGTGCAATTTCTGGGCGCCTGAGAACATTCCGGAGAAGTACAAGGGGCGCCTGTTCTACCACTGGAACCCCAATGTGACCCTCATGCGTACCACGCCAGAGGAAAACGCCCTGTTGGGGAAGATTTTCGCTGAAAAACTCAACGGGGCGACCGGTCCCGTTGCCGTTTTAATACCCATGCGAGGCTTTTCGCAGCTCGATCTGGCAGGGAAACCTTTTTACTGGCCAGAAGCGAGCGAGGCTTTCCTGCACGCGTTGAAGGCAAACCTGCAGGCGGACATCCCGATTCGGGAAATCGACGCCGACATCAACGATCCGGCATTTTCGAGTCAGGCTGCGGAAACGCTCCTGGGGATGTTACGAAAGTAACCCCCCAAAGGATATCAAAACCTGGATTCTTGGGAAGTCAATCAGGAGGTGTTCATATGGCATCAATTCCACGCGGAGAAATCCTCAGGAAACTCTATGCAAAAGCCGAGGCGGGGATTCCCATTCTGGGAGGAGGAGCCGGTACCGGAATTTCCGCCAAGTGTGAGGAGACGGGGGGGATCGACCTGATCGTCATCTACAATACCGGGCGTTACCGTATGGCGGGACGGGTATCCATCACCGGTCTATTTGCCTATGGCGATGCGAACGCTATCGTGATGGATATGGCTCGGGAGGTCCTGCCGGTGGTGCGGCACACCCCCGTCCTGGCGGGTGTGAACGCCACGGATCCCTTCAGGCTGATGCCTCTTTTCCTCCGGCAGGTTCGAGAGGCGGGTTTCTCGGGGGTGCAAAACTTTCCTACGGTGGGCCTCTTCGACGGGATAATGCGTGCCAACATGGAGGCCACCGGTTTGGGCTACGACAAGGAGGTCGAGATGATCCGCCTTGCCCGGGAAATGGATCTGCTGACAACGCCTTATTGCTTCAACGAGGACGAGGCGCGGGCGATGGCGAAGGCGGGTGCGGACATGATTGTGGCCCACCTCGGACTCACCACGGGCGGGACGATCGGAGCGGCTGTTGCGATCACCATGGAAGAGGCGATGGATACGACGATGCGCATCGCCGCGGCGGCCCGGGAAGTCCGGAAGGATATCCTTGTGATCTGCCACGGCGGTCCCTTCGATGATCCGGACAGGGTGGGACAGGCGATTGAGCGCATGCCGGGGGTCAACGGTTTCTATGGTGCGACAAGCATGGAACGACTGCCCGTCGAGAGGGCGATCACGGGGCAGGTGCGCGATTTCGCCCGCATGCGGACGGCCCCATTTACGGGACGATGATGTTAACCCCCTTCATTTCATTGTGAGATCCTCTGACTCGCCTATAGCGGCAGAGGTCTGAATCATCCCTGGGGTAAAGCGAGTTCCCTGTGAGTCGTATTATGTATCCACGGTGGGGCAGTTTCGTGAAATGGATACTGGCAGCAGCGCTGCTGATCGCCTATCCGCATTTTGCGCCGCCTTTCTGGGTGGTCAACATCGTTGCTTACGGGGTCGTGCTGGGGATAATCACCCTCAGTCTGACGTTTCTGGCAGCTTACGGCGGCATGGTTTCCTTGGCTCAAATGTCCGTGGCGGGTGTCGCCGGATATACGTTGGCGATCCTGAGCCCCCATGCGGCGAATATGGGTGCGATGATCCTGCCCTGGCCGCTGACGATTGCCCTGGCGATCGCTTTGGGAACGCTGACGGGAACCGTGATCGGGCTGATATCCGTTCGTACGCAAGGCATTTCCCTGCTGATGATCACATTGGCAATCGGCATGGTTTTCTTTTACCTGACTCAGCAAAACACCACCCTATTCCACGGATTCGACGGATTTCGCGGGATTGCGGTGCCGGTGGTCCTGGGTGTATCGCTCCGCGACCCCCTGGTGTTTTACTACCTCTGTCTGGGACTGGGGGGCGCGCTTTACACCGCCGTCACCTACCTGGTAAGAACGCCCTTCGGTACGGCCCTGCAGGGTATTCGCGACAATCCCCGCCGTCTGGCCGCCCTCGGCTATTGGGTGGAACTGCACAAGGTTGCAGCCTTTGGCGTCGCGGGCTTCATCGCCGCCGTCGGCGGTGTGTTGAGCCTCTGGTATCATGCGGGAATTTCCCCTGGTTCGATTGGCATGACGGCCATGGTCAACATTCTGATCATTGCCGTCATCGGTGGATTGGGACACCCCCGGGGGGCCATCCTCGGGGCGTTGCTTTTTGTCATCATTCAGAACTTTGCAGTCGACCTGTTCAGTCGCGATCGTTTCAACACAGTCATCGGCCTCACCTTTCTCTTAATTGTGCTGTGTTCTCCCGATGGCCTAATCGGAATCTGGGCCCGTCTTCGCCGGAAACGCTTCGGCGCCATGGTGAAAGCATCTCCTGGAACGAAGGGTTAACGCCTTGGATATGGGTAAAATGGAGCGAACAACCAGGATCGGATTTTTCGGGCAAGCGTCTAGGGTGGCGGCAGATTGTTTCTGATTCTTGTAATGAAGGAGGCAGAGCATGAAGTATTTTAGGTTTAATGGGTTAATCGCAGTCGTGTTATTGGTGTGCATCTGGGCGGTCCCGGGGGGTGCCCAGACGACCGTTCGTCTTGGCGGGGTCATGACGCTGGAGGGGCCATTCACCGTCCTCGGGCAAGAGGCCGTCCGGGCCATGGAAATGGCCCTGGAAGAGGTGAATTACACCGTGGGAGGGAAGCGTATCGCATTGATCAAGGAGTCTTCGGACGGACGCCCAGACGTTGCTGTGGCGAAGGCGCGTAAACTCATTGAGCAGGACAAGGTCGATATTCTTATCGGACCCGTGTCCGGCGGCGAAGGCCTGGCCATTAAGGAATACGCAAAATCAGTTCCCGGCAAAACGTTTATCAACGGGTTCTCCGCGGCACAGGAGACCACTCTCGTAAATCCCGCCGCAAATTTCTTTCGTTTCAGTACCGACGGCGCCCAATGGCAGGCGGGATTGGGAAGCTATGTCTATGATAGTAAGGGGTATCGAAATGTTGCCGTGGTTGCGGGCGACTATTCCTTCGGCTATACCCAAGTGCTTGGGTTCATGACCGAATTCTGCGCCAAAGGCGGCAGGGTCAGAGAGAAAATCTGGGTGCCGATGGGGACCAAGGACTTCAGTTCCGCAATCGCTCGTATTCCCGAAAAGTTGGATGCGGTCTATGTCATGTTCGGCGGTGCGGATTCGGTCAACTTCCTCACACAATACTACCAGTCGGGGATGAAACTTCCCATCATCGGCGGTTCGAACGTCACCGAGCAGACCGTTTTGAACACGAAGGGACCGTTCCAGCGGCATCTGATTGGCATTCCGTCGGCCCACATGGTCGCCGATGGGATCGAAGATCCTGCGTATCTGGAGTATGTGGCGAAGTACAAAAAACGCTTCCCCGATGGACTGACCTCTCCGTCCGCTCCTTTTTACGGTTACTATGTGGCGACCAAGGCGGCTCTCACCGCTTTGTCTCAGGTTGGAGGCGACCTGGGGGGAAATCAGGTCAATTTCCGCGAGGCCCTGGCGAAAGTCAAGTTGAATTCGCCCACCGGGCCGGTAAGCCTTGATGAGAACAGACAGGCGATTGCGAATATTTTCGTGACGGAGGTGGCGCAACGGCCGGATGGATCGCTCTATACCAAAGTTGTAAAAGTGATGCGTGGAGTGAATCAGACCCTTGGACAGCCGAAGGATACCTTCATGGCCCGAGGGGTTCCAAGCCGCGACAACCCCTCCTGCCCTTAGTGATGTTAGTGATGACGAGCCTCTGTGCGGTATACCTGACGTGCCGCACAGAGGCGGCGGGGCTGCAGTTTGAGCCATGGCGGTGACGACCCTATGAGACTATTCATGCTTGCCACCCTTAACGGGATTACCGTGGCGGCCTTGTATTTTATTGTGGCTATCGGCTTTACGCTGATCTTCGGACTGATGCGCGTGATTAACCTTGCCCATGGCGCCCTGTATCTCCTGGGGGCCTATATCGGCTACGACGTGGCGATGGCAACGGGCAACTGGTTCCTTGGTCTGGCGGCGGGAGGACTGGGGGTTGCCTTGGTCGGATTGGTTATCCAAGCCACTCTCTTCGACGGCATTCAAGGACAGGAGATGCGCCAAACGTTGGTTGCAATTGGTGTTTCTATCATCATGGCGGATCTCTTGCTGGCATGGTACGGTGGATTGACCTATCAGTTCGATCCGCCCGCGATGCTTTACGGAAGCACCGCCCTTCCCATTGTCATGGGGTATCCGACCTTTCGCTTGGTGGTGGTCGGGTTTGCCGTTATCGTCGGTCTGGTCATCTGGTTGCTCGTATACCGGACTCGCTTTGGCATCATTGTTCGCGCAGGGGTTGATGATCGCCCCATGCTGAGTGCTTTGGGGGTTAATGTCCCGCTGGTCTCGGTTCTTGTCTTTGCTTTGGGTGCCGGTCTGGCCGGTCTGGCTGGCGTGGTTGGCGGGTCGGTACTCTCCGTTTCGCCGGGCGAGGATGCCCGATATCTCCTCTCCTCCCTGATCGTCGTCATCGTCGGCGGCATGGGAAGTCTGCCCGGGACAGCCATTGGGGCGCTGCTGATCGGTCTTGCGGAGCAGATCGGGCTGGCCTATTTTCCCACCTACTCTGTCATCGTCTCCTTCGTCATCATGGTCCTGGTGCTGGCGTTGCGGCCTCAGGGTCTGATGGGGAGGTCCGGATGAACCCGGCGCTCCGCATCACCGAGGTGACGAAAAATTTCGGTGCCCTGTGCGCCGTGAAGGATGTTTCTATCGAAGTGATACCCGGGGAGAGACGGGTGATCCTCGGACCGAACGGAGCCGGGAAGACAACCCTTTTCAACCTCATCGCCGGTGATTTCCTGCCGACATGCGGTTCCATCATTTTTTTCGGCTCTGACATCAGTGCGATGCCCCCTTACGGTCGAACCCGCTTGGGCGTATCGAGGACCTACCAGAACTCGCTTCTTTTCAAAATGCTGACTGTCGAGGAGAATCTGTACCTCTCGGTGCGGGGTGTTCTGCCATACCGTCTCAGCATGATCGCGCCGCATCGCACGGATGCTTCATTGCTGGGGGCACAGGCGTGGGCTCGGCAGGTTGGGCTCGCGTCGCGATTGAAGACTGTGGTAAGTGAACTTTCCCATGGAGAACAGCGGCAACTCGAACTCGGAATGGCGTTGGCTGCCGGCCCTCGCCTTTTGTTGCTTGATGAGCCGGCGGCGGGTCTTTCCCAGGGGGAACGACCGGCATTGATCAAGATGTTGCGGGAACTGCCGCGTTCCATAACGATTCTAATGATCGAGCACGATATGGATGTGGCCCTGCAGTGGGCTGAGCAGGTCACGGTCATGCATAACGGCGCCGTCGTCTTCACAGGAACACCGGAGGATGCCGCCAAGAGTTCTTCAATTCTTGAGCTTTATCTGGGAGGGCGCAATCGAAACACCGGTTCTTCAGATTAGCGGCCTGGAGGCCAGCTACGGGACGAGTCACATCCTGCAGGGAGTCGATCTTGTCGTCGGCAGCGAGCCTGTTGCTGTCGTCGGCCGCAATGGGATGGGCAAGACCACCCTATGCCGGGCAATCATGGGAATGGGCCCTTCGTGTGCAGGCAGCATTCGTTTCAACGGGGAGGAAATCATTGGCCGGAAGTCTTACCAGATCGCCCGGAGTGGAATCGCCCTGGTTCCGCAGGGCCGGCACATCTTTCCCTCATTGACGGTGGAGGAACATTTTGAGTTGGTTCGCCAGAAAGGTCCTCAGCCTTGGACAAAAGAGCGGATTTACCAGTTGTTCCCACGCCTTGAGGAAAGACGTCGAAACCTCGGCGGCGCCCTTTCGGGGGGAGAGCAGCAGATGCTGGCGATCGGAAGGGCCTTGCTGACCAATCCGCGTCTGTTAATCATGGACGAGCCATCGGAAGGTTTGGCGCCCCTCATGGTGGATAAACTCGTAGTCACCCTAAAAGTGCTTCTGGCCAAGGGGACATCTCTGCTCTTGATCGAGCAGAACCTGTCCGTTGCCGCGGCGGTGTCGGAACGTCTGGCTGTGATGTTGGTTGGGCGGATTATACTGCAGACAACGGCCCGTGAGCTAATGGCCGACAAGGAGACACAGCAGAGGCATCTGGGCATTGGCACGGTGTTGGCTCTGGATGAGGGGTGAGCGTTGCGGCCTGGATACCGTGGAAGCACGCCAGGGAGGCGTTCCCCCTTCACCAAGGCTCAGGTCTCCGCCATGGCCTTTTCGTCTTTGGGAATCCCGCCGTCCTCCAAGACGTTACCCCTTTAACCCTCCCGGCGATCGTTGCACCTGCAAAGGCATCGGCATTCCGGAACGTCCTGGGGGCGTAAAAGCAGCCTGAGATGAAAGGGGCTGCGTCGCCGGAAGTCATTGCCCGGGGAGCCGTTTACAATGGAAGGGGGGCGGCCCCGGGCGCCTCCCGCCCCTGTCGGACCGTGCGGGCCGGTCACCTCGCGGTGAGGCGAATCGTATCAGAGCAGACGTGAAAGTCAAGGTCAACACCGCCGCTGATGAACCGGGAATGTTGAACAAAAACGAGAGAATTGGAATCGGTTACCCGGGCGCATGAAAACCTTGACAAGGGGTAGGGCTTGCGATAAAGAGACAAAGCCTCGCGGCGGCCGGTCGCGTGGTTAAGCCGATGTAGCTCAGCCGGTAGAGCAGCTGATTCGTAATCAGCAGGTCAGCGGTTCAATCCCGCTCATCGGCTCCATAAATAAAGGGTTTCGGTTCTTCACCCGGAACCCTTTTTTATGGTTCCTCGCTGTTTCATGTGGGTAGCCTGAATTCGAGTTTGCCTCCGATAAGGTAAATCATGGTGATCAGGTTTTTCACAGTACGGTATCCCCTGGCCCTGGCTTTGGCGGCTTGAATGAGACTGTTGATCCCTTCAAGGATGCCATTATTGATCTTTGACGTGAACCATCTCAGAATGCCGTCCCAATGGCGCTTCATGGTGTACGCGGCCTCTTTGATGGGCACAAGTCGGCTGTGGGTGGCCCAGAAGTACCACTTCTTCAAGAAGGCTTCTGCCGCCGGTAGCGGTTGGCTCCAGAACTCTTGGAAGTTCATCCGAATGTGGTAGGCGCGGGCCGTTTTGAGATTCAGTTTTTTGACTCGGAGAGCCTCCAGCGTTGCGGTTTGATTCGCTTTGAGATTTACGGGATTCTTCAGCCAGAGATACCGGGTCTTTTTCAGCTCCGGGCGAACCTGTTGTTCCTGACGCCGCACTTCATCCACGGCTTCATTGATGACTTTGAGGACATGGAATTTATCGAAGGTCAGGTGGGCTTCCGGAAACTGCTTCTCCACGCCTTTGATGAAGGCCGGGGACATATCGCAGCATACTTCCCGGATATGGGAGGGATCTCCGTGATGCTCTTCGAAATCGGTTTTGAATCGCTCCAGAGTCGAGGCGTCCTTCCCCTCGGTGACGAACAGAACCTGTGACGCCTTTAGGTCCACAAAGAGACTGACGTAATTATGACCACGCTTGCTGGATGTTTCATCGATGCCAACCTCTGTCACAGTCGAAAAATCGGCTCCTTGACGCGATTGATGAACATAGTGATTCAAAACCCGCCAAATCCGGGTGTCGTGTTCTTTGACAATATCGGCGATCGATTTTACCGGCATCGCCTTGGCCATCGTCATAATCAAAGCCTCAAACAACAAAGTAAAACCGCTCCCAGAACGGGCCCAGGGAACCTCAATCGTTTTGATTCCACAATCCCCACAGTTCACACGGGGAACCCGGACATTCAAATAGGCCTCGTGCTGGAAAAAGTTCAAATGCCGCCATGTGTGCCGATCGGTGTCGTATGCACTGCACTCCCCTCTACCGCAACTGGGACAGCTAAAAACACTACCGCGGGGAAAATCAATCTCAATTTCCAGACGACGCTTGTCCGGGCTAAACTCACACGACACGACGTACCATGGCGGTCTCAAACCCAAGGCCAACTGAAAAAGATCCGTGTCCTTCATAGCGATCCGTATCAACCTCCTCGATCTCTTGATCTCGGATCTCTATCATGTTCAAAACAGGGTTACCCATACTTTTTGGCGAGGAGCCTTTTTTATGGTCTCCTCGCCGGCGAAGCTTACGTCGCCGTTATCCATCAGGGCACCTTGATTCACTAGGCGACCAAATGCTTCCCCAAGGCGAAGGACTCCGCCATGGCTCTCCCGTCGGCGAGGAACCTTCCGGCCTCCACGGCTTTGCCGCAGGTCATCCCGACGATTTCGCCATGGGCAAGCTGAGTGCCCAGTTCGCGGCGCTCAAGACCGCGAAATAGCCAGAGCGCCTTGGGCCGGGGAGGTCTCAACGGCATTCCCGAAAGGAAAAGCGCCGGGGACCGAAAGCGGCCCTTGGGGTGGGGAGAGGAGAACCTCTCAGGGACGTTAAGACAAAAGGTTCAGGGGATCCGTGCGGCGGCTTCGCCCGCCTCCGGCGTCCACAGGGGGGCGTTCCGCTCCTCCCCGGGGGAGATGCCCCTCGCCTCCTCGGGGTTCCCGTGCCAGATCCGACCGGCTTCCTCGCGGGTTCCCCCGTAAAACCAGACCATCCTGAAGCCGGTGGCATTCCCGGCAGACCAGCCGTGGACGCTGCCTCCGGGGATGAAGACGGCCGCCCCGGGATCCACGCGCCACCAGCGCCCGTCGAAATGGATGAAGCCGGGCCCTTCGGACAGACTGTCCACGACGATCAGCTCCCATGTGCGGTGGCCATGGAGGGGCCGGAAAGAGCCCGCTGTAAAGTCGATGACGCCGAAACTGACCTCTCCCGGCTCGTTGATCAGCGGCGTCGCGGAGAGGTTCCCTCCGCTGCCGCGCCGGTAGGGTTTCGGATAGGTGATGTAAGGCCTGACCGCCATGGTGAACCCCCTGTTCGTTGGAATGCTGTGCTGGCACGACCATCCAGTTGAGGGAGAGAATAAGAAAGGGTGGCGAACCTGTCAAGGCGGTTGTTGAATTAATCGCCGGCAGGGGATGCGCCGGGCAAAGGAAAATGGTCCTTGACGGGATCCTTCTTTACACCTATACGGGTCGGGCGATCACGGGCGGCAAGAGATCCGAAAATGCCGGCCGCAGGTGGGGCGGGCGGAAGGGCCTCCCGGCAGGGATGCCGTGCATTGGTAAAGGCGCATGGGGACGCGCTGGAAGCATCGTCGCGGGGAACGGGTCGGGGACAGGGCAAGGGCTGAGGGGATGGCGATCTATCTGGTCATGCTGATGTGCGTCATGAACCATGCCGCCTTTTCGGGCAGCCGGGTGGCGATCTCCCTCTACGCCCTGAAGCTGGGGGCCGATCCACTGACCATCGGCGTTCTGGTGGCCCTCTACGCGATCTGCCCGATGTTGCTGGCCGTTTGGATCGGCAAACTGGCCGACCGCGTCGGCCCCCGCCTGCCCATCCTGATTGGAACGGCCGGCATCGGTGCCGCGCTGCTGGTGACGCCCTTTTTCCCCTCCCTGGGCATCCTCTTCGGCGTCGCCCTGGCGATCGGCACCGCTTTTCACTTCTTTTTCGTCACCGTGACGGGCATGACCGGCGCCATCGGCGGCCCGGAGCAGCGGGTTCGCAATTACGCCATCGTCAGCCTGGGGTTCTCCGGGGCCGGTTTTCTGGGCCCCATGACGGCAGGGTTTTCCATCGACCACCTCGGCCACCTGCCGACTTTTTTCGTCCTGGCCGCTTTCACGCTGGTTCCCCTGGCGCTGGTTTGCCTCCGGCCGGATTTCCTTCCGGCCGCCGCCAAAATCGAGACGACGGCGGAAAAGCGGAACATCCGCGATTTGTGGCGCATCCCGGCCCTGCGCAACACCTTCATCACCAGCGGCTTCATCGCCTCGGGATTCGACCTCTTTCAGTTCTACCTACCGATCTACGGCCACGCCGTCGGTCTGTCGGCCTCGGCCATTGGCGTCGTGATGGGGTTTTTCGCCCTGGCGACCTTCCTGATCAGGGTGGCCCTGCCGCGGCTGATCAAGCGATCGAGCGAGGCGGAGATCCTGACCTATGCGATATTTTTCGCGGCTTTCGTCTCTTTGTTCTTCCCCTTCTTCCGGTCCGCCGCCCCCCTGGCGGTCGTGGCCTTTCTGTTGGGTTTGGGTCTGGGGTGCGGCCAGCCCATGTCCCTGTCCCTCATCTACGCCCTTTCACCGCCCGGGCGGGCGTCGGAATCGGCGGGGCTGCGTGTGATGGCCAACAATTTCACACATCTGGTGATCCCCCTTTGCTTCGGCGCGATCGGGTCGGCCTTTGGCTTCTTTCCCGTCTTCTTCTCGAATGCCGCGATGCTGTCAGCCGGTGGACTTCTCATGCGCAGCCAGCGCAGACCGGTCACGCCGTCCACACCGCCCGGTCGATGAGGAATCGACTTAGTTTCCCAACGGCTACCACACTGGGCCTTGCGGATTATTTTACACGGGCCGGAGCAACGGACCGCGGCAAGAACGCTTTCCTGCGACGGCCCGCGGAGAAGAGCCCCTGTAGCGATTTGAAGCCCGCCGGGTTGACATTTCGGGACCCCTTCCCTATATTATCGGGGAAAAGAAAAACCAAGCCGGGGCCGCGGCCGGTGGCATAACCGGCCGTGGGCTTTGGGATCGGCGGCGGGAGGCCAACCGGAAGTCGGTGGCCTCCCCTTTTGTATGTCAGGTGAAACGGCGGGTTGAATAATGAATTTTGTGATCGTCACATTCTTGCTGGTTTATGGAAGCTTGCACCTCCATTTTTTTCTCCGGCTCCGGGCGGCTTTCGCCATCGGCGCGCTGTCGCAGGCGCTGCTCGTCGTCCTGCTGCTCTTGGGTCTGCTCACACCGATCATTGTTCGCATCGCCGAGGGCTATCATTGGGAAACCCTGGCTCGATGGTTCGCCTGGACGGGTTACCTCTGGATGGCCCTTCTGTTTCTGTTTTTCATCGGCGCTCTGCTGGTGGACCTTTACCGTTTTGTGGTCTGGCTGGCCGGCCGATTCCCGGTCGCTGATCTTGCCGCCTGGCGCTTGCAGGCCAGGACGGTTTTTCTGCTGCCGCTGGCCGCGGCGCTGGCGCTGACGGGGTACGGGTATTACGAGGCCGGACAGATCCGGACGGAACGGCTGGAGATCCGCTCGGAAAAAATCCCCCGGGACCTCGGCCCGCTTCGGATCGTCCAGATCTCGGACGTCCATGTCGGCGTAATCGTCCGGGGGGAGCGGCTGGAGCGGATGCTGCGTGCGGTGCGGGAGGCCAAACCGGATCTGCTCGTCTCGACGGGCGATCTCGTTGACGGCCAGGGCGACGGGCTCGCGGAGGCCGTTCCCCGCCTCCGGGAGATCCGTCCCCGGTTCGGGAAATACGCCGTCACGGGGAACCACGAGTTCTACATCGGTCTCGATCACGCCCTGGATTTTATGCGGCAGGCGGGGTTTGTCACGCTGCGCAACGAGACGGCGACCATCGCCGGCGCGATCACGCTGGCCGGCGTCGACGACCCGACAATCCGTCCCTTCGCCCCCCGCGGCCGGCTTTCGGACCGGGAGGTCCTCGCAGCCGGCGAAGGGCGCTTCAAGATTCTCCTCAAGCATCAGCCTTTCGTCGAACCCGATGCCCCCGGGGCTTTCGACCTGCAGCTCTCGGGGCACACCCATCGGGGGCAGATCTTCCCCTTTGGCTGGATCACGGGCCGCGTCTTCAAGTACCACAGCGGCACCTACCGGCTGAACGGGGGGGCGCTGCTCCACGTGAGCCGCGGGACCGGGACTTGGGGACCGCCGGTGCGCTTTCTGTCCCCGCCCCAGATTACGGTGATCGACTTGATTCCGGAATAGAATCGCCAGTCCCTGCGGCAGGGAGGGTCGGCTCGGCGTGGAATGGATGGGAGCGTATCGGTTGAAAATTGGTGGTGGATTACGGCGGTCCTGCCGCGTTGACAGGGCTGGTCAATTCTGTTATAGGACGGCGGACTTCAGGCGAGGAGGCATACCAGCTTGGCGGGAAAACGGATTTTAAGCGGGATGAGACCGACGGGAAAGCTCCATCTGGGTAATCTCCATGGTGCGCTTTCCAACTGGGTATCTCTTCAGAACCACGGCGCGTACGACTGTTTCTATTTCGTGGCCGACTGGCATGCCCTGACGAGCGACTATGCGGGGACTGCGGAGATCCGTGCCAACACGGCCGAGATGGTCATTGACTGGCTCGCCGCCGGCCTGGACCCCCAAAAGAGCATCCTCTTCATCCAGTCGACCATTCGGGAACATGCCGAGCTCTTTGTCCTGCTGTCGATGATTACCCCCCTGGCGTGGCTGGAGCGCAACCCAACCTACAAGGAGATGAAGGAGGAATTGACACAGAAAGACCTGTCCACCTTCGGATTCCTCGGCTATCCCGTGCTCCAGGCGGCGGACATCATCATGTACAAGGCCTTCGGCGTTCCCGTCGGCGTCGACCAGCTTCCCCATGTGGAGTTGACGCGCGAGATCGCCCGCCGTTTCAATTTTCTCTACGGGGAGGTCTTTCCCGTTCCCGAGGCGCTACTGACGGAGGTCCCCAAGCTCCTGGGGATCGACGGCCGGAAGATGAGCAAGTCCTACGGCAACTCGATCTTCCTGAGCGACCGGGGCGACGCCCTGAAAAACAAGGTTGCGGCCATGTTCACCGATCCCCAGCGGCAACGAAAGAAGGATCCGGGTCGCCCCGAGCTGTGCAACGTCTTTGCCTTTCATCGGCTCTACTCGCCGGTGGAAGCGGTGGCCGAGATCCCGCCGGCCTGCCGGGGGGCCCAGATCGGCTGCATCGAGTGCAAGAGGCGGCTGGCCGAGACGGTCGCCGCCGGCCTGGCGCCGCTGCACGAGCGCCGGGAACACTATCTGGCCCATCCCGAGGAAGTCCGGGGGATCATCGCCGACGGCAACGCCCGCGCCGCCGTGATCGCCCGGGATACGATGGCCCAGGTGCGGGAGGCCATGAAGATCAGCCATGAGTTATGAGATCAAGCTCGATGTTTTCGAGGGGCCGCTCGACCTGCTGCTCTATCTCATCCGGAAAAACGAGATTGATGTCTACAATATCCCCATCTCCCTGATCACTGAACAGTACCTGGAATACCTCGATCTGATGCGCTCCCTCAACCTGGATCTGGCCGGGGAGTATCTGCTGCTGGCCTCGACGCTGATCCACATCAAGTCCAAGCTTCTTCTGCCACCGGCCGAGGGGGAGGGGGAAGAAGAGGAGGGAGAGGATCCCCGTGCCGAACTCGTTCGACAGCTCATCGAGTATCAGGCATTCAAGGAAGCGGCGCTGAAACTCGACGGCCGCCCCCTTCTCGAACGGGATGTCTTCAAGCGGGGCGTGGCGGAAGCAGGGCCGCCGGAGACGCCGGAACCGCCGGAGATGGACATCGAGGTCGATATTTTTGAACTCGTGGCCGCCTTTCGCCGCATCGTCGCCGGTCTCGACCCGTCGGAAGATCTGGCGTTCGATACGGAGAAGATGTCGCTGACCGATCGGATCAACGAGGTCATGGAACAGCTTTCCCGGCAGGGGCAACTGACCTTCCCGGAGCTGCTCGGCGAAGGCCGCGAGCGCCGCCGGATCGTCTATACCTTTCTGGCGATCCTGGAACTGATGAAGTTGCGGATGATCCGGGTCGTCCAGACGGGGCCCTTCGGAACGATCCGGCTGTTCCTGGCCGTGGAGGAGTAAATGGAGGAAAAACTGGCCATCCTGGAGGCGCTGATCTTTGCATCCGAGGTTCCTCTGACAGTAGAGCGGGCCCTGGAGGTCCTGCCGGAGGTTGGCAAGACGGCGATGGAAGGCCTTCTGGAGGAATTGGTCCGGAGCCACGAGCAGCGGAGCGGCGGTTTCGCGCTCCAGGAGGTTGCCGGCGGTTTTCAGTTCCGGACCCGGTCGGGCTTTTCCGCCTGGGTGGCAAAACTGAAGGCCTCCCGGCCGGCCATGCTCTCGCCGGCCGCCCTGGAGACGCTGGCGGTGGTTGCCTACCGTCAGCCGCTGGTCAAGGCCGAGATCGACCGGATCCGGGGGGTGGACGCCAGCGGCGCTCTCAAGGGGCTCTTGGAGAAGAAGCTGGTGCGGATCGTGGGTCGCAAGGACGTTCCCGGAAAGCCGATCATCTACGGGACGACAAAGAAATTCCTGGAGGTCTTCAATCTCCGGAATCTCGCCGAACTCCCCACGCTGCGGGAGTTGAAGGATCTTCAGGAGTAGACGATGGAAGAGCGGTTGCAGAAAATCATCTCCCAGGCCGGCATCGCCTCGCGCCGCGCGGCGGAGCGCCTGATCGCCGAGGGGCGCGTCAGTCTCAACGGGGTCGTTACGACCCTGCCGGGGGTGAAGGCCGATCCGGGGAAGGACGACATCCGCGTGGACGGCCGGCTGATCTCCTGCGAGACGGAGCGGGTCTACCTGATGCTGAACAAGCCGCCGGGGTATGTGACAACCCTGAGCGATCCCCAGGGGCGGCCCATCGTCACGGACCTCCTGATCGGCGTTTCGGAACGGGTGTTTCCTGTCGGCCGTCTCGATTACGACTCCGAGGGGCTCCTCCTTTTGACCAACGACGGAGACTTCGCGCAGCGGCTGCAGCATCCCCGCTACGGCATTGCGAAACGCTACCGCGTCAAGGTGACGGGCCAGGTCCTTCCGGCGACGGTAAAGGCCCTGGAAAAGGGGATCGCGCTGCCCGACGGCCCCTTCGCTCCTGCCGACGTGCAGCTGGATAAGATGAACCGGGGAAGCACCTGGATCTATCTGACGATTACCGACGGCCGAAACCGCGTGATCCGGCGGGCCTTCGAGTCCTTGGGACACGACATCGCCCGGCTTGTTCGGGTGGCCGTTGCGGATCTCGCCCTGGGTTCGCTGGACCCGGGCGCCTGGCGGTTTCTCACCGCCGGGGAAGTGGGGGATCTCCGGAGGGCGAGCGGGAGGGGCGACGGGGGAAAAAAAGGTCTTGACATTCACCGGAAAATAAATAATAGTCGCCGGAAATAGTGAGATATTATCACGTTGCTTGAACCCGCCAAGGTTTTTGCCCGGTCACCGGGCGTTGACGTGATCGGCCATCATCAGGAGGAGGGTATGAACAAGTCTGGACTCATCGAGGCGTTAAGTCGGAAGGAAAACCTGACGGAAAAGAAGGCGATTGACGTGGTCAATCTGGTGTTCAAGGGATTTACCGAGGAACTGGGCAAGGGCGGCAGGATTGAAATTCGCGGCTTTGGCAGCTTCGTCGTCCGGGAATACGATGCCTACACGGGCCGAAACCCCAAGACCGGGAAGAGCATCAAGGTATCTCCGAAGAAACTGCCCTTCTTCAAGGTGGGCAAGGAACTCAAGGAGCGGGTGGACGGAAAGCGCTAAACCTGCCTGAAGCAGCAAGAAGGCGAAGGTCTTGCACCGATTTCTGGGCGATAAAAAGGGGATCAACTGTGATCCCCTTTTTGCGTCCTTTACGGCATCAGCCCCTCTTCGCGAAAACTGAAAAAACGATTCTCTCCGATGATGATGTGGTCGTGGACGAGGATGTCCAGGACCTTTGCCGTCTCCTGGATGGTTCTTGTGAGGCGGATGTCGGCGTCTGAGGGACGGACATGTCCGGAAGGATGGTTATGGGCGAGGATGATCGCCGAGGCTTTCTTCCGTAAGGCGCTCTCCAGGACCTGACGGGGGTAGACCACCGCCTGGTTGACAATCCCTCTCTGTACGGTTTCGAATTCGATGATCTGGTTCTGGGTGTCCAGGTAGATCACACAGAATTCCTCGTCTTTCTTACCCCCCATGACCGTTTTGCAGTAGTCGAGAAGCTCCGCGGTACAAGCGAGCTGACTTTTCCTCATCGCCTTTTGTTTGAGATAAAGGGCGCCGATCTCCTTGATGAGCTTCAACAGGAGTGCCGAATGATCGCCGATTCCCGTGATACTTTTCAGGTCTCCCGGTTCCGCATCGAGGATTTCCCGCAGAGAGCCAAAGCGGGTGAGAAGGTCCTTGGCCAGGGGTTTGACGTCCCGCCGGGAGATGGCATAGGTAAGGACAAGTTCCAGAATCTCGTGTTCGAGGAAGGCGCCTGGTCCTGTGGAGAGGAACCTTTCCTTGAGTCGCTGCCGGTGTCCCCGGTTGTAATCCTTGCCAGGGTCTGCCTGCATGGGATCACCCGATGCTGATCATTTTGGTGAAGCGCCACCACCGGTGGAAGGACCGGACGGGGCGGGTTTTTCTGCGAGTGTCAATCGCCCTTGCCAAGGGTTGAAAACCGGAAGGGGACGTAGGCCGGGCAGTGACCGATGGCAGCGGTCACCAGCGGGACGATGCCGATGGCACCCCACCAGCTTTCCTGGTAAAACCCGTACCAGACGATGGCCAGTCCGATGATGACCCGGACGATGCGATCCGTTCTGCCGACGTTGCGCTTCATGGGGGGTCTCCTTATCGCCTGCCTGCCGTTCCTTCCCCGCTGTCGCGTGACGGGTAAGGAGCCGTCGCGAGGTCAGCCAAGATTGGCGTTCACGAAATCCCAGTCGATCGGTTTGTCGATCACCGCGGCCAGATAATCGGGGCGGCGGTTCTGGTAGTCCAAGAGGTTGTCCACGTAGGCCTTGTGGTGCTTGCCGGGATGATAATCCAGGGTATTGGCGCTGATGACCGGCGTCAGGGCGTCCTTGGCGAAGGGCAGTTCGGGCAGCGTAATCATTTCAAGTTCTCCTTCCCGCAAGCGGGCTGCCTATCATGCTAACACGCAATCGGCTGCCTTTCCAGAAAAAGATCCCTGCAAAAGAGATCCGTCGGACCACCCCCTGTCATCCCCGGTTGATCGGTCCGGCCGGCCGTTACCAGCGCTGCTTGAAATCAAGCCAGAGGACATAGACGATCATGACGATAGTGGAAACCGCAGCGGGGAGTGCCGCTTCCTGGCTGAAAAAGGCGATGGCCAGCCCCCCGGCGGCACCCTGGTTCTTGAGGGTAGCCAGCAGCACGAGGCTGGTTCTGGTTTCCCTCGGGATGTGCAGGTGGCTGCCAATCCAGTCAATCAGGAATCCGAGCATGAAGGTAGTGGCGAACAGAATGACAATGATCGGGAGAACGATCGTAATCCGCTCGAACAGAAGGTCGCGATTCAGACCGATCATTGTGTACAGGACGAGGAAGAAGGCCCAGTTCGTCAGGGTGCCCCGATAGGGATCGATTCGGGGTTTCCAGTTTTTCCAGAGCAGTGCCCGCGAGAGGAGCAAGGGGAGGACGATCAGCTGGGCGGCTGTCCAGGCCAGCTTCCAGGGATCAAAGGAGGCAGCGCCGAGGAGGCCCACGGCGATCAAGGGGGTGATGATCAGCCCGCCCAGATAGGCGCCCACCAACCCGAAGAGGGCGAGGTTGTTGTTGCCGCGAAAGATGGTGGTGAAGGGAATGACGGCGATGGCCGGCGGTACAGCCGCCAGCAGGACGAAGCCGGTCCAGAGCGCCTGGTCGTCGATGAGCAGCAAGGCGAGGCCGATCAGGAGGTTGCCGGTGATGATGTAGGTCATGACAATCCCCATGAAGGCAGGGAAGAGCAGCGCCCGGGGTTTGCGAAAACTGGTGTTGGCGATTTCCAGGCAGGAGAGGGTCATGGCAAAGGCCAGAGCAGGGATGATCAGGTGCCGCGTAACCGGGACGGCAGAGGGAAGTGAGAGGCCCGCTGCCAGGGCGAGCAGAAAAATAACGTTCCGGTTGCGCAACAGCGATGGTAGTCGGGACATTTTTGACGTCGCTCCAGGTAGGGACGGCGGATGCTCGCGCCACCTCATCCGCTTCGGTACCGGCGCCCGGGGATGGTCCGTCCGTCCCCGGATTTTCGTCAAGGGCTTCTCCGCCAGGAGAAACGCTTCAGGCTGGCCATACAATGAACGATCCAATCGGCTGCACATCACCAGATATGGGAGGTAAAGTCAAGCCCCTTCTGAATTTTTGGCACTTGCCCGGTTTTGCGCTGGCCTGAAAAATGGCTTGACAGGCAGCGTGCGACGCAACTATGTTGCATCGCACGCTTGAAGAACATCTCTGCGAGAGCCCTTGAAATGCAGTCTGTATTGAGGAGCGACCGCACCATTCCCCCGGTGAGGGGTGGCAGAGGGCGGAGGGAAGGCGGAGGGAAGATGAATCCTGCGTGGAAAAAGATATTCGGTTCGCTATGGCTGCTTTTCTGGACCCTGTCGGCTGGACCGGTCGATGCGGCCACAAAGTGTTTTGTGAGCATTGCGCCGCAACGGTATTTTGTCCAGAAAATCGGCGGCTCCTTAGTCGATGTCTCTATCCTGGTTTCCCCCGGCGCCGATCCCCACACCTATGAACCGAAGCCAAGGCAGATGGCCGAGTTGGCACAAAGCGCGCTTTACTTTGCCCTGGGAATCGATTTTGAAAAGGCCTGGCTAAAAAGAATTGCCGGGACGAACCGGCAGCTTAGAATCATCCACACCGATGCGGGGATCGAGAAAATCAACATGGCTGCGCACAACCATGCAAAAAACGGCCGTCACCAAAACGACCGGTCGAGGCATCACCACGGCACTGCCCCGGACCCTCACATCTGGTTGTCTCCGCCGCTGGTGAAACAGCAGGCGGAGCACATTCTCCGGGCCCTTATCGCCGTTGATCCGGCCAACCAGGGGCACTACAAAACCAACTTCGCCGTCTTTGCGGCGGAGTTGGAGGCCCTCGATGGCGAACTGAAGGCACTGCTCGCTGGCATCAGGGGGGAATCCTTCCTGGTTTTGCATCCCTCCTGGGGCTATTTTGCGCACGCTTACGGGCTTGTGCAGGTGCCCATCGAAATCGAGGGGAAGGATCCCAAACCGGCACAGCTCCAGAGGCTCATCGGTCAGGCCAAGGCGGAGGCCATCAAGCGGGTGTTCGTCCAGCCACAGTTTTCCGCGAAAAACGCCGAGACGGTCGCCCGGGAAATCGGTGGCGCAGTGGTGTACGCCGACCCGCTGGCGGAAAATTGGGCCGAGAACCTGCGCGATGTGGCGCGCAAATTAATGGCTCGCGAAAGATAGGGACAACTGCATGGCCGAGCCAATCATCGAGGTGGCAGATCTCTGGTTCTCCTTCAACGGGCATCCGGTGCTCAGGGAGGTGAATCTTACGGTACCGCCGGGGGATTTTTTGGTCCTCATCGGCCCCAACGGCGGCGGAAAAACGACGCTGCTGAAATTGATGCTGGGGCTGCTCGAGCCAGACCGCGGGGTTATCCGCCTTTTTGGTCAACGGCCGGAAAAGGCCGCCCAACGGATCGGCTACGTGCCGCAGAATGTGCAGATCAACAAGACCTTTCCCATTTCTGTGCGCGATGTGGTTCTCATGGGCCGTTTGCGCACCGGGAAGCTCTGGTCGCGCTATACCCGAGCGGACCGGATCGCCGCCCAGGACGCCTTGGAGAAGATGCGGGTCTGGGAGTATCGGGACCGGCGGATTGGCGAGCTTTCGGGGGGGCAGTTGCAGCGTGTATTTATCGCTAGGGCGCTGGTTTCGGCACCGGATGCGCTGTTTCTGGACGAAGCCATGGCGAGCATCGACGCCCAGAGCCGGCGCGAGTTCTACGAGACGATGAAGGAGCTGAATCGGAGCGTGACCATCGTAGCGGTCAGCCACGACCTGATGATCCTGTCGAGCCAGGTGAAATCGGTGGCCTGCGTCAATCAGCAGCTCCACTATCACGATTCGGGGGAGATTACCGAGGAGATGCTCGATGCCGCTTACCACTGCCCGGTGGAGCTGATCGCCCACGGGCTTCCCCATCGGGTCCTTTCCCGGCATGAGGCTTCATGATGATTGGGGAGGCGCTGCAACTGGAGTTCGTGCGCAACGCCCTGGCGGCGGGCCTGCTGGTGAGCGTCGTCTGCGGGGTGATCGGGACCCTGGTGGTGGTCAACCGAATCGTCTTTCTGGCCGGCGGCATCGCCCATGCCGCTTACGGCGGCATCGGTCTGGCCTTCTTCATGGGATGGCCCTATGCGGTGGGAACGATCGGTTTTTCCGTCCTTTCGGCCGGCTTGATGGCCGCCGTGACGCTGAAAGCGAAACACCGGGCCGATGCCATGGTGGGGGTGATCTGGGCGCTCGGGATGGCCGTCGGCATCATCCTGCTCGATCTGACGCCAGGCTACAGCGTCGATTTGATGAGTTTTCTCTTCGGGAGCATTCTGACCGTGACGGCAGCTGATCTGTGGCAGATGGGCGGCGCGGGAATCGTCGTTCTCCTGGTCGTTACCTATTACTACAACGATTTTTTGGCCATGTCTTACGATGACGAGTTCGCCCGCCTGAGAAACGTGCCCGTCACGTTTCTCTACTGTCTCCTGCTGGGGATGATTGCCATCTCAGTGGTGATGATCATCCGAGTGGTAGGGCTGATTCTGGTGATCGCCCTGCTGACTATTCCTCCCTTTATCGCCGAGAAATTCACCGGTTCGCTGCGGGCCATGATGACGGTGTCGTCTCTTTTAAGCGGACTTTTCACCATCGCCGGGCTATGGTTGTCCTACCTGTTGAACCTCACCGCTGGCGCGACGATCATCCTGGTCGCCGCCGGCGGATTTCTCCTGGCCACGCTCTGGTTCGAAATCAGCCGCCGCCGGGGGGGCCATCGCCGGCCCGACACCGCCTCTTACCGGTAAAGGAAAAACCTATGTGTCAGCGCTGCAACTATATAGAACTGTTCCGTTCCAGGGGGATAGAGCCAACGGTGAACCGCCTGAAGGTCATGGCGACGATCGGAAGCCATGCCTCGCCCGTGGGCGCCCCGGATATCTTCCGGACCGTTGCCCGTACCGCACCGATCAACCGGGTAACGGTTTATCGGATTCTGGATCTGCTGGTTGAAAAGGCGTTGGTGGAGCGGATGGGCGGTGCGGGGAGGGGCCGGATCTACGGTCTGGCGCCCAATGACAATCACCCCGTCCATCCCCATTTTTCCTGCCAGCGCTGTGGGACCACCTATTGCCTTGAGCCCCTTAACTTCGGTCTCGACGCAGCGGACCTTCATCATTCGCCGGCCGGCGAGATCCTCAGGGTGGATATTCGCATCAGCGGCGTCTGCAAGCGATGTCTTCGCCGGCAATCCAGAGGGACCTCCCGGGAATCCGCTTCCGGCCGTCGACCGGGGGGGGCGGGCCATGAAAAAGGCTGTTGACTTCCCCCGCGGTTGCGATAGAATTCTCCCCGTTATAACAGAATTCTCATGATTTAGGGATCTTCGCCGACCAAAGGTGGTTTGGGGTTCCGTGTCCATGAACGAGCGCTTCCCGACAGGCATCGATATCGGATCAACGACCGTCAAGTTGGTCATCTGTCCTCCCGCAGGTGAAGTTCTCTTTACCCGCTACCGTCGTCACCATACCCGGACAGTGGATACCCTGCGGGAGCTGCTCGTGGAAGCCCGGCAGACGCTGGGCAACGTTCCACTGGCTGTGGCCCTGACCGGTTCGGCCGGGATGGGTGTGGCGGAATCCTTCGCTCTGCCCTTCATCCAGGAGGTGATGGCCGCGGCGAAGCTGATCCAGCCGCGGTGGCCGGATGTCCGCACCCTGATCGAAATCGGCGGCGAGGATTCGAAGATCGCCTTTTTTGATGACCTCTTCCAGTCTGACATCCGGATGAACGGCAATTGTGCTGGCGGAACGGGGGCCTTCATCGAGCAGATGGCGGTTTTGCTCGATACCCCGCTGGCCGACCTGGAGCGCCTGGCGGCAGGAAGCCGGGAGCTTCATCCGATTGCCTCGCGCTGCGGTGTTTTTGCCAAGACCGATATCCAGTCGCTGCTCGCCAACCGGGTTTCCCGGGAGGATATTGCGGCCTCGGTTTTTCAGGCCATGGCCCTCCAGGTGATCTCGAGTCTGGCCCGCGGTTGCGAGATCCGTCCGAAAGTGTTGTTCGCCGGGGGACCGCTGACCTTTTTCCCCCGTCTCCGCGAGGCCTTCATCGGGCTCCTCGGCCTCGATCCGGGAAAGGATCTGGCCCTCTGCGACCATCCGGAGTTGATCGCCGCCGAGGGGGCTGCCCGTCACCAGGGGGAATCGGCGGAAAGGATTTTTCTCGACAATCTCCTGACACGGCTCGACCCCTCCTCCCTGCGTCGCCCGGCGATTGTCGGGGCGCGGCTCAGCCCTCTTTTCAGCGGCCGGGATGAGTATGACGCATGGGAGGAGCGTCATCGCGCCCATGTGGTTCCCCGGATCGGGGTGACCGCGTTGGGGGAGCACCCCTGTTATCTGGGGATCGATTCCGGATCGACGACGACGAAACTGGCATTGATCAATCGGGAAGGGCAGGTGGCGCTGACCTGGTATGCCGCCAACGGCGGCGATCCCGTCGGGACGGTACGCCGGGGGCTGAACGAATTTCTGCGCCGTTGCCGGGAGGCGGGGGCGGCGCCGCGCATTGTCCGGACGGCCGTCACGGGGTACGGTGAGGATCTGGTTCGGGCAGCCTTTGCCCTGGACGACGGCGTCGTCGAGACGATGGCCCACTATCGGGCGGCCCGTTCATTCGTTCCCGATGTCTCCTTCATTCTCGATATCGGCGGTCAGGATATGAAGGCGATCCATGTCCGGGATGGCTTTGTCTCGGACATCCAGGTCAATGAGGCCTGCTCTTCGGGGTGCGGCTCCTTCATCGAAACCTTTGCCCGCTCCCTGAACTGCGGCGTTACCGAGTTCGCCCGCAGTGCCTGCGAGGCCGCCGCACCCTTCGATCTGGGAACGCGCTGCACCGTCTTCATGAACTCCCGGGTGAAGCAGGCCCTTCGCGAAGGCGCCACCGCCAGCGACATCGCAGCGGGACTCGCCTATTCGGTGATCAAGAACTCCCTCTACAAGGTCCTAAAGCTCAAGGATCCCGCCGTACTGGGAGAGAAAATCGTCCTGCAGGGGGGGACTTTCCGGAATCAGGCCGTCCTGAGGGCCTTCGAGCGGCTCATCGGGCGGGAGGCGACCTGTCCCGACATCGCCGAGATGATGGGGGCCTACGGGGCCGCCCTCACGGCCCGGCAGAACCACCTGGCCGACCCGGTCAGCCGCACGGGCTTTGGTGGCCTGGAAAGCGCGGCTGAGGAAACCGTCAGCCGGCGGGAACTCCATTGTGCGGGCTGCGAGAACCGGTGCCGCGTGATCCGGACGAATTTCACCGGTGGGAGGAGCTACTTCAACGGCAACCGCTGTGAGCGCCATTACAGCAACGGGGCGCGCCGTGGCCAGCCCGGCGAGAATCTCTTCGCGATGCGCCTCAAGCTTCTCTTTGACCGTCCTCTGGAAACGGAAGGCCCACCCATCCTGACCTTCGGCATTCCCCGGGTTCTGAACCTCTATGAAAATTACCCCTTCTGGCAGGCCCTGCTGACCACCTGCGGTTTCCGGGTCACTCTCTCGGGGCCTTCCTGTGCGACGCTCTATGAAAAGGGGGTCGCCACGGTGATGTCCGACAATATCTGCCTCCCGGCGAAGCTGGTGCATGGTCACATCGTCGATCTGATCGACAGGAAGGTGGACCGGATCTTTTTTCCCATGGTCGTTTACGAACAGCCGGAGGAGCGGGAGGCTCTCAACAGCTTCAACTGTCCCGTCATCACCGGTTATCCCGATGTCGTCAAGAGTGCGATCGATCCGGAGGGGCGCTACGGCGTTCCCATCGACAGTCCGGTGATCTCCTTCCGGGATATCGGTCTCCTGAAAAAGCAACTCCACCTTTTTCTGAAACCCTACGGGGTGAGCCGCAAAAGGGTGGCCGAAGGGGTGGCCAGGGGGATCGAAGCCAAGTGCGCGATTCAGCGGGAACTGCAGAGCCGGGCGAGGGATCTGATCGCGAAAGCGGAGGCCCGGAAAAACTTTTGTGTCGTCGTTGCGGGGCGCCCCTACCATGTGGACCCGCTGATCAATCACGGTCTGCCCGAACTGCTGGCCGGTTACGGCGTGGATGTCCTGCCGGAGAGCGCCGTGCCC
>Ga0351929_1050_pt1 | contig 24247 bp, 18 predicted proteins | sample BONcelHT113001E9_FD_205825 | JGI IMG/M metagenome (GOLD analysis project Ga0351929, IMG submission 205825) | Enriched cells from coal bed in the Powder River Basin, Montana, United States - BONCAT cells T11 rep2 HSBNCT.T11.300.1.E9 ...
CGCCCGGCACCACCTGGGCGACGAGGGCGCCCTTGCTCTCCTTGAGGCCGAAGGATTTGGCCAGCTCCGGGGTGATGTCTTGGATGCTGACCCCCAGCAGACCGCGGGTCACGTGGCCCTTCTCCTGAAGCTGGAGGGCGATCTCCCGGGCCATGTTGATCGGGATCGCAAAGCCGATCCCCTGGCCCGAGGCGATGATCGCCGTGTTGATGCCGACGACCTCCCCCTGAAGGTTGACCAGCGGCCCGCCGCTATTGCCGGGGTTGATCGAGGCGTCGGTTTGGATGAAGTCGTCGTAGGGACCCGAGCCGATAACGCGGCCCTTGGCGCTGACGATCCCGGCGGTCACCGTCTGTTCCAGGCCGAAGGGGCTGCCCACGGCCACCACCCAGCTGCCCACCTTCAGGGCGTTCGAATCGCCCAGCGGCAGCGGCTGGAGATCCTTTTCCCCGTCGATCTTCAGCAGGGCCAGGTCCGTTTTGGGATCCAGGCCGACGATCCGGCCGTCGATCTGCCGGCCGTTGGCCATCCTCACCCGGATCTGGTCCGCGCCCTCGACGACGTGGTTGTTGGTCAGGATATAGCCCTCCTTGTTCATGATGAAGCCCGAGCCGATTCCCTGCTGCCGCCTTTCGGGGCGGCCCCTCTCGAAGGGGCCGAAGAAATCCTCGAAGGGGTTCCGTCCCCCGAAGGGCGATTCGGGAAAGGGAGCCATCCGGGGGGCCTCCACCTTTTTGACGACCTGGATGTTGACGACGCTGTCCCGGACCTTGTCGGCCAGCTCGCTGAAACCGGCAGGGATCATCGGCGTGGTGACCGTCCCGGTGGCGGGCGCCGCCTGGGCCTCGCCGGCTTTAACCACCCCGGCAATGCCGTACCCGAAGCCGAGGGCGGCGCCTGCGATGAGCAGGGCGATCAGAACGGTTTTCATGCTATGGCTTGTCTTCATGACCCATCCTCCTTGATTGAGATGCGGGCGCGTTTTCGCCCCTTTTGTCACGCTCAGTATAGGCCCTCAAGTTAACAACAGGATGACCGGAAGATGACCCTTTGGTCATCTTCGCACCGCGTCCGGCCGTTGACGCCCGCTCAATCCTTGCCCTCTGGGGCCGTCGCTTTGCCCGGATAACATAATGACCGGGGACGGGCCTGTCAATAGGCGGCGGGCAGGCGCATTGCCTCACATTAAATGTTACCGAAGGAGGAGACTCAAACGGATCGTTGACTCATAATTGGATGTTACCGAACATCGCATCACCAAGGAGGTATTATTATGAGTCCGCGGTCCAAACAAGAGTACCGAGAAGCGATCTATCTGCGATACAAAAAGGCCTCCCGTCACGAAAAATCGCTCATCCTGGATGAATTCTGTGCCACATGTCGATGCCACCGTAAACACGCCATTCGAGTTCTCAGGAGGTTCAGACGCTTTACCAAACCCAAACCCCGGAAAAGGGGAAGGTCCTCTATATATCAGAGGGAGGAAATCCTGGCCCCTCTCAAGCAGATCTGGCTGGAGGCCAATCTTCCCTGCTCGAAACGGCTACAAGCCATCCTGCCGCTCTGGCTGCCGGGGTATGCCCAATGCTTTGGTGAGTTGCCACCCGAGGTGGCTCATGCCCTGCTGAAGATCTCGCCAGCGACGATAGATCGACTCCTGCGTCCCATCCGTGTCCAGTATCAAGGGCGAGGCCGTAGCACCACCAAACCCGGAACCCTCCTGAGAAACCAGATCCCCATCCAAACCAACCAGTGGGATGAATCACGCCCAGGATTCCTCGAAGCCGATACTGTGGCCCATTGCGGGGAATCCCTCTTAGGATCCTTTGTCTACACCATCGATACCGTCGATATTGCCACCGGCTGGACCGAACAGAGAGCCGTCTGGGGAAAGGGGGAAACCGCCGTCCTGGAACAACTCAAAGATATCGAAAAAGCCTTGCCTTTCCCTTTACTCGGATTCGACTCCGACAACGGCTCCGAGTTCCTCAACTACCACCTGCTGAGACACTTCACCCAAAGAAAACAGCCTGTCCGCTTCACCCGCTCCAGGCCCTACCACAAGGACGACAATGCCCATATCGAGCAGAAAAACTGGACTCATGTCCGGCAATGGCTCGGCTACCAAAGACTAGACAACCCCGCTATCGTCCCCCTCCTCAATGACCTCTATCGACGAGAATGGCGAACCTTCCACAACTTCTTCTGCCCTTCCGTCAAGCTCCTCCATAAAAAACGCGTCGGCTCCAAAACCATTAAACAATATGACTCCCCCAAAACCCCTTACCAGAGAGTCATCGAATCACCCCTGGTCTCTCAGAAAGCCAAAAACACCATGACCGTATACCTTGAAAAGCAGAACCCTTTCCTGCTAAGAAAAGCCATCGAGGCAAAGCTCAAAAAGATCTTTGCCCTAATTGCCTCTGGGTAACATCTTTTGTGAGGCAACGTTACCTCTCTCTGACATCCCTTCGGTAACATTTTTCAATGAGGCAACGGGCAGGGAGCAAAAACCCCGAAACAAAGGTTGGGAGAATGACCGAAAACCGTTGAAAATGATCATTAAATCCAATAAAATATCCCGGCGGGTTTGACTTTTGGCCGTCGGTGCGCTATAGTCACCACAGTTGATACGAGCAGTGCATCCAAGTTCACCGGTATTTCATCATCAACCCAGGGTCCTGCAACCGGCATCCGCAAATGCGGTCGTCCGATTTCACCCCCCATCGTTTTAGCTGCAGGACAAAGAGAGAACCATAAGATAGAGATTACGCAGCAACCGCGGCAGCCTGCCCCAGCCGACGGTGTTGCGGCGTGGCGTTTGGCGCCTGTTCTTTCACCCGCGGGCACGGGGAAATGAAACAGGCGCCGCAGATAAGGAGGTTTTACCGGATGTGCACCATTTGCGGTCATTTTGCGAAGGAGGGACAGCGGTCATCGACGGACATCTTCGACATGCTCAAGAAGATGGAACACCGGGGACCGGACAGGCACGGCGTCTATCTGGACGGCGAGATCGAACGAAGAAAAACCATCGACGAATTCGAGACGATCCTGAAGCGGAAAAGCCGGATCGCCCTCGGCCATTCACGGCTGGGGATCGTCGGGGCCGACGGGACGACCCAGCCCTACACCTCCTGCGATGGCAAGCTGGTGATGATCAAGAACGGCGAAATTTACAATTACCGGGAACTCAAATCGCTGCTCCTCTACCGTCATCGCTTCCAGACGACCAGCGACAGCGAGATCGTCGTCCATCTGCTGGAGGAGTCCTATCAGGGCAACCTGATCGAGGCGGTTCGGCGGGTGACGGGGATACTCGACGGCATGTACGTCTTTGCCGTGACGGACGGACAGTCGATCGTCCTGGCCCGCGACCCGATCGGCAAGAAGCCGCTCTATTTTCTGGAAAAGGGGGCGGTCATTTACTTTTCCTCGGAAAAGAAGGCCCTCTGGAACGGTGAAAACGAGCCCAAACGGCTTCGCCCCGGAGAGATTCTCAGCCTCGGCGACGACGGCGTAAGCATTCAGAAAGGGGCGGAGGTTCAACTACCGCAGATCGATATCGTCGATTTCCGCCAGGCCGTCGATCTCTACAAAACCTCCCTGCTCAACGCGATGAAAAAGCGCATGGCCGGCGTCCGGGAATCACGGCTGGGAGTCATCTTCTCCGGCGGGATCGACTCGGTCCTGGTGGCCAAGCTCCTGCAGGGCGAGGGGAAGAATGTCATCTGCTACTGCACCGGAACGGCGGACTCGGGGGATATCATCGCCGCCCGGGAGGTGGCCAGGGAGCTGGGCCTGGAGCTGAAGGTGTCGATCATCGACGAAACGGTCGTGAAAGGGATCCTCTCGGAGGTCATCATGAACGTGGAGGAGAGCGGCCTGCTCCAGGTGGAGGTGGCCATTCCCATGTACATGGCGACCAAAATGGCGGCGGCGGACGGGATTCGCGTCATGTACACCGGGCAGGCCGCCGACGAACTCTTTGCCGGCTATCCCTGGTACAGCGACGTGATCCGCGAATCGGGCTATCTGCGGCTCCATGAGCAGCTCTGGGAGGACCTGCGCCGTCTCTACGACGACACGCTGGAGCGGGAGGACAAATTGGCCATGGCCCATTCGATCGAGGTGCGGGCGCCCTACCTGGATCGGGACGTCATTCGGACGGCGATGCGCATCTCGCCGCGCCTGAAGATCCAGGGCCTGGAAGACAACCTGCGCAAGCGGGTCCATCGCCAGGCCGCCGTGGAACTGGGCGTTCCCGCCTACCTTGCCTTCCGGATCAAGGACCCGGCCCAGTCGGGTTCCGGAATCCACGGGATTATCGAAAAGATCGCCCGGAAGCACGTCGTCGCCCCCGATACGGACTTGGTGGCAGAGAATATCAAGACCGACAAGGGCAGCATCTACCGGTACGGGGAGGGGGTCTACGGCGAGGACATCGCCCGGGATTACCTGCAGGGCCTCTATCAGAAGATCCAGGACCGGTTCCGGCCGGCGATCCTCAGTGAAGGCGGGAGCGGTGCATGAAAAGACGGATCATCCTGGCACAGATCAACTACGATGCCGCCGATACAGGGCGTCACATCGAGCGGATCAAGGGGATCATCGCCGAGCACCGTTCGTCGGACCTGATCGTCTTCCCCGAGCTGATCCTCCACGGCCATGCCTCCGTCGAAAAACCGGAGGGCTTTCTCTTCCGCCGGACGGAAGGGGGCAGTGAACAGCACCTCTCCGCCGAGATCGCCCAGTTCGTCAAGGATCTCGATGCCCGCGTCCTTCTGGGGCAGATCCAGCGGAAGGGCGACATGTTTTACAACCTGTCGACCTACATGGATTTTGCCACGGTGCAGAGCTACGCCAAGACCCATGTCCACTGGACGGAGAGGTACATCCCCGGCCGGGAGCTGAAGGTCATATCCACCCCGGCCGGCCGGCTCGGCTTGACCATCTGTTTCGACGCCGCCTTCCCGGAAATCGCCCGGGTCCTCGCCCTGCGCGGCGCCGAGATCATCGTCAATATCGCCGCCGTTCCCAGGACCTTCGCCGTCAAGTACATGTGGCGCCGGCTGGCGGCGACGGCGCTGGATAACCAGGTCTATGTGGTCTACGTCAACCGGCCGGGGCCCTATTTCGCCGGCCACAGCGCCGTGTTCGATCCCCGCGGGGACCTTCTGGCCCAGGCCGGGGAAGGGGAGGAGATCCTGCAGCAAGAGATCGATTTCGACGAGATCGCGCGCTGGCGGGAGGAGGAGATGATCTACCGGCACCGGCGGCCCCTGCTCTACCGGGAGATCGGCCGGGAAACGTCAAAGCGGGCCAGGGTGTCGACCCTGCCCAGGCCCAGGCGGCGGACGGTGGTTGAACAGGCCGAACCGCTGCCGCGAAGGGAGGAGAGCCATGGGTAGCCAGAGAGGTTCGGGTGTCCGGTTTGTCCGTCGATACGGCGGGGTCGTGCTGGTCGTGCTGTTGATTGCTACCCTCCTGCCGGCGGGGTGCAGATCGAAGGAGAACCCTCAGGAAGCCCGGGAAGTGAAATTTTACACCTGGAAGCCCAATCAGCCGGAGGTGTGGGACGAGGTCATCGCGCTTTTCGAGAAGGAGCATCCCGGCGTGACGGTGAGGCGCGAGATCGGCCCCCACTCCTCCACGGCCTTCCATGACCTGCTGGCCCAGAAGCTCAAGAACCGCAGCACGGACCTGGACGTATTTCTGATGGACGTCGTCTGGCCGGCGGAATTCGCCGCCGCCGGCTGGGCCAGGCCACTGGACGACCGCTTCCCGCCGGCCGACCGGGCGGCCTTCCTGCCCGGCACGATCGCCGCGAACACCTTCGAGGGAAAGATCTACGGCGTCCCCCTCTACACGGCCAGCGGCATGCTCTACTACCGGAAGGACCTCCTGGACCGGCACGGTTTTCCCCCGCCGGAAACCTGGGAGGAGATGGTTCGCCAGGCCGCCGCGATCACGGCCAGGGAGCCGGAGATCCATGGTTTTTCCGCCCAGTTCAGGCAGTATGAGGGGCTGGTCTGCAACATGCTCGAAGTCATCATGAGCAACGGGGGGCACCTTCTGGATCCCGGCGGAAAGCCGGCGATCGCCGAGCCGCGGGCCCTGGAGGCCGTCCGGTTCGTTCGAGAGAGGATCGTCGGCGCCGCAGCACCGCAGGGGGTGCTGACCTACGCGGAGCCGGAGTCGCTCGCCCTCTTCGTCCAGGGGAGGGCGGTCTTCCACCGCAACTGGCCCTATGCCTGGGCGGTAGCCAACAACCCCGAACACTCCACCGTGGCGGGGAAGGTGGGGGTCTCCGTCCTGCCCCATTTCCCCGGCGGGCAAAGCCATGCCGCCCTGGGGGGCTGGCAGGTGGGGATCAGCGCCTATTCGGAGAACGTCGATCTGGCCTGGACCTTTGTCCGCTTTCTGACGAGCGAGCGGATCCAGAAGCGCCTGGCCATCCGGGCGGGTCTGGCGCCGACCCGCCGGGTCCTCTACGACGACGGCGACGTTCTTGCCGCCCATCCGCAATTCGGACCCATGAAGGCCGTGTTTCTCTCCGCCGTTCCCCGGCCCGTCAGCCCGCTCTATCCGGCCCTGTCCCATATCCTCCAGCGGTATTTCAGCAAGGCCCTGTCCGATCCCCGGGCCGATCTGGCCGCCGAGGCCCGCAAGGCCGCGGCGGAGATGGAAAAGACCCTGGCGCTGATGCGATAGCAAAGGAACGACCGCCATGCCCGCCGACAGGCCTTCCCAGATTCTCCCGCCGGCCGGCCGCGAAGAGCATCTCTTCGCGGTGGCCCTGCTGTTCCCCTGTTTCGCCTTTGTCGGCCTCTTTGCCTTTTACCCGATCCTCTCGTCGGTTTACCTGAGCCTGCACCGGATTATCCTCGGCCTTCCCGGCCTCGCCCAGCCCTTCGTCCTCTTCGACAACTACCGCCAGCTGCTGGGCGATCCGGTGGCCCGTCACGCCCTGGGCAACACCCTGCTGTTCGTCTTTGTCACCACGGCCTGCGAGATGGTCCTGGGGCTCGTCATCGCTCTGGTGATCAACCGCTCCTTCCGGGGCCGGGGGATGGTTCGGGCCGCCGTCCTGATCCCCTGGGCGATTCCCACGGTGGTGGCCTCGCAGATGTGGCGGTTTCTGGCGAACGACCACTACGGCTTTTTGAATTATCTCCTCTTCGGCAGCGATCTTCCGGCCTACCGGGCCTGGCTGGCCGATCCTTTCTGGGCCATGCTGATGATCATGGCCGCCGACATCTGGAAGACCTCCGCCTTTGCCGCCCTGATCATCCTGGCGGGGCTCCAGACGATTCCCGACGAGCTGCACGAGGCAGCCCGCCTGGACGGCGCCTCGGCCTGGCAGCGCTTCTGGCGGATCACGCTGCCGCTGATCCGGCCGGCGATCCTGATCGCCCTGCTCTTTAGGACCATGGACGCCTTCCGGGTCTTCGATCTGGTATTCGTGATGACCCAGGGCGGCCCGGCCGACGGGACGAACGTCCTGCAGTTCTACGGCTACAAGAAAATGTTCGCCGAGGGGCTCATGGGGTACGGGGCGGCTGTTTCCGTGCTCGTCTTTGCCGTCGTCCTGGCCGTCTCCCTCCTCTACCTGAAGTTCATCGGCAGGGACATCCTGAAGGAGGGATCGCGATGAGAGGTTTGCACCGGCTCGGTTTTCTGCTCCTGGTGCTGGCGATCCTGGCGGCGAGCCTCTTTCCCTTTCTCTGGTTCGTCCTCACCTCCTTGAAGACCCAGGTGGAGGTCACGGCCATTCCGCCCCGGCTCGTCCCCTCGGGCTCCCTGGCCTTCTACCGCGCCGCCCTCCAGGAATACAACCTGCTCCACTTCATGAAGAACAGCGTCATCGTGGCAGGCTTTTCGACCCTGGGGACGCTCTTCCTCTCCCTTTTTGCCGGCTACGCCCTGGCCCGCCTGCGCATCCGGCACAAGCCCCTGATCATGGGGAGCCTGCTCTTGGTCTCCATGTTCCCCCAGATCTCCATCGCCGGGCCCGTCTGGCGGATTCTCGACCAGTTGGGCTGGCTCAATACCTATCAGGGTCTGATCGTCCCCTACATCACCCTGACGCTGCCGCTGGGTGTCTGGATCATGACGGGGTTCTTCCGGGAGCTGCCCCGGGAACTGGAGGATGCGGCCCGGGTGGACGGCTGCAGCCACCTGCAGACCCTTTTCAAGATTATCGTTCCCCTGGCGGCGCCGGGCGTCTTCACCGCCGCGATCCTGGTCTTCATCTACGCCTGGAACGAATTCTTCTTCGCCCTGCTGATCATGACCCAGCAGCCCTACCAGACCCTGCCGGTGGGGATCGCCCTCTTTCAGGGGCAGTACACGATTCCCTGGGGAGAGATCGCCGCGGCCTCGACGATGGCCACCGTGCCGCTGGTGCTGCTCGTCCTGCTCTTCCAGCGGCGGATCGTGCGCGGCCTTTCGGCCGGGGCGATCAAGGGATAGATGGAAGGAGCCTCGATGGCGGAGCTGAGGATAGAAAATCTGACGAAGCGGTACGGCGGCAGTGCCGTCGTGGATCGCGTCTGCTTCACCGTGGCGGAAGGGGAGTTCTGCATCCTCCTGGGGCCTTCCGGCTGCGGCAAAAGCACCATCCTGCGCCTCGTCGCCGGCCTGGAGCGGCAGGAGGAGGGCGCCATCTTCATCGGCGGGACGGAGGTGAGCGGCCTGAACCCCCGGGACCGGGACGTGGCGATGGTCTTCCAGAGCTATGCCCTCTACCCCCATCTGAGCGTCTATGAGAACATCGCCTTCCCACTGCGGATCCGCAAGACGCCCCGGCGGGAGATCGATCGCCAGGTCCGCCAGGCCGCCGACCTTTTGGCCATCGGCGAGCTGCTGGACCGGCGGCCGCGGGAGATCTCCGGGGGGCAACGGCAGCGGGTGGCCATCGGTCGGGCGATTGTCCGCAATCCCCGCCTCTTTCTCTTTGACGAGCCCCTCTCCAATCTCGACGCCAAGCTCCGGGGTGCCATGCGGGTGGAACTGGCGGGCCTCCACCGGCGGCTCGGGGCCACCACCCTCTACGTGACCCACGACCAGGTCGAGGCGATGACCCTGGGACAGAAGATCGTCCTTTTGGACAAGGGGGTGATCCAGCAGATCGGCACCCCCCGGGATCTCTACGACCGGCCGGCCAATCTCTTTACGGCCTCCTTTATCGGCGTGCCGCCCATCAACCTCTTCGCCGGTGAACTGCGCCAGGCCGCCGGCGGGGTTGTCGTCCATTTTTCCGGTTTTGCGGTGGAGATGGGCGAATGCCCGGGGCTGGCGCCCTATCTGGGACAGGGGGTCACGGTGGGCATCCGGCCGGAGGCGGTCCGGGTCGGCGCCGGCGACGCCGCGGCGGTGCTCGAACACGCCGAGCACATGGGCTCCGAGGTGATCCTCTACGCCCGGGTGGGCGAAGCGCGGATCATTGCCCGTGCCGGGGCGGACTTCCGGACGGACCTGGGGGCGCCGTTGCGGCTTTCAGTAGACCCGCAGTCCCTGCACCTCTTTTGGGAAGGCCGGCGGATCGAGGGAAAGATCTAAAAACGCCGGAGGGTCAGAACCCTCCGGCGTTCGGCCGGTGACGGAAAGCGGGAAGGCCGGAAGAACGGCCCCCGGCGGCGATCAGGCGGCCTGGATCTTGGCCTTGAATTCATCGACGGTCAGGACCCAGGCGATGGAGCGGGCCATCATCTCCAGGGCCATCCAGTGCTGGTCGATCCCCCGCATGCTGGCGACGCAGTCGGAGATGACGATGGGCTTGTAGCCCCGGTTCCCGGCGGCGAAGGTGGTGGCCATGACGCAGGTGTCGGTGTTGATCCCCGTCAGGACCACCGTTTCGGCCTTGAAGACCCGGGCAAGGAGCGTGTCCAGGTCCGTCCCGTGGAAGCCGTCCATGACCCGCTTGGTGGTGACGTGCACGTCGCCCGGGGCGACGAGCTGGGCGGGGATCTCCGCCTGGGGCATCCCCTCGACCCGGTCCGGGCCTCGGCGCGCCTCGGCGTGAACGTTCTGGGAACACCGGGCCCGCTGGCTGAGGCTCACCATGGGGTGGGTCTCGAAGCCCCGCTCTACCTCCACGGGGCGCCGCTTCACGTAGCAGTGGACCACGGGAATTCCCTCGGTGCGTGCGAAATCGAGCAGGCGCTTGGCGCCGCCCATGACCCGTTCGGCCTCCGCAGGCGCCACCGGCGCCGTAGCCAGGGCCATGTCCAGATAGTCGTTCTGCATGTCCACGGTAACGACGACGGTGCGGCCCTTGTCGATCTGGAGCAGTTCGTTCATCCGGCGCTTGTACTCGCTTCGGTCATTGATTTCCACGGGTGGCTGCATGGTGTTTCTCCTTCTTGGGGGATATGGCCGGGAATGCCGGTCGGGGCGCTGTACCCAGTCTAAAAAGAACTATAGGTCGAAGGGGGCGCCTGTGTCAAGCGGGGCATCGGCATACAAATGCTTGGCCGTGTTTTCGTGAGTATAAAGGTTTCTTCCGGCACCAGATCCATGTCAAAGTTATCGAATCCTGGGCCGGACTGTTCCGGGATCTCTTTAACTTTCTGGTCAACCTGAAGCGACAGCGCCGCGTAACTTTTTACGGGGGCATCAAGATTCTATTGACACGGAAAACCGAGCTTCATATAACTATTGAGAACAAAGGGCGAAGTTCTAACAAAGGAAATCCATGCCGAACATTAAATTTTATGCGTTAGCCGAAAGTGTTTGCCAGAAGTTAAATCTCCCGCCGATTCCTCTCCCTGTCAGGTTAGGCCGCGAAAAAGAAATATTTAAGCCCCAGGGGGTTGCCCTGGATCTTCTCCTGGATGAGTTGGAACATTATTTGAGCGCTCATCCAGAAGAGATCGTATTATTTAAAGATTCAGGATCACTGCTGGCTTCCATCGAAGGGATCCGATTGGGGGAGGAAGGCTTCCATGATCATGCCGCCCATTATTTTGAGCTCGGGCTGGCGCTTGATCCGGAGAATCTTGGACTGCGATCCAATTATGCGCTTGCACTCCAGAGTGCCGGTCGGAAGGAAGAGGCGATGCGCCAGTACCGTTTTCTTCTGCAGCAGCCGGCCATCTCCATCCAGCCTTTGGTTTTGATTTTAGCTGCCCGTCTCTTTCTGGATTCCGGTGATCCGGTCACCGCCTACCAAATCCTTAAACATGGCGCTTCTTTTATGCCGGTGAATAACGAATTTTGGGAGCTTTTTGCCGAAGTCAGGGAGCGGGCCGGCCTTATCCCCTGGATCGCGCCCGGACAAAAGAAGGTAGCGACCGTAACCAACCATGCTCCAACACCTGAGCCGGAAGAGAAAGAAAAAGTTTCCTCGAAGAAAAATTTTTGCCCTGCCTGCGGGAAACCGGTCAAATCCAGCGCCAGATATTGCGGGAACTGCGGCCATGAACTTTAAAGCGAAATCCATTTTGATTTTTTGCGGGATCATGCTGGCCTTGCATCTAGCAATCTCTGTCACTTGGGGCGACGAAGATCGGGAAATAGACGTATCTCATGACCCAGGCGCTTGGATGCGTCAGTTCAAATTACCGGATGAATACCTTCCGGCAGGATTTAAACGTGATTCGAGAAACCAGCACTGGATTCACCAGTCCGTCGATCCCGGGGGTGCTGAGGATCCCTACTGCCGACGTTATAGCGTTCAGCCAAATTCATATGTCTCGAATCGGAAACTCTCTGCCAAACCGGGCGACCCGAAATGCCCAATAGGGTATGGCGACGCTGACAAGTTCAGTAAGTTTACCATTGGAAGCTGGACAGGATATCGCCGCATCGTTTTTCGTAACGAGGACCATTATCAATTCAATGCACTATTCAAGGTTGGGTCGGCGGTGGTTTCGTTCTATATTGATGCAGGCGCAGCGCAAGCGAAAGCCCCGAAGTCGCCTAAGATCCCATGCCCGTCCGAAGCAGAAATCATGCAGACTCTCGAACTGTTTTTAAACAGCTACGCTCGCTACATAAAGGCCAAAGGTTGGATGAATGCAGAATCGTCAGACTCCGCCGGATCAGATTCAACGGGGTCTGACGGGACGCCGGGCGATTCAGCATCCGTTTCGCCGGAGGCGGTGCTGTTGGCTGTAGCCGGTGGTTCAATGGTGATGACGCTGGGGGCTTTTTTACAGCTTTTCGGGATGGGGGGACTCCAGAGCCTGAAAGATATTCGCGGTACGCTTGAAGGTCTTTTTGGTTCCTCCGAGACCGATATGCCAGACGCAGAACCTGGTTTACAGGAGCCTGAGGTCATCCCGAAAGCAGAGGTGATACCTAAAGAGCCAGAAGCTCTTGGAACCGAATCTATAATCCAGGCGCCGGTTACATCCGAGATTGTTATCCCCGACCCCATTCCGTCGGGCTTTGAGTATCAGGGGAAGGTCTGGTACCAGCCGCCTTGGGACAAGGGCGGCCCTTACTGGATGGACAAGTCCGATTACAGTTCGATGCGTTCGCTGATGCGACAGGGCAAGGAGTGGTCGGACCGGTGGGGCTGGGTGGATCCGGAGGAAGGCAAGGCTATGGAGACCCAGCGCACCACGGCGTGGGATGCACATAAATCGGACACCGATCAGGATATTAAAGCCCTTACGGCAAACATTCAAGAGTCCCAGAAAAAACTTGCCGAGATTCAGGAAAAGCGGGCCGAACTGGAAAGAATCGAACAGATGAGAGAGCGCCTGGCCGAACTGGAAAGGCAGCGGGAGCTGGACAACTCGTTTGCGACTCAACTCAAGGATACAGCGAAAAATTACGTAGCGGGCGTGAACAAAGACCTGGACGCCCTTCCCGGGGATTTGCAGAGACTGGCCCTTGATGCCGCCCGCGAGTTAAGAGACACGACCGGAGCGGTCATTACGGCGGCCAGGGACACGGTTTCGGATTTAACTAATGGAGACAACTGGAAAGCCGTCGGGCAGGCGACGGTGGATACAGCCAAGGAACTGATCCTTCACCCCGTGGATTCATCCGTTAAAGTGGGTGACAATTATAAAAGCGCCGCGGGAGCGGCGGCAAACGCGGTCGTTGCAATGACTTCCGATCCGGTTGCGTTTACGGAAGCCCTGGTCGGAATCGACAACTGGAGAAGAGCGCTTGATCCGAACGTTCCGGTCGGAGAACGCGTCTCCCGTGCTTTGTACGGCGCCGTGGATGGCGTTCTCAACTTTGCCTCGGGCGGGACCAAGGCTGCAGTCAAAGGGATGGAAGCGGGACTGGATGGAATCAATCTGGCGAAGGGAGCGGAAACCGGTCTCGATGCAGCCAAGGCCGTGGATGCGGCAGCCGATGCCGCCAAAATCACTGCCAAACTGGATGACCCGGGCCGTATGCAGGCCTGGGAAGCGGGCCGCCTGGCCGGTCAGCAAAAAGCGGATAAATTGGCGGAAGCCTTGAAGAGCGGCGACGCCGGGGAGATTAAGAAAGCGCTTGTGGAGTGCCAGAAAGACAAGCACGCCATCCAAACGCTGAACAAAGGCGACGATGCCATAAAAACAGCCTACAACCAAAACATGAAACAGCTCATCGCGGATGACGTGGACAAGGTGGTAAAGGAAAAAATCGCTCAGCGCTACGGACTGGATCCCAAAGATGTGGAAATCGTTAAGCCCACCAATCCCACCGGCAAACCAAAGATAGGCAGTGATCTTGACTTTACGATCAAAGTAAAAGCCAAGCCCGGTGAAATTGTTCCCGATCCGAGCAAACCCGGAAACTTCATTCAGGTGAAGCCGGGGGACAACCTGACCAAGGATGTTCCGGTGAAAGAGGCCCAGGAAATTTACAACCGGGAACTCTACGGTAAAGTAAGGGGCGAACCGATTCCGACGGATCCGGAAAAGTTTAAAGCGTTTCAGGCCGAAGCCGACAAATTGGCTCACGACATGGACCATGTGGCAGGGCATCGCGTGGGGGCAGAATCCTACGGTGCCTCACAACAGGATTTGGAGGTGATTCTGCAAAAATCCGGCGGCCAGTTTACGGATCCCGAGCAGGCGGGCATGGTTGCATCGTACAAATCCACGCATCTTTACCAGCAGGCGGAAAACATCGCCAAAGTGGATCCTCACAAAGCCGAACAGCTCATTGCCGATGGTATGAGGCAGACTACAAAACAATACAACAATCTGATCGAAACGCGGGTGGGCGTGCTGCGAAGCCAGGGCATTGAAGCTGCAGTTGATCCACGTCTGACGAAAGCAGTGGATATCCTGAAGCAGGTCGAAAAGAAGGGGATGGCTCCGGCTAGCGCTGAAGCGCTGCTTCGGAGTGAGCTGAAGATGTCCAGGGATGATGTAGCCAATATGCTCGGAGGGCAACTGGCCAAGCTACATAGGATGAAACCGAAATAAACGACGAAGAGGGAAAATGAGACAATGTGGCCCGTTTTCATGAAAATCGTTTCGTGTTTTTTCCTGATCCTTTTTGTACTGGGCGTGGTGTTGATGCTATTGACTTGGCGAAAAGCCAAGTTTGTTAAGCCGAAGTGGATTCTTTTTGGACAGATCGTGGCGCTCCTGGCGCTCATTGTTTTTACAATGCTGTCCCACAATCCACTGGGCAACTGGATATGGATTCTCATCTTTCTGGCGGGGCTGGCCGGCGGGTATTTTTACGGCCGCACGGTCAAAGTGAAAAAGTCCGAGCAAGGGATCATGATGAACTATACACTGCCCTATGTCATCATGTGGGCCGCGCTGTTATTCCTCACGCAGTTTTTGACGATCAGCACAGGACGCGTCCCCATCATTGTATTGGGTTTGTCTGTACTCAATACGGGCTTGAATCTGGCGATGAACAGCCAGGTGGTTTGGAATTACACCCGGATGAAGAAAGCCATTTTATAAAAAGGAAAAGGATCCTATGAACAATGCCAATGTAAAAACATGCTCGTCCTGTGGGGAAGCGCAGGAACTCGATGTTGCGTTTTGCACAAACTGCGGAAGCCGCTTTAAAAAAAAGGAAAAGCAAGATGTGGGTGATGGATCACTTATCGGAACACAACTTCTGGAGTTGGCCAACGACTTCCTTTCAGTGCGAGAAGTGAGCCCGGCGAGGTTTGTATTTTCGTCACAAACAGGAGCGCAAGCGCCCGTTGAAAAGGTCAAGATTAAATTCGACGCTGTGGCTCAGTTGGAGCCGGAAAAGAAGCTGTTGATGTTTTGGGAACAGATGGTGGAAAGCTCCGTTGGCATGAACGTGGGTTCTATTGGTGAAAAGAAGGTTCAAAAAGGGATCGCGGTCACCCAAAAAACTCACGGGCACATTTTGTTCGGCGGAAAATACGGCTTTGAATACGGAAAGCTGCGTGAGGTGGTTAAAGCCATTGCCATTACGCAGGGCTGGAAATTCAAAACCGTCATCTTTAAACCAAAGAGGATTATGGATACAGGAGATGTGGAGCCTGAGAAAAGCATGCCTGTTCTGAAGATACTCGTACTGGTTCTTGCGCTTTTGTTAATCATCGCTCTCGGAGCAATCGGTTATCTCTATTTTTCTAGTCGACCTAAGGACATGCCGCCCGTGGTGCAACAGTCGACGCCAACACGATCACAATCAAAGCTTGAGAATAGCGATCCGAAAAACACTGATAAAGCTGATATAAATGACAAGATGAAATCTTCTGAGCGTAAAGTTCTTCGAAAACAGGGCACCGTTGCCGGAGGCAAACCGTTGATCGAAACGGATAGGAAAATTTATAATGCTGGCGAAAAGATCAGGGTACATTTTTACAATGCGCCCGGCCATTCCAGAGATTGGATATGTATTGTACCAGCCGACTCCCGGGACACTGAAGCCGGAGACTATCAATACATCCCCAGGGAGGAACGGGGCGTCCTCACGTTTAAATCTCCGCAACCGGGACGATACGAGGCACGGGCCTATTATAGTTACAGCCCCGGCCGATATGTGGTTTCTGCCCGTTATGGTTTCACAGTGCAGAATCGCTAGGCTCATCAGCAGGCAAGTGACAAAAATATTCATATGGAGCCAATGATGGATGCCGAGTGCAATGATCATATGGCACCGTCGTGAAACAAACCAAGGAGGATCATGTGATGACATCCAGTGAGAATCGAAGCAGTGTTTTGGCGGCACTCATCGTCGGCGTTTGTCTTCTCGTCGGATTTTCAGTTGGAGGGTACTTCATCGGAAAGGGCGGCACACGATTCAAGGCGGATACGCGAACCGTCACGGTGAAAGGCCTTGTTGAAAGGGAAGTCAAGGCCGATCAAGCCATATGGATACTTCGTTTCCGAAGAGCCAGCGAAGACCTCAAGGACGTTCATGCCAAGATCATCGCCGACCGGGAAACGGCGTTTGCGTTCCTCCAGAATCAAGGTTTCAAGGAAGGGGACATAAACCGCCAGCCGACACGCACGATCGACAAACTCGCCCGTGAATACAGTCAAAACGAAGGCAAGGAGCGGTTTCGATATGTTGTGACAAGTTCCCTGGTTGTAACAACCGCTAACGTGGATCTTGTGATCAAGGCATTGGGAGCTACCGAGGAACTGCTGAAAGTTGGTGTGATGCTCGACGGTGAACCCGATGGAGGAACGGCCAATCCCCGGTACGTGGTCACAAAATTCAACGCCCTCAGGCCACAACTGCTTGCCGATGCAACGAAAAATGCCAGGTTGACGGCCCAGCAATTTGCTTCCGACTCCGGTGTGAAGGTCGGCAGGATACGCTCGGCAAACCAGGGCAACATCCAGATATTCGGCACCGATGGAAATGATGAATCCGCGCCCTATAGCCCGACAAGTACACCGGTAAAGAAGATCAGGGTGGTGAGCACCTTTGGGTTTGAACTCACGTAGGCAAACAGTTTGATATGGGCAACGAAACTACCGGCAAGGAGTTCAATGCCTATTTCAAAACCCTTGGTTAATGAAGTCCGTTGGCCGAGCCTCTCGGCAGGGTGACGGTGAAGCGGCTGCCTGCGCCGGGTCGGCTCTCGGCGGTGACCTCGCCGCCGTGGGCCCGGGCGATGGCCCGGGCCAGGCTCAGTCCCAGTCCCGTACCCGCCACGGAGCGGCTTTGGTCGCAACGGTAGAAACGCTCGAAAATCCGGGGAAGGTCGGCAGCGGCGATGCCGATGCCCGTATCCTGGACGGTGATCCCGACTTGTTTCCCGCGGTCCTCCAGCCCGACGGTCACCGATCCGCCCGCCGGGGTGTACTTGACGGCGTTGTCCAGCAGGTTGGCGAGCAGGCGCTGGAGCATCCGGGGATCGCCGTCGATCGCCAGGCTTTCGGGAAGGTGGGTATCGAGGGTCAGCCCCCTGTCCTCCGCCGCCGCCGCGAAGAGGTCGACCGCCTCTCGTAGGAGCGCCGCCAGATCGACCCGCCCGAGCGCCGGCGTCAGGACGCCCGCCTCGGTCCGGGAGATCATAAGCATCGTGTCGATCAGCCCCAGCAGGCGGTCGCACTCCTCGATGGCTCCGGCGGCCATCGTCTCATATTCACCCAGTGATTTTCCCGTCGTCAGGGTGACCTCGGCGGCCCCCCGGATCCGGGTCAGGGGGCTCTTGAGGTCGTGGGCGATGTTGTCGCTCATCTCCCGGATCTCCTTCACCAGACTCTGAATCCGGTCGAGCATGGCGTTGAATGTGGCGGCCAGCTGATCGATCTCGTCGCCGCTTCCCGTCGCGGGGACCCGGCGCGCGAGGTTTCCCCCGGAGATGCCCCGGGCAGTCCGGGCGATCGCCTCGACGCCGGAGACGGCCCGGCGGGCCATGAACCAGCCCACCCCCGCCGCCAGGGCGATCAGCAGCACCATCGTGACGGCAAAGACCCCCCGGAAGGCCGCGATCAGGCGCGAATCCGCCTCCATCGACTGGCCGGTCTGGAGGATGACGGCGGGGCCGATCCGGGCGTAGAGGAGACGTACCTTTTCGGCACGGCTCCCGGGACTGACGGTCTCGAAAACCGGCTCGCCTGCCTCGAGGAGCCGGGCGATCGCCGCCTGGCGGATCTCGATCTCCCGCCAGGAGGCGAGATTGGAGGAAGAGAAGGCCTGACCGGTGGGGTAGAGGAGGCGGTAGAAGACCTGCTTCACCCCCGCCGCCTGGGCCTCGAGGAGGGCGAACTCCTCGACGGCCCGGATCCCCTGATCCCTCAGGACCACGGAGAACTGCCCCGCCTGGTTGAGCAGGTCGCGGTCGAGCCGCTCCCGGATCACCGTGGTGATGAAGAGGTAGAAGAGCAGGAAGGCGACGCAGGCCGAGAGGGTGAAGATCCCCGTGTACCAGAGGGTGAGGCGGAAGGTGAGGCTATGCCAGAAACGGCTTTTCATCCCTGAGGACATACCCCACCCCCCGGACGGTGTGGATCAGCTTCGGCTCGAAGTCCCGATCGATCTTCTCCCGCAGTCGGCTGATCCGCGCCTCCACCACGTTGGTCTGGGGATCGAAATGGTAGTCCCAGACATGTTCCATGATCATCGTCTTGGAGACGATCCGGCCGGCGTTGCGCAGCAGATACTCCAGCAGGGCGAACTCCCGGGGCTGGAGGGCGATCCGCAGGCCGCCCCGGGTGACCTCGCGGGTCAAGAGGTCGGCGGAGAGGTCGCCGAAGGAAAGGCGGGTCGGTTCGGCGGCCCGGGTCGCCCGCCGGATCAGGGCCTGGAGACGGGCCAGCAGCTCCGAAAAGGCGAAGGGTTTGGTCAGGTAGTCGTCCGCCCCCGTCTGGAGCCCCTTGACCCGGTCCTCCACGGCGCCTTTGGCGCTCAGGATCAGGACCGGCATCTGGAGTCCAGCGGCGCGCAGCCGACGGACCAGCGACAGACCGTCCAGCAGCGGCAGCATGACGTCGACGATCGCCGCGTCGTAGGGTTCCGTCAGCGCCAGGTGGAGCCCCGTCTCCCCCTCGGGGGCATGGTCCACGGCGTAGCCGGCTGCCCGGAGCCCCTTGAGGATGAAGGAGGCGATCTTGGCGTCGTCTTCGACGAGCAGAATCCGCATGGCTTGTTCCTTTCTACAGCGACGAGGCCAGGTCCTTCCCTGACACCCGGTTCAAGATGAACAGCGGGATCAGGACCGAGATGATCAGGATCGTGGCGTAGGCCGAGGCAGGGCCGAAGTCGCCGCTTCCGATCCGCTGGAAGACCTCGACGGTCATCGTTGCCCAGGGGCCGTAGTAGAGGACGATCGTGGAACTCAGCTCCGCCAGGGTCGTCACCCACATGATGATCCCGCCGGCGATGATCCCCGGGAGCATGATCGGGATGACCACCTTGATAAAGGAGCGCACCGGCGGGACGCCCAGATTGATCGAGGCCTCCTCGATGGAGCCGTCGATCTGCTGGAGGAGCGCCGAGGTCGTCTTGATCGAGTAGGGGGTCTTGCGAACGAAGTAGGCCAGCACCAGGATCATCCAGGTCCCCGTCAGGACGATCAGCCCTTTGTTGTAGGTGGCCGCCAAGGCGATGCCCTGGACCGTGCCGGCGATGGCCAGGGGCAGCATGACCAGCAGATCGAGCAGGTAGCTCACCGCCCCCCGCCGCCGGACGAGCAGATAGCTGACCACGACGCCGAAGACGATGCCGATCAGCGTTGCCGTCGTCGCCAGGAAGAAGGAGTTGATGATCGGCCGGGGGGCGATGGCCACCGCCCGGATGAAATTCTCGAGGCTGAACTGCCCCCAGTACATGACCGGCCCGCTGGTCTTGGTGATCGACGAGACCATGACGACGGCGAAAGGGAAGAGGGCGATAAAGACCAGGCCGGCGCAGAAGAGCCAGATCAGGAAGGTGGGCAGGGGCCGGAGCTGCTTGACCTCCAGGGGGTTCAGGGAGGTCATGGCGTAGCTCTTGCGCTCCACCCAGTATTTCTGCAGCAGGGTCAGCCCCAACGTGATCGCCAAAAGGACCATGCTCAAGGCCCCCGCCATCGAGGGGTTCCCCCCCATCTCGCTGATGAACTCGTTGTAGGCCTGGACCGAGAGGACCCGGAAGTCCTCGCCGATCAGGATCGGGACGCCGAAATTTTCGATGCAGAGGTAGAAGACCACCAGGGCGCCCGAGAGGATCGCCGGCGTGACGACCGGCAGCGTTACGGTAAAAAAGACCCGCAGTCGCCCCGAGCCGAGGTTTGTGGCCGCCTCCTCGAGGGAGCGGTCGATGGCGTTGATCGCCGCCGAGACCATCAGGAAGATGAAGGGAAAGAACTGGAGCGTGAAGACCAGGACGATCCCCCGCCAGCCGTAGATGCTCGGCACGTCGATCCCCAGGGGCCCCAGGAGCTTGGCGAAGAGGCCGTTGCGCCCCAGCAGCATCAGCCAGGCCTCGGCGCCGATGAAGGTGGGCAGGATCAGCGGCAGGGTCCCGAGGGTCTTGATCAGGTTCTTGCCGGGGATCCGGTAGCGGGCGAGGAAGAAGGCGAAGGGGACGCCGAGGATGAGGGCGAAGAGGGTGCCCAGGGAACTGACGAAGAGGCTGTTGCGCAGGCAGCGAAGATAGTAGGGATAGTGGAAGAAGTTCTGGTAGCTCTTCAGGGAGAAGGCGCCCGTCTCCGGATGGATGAAGCTCGCCTTGAAGATGAAGAGGATCGGGTAGAGGACGGCGAAAAAGAGAATAATGAAGATGAATCCCAGGATGAGGTTCCAGGCCTTGAAATACTTGCCCACCCGTTCCCCCTAGCCCTTGAGCACCACCGGCTTGTCCGGCGGTATCCGGTAGAAGAGCCGCTCTCCGTCGCCGTGGATCCCCCGCTCGTCGGGGTTGTGGACCTCGATGGCGATCGGCGCGCCGGTCGGCCCGGCGACGCGGTAGCGGACCAGGGGCCCCAGGAAGGTGCTGCTGAGGACCTCGCCGGACAGGACATTGGCCTCCGCGGCCTGGGCCGCGTCGGCGACGCCGATCCACTCCGGCCGGATCGACAGGACGATCCGACCTTCGGGAGGTCTCTGCCCCCGGATCCGGAGCCACTGCCCCCCGGCCTCTGCGGTGATCAGCGCTGCGGCTTCATCGTAGCCCTCGACGGTCAGCTCGATGATGTTGCTGCTGCCCATGAATTCGGCTGCGAAGCGGCTCTCGGGGCGGAAGTAGATTTCGGCGGGCGCCCCCACCTGTTCCAGCCGACCGCGGTTGAGGATCGCGATTCGGTCCGAGACGGCCATGGCCTCCTCCTGGTCGTGGGTGACGTAGATCGTGGTGATCCCCAACTCCTTCTGTATCCGCCGGATCTCCTCGCGCATGCTCACCCGCAGTTTGGCGTCCAGGTTGGAGAGGGGTTCGTCCATGAGCAGGATCTGGGGGGAGATGACCAGCGCCCGGGCCAGTGCCACCCGCTGCTGCTGGCCGCCGCTGAGCTGGCTGGGCGCCCGCCCCTCCAACCCTTCGAGCTGGACGCTGCCGATGATCTTTCCGATCCGCGCCTCGATCTCCCGGCGCGGGAGCTTCCGCGCCCGGAGGCCATAGGCGATGTTGTCGAAGACGGACAGGTGGGGGAAGAGGGCGTAGTTCTGGAAGACCATCCCCGTTTCCCGCTTGTGGGGCGGGACGTCGTTGACCCTTTTGTCGCCGAAGCGAATCTCCCCCCCGTCGGGGGTATAGAAGCCGGCGATCATCCGCAACAGCGTCGTCTTGCCGCAGCCGCTGGGACCCAGGAGGGTGAAGAAAGTCCCCTCCCGGATCGAGAGCGACACGTCGTCGACGGCCTTGAGCGGCCCGAAGCGCTTGGTGATACGGGTCAGTTCGACGCGCATGGGGCTACCGGGAGAGAATGATCTCTTTCCACTGCTTGAGCAGTTCCTTCTCCAAGCGATTGGCCTCGATGGGGTCGAAGCTCTTGAGGATCGGGATCGTCTTGAGCGAGGGCAGTCCCTCCGCCTCACCCGCGTCGGGACGGGCCGGACGGCGGGAGAACTTGGCGAAGATCTCGTCCACCACGGGCTTGCTCAGCAGGTAATCGACGAACTTTTTCGCCTCCTCGGGGTTGGGGCCGTTCCGGACGATGGCCGCCGCCTCGGGGGCGACGAAGGCGCCGTCGGTGGGGTAGACGATCGCCACGTTCTTGTCGCCGCCGACGATGTAGCGGTGGGCGGCGTACTCCATGGTGATCCCCAGGGGGTACTCCCCGGCCGCCACGCCCTTATAGATCAGGCTCGAGCTGTCGAGGACCTTGGCGTTGCCGATGAGCTGCTTCAGGCCGTCCCAGCCGTAGAGCTTGTAGAGGCCGTAGACCTGGGCGTAGGCCGAACCGGACTTTTCGGGGTTGGCCATGACGATCTTGCCCTTCCATTTCGGATCGAAGAGGTCCTTCCAGGTTTTCGGCATCTCCTGCGCTTTGATCTGGGAGCGGTTGGCCATGATGATCATCACGTGGGCGTTGCTGGCCGTCCAGCGGCCCTCCTGCTCCACGTAGCCGGCGGGAAGCCCCTTGGCCTCGGACGAACGGTAGGGCTGGAAATTCTCCTTCGCGTTTTCCAGAACCGCCACGTCACCGCTCCAGAAGACGTCGGCCAGCGGCCGGTTCTTCTCGGCGGCGATCCGCTTCATCGCCTCGCCGGTGCCCATCCGGACGACGGAGACCTTGGTCCCCGTTTTGGTCTCGAACCCCTTGCTGACCAAATCGAGCAGTTCCGAGGGGTTCGATGAGTAGAGGACGACCTGGGCCGCCGCCGCGTTCCCGGGAACGAGACAGAGGACCACCGTGACGAGAGCCAGCCATTTCGATACCGTTTTGAACATGGGGAGCCTCCTTTGGATCGGAATTGATGATGAACCATATACCAGGAGGGGCGTTCTTGGCAAGGGACTTCTGGCGCCTTTACCGCCCCGCCGATCCCCGCTTGTGAAGACGTCGCTAGGGGTGCTATAATGCAGCCGCCGGACTGGTCCGGCGCTGGCCGCCGCCCCGGGGCGAGCGGTTTCAGGAGGCTCCCGGGATGACCCAGATCGATTCAAGGACGGCGGTCAGTGTTCTGCGGCGTTACGGCGTGTTTCTGCTTTCCCTCTGCCTGGGCCTTGCGGCCGGTTTTGCCCTCCTCTACCTCACCTACGGAAATGTCAAACAGGAGATGATCGCGGCCCTCAACGAGCGGCAGGAGATCCACGCCCGCCAGGCCGCCCGGGGGATCGAAGGATTCTTCCAGGACCATATCCGGATGCTCCAGCACCTGGCCAGAAACGAGCACATCGTTGCCCTCGACGCCGACGGGAAGGCGATGCTGCGCGATTATCACGCCATCCACCTGGATGCGATCGCCATCATTACCCGGATCGACCGGGCGGGGCGGATCGTCCATCCCGAGCCCTACGACGGGCGCGTCGTCGGCCAGGAGGTTTCGGTACCGGAAAATTTCCAGGTGGTCTTCCGCACCCTGCAGCCCGTGATCAGTGACGTCTTTACCAACCGCCGCGGCGTCCAGAGCATCCAGGTCCACGTCCCCATCCTGCGGAACGGGCTCTTCGACGGAACCCTGGCGATCCTTCTGCCCTTCGACGGGATTGCCCGGCGGTACGTCGAGGATATCCGGATCGGCACGGGCGGCTACGCCTGGGTGATCAGCCAGGGGGGGATCGAACTGTCCTGTCCGGTGCCGGGCCATATGGGCCGTTCCGTTCTCGAGACCTGCCGGGATTTCCCCGATATCCTGGCGATGGCCGGGCGGATGATGCGCGGCGAATCGGGAACGACGACCTATCGTTTCGACCGGGTCCGGGGAGACGTTGTCCAGACAGTGACCAAACAGGCCGTCTTCCAGCCGATCTGGCTGGAGAACACCTTCTGGTCGATCGTCGTCGCCACGCCGGAGGACGAGGTGCTCGGCGCCTTGAACCAGTTCCGCAACCGTCTGCTCCTGATCGCCCTGCTGCTGGCGGTCGGGATCGGGGCGGTCCTCTATTTCTTCTTCCGCAACCGGATCCTCGCCGAGGAGGTCGAGCGGCGAAGGCGGACGGAGGCGGCGCTGTGCCGCAAGACCGAGGAACTGGACCGCTACTTCACCAGCAGCCTGGACCTGCTGTGCATCGCCGACAGAGACGGCCATTTCCGGCGCCTCAACCCGGAGTGGGAAAAAGCCCTCGGCTATCCCATTGCCGAATTGGAGGGGACGCGCTTTATCGATTACGTCCATCCCGAAGACCGGGTGGCGACCCTTCATGCCGTCGGCCAGTTGGCGGAGAAAGCGGGGGTCCAGGATTTCCTCAACCGTTACCGGCACCGGGACGGCTCCTATCGCTGGGTCGAATGGCGCTCCTATGGCGA
>Ga0351929_1052_pt2 | contig 22786 bp, 19 predicted proteins | sample BONcelHT113001E9_FD_205825 | JGI IMG/M metagenome (GOLD analysis project Ga0351929, IMG submission 205825) | Enriched cells from coal bed in the Powder River Basin, Montana, United States - BONCAT cells T11 rep2 HSBNCT.T11.300.1.E9 ...
TTCTCAAACTTTTTGTAGGAACGATGATCGGATCGGTTTCCGTAATATCCGAGGCCATTCATTCGGGAGTGGACTTGCTCGCGGCCATCATTGCCTTGTTTGCTGTGAGAAAATCCAGCAAACCGGCAGACGAGGACCATCCCTTCGGACACGGCAAGGTTGAGAATATATCCGGAACTGTTGAGGCTTTGCTTATCTTTCTTGCAGCTGGCTGGATCATCTTTGAGGCAGTAAAAAAGCTGAGAAATCCCGAACCAATGGAAGATGCCTGGCTTGGCATTGTCGTGATGCTGATTTCCGTCATGGCAAATATCATAGTTTCCAAGAATCTTTTTAAAGTAGGCAAAGAAACGGACTCTATTGCTCTGATGGCGGATGCATGGCATCTGCGAACAGATATATACACTTCGCTTGGCGTTTTGGGTGGTCTGGCCGTTATCTTTGCAGGAGGGCTCGTTCTTCCCGGTGTAGATTTGAGATGGGTGGACCCGGTAGCCGCGATAGGAGTCGCTCTGTTAATCATAAGGGCTGCCTATCATCTGACAGTTGAATCTGCCCGCGACCTGGTGGATGTGGGCCTTCCTTTTGAAGAGGTGGACGATATACGTAGGCACATAAGGGCGTTTGCCCCAACCATCCGGGGATTTCATCGCCTACGCACGCGAAAAGCAGGGTCCAGTCGCTTCGTGGAGTTTCACATCAGAGTCGATGCATCAATGTCGGTGGATGAATCACATCGCATTGCTAACCTGCTCTATCAAACAGCACTATCCTGGGACTACAGTTACTATTCATATCGAGCCCTGCAATTGCGCCATGGCGAAAGAAGGCTCTTGCGGCTGCCTGCTCAGTGAGCAAGAGAAAAAAGAGCTTAAAACGAATATCAAGGCACAAGAGCCATTCCGGGCAAACACTCCGCGATCGGAATGAGGCTCATGTCTGGTTTCAACCTCTTGGACAAAATCATTTGCGAGGTATGACCATATGCTGAAAAAGATATTGGTGGCCACGGATGGATCGGAGACAAGCATGCGTGCCGCAAAGAATGCCGTTAGTATCGGTAAAGAAGCAGGAGCCACAGTAACGGCTGTCTACGTTGTAGATGTGCATAGACTGGCTCAGCTTCCCGGCTATACGGCAATGCCCGGTATTAAAGACAATCTCATGGAACTCATGTTCACGGAAGGCGGCGAGGCTTTAGAGGAAATTGAGGATATGGCCCGGGATGCAGGAGTGGCTTATGAAAGAGTGATAGCAGAGGGTGATCCCGGTGAGGAGCTGCTCAAGCTCTGCAGCGATCGGGAATTTGACCTGATAGTGCTTGGCACCATCGGAAAAAGTGGTCTGAAGAGGTTCCTCTTGGGCAGCGTAGCAGAGAAAGTAGTGCGCCACTCCCATGTGCCGGTTCTTGTGGTGCCTGCAATAGAGTGAAGAAGATGAAACGAATTACAAAAGGCCCCGAAGAAAGAAGACGGGAATTGATCGATACGGCTGAGCGCCTCTTCATGGAGAAGGGATATGAGCATACAGCAATTAGCGATATTGTCAAAGAGCTCAATATTGCCCAGGGAACTCTCTACTACTACTTTCGCTCCAAAGAAGATATATTGGAAGCAGTTGTTGAGAAGAGCATTGCCGTCTTGGAGCAGAATGTTATCCAGCTCATTCAAGATGAAGAGGTAGATGAGGCAACCAGGCTCAATGCCGCGATTAATGGAATTCTCGGGTTCGTTTCTCAAAGGAATGACTTCATTGACTTTCTCCATCAAGACATAAATGCTGTAATGCATGCAAAGCTGGAAAAGGCAACTGTGGAGCGAATTGTTCCTATCCTATCCGAGTTAGTGGCCAAAGGAAATGCGAAGGATCGTTTCAATATCGAAAATCCCACCGAGACGGTTGAGTTTCTGAGTACCGCTCTGGTCTATATCTTCCACCAGCCTGATATCAACACCGACCAGCAACGTCGTGAGAAGCTATGTCGGTCTCTGGAGACAATACTAAACAGGGTCCTGGTGGCCAGGAATTATAGCTTCATGCTAAAAATTTAATAAAATTGAAAATAATTCAGAGCAATCGGCTGGATTCTATTTTGGCGCATCTTCCTGCTACAACGCTGTATCCTTCTTTATCCAGCTTCTTTATGGCCTCCGGGCTTTCTGTGCCCGGCTGCATCCAGAAGACCTTGAAGCCTTTCTGCTTTGCCTCTTCAGCCAGAGCCGGCACAGCAGAGGGCCTTCGGAATACATCCACAATATCGATCTCATCCGGTATGTCATGCATGGAGGCGTAGACCTTCTCGCCCAGAATGATCCGGCCGGCATAATTGGGATTGACGAGATAGAGCTTGAAGCCGCGGCTTTGCAGGACATCAGAGACGAAATAGCTGGGCTTGTAGGGATCAGGGGAGATGCCAACCACGCAGATGGTGCGGCAGCTTGTCAGGGCCTCTTTCAGGTCCTTATCTTCTCTAAGGATGGGCATGATAGGTATATGGGCATTCTTGGGATAAATAGTTGAACTTATTCTGAATTATCAATCTGTCTTCTATCCCGGCGTTCTCGCATTTATCTTGTGGGTAACAGGGTAACAGAGATAGAGAAGACCCTAGACTTCAGGCGGGGGGATGAATCGTACTCCTATCATGATTACTTTCGCTACGCTCTAATTGACTTAATATAGTATGGAACTACCATATTTAAATCAGCATGAAAACTGCCTACAGGTTCGGGCTATACCCAAACAAGCAAAAAGAAGCACAATATGCCTGGGAAAATTCTTTCATCCTGATGTTATGCCTGCAATAGTGATTGAGGATCGAAAGCTGCACGATAGGACGGGAGTATACCGTGATCGAGATGATGCGGGTGAATATCTAGCCCGGTCGCTGGAGCAGCTTCGGGGAAAGGATGCCTTCGTCCTGGCCATACCTTCGGGAGGAGTGCCGGTAGGCCTGGCCGTCTCCTCTCGCTTAGAGTTTGTAACTAAATAAACTAGGTATATTTATATACTTTTATTAGGCTTAATTGTATAATTCCATTCTTCATGAAATTTCTCAACTGTTAGGTTTACTTCGCTCAATTCATTGTCAGATATTTTAATGCCTTTTCGGTAGACTTTTTTATCCATGCCACACTCTACATGAAGCCCTTTTTGGGTGGTAGTAGCTGCAATGAGATTTACTATGACTTCATGGCTAATTAAAGGCTTGCCTCTCCAGTTTTGGGTGATGAATGAAAAGAGTTTATGCTCTATCTTATTCCATTTGCTTGTTCCTGGTGGAAAATGAGATACTGATATCTCCAATCCATAATCGTCTGCAAGTTTCTGAAGTTCAACTTTCCACAATCGAACACGGTAGCCATTGGAACCGCCAGAGTCGGCTGTAATTAGAAGCTTGCGGGCATCAGGATAGGCGGTTTTTCCCATAGTATTCCACCATTGCCGTATACTTTCTACGGCAAAAGCTGATGTGTCGTGATCGGTTCCTACACTGACCCAACCTTCATTGCGTGAAATGTCATAAACCCCATAGGGATTTACTTTTCCCAAAGCTTCTATTTTAAAATCATGAACAAATACTTTCACAGGATTGCCTTTCAGGTGAAATTCACGTCCACCATTCTTAAAATTTCCAACAAGCTCCTTCTTCTTTGTATCTACAGAGATTACAGGTTGGCCATAATTTATAAATAATTTAGTTTTATTATTTATGAATATAAATTGGGCATTTCTATCAGGATGATTATTTCCTTCAATTACTTTTTGATTTGACTGTAGACTGTAGCCTTGCCTGCGAAGCAACTCGGCTACTCTCGTATGACTGACATTATGACCCATCAATTTAAGTTCGCGTGCTAACTTCCTGGTGCTCTTGCAAGTCCAGCGCAAAGGTGACTCTGGATCTCCGCGAGTGGTAGGTTCTACCAGACAATCAAGATCAGATAGCAGGGTCAAGTCAGTATCTATTAGCTTTTTTCTTCCACCACCTGGCTTTCTAATTTTGCCTGATTCAATTATTTCTGGTTTTTCCTCCAGTTCTTTGCATCCTTTGGAGATCGTGTCACTGGAAACACCTGTATACCTAGATACTTTTTCTATTCCGCCCCATCCTATAACGCTGGCCTCCGCAGCAAGAAATAATCGTCTTGCCTTTTCATTAAAAAATGGTTTAATTAAGTTATACCTACTTTTTATTTCGCCCAATTGATCCATACAACTTAATTGAGTACTTCTAATATAAATAATTACCTAGTTTATTTCGTTACAATTACTTAGAGCTGCCGTTTGATCTCCTGATAATAAGAAAAATTCCCGTTCCCGGATACACCGAGTCTGGCTTTGCAGCGGTCAGCCTGGAGGGCGATATGGTTCTAAACGAGCCTTTAGTCAGAGAGCTGGGCCTCACCCCGGAGGAGATTGAGGTGCTGGCAGAGCCGGTGCAGGAAGAGCTTTTGGCCAGAAACCGCATCTTTCGAGAAAACCGCCCCTGGCCACAGCTTGCAGGTAAGACAGTAATATTAGTAGATGATGGGCTGGCCTCCGGCTATACCATGCTGGCTGCCGTTCGCGTCGTGCGCAGGCGTAAGCCCTCTCAGATAGTAGTGGCCGTTCCTACCGCCTCGGCGAGCACCATCAAGCTCCTTGCCCCCCATGTGGACACTATCGTCTGCCCAAATATCCGGAGCGGCTACAGCTTTGCCGTCGCAGATGCCTACCGAAACTGGTATGACCTTGACCGGACCGAGGTGATAAATTTGCTTAAGTCTCACGGGCTATTAGCCAAAAAATAGGTCTATTATGCTCTTATTTTCCCTGGTTTCTCCCATAAGTTTATATCATATGAATTTTAATTATTGTTTGAAATTATCAAAATGAACCTGCTCCATTTGCTTTCTATCTTGCTGGAGGCGGTCGTGGCTGCATTGGGCATAATGCTGGCCACCAACAAGAAGAAAATATACGGCTGGTGCATCGCACTCACTTTTGTACTTTACGTTGTCTATGATCTGGCAAATCTTCTGGCTTTGAATATTTCCCAGGATACTCTGTATATGATATTCTTCGTGGCCACCCTCTCCATTCTCTGGGCGGTCTGGAACATCTTCCTGGAAGCTTAAGGCCAATAGTCAGCCTTTTGAAGAAAGCGCACTAATAATAACGAGATGATCTCCAAAGTCTACATCTCCCACAGCCCTGCTGATGAGGAGATGGCCTTGCAGCTCTCCCGTGCCCTCTGGAGAGTAGGCCTGGAAAGCTACGTCGCTCTCTATAATCTGTCACCGGCCATCTCTTTAGCCGAGCGGGCTTCTTTTGGGCTGCGCAATTCTGAGTGCCTGGTGGCCCTGCTGACCGTTGAAGGCTCCACTTCTCCAGAGGTCTGCCAGGAGATCGGCCTGGCCCGGGGACTGGATCTGCTCATCATCCCCCTGCTGGAGGAGGGCGCAAAGCTGCCCTTCCTCATCGAGCACCTGCGGCCCCTGGTCTTCCGGGAGGAGAAATATGCCGATGTTGTTGGACTGCTGATCAAGACCATTCGGGAGCTGTCCCGGCTGGAGTGGCTGAAGGTGACCTGTCCCAAATGCGGGGAGGAGATGACCCAGTATCTCACGCCCCAGGAGGATGTGGAGGAGGCGCTGGCAAAGTGCACGTTTTTGGAGACGATCTGCAGCTACTGCCAGAATAAGATCCGGCTGGATGCGAGGACGTTTGAGCCGAGGCTGTGATTTACCTTGCAACGTTCGTTGAGGAATTGTTAGCATCCAAGATCATCTCATAATCAGCTTCACGAATTTTGGACTGAAGCATCGCTTAAAGGCAACATCAATTCAATCCGTCAGCTCGTCGTCTATGCGAGTCTCACCAGGATCTCTGAGAGCCTTTTTTTGGCAGGAAAATTCTGTAGGGTGACCTAAGAGAAAATATGGTTCGCGCCCTTCCGGCTCTTGAGCCACTCGTAAGCCTCTCCGGTTATGGTGATGGTCTTGCGGACATTAGCAATTTATGTGTTTATATATATTGTTTTTTTTTAAGGTTGATTTCAACAGTCGCTCAGATATTGAGCAAGACATTTAGATTAGATATGACCGAAAGATATAATCGCTAGAGAATCGCATAATTTTTATGCATTGTCGCGGTCAGTTCTTTGCATCGTTGCTTATAGCAACATTAGTAGCCTCGGTTATAATATCAGCTTCGGCAGCAAGAGAAAACGTATATGAGCGGGCGTTTTTTACGCTTGCGTCCTCTGCAAAAACTTCGCCTACATACGCCACTGTGGCCGGAAAAGAAGTCACCTATGCCTACGGAATACCGGGTGGCCGTCTGCTGGACAACGGTAATATTACCGAGTTCAGCGGCTCAGATATGGTCAACTTTACCGTATCTTCAAGCCCTCAAGGAGATTCGGCTTCCTATAAGACAAGCCGAAGCATGGAATCAATAAAAAGGGAAATCGGAGGGAAAATAAACAGGGGAGATGACTTTGTCCGGAATGAAGGGATTGAACTGATCGGCAAAAAATCCGGACCTCGACGAATTGATCAGATTTGTGCAATTTATGATTCGTTGGTTGATGAAAAGAATTGGACTTATGTGGACGATTGGAAGGGTCTGGATCAGTTCCAGTACTCCAATTATACTCTGAAAATGGGGCAGAAAGTCGGAGGTTTAGGAAAGGGCGATTGCGATGATTTCGCCATTCTTCTTGGTGCCTTGACTGAGTCTGTAGGAGCCAGCTCTCGCATTGTATTTGCCTATGGACCTGCCGGCGGCCATGCCTATACTGAAGTGTATCTCGGAAAGGCCAAGGGGCCGGGCGGCGATGTGGATCGAATGATGCGATGGCTTCGATATACGTATAAGGTCGAGGAGATCAATGTCCATACCGATTTAGCCACTGGTGATGTATGGCTGAATCTTGACTGGTGGAAGGAGCAAGGAGGGGCAAAGCATCCTGGGGGGGCTCTCTTTATGGCAGTCAAACATGTTCAGGTTTATCCGGAGAGCAGCGAGCAAAAGGAGCCTTTGACGCCCGTGGCTGTTCCGCCTATTGCCATATTCCAGGTGGTACCTAAAGAACCCTCAATCGGGTCCAACGCATCCTTCAATGCATCTCCAAGCTTTGATATTGAGGGGAATATCTCTTCATATCAATGGGATTTCGGCGATGGCCGATCTGGTGTTGGAAAGACGGCGGTCCATTCCTATTCTATGGGTGGAACAATGAACGTGAACCTGAATGTTATCGATGACCAGGGGCTGAACTGCTCCAATTCCACAAGTATCCAGGTGAACTGGCCACCTGTAGCAGGATTCACATTCGAACCGGAACATCCGATGGCAAACGAACAGATAAGATTTTATGCCGGCACAAGCTATGACCCGGACGGGAGACTGTTGAATTATTCCTGGGAATTTGGAACTGAAGGCATGCAATTTGGACCTGGTAAGGTTTACACGTTTTTCTCCTTCACGGAGCGCGGAACATTCAATGTTAAGCTCACAGTTGTCGACGACAACGGGGCGCAGAGCACTACTAATGTTCCTGTCATTGTATCCGGAGCGAAGATCACAAATGCAGGAATAGGAGATCCGGTCTCTCAATCCTTTGACCTGATGGGAGAATACTCATTATCTGATTCCAGCAAGTCAATTTGGGTCTTTGTCAAGCCGGAAGAAAAGAATAGCAGATACTACCCGCAGAGTCTGGATTCGTGCTCACCCCATAATGCATCCACGCAAAATGGCAGATGGGAAACCAGAATTACCCTTGGTGGATCGAGTGATTCCGGAAGATATTTTGACATTATCGTGACATTGACGGACGAACAGGCAAATCAAAATTTGCGCGATTTAATGTATGAATGGTGGTGCCCATATTACAAAGGCAATCACTCGGATGCAGGTTTTCAGGATCTGCCTGATGGTGTTCATGAAACCGACCGGATCAGGATTATCCGGTCGAATGAATCTTGGAACAGCTCGCAAAATATTTCGAATATCAGGCTTCCTGGTAAGGTAAATATAGTAGATTTGAAACGCGATACCGCTCCAGCAGATCCGAATTCAAATAGTGTCACCGTTACCGAGCGCATCACTGTTAATGGGAACCGCAGTAATGATGCCCGTGATCAAATCTGGGTCTTAGAGCATTGCTTGGATGGGAGATGGTATCCAAAATCTATTGATGACGAGAACAATGGCGGCCATGTTACTAATATGATATCTTTAGGGCCATCGAGTCCCGATTGGCATATCGATGCTACCTTCAAAGGTAACGCAGGCGATCCTTATGAGATCGTCGTGGTCCTTGCCAACTCCTCTGCAGACGATTTCTTTAATAGATTCCAGAAGAGCTGCGCTGCTGCTGGCAACTACACGGGACTATTGACCATAGCCCTTCCTCAGGGAATTGATGAGAAGGATCGCAAGCGGGTTTATAGACCTGCTCAGCGACAACATGTTGTCGCCCATCGGTCCGTATTTGATTAGCTCATCTTAATAGCTCGCTTGATGCTGTTTTGAGTTAACAAATACGTGTCCTCCAACAATTTGCGTCAAAATGAAAAATGAAAAACAAATAGGTTTCCTAAAAAATATTTTTTGGCGTCCAGTCCAAAGTTGCCTACGGGGGCTTGAAGTAGGATTGCAGCTCGCTTAGCAAGGAATCTATATATGGCACTACCAGAAATCCGAATACAGCTCTTTCAATCCAGACAATTTTGCTTATATGCACATACTCTATCTCGAAATCATCCGGCTTTTCCATCAGCAGGAGAATTCTTGAGCTGAATATGAGAGCTTCCCTAAAGGATAGTTCGCAGTCTTCCTCTTCCAGTTCATCTTCTTTTTTCGCCCAGGGACATTTTTCGCAGCCAGGTTGACCGATTTTTCTGACTACTTTCGCATGTCTAAAATGAACCAGGCCGTAGTAAATGCAGGCAAAGATCAACGCAAACGCAAAAATATATGCCAAGGGATTGTAAGGCTTGGTGCCATATCCCCAGTATATCCAGGAAATTGTATCCAGGAGTTTTGGAAGACCAAAAGGTTCTGAAATTCTCTTTTTCTCTCTATATTCATAATAGCTGTTTTTATAGTCCTGGGTCCACCCCAAATTCTTGTAATTATTGATTAATGATAATTGGGTTGCCTTGTCATATACAATGCTGCCACTTATTGCTCCCCATGGAAGCGTGAGCTTGCTGAATGTGGCGTTAGTGAGATTGAGTTTTGATGCAAATTGTGTACCTTCAAAGTAGGCATCCCTATCAAAGTAAGCCTCATGAAACGAAGCATTTTGCTTGAAACTGGAATCTTTGAACCTGGCAGCTTCGCTAAATTGCGCCTCCTCAAACCGAGCATCGCCGAAAAAGGATGCCGAAGAAAAATCGGCAAAACCACCGAATCCACATTTTCTGAAGTCGGTTTCGCCCTTAAATTTTGCATTAGCTAATTTTGCCGTATTGGCGAACCTTGCATAATAAAATGTGGTGTCATTGGTAAACTGAGCATCGGAAAAATCGGCGATCTCATCGAATCGCGATCTTGAAAAAATTGCAGATTTATAAAATGTCGTTCCTTTGATCTCTGCTAGTCTAGAAAAGCTAGCCGCTAAAAAATTTGCTCTATCCATAAATGCGGAATTGCTCAAGGATACCTCTTTATCGAACTGGCAGTCTTTGAAATCAACAGAACCATTCATAAGTGCATCCTTGAGACTTAATGTGCTTTGAAATACGTTGTTGCGAAATGTGGCATCTTCTTTGCAAATAATTTTATCAAAAATCGCTCCTTCTGACCATCTCGTTTTAACAAATGCCATGCTTCCCTTTATCTTTGCCCCTGAGAAATCTGCCATGCAATTAAATTTTGCCCCGGAAAAATCGATATCTGAAGCGAATTCAGAATTTCTAAAATTTACGTACTCTCCTGAGAATGTCGATCCCTCAAAAGCAAGGGATTTTTGAAAAAATGCGTTTCCAAAATCCATATTTCCCTTAATTTCCGAGTTGATTATGCTTATTGATGAATTTACCATCTTAAGCGATTTATTATTAATAATTACATTTAATCCCGTTAATTTGAGATCTCCAATTATGGTGGCATCAGTGCACGAAACATTCTGTCCACTCTTGATAAGCTCCATTATATCATTTGCAGAATAAATTATCCCATTCTTTTGTGCAGGATTTTCTGAAATGGATGCGGCGACTGTGAGATATAACGAAGATATTATAATAAAATACGCTAATTCTTTCCACGACATAGATCATGTCATGCTTGGTTCTATTTAATAAAATTTTCGAAGGATATGCAATCAAAGGGATCTGATGGCAGAACATAAATCTTTTTATTCTATAAGCATTGATCTTAGATAGAAGGCGTACGATATGCGATTATTATTAATAATTATGTTTATTATTTTAATAGGAGTGCCGTCCACGTTGGGTAAGGATATGTCGGCTTCCGATTGGTATGAGGAAGGTCAAAAGAGCTTGAAAAGCCAATCCTACGAAGATGCTATTGTATACTTCGACCGTTCCATCGCAGAAGTTCCAAAATATTGGGATGCATGGTATGGAAAAGGCCAGGCATTTTATTATCTAAAGAGATACGAAGACGGTCTGGATCTATGCAATATAGTCTTAGGCGATCAGAAAGGGCCGCAAGGGAAGAGCCGGGCTCGATTTACTGCATTGGAGGGGATTTTCTCTGAGGCTTACCAACTAGTGAACTATGAACCACCAATAAAGGGATACGGCATGTGTTCAGGAGAGATTCCTGAGATCTATCGATCCGTGGAAAAGAGATATGATGATGCATTAGAGCTTGATCCCAATTTGACTTCGGCATGGAACAGCAAGGGAATCTTCTTAGGAACTTTCTGCCGATTTGATGAGTCGATAGCTTGCTTTGATAAAGCCTTAAAAATCGATTCGACTTTCGCAGAGGTCTGGAACAATAAGGGTGTATCCCTGGATTGGATGGGAAAGTACAGTGATTCAATGGGCTGCTATGATCGAGCTATCGAGCTGAAGCCACAGTTAGCAGTTGCATGGATGAATCGAGCCAGGACCCTATCTCTTAACTTGTCCCTTTTTTCTCTGGCCAAAGCGAATGCCAGCCAGGCTATTGAATTGGACCCGTCTCTGGAAAATGAATCCTTGCAGATGACCTGGAGCTACATCCGGGCTTTCTAATTTTTTTTGCCATTACTCCAAAACTGCTTTATCTTTGAAAATCCATGATATACAGCATGACTGCCGCCCTCCCTTTGATACTTGCTCTTATTGCGGTCATCTCTTTCACGGCTTCCGCCCAGGAGGTCGCTTATGCTTATGGTGAATCTGGGGTGCGGCCCGTGGAGAGCGGAAACATCACTCAGTACAATGGCACAGAAATAGTAACTTCTGCCATAGCAAGCGGAAGATATGGCGGAAGCTCTGCCTCACGTGGGTCAGGAATAACCGTGGAAGAAATAACGAGGGAGATCGATAAAAAGCTCAATGTGGGCAATTCCAGAGTCAGGGATGAAGGGCACAGCTTAATCCTGGAATACGCTGGCGATGGAACCATCAATCAGATCTGTTCGATATATGAGCACATGGTTGGCAACTGGAGCTATGCTCGCGACACGCGTGGAATCGAGGAGTTTCAGTACTCCAACCAAAGCCTGGAGTATGGCAGAGGCAAGTTTTCAGGCCAAGGCGATTGCGACGACTTCTCTATTCTGATGGCTTCGCTCATCGAGTCCATTGGAGGCACATCCAGGATCGTTCTGGCCTACGGGCCTAATGGTGGACATGCTTACACCGAGGTTTATCTTGGAAAAGTGGGCGGCCCGGAGAGCGATGTAGGGCGGATGATCGGCTGGCTGAGGAAGAACTATAAGGTCAAGGAAATCAATACCCACACGGATCTGAAAACTGATGATGTTTGGCTCAATTTGGACTGGTGGAGGGAGCCTGGAGGGGCAAAGCATCCAGGAGGCCCCTTCTTTAAGGCCTCCAGCCAAACGCCTATCCCTATACGGGAGAATACCTCTCTTGTTCCTCTCACGCCTGTGAATGATCCGCCTGAAGTACGATTCATTATATCGCCTACCACGCCCATTGTTGGGGAGAATGCATTTTTCGATGCTTCGAAGAGCAGGGACATAGGGGGAAGAATTGATACATATTTGTGGGACTTCGGAGACGGCAATAAAACAGGCAAGATGAGCGTGCCCACAGTAAACCACGTTTACCTTAAAGGCGGTCCCTGTACGGTGATCCTCACCGTTGAGGATGATGAGGGTGCTGCCAACATCAGCTCCAATATTATTATGATAAATAATCCGCCCCAGGCCAACTTCACCATCATCCCGCAAAAACCCGTGGTAGGAGATTTGGTAAAATTTGATGCTTCGAAAAGCGATGATGAAGAAGACGGCAAGAACCTGGTATACCATTGGGAGATAAACAATAATTCAGCCATATTTAGCGTGGTTAGCCCTCCCAAGCAAGTATATGATGAAAAGGGTATGTACTGGGTTAATCTAACCGTGACTGATATGAATGGTGCTAAGTGCTATAAAAATGTACTATTAAAAATAAATTTGCCGCCAATTCCACGTATTGCCTTTGACAGCGCCAACTTGAGCCTTGGAAAGTTGATCAACTTCAGCGCTGGTACCAGCGAAGATTTGGATGGCGAAATCGTCAGCTACGCCTGGGACTTTGATGATAATAGTGTGGTTGATCACAATAAGACGGTTCTGCATAGTTATCGTGAGGGCGGGAGGAAAACGATAAGGCTATCGGTAAAGGATAACGATGGCGCTATGTCTAACATTTCACAGGAGATCTTCATAAATAGTCCGCCAATAGCGAAGTTCTCCATTGATCCTCAAGAACTCACTAAAGGCGAACCAGTTACCTTCAATGCTTCTTCAAGCTCCGACCAAGATGGAAAGATTCTGGACCTGGATAGCGACGCGTGTGCCACCTACAATCTTCCCAACCGGCCATATTCAAGCCAATATGTTAGTTATTTTTCTTATTAAACCAAATTGAAAAATTATGTACATAAGATTATAAATATTCACTTGTAGGTGTTATATAGCCTACAAAGAGCCGAAATGCACATGCGCTGCAGTCAAGACAAACTGACAGAGGGTAAATGCTCCTCGGTGATAAATAACGCTATCGCCTAGCCCTATTGGCTCATTGGTCGTCGAGCATTTCATCAGTTTCCTATCATTATGGCAAGAATATGCAGCGCAAAATCTTATTGAAAGGCCCCCCGAAAATAGGATCGATGTGTGGCAAAGAAAAGCGTAACAATATGCTTGATTCTAGACGCACTTTTTCGAATATCGATGTACCCCGCGCGCTAAGGTTTTCTAGGTTAGATTCGGCCTACTGCTTGCTAAATCGTTGATGTAGGTGGCACATCCACGCTGAACAGGTCTGGAATATTCGTGGGATTTCGGTGAGGGGAAAGTCGAACCCGAAATCTACACATCGGAATTTGCGGTGCATACTTATTACAGGCCTCAAAAATACAATGTTAAATTGACAGTACAAGACGATAAAGGCGCTACCGGTTCATTCAGCCAGTTGATTGAAGTTAATGCAATTAAAATCAATAATAAGCCGATTGTAATTGGTTTGCAGCCTGACAAGCTCAGCCCACAGGAGACCGGTTCGACTATTACCTGGTCTGTCGATGCAACGGACTCAGATGATGATCCGCTGCAATTCCAGTTCTCCTTGGATGGACAGATAATGCAGGACTGGTCGGACAGCCCCGTCTGGAGCTGGACTGCGACCGAAGAGCAGGTAGGAGTGCATGTCATCAAGGCCAAATCAAGAGATGGAAAGCACAATGCCGGAGTGGACAGTTCGAAGATCGCCAACTTCGAGATCGTTCTTTCGCCCAACGATGTGCCTGGCAACAATGTGCCTGTCATGAGCAGTCTGACCACAGACAAAGAGAGCCCGCAAGTAACGGGAACTGCCGTAACCTGGACGGTGGTCGCATCCGATCCCGAGGACGATCCAATATTCTATAAGTTCTGGCTGCTGGGCCCCACCACGGGCAATGCCTGGATGGTGGTGCAGGATTGGTCGACAAAGAATCAGTGGACTTGGACCAATGCTCCAACTGAAGCCGGCCGCTACACGGTTTTCGTATACGCCCGGGACGGTAAGCACGCCCCGGCAGCCGGCTATGATAGTGTTGTAGGCCGGGAATTCATTCTTTTGGAATCTATAAGTTCCCTTCAATCCGAGTTAATATCTAACGAAAATGCACTTAAGATAAATCCATATGATGAGAACGCAAAAAAGAACATAACTCGTATTAATGCTCAAATAGATACGATCATTGACATGTCATTCAAGCCTTTTGAGTAAAGGGACTGCTTTTCTTGATGAGCAAAGGATGCATAGGTTTTTTGCTAAATCGCAAGACATTGGAGCATCTTCGCCTTCTCCTCGGCATCCTCAAAGCTGGAATACACCCAGCTTAGTCCAAAACTGTTTTATGTTTGAAGACCTAACAAAATTACTGCATGACCACGGTTCTCCCCCTGATATTTGCCGCTATTGCCGTAATCTCTTTCGCGGCTTCAGCCCAGGAGGTCGCCTATGCCTATGGCGATTCTGGGGGATGGCCCTTGGAGGGCGGAAAAATCACGGAGTACAATGGCACAGATATTGTCACTTCGGCGGTAGCTGGCACATGCCCTGATGGTAGAACCCTTCTACAAGAGTCAACAACTATAGATGTGATAAAGAGAGAGATCAACCTCAAGCTTAACGCGGGAAATCCCATAGTCAAAGACAAGGCACGCGACCTAATCCTGGAATATCCTGGCGATGGAACCATTAACCAGATCTGCTCTATCTACGAATACATGGTTGGTAACTGGAGCTATGCCCGCGATGCCTGGAGAATTGAAGAGTTCCAGTATTCCAATAAGAGCCTGGATTATGGCAAAGGCAAATATTCCGGCCAGGGTGATTGCGATGATTCTGCAATTCTTCTGGCGGCTCTTATCGAGTCCGTGGGCGGAACGCCCCGAATAATCTTTGCCTACGGACCAATGGGCGGACACGCCTATACTGAGGTTTTTCTTGGGAAGTACACAGGGGAAGATAGCGATGTGGGCTGCATGCTCAGGTGGCTTACGTCAAGGTACAATGTCAAGGAGATAAACACCCACAGCGACTTGAAGACAGGCGAAGTATGGCTGAACCTGGACTGGTGGAAAGAGCCTGGTGGGGCAAAGCATCCTGGCGGGCGTTTCTTTTCTGCCACTAAACAAATTCAGGTCTACCCGGATGCGAGCAAATCAAAGGCTTACTTGACCCCTGTAAACGAGCCCCCTAAAGCCAATTTTTCTATATCACCTGCAAATCCAAGTGCAAATCAGAATGTAACATTCAATGCATCTCTGAGCAAAGATGCATGCGGGAGAATCGAAAGCTACAGGTGGGAATTTGGAGATGGCAGTTTTGGAGTGGGCACAATCCAGTCTCATGCTTATCTAAGAGGCGGCCTTTTTAAGGCTAATTTGACGATACTCGACAACGATGACACGTTTGCCAACAGTTCGATGACGATAGAGGTAAATGGCCTTCCTGTCGTCAATATGAGATACGATCCTAGATTACCTGAAATAGGCGAAAATATAACATTTGATGCATCGAAAAGCAGAGACGAAGATGGCCAGATAGCAGGATATGTGTGGGAATTTGGCGATGGAACTAATTCTTCTTTGGGAAGACAAGTTCATCACTATGATAAAAGGGGCAATTACACCGTTAACCTTACCGTCTTTGATGATAAAGGAGGCCAAAATGCGACTACTGAGTGGATCCGGGTAAACGAACCGCCTCATGCTGAAATGTCTATTGTTCCTGCTTATCCCAACGCAGGCGACGAGATCGTCTTTAATGCATCGAGGAGCAGCGACCCTGACGGGATGATTATTGAATATAAATGGGACTTTGGAGACGGGTACACGGATGCTGAGGCTAATGTGTCAACTCACAGATATAAAAACGGTGGGAATTATACAGTAAAGTTAATAATCAAGGATAGTGATAATGCCACAAATGAAAGCATTTCCTCGATCAAGGTTAATATATCGCCAGATGACTCTTATATTTGGTTATCAAGAGGCGATGAGCTTTTTCAGTTGGGTAAATGCGATGAGGCTGCGGATGCCTACAGCAAAAGCTACGCGCTAGATAATAGTCGTGCAATGGCCTTGTTTGGCAAAGGAAGAGCTTTCTTTGCGAAAGGCAAATATGATGAGGCTCTATCATTGTTTATGGCAGCCATCGAGCTGAGCCCTCAATACCAATTATCAAATTCTGAGTATGCGGATATGTGGATCTACATGGCCAATGCTCTAAAGAAGCTTGGCCGCGGTGACGAAGCAGATGCGGCTTTTGCTAAGGCCGAAGATCTAGATTCATCCAGGCATCCGGAATTAGAGGCAGTTGTTGAATCCTGCGCTTCGGATGCACTACTATCGCTTGCGAATTAGGCTACATTAGGGCCCTGATGTCTCAAACTCCGAGGCATTTGCCTCCGCCGAGTTTCCGCTCCTGTCTGTGCTGTTCACTGCGAAATAATACCTTGTTTGCGGCAATAGCCCATCTAACGAAATTGAATGGTTCTTTGTAAACAGGGTATCCCTTTTGCTTGCTTCATATCCGTCCGGAAAGCCACCATATTTCACCAAGCTTGTGGCAAACTCATCTGTGGTCCAGTTGATTCTGGCCTGCATTGACAATATGTTATCAACGACTATATTGGTAATTGCAGGTGGAGCCGAATCGTTGGAAAGGTCTTTTGGGTAGGCTAGATCCTTTTGATATCCGGCAAACTCATGCACTATGAAGATCCGTTTCAAATCCGCTTTATTTGTAGGAATGCTGTCCGGCTCAAGAGGCCGGGCGTTTATCGATGCCTCATTCCAGGAAAAGATCCGGCTGAGGGCCATTGGCAAGGTTGGGATCTGCACAGTCTCCAGGGAAGAATTGCCGTTGCCGTTGTCATTGTAGATGAAGATGGATGAAACCGGCTGGGACGTTGTTCGAATATCTGCCTTTATCAGGGATGCATTGTATGTCATATCCGCGCCGCTCACATTGATCTCGGCTGATGCCATGCATAGGTGGGCGGATAGTAGGAGAAAAAAGATGAGAACTCCTTTCATCATGCCATCACTTGTAAGCCCTGTAGATCAGCACTGTAGCCACACCGGCTGAGCCTTGATCGGCACCGCCGCTATGCGAGATTTCCAGCGTATGAAGCGCTCCCGGTGACATGGCGCTCTTGTACCTGTCCATTCCTCTCCACCAGCCGTAAGCTCCATCGCCAGGATGGCTAGTAGCGGCATTGCTGATCGCGGATCCGTCAATTTTCAATGTTGATCCAGTCCAATGGTGCGATGGCTGCAAGTAATCGCAATTAGTACACCAACCAAAGTAGTACGCATAATGGTAATACGCTGATTCAAATAGCATGTAGTTCGCAGGGATCTCTATCTGATGTATGCTTGATCCATCGGTAGCCTGCACTTTTACTATGATCATCATGCGATTGGCATTGGGATATCCAAAATGATAATACTTGATGCCGTTGGGAACAATGCCCACTCCGGCGGCATCGCCTGCTTTGTATAGAGCATCCTCGAGAGTGGTTGACCTTATGACGCCTATGGTTGGATTGTCTGCATTGCTGGTCCCCCATTGCATCACCATGGAAACCGGTTCGTCTTTCTTAAGGTAGGAGACGATCCATCCGTCTGTGTCGGCATAGAGATGAATAGCGATATTTCCACCCCAATCGGGGATCTGCACAACGCCCAATATGTAATTGTCGCCAACCTCTTCCACCGTGGAGAAAATTGTCTTCAACTTATCCAGATCGACTACCTGTTCGGTATTAATGTAGGCGGCCAGCCCCGCTTCACCCTGGGGAAATGCCCCTTCGTTATCCATCGAGGGTGCTTCAAGGAGTGTGCTGTTCTCTTCTTGGGCGGTACATCCTCCATTCAAAGCCAAGAAGAAGGCAAGCGCCATAACAGATAAAAGAATTGTCTTCATTATCCATCCAACCTCATAGTCAAGAGCAAAAATTGTTATAGGTATCCTCTGTAAAAAGAGTTTTGCTCGCATAAGTCGGCCCTCTACAAAGGAACTGGCTGGCCTGCAAAAAAATACCATGGATTGGAGCGTTAATGCGAAATGCAGGGTTATGCTCCCGCAGTTTCCTGCGTGGGTGCACAGCTGCTCTCTTACTATGCAAAACTACTTTATGTTTGAAAATCCATCACATAATCATGTCCGCAGCGCTCCCCCTGATACTTGCTGTTATTGCCATCTTCTCTTTCACGGCCTGTGCCCAAGAGGTCGCTTATGCCTATGGCGATTCGGGTGGACGGCCCCTGGAGAGCGGGAACATCACTCAGTACAACGGCTCGGATATAGTCACCTCCGCAATAGCCAGCGCAGGTCCTGGCAGCAGATCTCTTCCGCCTAAATCCACAAAAAATGTAGAGGAGATAAAGAGGGAGATAAACCTCAAGCTCAACATACCTAATCCCACAGTTGAGGATAAAGGCAGCAACCTTGTCCTGGATTATCCAGGTGATAGAACCATCGGCCAGATCTGCTCGATTTACAACTACATGGTGGGCAACTGGAGCTATAAAGCCGATACTAGAGGAATTGAGGTGTTCCAGTACTCCAACAAGAGCCTGGAGAATGGTAAAGGCAGATATTCAGGCCAGGGAGATTGCGACGACTTCTCCATTCTGATGGCTTCGCTCATTGAGTCCATTGGAGGCACATCCAGGATCATTCTGGCTTACGGGCCCGATGGCGGGCATGCCTACACCGAGGTTTATCTTGGAAAAGTAGGCGGCTCGGAGAGCGATGTCGAGCGGATGGTCGGATGGCTTAGGAAGAACTATAAAGTCAAGGAAATCAATACCCATACGGATCTGAGAACTGATGATGTCTGGCTCAATTTGGACTGGTGGAGGGAGCCTGGGGGGGCAAAGCATCCAGGAGGGCCCTTCTTCAAGGCCGTCAGCCAAGTGCCTATCCCTATACGGGAGAATACCTCTCTTGTCCCCCTTATACCTCTGAATGACTTGCCTGAAGCACTATTCACAATATCGCCTTCTCCACCCAATGCAGGGGAGAATGCATCTTTCGATGCCTCGAAGAGCAGGGACATTGGGGGAAGAATTGATTCATATTTGTGGGATTTTGGAGACGGCAATAAAACCGGCAAGATGAGTGAGCCCACAGTAAACCACGTTTACCTCAAAGGCGGTCCATATACGGTGATCCTCGTCGTTGAGGATGATGAGGGTGCTACCAACATCAGTTCCCAGAATATAATGATAAATAATCCTCCTGTGGCCAACTTCACAATCATGCCGCAAAAACCTGTGGTGGGCGATAAGGTAAAATTTGATGCTTCGCAAAGCTATGATGAGGAAGACGGCAAGAACTTGGCATACCATTGGGAGATAAACAATAATTCAGCCATATTTAGCGTGGCTAGCCCTCTTAAGCAAGTATATGATGAAAAGGGTATGTGCTGGGTCAACCTTACTGTAACTGATAAGAATGGAGCTAAGGATTATAAAAATCTAATCTTAAAAATAAATCAGCCGCCTATCCCTCGTATTTCCTTTGATCGCGCAAACTTGAGCCTGGGAAAGATGATAAACTTCAGCGCTGTGTCTAGCGAAGATTTTGATGGAGAAATCGTCAGCTACGTCTGGGATTTTGGTGATAATTCCTCAGTTGATAGCAATAAGACCGCCATGCATGGCTATGCTGAGAGCGGAGATAAAATTATTAGGTTATCTGTATGGGATAATGATGGTGCTAGATCTGACATTTCACAGGAGATCTTTATCAATAGGCCGCCAATAGTGAGTTTTTCAATTGATCCCACAGAGCCTAATGAAGGAGAGCAGGTAAGCTTCAATGCCTCATCGAGCTCTGATCCTGATGGGAAAATCGAAAGATACTTATGGGATTTCGGTATTGGTAAATTCATGCCTGAGGTGTACACCAAACCGATCGCCGAGCACACCTACATTATAGCAGGTAGATACGATGTCAATTTGATTGTGCAGGATGACAAGGGTGCAAATAGTACAATGATCAAGTCTGTTGAAGTCGGGATCGGAGATGATTGTTCTGGTGACAATCATTGGGAAAACGGCAAATGCGTGCATGATACATCAACTATAATATATCGCACGGATTTCGAGAAATACAATGTGAGCACGCTTCCGCCAGGGTTCGGAATAAAATATAATGGGAAGGGTGATCAATATCAAGCAATAACCTCGGATGCGGCTCATTCAGGAACCAAGTCTTTGCAGGTGTGGGGTGCTCCTCACTGGGGTGCAAACATAGATTATTACTTCAACATGCCCGAAAGCGGACGCATTGGTTTCGAGGTGTACTTAAAGGCAAATTCCAAGGATGAAGGATCTGCTCAATTCATGAACCCAGAGGGTGCGGCTTGGGGTTGGGGGTGGGCTGGAATTGGATTTGATGAAAATGGCAATATATCCATTCCTGCATCTAGTACATCTAAATCATTTAAAATGCTTCAGCCACCCGGCGACCAGTGGTATAAAGTAAGATCTGAAATGGATGTAGTTACTGGCGCTACTTGGATTTGGGTGAATAATATTCTGTATGTCGATGGAGAGACACCTTCGGAAATGGGTAAAGTCAATCCCGATGCCTACAAAGGAATTAGGGCAATCACATTTAATGATGCTTCTTGGTATGAGCATCCTTCTACACCTATCTACATAGATGACTTTAAACTCTATACAGTGAAGTCCTGACGGCTCTGCTATATTAGAGATATTGCATTTCCGCCACCAAACCTTTTTATACCTCCTCTCTCTTCAGAGTAGGGAAACCTGATGACCGTACCGCGCGAGAGAGCCATCCTTATCCCGTCCTCTCTCAACATGGAGAGTAGGGATCGGCGTGAGAGCACGCTTAAAGTTGGCCAAATCGCCCGGGCAGCAGCAGTCTTCCAATATAACCGCATCGTGATCTATCGTGATCCCGAGCACAATGACTCGCGGTTCATGGCCATGGTGCTGCGCTACATGGATACACCGCAGTATCTGCGAAAGCTGCTCATCCCCCGCCGGGAGGAGCTGCGCCATGTCGGATTGCTGCCGCCGCTTCGTACTGCTCATCATCCCATAAACTCAAAATCAGAATCGCTCAAGATTGGCGAGTTTCGCGTCGGAGTTGTCGTTGAAAGCGTCGGATCTGATAGCGGCGTCTGGGTGGAAATCGGAATCAATCGCCCTATTCCCCTTCGTACCGGTGATAGTTACTCGGTGGGGCAGCGCCTAAATGTCAGAATCTTTTCGCAGCAGCCGCTCGCCGCTGAGCCTGTGGACCCGAAGGATATCCCTCATTACTGGGGGTACGAGACCGAGATAGTGGAGAGCCTGGAAAGCTACCTGGCTGCAAAGCATGAGCTTGGTAGTTATGTGGTTCTTACCTCCCGGTACGGAAAAGGCCTGACGCCTGAAATCCTCTCAAATATGGGACACACCGGCTACAAGCGCGACCTTGCGGTGGTCTTCGGCTCACCGTCACGGGGCGTAGACGCATTCTTGAGTAAGGAATCAATGGACAGATATGAAATGATCAACACCATCCCGCATCAAGGAACTGAGACGGTTCGCGTGGAAGAGGCTGTCTTTGCCACTTTAGCCCTGCTCAACCTTGTGCGTTTGGAGGACTAAATGGCAACAATACACCGACCAAGACGAGGTTCGCTGGCCTACAGCCCAAGAAAGAGGGCCAAGAGCGAGGTCCCAAGAATCCGAAGCTGGCCCGAGGAGGACAAGGCCAGGATGGCAGGTTTTGCTGGTTATAAGGTCGGCATGACCCACATCATGATGATCGACGACAGACCGCGCAGCCTCACCGAGGGCGTGGAGATCTCCATGCCCGTAACTGTTCTGGAGGTGCCCCCCATGAATGTGGTGGCTGTGCGCGCCTACGAGAACTACAACGGCGGCCTAAGGCCTGCGGGCGAGGCCTGGTCCGAGAACCTGAGCCCCGATTTAGCTCGCGCCCTGACCGTTCCCAAGAAGACTCGCGGAACCTCAGCGGACGACCTGCGGGCTCTGGGCGACGATATCGTAGATATTAGAGTAGTGGTGCATACCAATCCCATGCTCATAACCGGAATTCCCAAGAAGGTTCCAGAGCTCATGGAGATGCCCATAAACGGCGGCTCCATGCTGGATCGTCTCGCTTTTGCGCAGAAGTTGCTGGGACAGCAGGTCCCCATCTCCAGCGTCTTTGAGCTGGGGGATCTAATGGATGCCTCCGCAGTCACCAAAGGCAAGGGCACCCAGGGTCCAGTGCGACGCTGGGGAATTGCCATCGCCAAGAGAAAGCACGCCCGCACCGGCAAATTGCGGCACGTGGGCAACCTCGGTCCCTGGCATCCATCCCATATCAGCTGGCGCGTACCGCAGCTTGGCCAGATGGGCTACCACCAGAGGACGGAGTTCAATAAAAGACTCATGTTCATCGGAACCGACAGCGCACAAATAAATCCGAAAGGCGGATTTCCCGGCTATGGCCTAGTCAGAAATCAATATATCCTGATCAAGGGAAGCGTTCCCGGTCCCATCAAGAGGATGGTCAGAATAAGACACGCTATAAGACCCGGAAAGAACTTTGTAAAGGCGCCG